>Ga0256841_1000149_pt1 | contig 77749 bp, 77 predicted proteins | sample 356308metaG_FD_185971 | JGI IMG/M metagenome (GOLD analysis project Ga0256841, IMG submission 185971) | Hydrothermal vent microbial communities from Mid Atlantic Ridge, Atlantic Ocean - 356-308 | ecosystem: Environmental > Aquatic > Marine > Hydrothermal vents | place: Atlantic Ocean: Mid...
AAACGAGCGCGAGGCATTCGGGATACAGACTATTTCAAGCTCAAGATTCGGCAATCATCACTGCCCGATGACCATTCCATGTTTTATGATCTGGCGTATTCTTCACTCACATAACCGGAGAAGAACCCAAAATGTGGGTTTTTTACCATGAATTACAGCCTGTTGCGTGACGGTTATGCTGGATACAGTTCGTACCTGTCATGCTATCCGGTTTTTCCCGGGATCTTTTCACCCAGCTTGTTCGAACGCACTGCAAGCCGATGAATGACATCGGCTTTTGTCCGTTCGAACAAGCTGGGCAAAAATCTCTCCGGGAAAATTCCGGATTCCGGTGCAACATGCGGGCTAGGGGGTTGAGGGATGGGGACAAATACCGGACAGCCAGCTTTTTATTATTTGTTATATATATCAAATACTTATCTCCTATCAGGAATTCCGGTTTTCTGTTTTGCTGGTTATCGGTATTGTGCGTTGCGTCACGCTTTTCAGGCAGTGCCAATGAAAGCTGGTGCAGCTTGGGGAAACTTTTTCTCTGGCGCCGGGTCATATTGACAGACGTTAGGAAAACGTTGGGTCACCCCCCTCCCTTGGTGGCCCGCCGGGTCAACCGGCACCCCAACCCCGAAGCTTGCCCCCCCTCTGGCTTCGGGGTTTTCTATGGTCTGGAAAAACTGCCAGGAGCAGGTAGCGGTCAGTTTTTTTCCACGGTAAAACGCAGTTTTGTGGCAGTCGTGCTCTTATTAACACAGTTTGTACCTGTCATGCTATCCGGTTTTTCCCGGGATCTTTTCACCCAGCTTGCCCGAACGCCTTGCAAACCGATGAATAACATCGGCTTTTGTCCGTTCGAACAATCTGGGCAAAAATCTCTTCGGGAAAATTCCGGATTCCGGTGCAATATTCGGGTTAGCGGAAAAAGCACCTGGTTGTCTTCATGATAGTGGATATTGAATTCCAGAGGCTGGTCGGCGCTGAAGCGATAGTGGATGGTCTGCCCGGCAGGCAGCTTGTGGCAGGATTCTTCCACCTGATCTGCCTGCAATATCCTCGCTTGCTGGGCAATGGAGGTGTTGCACAGAAGGCCGAGGAGGAAGAAAGTGACAGTTTTCAAGAGCTTGTCCTGTCGAGCCACTGATTGAGTGTTAGATGAACTTCGCCCACGCCGCTGCGTTTCAGGGAAGAAAACAGCTGTACGCTGAAATCGCCCTGCATGGATTTCAATGCCGCTTCAACCCTGTGGCAGCTCGCGGTTGCCGGGCCTTTCTTCAGTTTGTCCGCCTTGGTCAGCAGCACATGAACCGGAAGTTGGATATGTCCGGCCCATTCGAGCATCTGGACATCGAAATCCTTGAGCGGATGGCGCACATCCATCATCAGTATCAGGCCTTTCAGGCATTGGCGTTTTTCCAGATACTGCGCCAGGCTGCCTTGCCAGTCCTTCTTGATGCTCACAGAGACCTTGGCGTAGCCGTAGCCGGGCAGGTCCACCAGACGGCGCTCATGATCCAGTTCAAAAAAATTGATGAGCTGGGTTCGTCCCGGGGTTTTGGAGGTCTTGGCCAGCCCGCGGTGATCGCAAAGTGTATTGATGGCGGAGGATTTGCCGGCGTTGGAGCGTCCGGCGAAGGCCACCTCATAACCTTCGTCGGCGGGACATTGGCTGAGTTTGGCGGCGCTGGTCAGAAATCTGGCCTGACGGTAGTAGTTGTCAGTCTGCATCGCCGCGTTTCCAGTGTCCGGATTTGCCGCCGGATTTTTCCTCCAGGCGAACCTCACTGATGATCATGCCCCTGTCCACGGCCTTGCACATGTCATAGATGGTGAGCAGAGCGACCTGGGTGGCGCACAGGGCTTCCATCTCCACTCCGGTTTGTCCGCGGGTTTCCACCCGGGCATGACAGCGGATGAGATTGTTTTCATGGTCGATGTCAAAGTCGATGGCAATCCGGGTAAGCGCGAGGGGATGGCACAGGGGGATCAGGTCAGGCGTCCTCTTGGCGGCCATGATGCCGGCCACCCTGGCGATGCCCAGTACGTCCCCTTTCTTGTGTCCCCCTTCCTCGATGAGTTTGAGTGTATCTGCCTGCATGCGGATGTGCCCGCTGGTAAGCGCGACACGGTGGGTGTGGTCCTTGGCGCCAACATCGACCATATGGGCCTGACCCTGTTCGTCGAAATGGGTGAGTTTGCTCATGCCTGGGATACCTGGTCGAATTCAATGGATTTGGACACTTCGTGTACATCGAAGTTCATGTGCTCAAGATCGCCCAGCACCCAGGTGGCCTGGGGTTTGCCCACGCCGCCCACGGTGCCGGGATTGATCAGTGCGGTCTGGCCGCCGTTCACATTGGGCAGCCATTCGATGGCAACCTTGTGGCTGTGCCCGCAGCAGACCAGATCCCAGTCTCCCGTAGCGGCCATGGCCCGGGCGTAGTGTGGATAATGCACCAGGAAAATGCGCTTTCCGCCGAGTTCGATGCCGGCATCCATGCCGTGATAGCGCAGCACGCCGCCGGGCTTGTGGCTGAGGCGGGTCAGGGCATACAGGTCGCCGGTGTTGTTACCGTGGATCACATGCACCGGCAGACCGAATTGTTCCAGGCAGCCCAGGGTGCTGGGGGCGACCACATCGCCGCAATGGACTACGGCTTCCGCCCCCAGTGCCAGCGCATCTCTGACGGCTGCTTCCAGCAGGGGGATGTGGTCGTGGCTGTCGGACAGAATGCAGATTTTCATCAGAAGTGTGGTTTTTCCGGGGCTTTGTCAAACATGGCGACGGAATTGGTGATTTCCTTGCGTGCGGCTTCGGCGCCTTCCCAGCCTTGTACCCGTACCCATTTGCCTTCGTCCAGATCCTTGTAGTGCTCGAAGAAATGGGCCATGCGCTCCATGAGTTCCCTGGGCATGTCATCCACGTCTTTCACATGGGACCAGCGGTCGGTGATGTCGTCGGCGGGTACCGCTACCACCTTGGCATCGTCGCCGGATTCGTCGGTCATGATGAGCACGGCTACCGGACGGCAGCGGATTACGGAGCCGGGAATCAGGGGAAAGGCGGTGGGCACCAGTACATCACAGGGGTCGCCGTCATCGGAAAGTGTATGCGGGATATAGCCATAGTTTACCGGATAGCGCATGGCGGTACGGAGGATGCGATCCACGAACATGGCGCCGGATTCCTTGTCCACCTCATACTTGACCGGCTCGGCATTGGCAGGAATTTCGATGATGACGTTGATTTCGTCCGGGACATTGTTGCCCCGGGTTACGCGGTCGAGGTTCATTGTCTTCTCACTCTGATATTTTGTTTTTGTCTGAAAGGAAAAAGCCGACCCGAAGGCCGGCTTGCGGTTTCGTGTGGCTGTCAGCTTACAGCTCTTCGGCGTGTTTGGACAAATAGCTGGCTACGCCATCAGGCGTGTCCTTCATGCCTTCATCACCTTCCTTCCAGCCGGCAGGACAGACTTCACCATGGGTTTCGTGGAATTGCAGGGCGTCGATCATGCGCAGCATTTCGTCGATATTGCGTCCCAGGGGCAGGTCGTTGACCACCTGGTGACGCACCACGCCTTCCTTGTCGATGAGGAAGGAGCCGCGGAAGGCCACTGCGCCGTCCGGCGTTTCCACGTCATAGGCCTTGCAGATGCCATGGGTCATATCCGCTACCAGTGGATAGCGCACGGGGCCGATGCCACCTTCGTTGACCGGGGTATTGCGCCAGGCGTTGTGGGTGAAGTGAGAGTCGATGGACACGCCGATCACTTCCACGTTGCGCTTGCTAAACTCATCCAGGCGATGATCGAAGGCGATCAGCTCCGAGGGGCAGACGAAGGTGAAATCCAGAGGATAGAAGAAGATCACCGCGTACTTGTCCCTGGTGTGGGTCTTCAGGTTGAAATCATCGACGATGCTGCCGTCGCCAAGCACCGCCGGTGCGGTAAAGTCGGGTGCCTCGCGGCCTACCAGTACTGACATTATGTTCTCCTGTGTTTTCTCGGTTTATTGTTATCTGAGGCTGGAAAAGTCGGTTCCCGGCTTCAGATCGAATCGGTTTTCCAGATCCAGCTCCCGGATGAGCCGGTCCACAGCTTCCTGGCCATGAATCTTTTGCACTTCGGCAAGAATCATGCGCACGGAATTGCGGTTGTAGCCGCTCCTGAATTGCAGCTGTACCTCAATCAGTTCCCGGGCTCTGTCCAGATTCATGGTCATAACCCGCCCCGAAGGGCGGGAGTTGGATCAGATTTCAAAATCGGCCAGCTTGCGCGGAACCGCGATGCCTTTCAGCGTGACGTAGCGGGGCATGCCGTTGTCGTCATACTCGGGATAGGCTTCGCCCTGAATCAACGGATAGAGATACTCCTTGCAGGCGTCGGTAATGCCAAAGCCGTCATCGGTGATGAAATCCATGGGCATCATTTTTTCCACGTTGGCCACTTCGGATAGGGGCGCCATGCCAATGCTCCACTTGTAGGGGGAAGAGGATTCGCGCACCACCGTGGGCATGATGGAGTTGTGGCCTTCCAGGGCCATGTTCACCGCGGCTTCGCCCAGGGCATAGGCCTGCTCGACGTCGGATTCCGACGCCAGATGCCGCGCCGCGCGCTGCAGGTAGTCGGCAACCGCCCAGTGGAATTTGTAGCCCAGGGCTTCCTTGATGATATTGGCGACCACGGGGGCGGCGCCACCGAGCTGGGCATGACCGAAATCGTCCCGGGTGCCCTGCTCGGCGAGGAATTTGCCGTCCGGCCAGTGGCAACCTTCGGAAACCACCACGGTACAATAGCCGTGTTCCTTGACCTTGGCGTCCACCGCCGCGAGGAACTTGTCCTGATCGAATTCCACTTCAGGGAACAGGGTGACCACGGGAATGCCGTAGTCTTCCACCAGGGCGCCTGCGGCGGCAATCCAGCCGGCGTGACGTCCCATGACTTCGATAACGAAAATCTTGGTGGAGGTTTTGGCCATGGAGCGTACGTCATAACTGGCTTCCAGGGTGGAAACCGCGATGTATTTCGCTACCGAGCCGAAACCCGGGCAGTTGTCGGTAATGGGCAGGTCGTTGTCCACGGTCTTGGGCACATGGATGGCCTGCACCGGAAAGCCCATCTTTTCGGACAGCTGGGATACCTTGAAGCAGGTGTCGGCAGAGTCGCCGCCGCCATTGTAGAAAAAGTAGCCGATGTTGTGCGCCTTGAACACTTCGATGAGACGCTCGTATTCGCGCTTGTTGTCTTCCAGGCTCTTGAGCTTGTAGCGGCAGGAGCCGAAAGCGCCGGAGGGAGTGGTCTTCAGGGCAGCGATATCTTGAGCGGATTCCTGGTTGGTATCGATGAGATCTTCGGTGAGCGCGCCAATAATGCCGTTGCGACCGGCGTACACATTGGCGATCTTGTCGCTGTGCTTGCGGGCGGTCTCGATCACGCCACAGGCGGATGCGTTGATTACGGCGGTCACACCGCCGGATTGTGCATAGAAAGCATTCTTTGCTGTCATGATAACTCCCTCTTGAGCGTTAGAGTTTTGATGGATGTATGAGAAATTTTCCTGCAGGCTTCAGATCTCTCCGCGCTCCTTGGCGTCGTGGTCGGCCTGGGTCTGCAACAGGGATACGATGCACTCGCTGAGGTCATCGTATTCGTGTACCCCGGTGCCGTATTGCTGATAGCCCCGGTAGAAGAACTGGCAGCGATAGCGCCGGTCTCCGGATTTGAAAATCACGAAATTACAGCCGTCTTTCTGCCAGTACACAACGGGACAGTTGCTCAGATCGCGATCTGCGGGCGAGAGGCGGATTTCCGCATCCGCGTATTCAAAGGGCACATCCTCGCCATAGCGCTCCTTCAGCGTGGTCCTGATAATCCATTCTTCGCTTTTTCCGTAGTCGGGAATTGTAGCCATGATGCTTCGATAACCTGCTGATATATTTATTTGAGTCAAAAAAATCGCAGAAAATCAGGAACTTTGGCGGTTCCTTGGTTGACATTGGAAGCCAACTGCGATTAGCTATGCATCAAAATGGTTGTTGGTCTGGATAATCTCGCCAATTATAAAGGAAAAAAACGGGGCGGGATATATTCAGTCCCATGTTGATCTGCTCTACAAGGACAATGCGCGCATGAGGATTATTTTACTGGGGCCTCCCGGTTCGGGAAAATCCGTTATCTCCCGGAAACTTGCCGATAAATATGGGTTTCCTGTGGTAAGTGTCGAAGAAGTGGCCGAGGAACTGTCGGCCATGGCCCAGCAGGACGATGAGCTGGGCCGCCTGGCCAGGGATTCCATCGGATCCGGGCGCGTTTCCGACGACGTATGCAACATCGTCATCCGCCGGGTGCTGGGCAAGGAAGAACTCGATTCCGGGTTCATTCTGGTCGGTTACCCCAAGGATGTGGCTCAGGCCGGGTTCATGGAAGAAGCGCTGAATCAGATGCGACGGCCCCTGGATCTGGTGCTGATGATCGACATCGACCGGGATGAGCTGATGGAGCGGCGCGTCGGCCGTATCGATTGTGATGCCTGTGGCTCCCACTACAATCTGTACGTCAATCCGCCTCTGGTGGAAGGGGTTTGCGACATGTGCGGCTCGCGGGTGAGTCGCCGCCCTCGGGGCTATGAAGAAAACATAGCCAACCAGTTGCGTGAATATGATGTGGCGGTGCAGCCGGTGCTGGATTTTTACCGCAAGCTGGACAAATTGCGCGTGGTGGATGCCAATGGCACGGAAGACGAATTGTGGGAAGGCGTACAGCAGATCGTCGATAGCACTGTCCCGGTAGTATTGGAGCCTCTGGCGAAAGAAGCAGAAGCAGAGAAAGCGGATTCAGGGCGAAAACCCAAGGCAGCCAGCAAGAAAACCGGGAATGCCGTTGCCGCCAGCGGGAGCGACCGGACTTCCGCTGCTGTGGCGAAAAAGAAGCCGGCGAAGAAAACGTCGGGAAAAAAGAAGCCGGTTAAAAAGACGGCTTCGGCGACAACAAAGAAGACTACGGACAAGGCTTCCGCGAAAAAAGTCAGCAAGAAAGCAGCGGCAAAGAAAAAAGTGGTAAAGAAAGTGGCCGCCAAAAAAGCGGCTGTCAAGAAGTCGGTGAGCAAAAAGAAGGCGGCGGTGAAGAAGTCCGCGAGCAAGAAGAAGCCTGTCGCCAAGGGCGCCTCCATCAGGAAAAAAACCGCCAAGAAAAAGGTGGTCAAGAAAGCGGCGCTAAAAAAGGTTGCGAAAAAAGCGGCGAAAAAGAAAGTCGTCAGCAAAAAGAAGCCGGCGATCAAGACCTCCACGGTCAAGAAGAAAGTTGCCGGAAAAAAAGTAGCCAAGAAAAAAGTGGTGAAAAAGGCGGTGGCGAAAAAGGTGGCGAAAAAAAAGCCGCTGAGCAAAAAGGTCGCGAGCAAAAAGAAAGTAGTGAAAAAGTCCGTCAGCAAAAAGAAGCCGGCAAAGAAATCAGCAGCAAAAAAATCGCCAGCCAGGACCGCGAAAAAGGTGGCAAAAAAAACGGCCAAGAAAAAGGTGGCAAGACGAAAGCGCTAGGAGCCTGTCGGATTTGCAGCCGATCATCGTTAAATCCGACAGGCTCCCAACCCGGCTGGGGCGCCAGGTCAGGGAGATTTGGCGGAAGCTGGTGCACTGATCGTGGCGGCCCGGGTTTTGGCCGGCTTCAGGGAACCTCGAAAAACGCCTTGCATGGAATTTTTTTCGTCGCAAAGAGAAAATGCGATTTCCTCTTTGCTCACATTTTCAATTACTTGTCGTGATCTAAAATGGTGGGATATCCCTGTCCCGCTCGCGCATCTGGATTTTTCGGGATGCCCTTCAGTTTGTAGATGAGTACGCCCTGCCCATGTTCGGGCTGCAATTCGGCTATCGGTTTCAGTCCCCTTGCAGAGAGTAACTGGTAGAGCTTGCTTTGAGCCTGTTTCTTTCCGCTGCGCACAAAAGCATAATCATAATTCCGGAGCCTGGTTTTGCCAGATCGGAAGCGCTGGTATTCGAGTTTTTTTCCACTGTTTCGATTGCTGTACCAGGATACGCGCTCCCGGTGATAATCAATGACTATGCGTGAGCGGTCCGGAATGTTCGATCTGGCCCATTGCGCGGCCTGATGAATGTAGGCCTTGGGGGTGGCACTGTTGTGCAGGCTGTCGCCAACGAGTATCAGGATGCCGAGCAGCGCTGCCGCCAGCCATGCGCCCCTCCGGTTTTGCTCCCGGTATTGCCGGTGCAGAGCGTCCAGGGAAAAAACCACTATCGGCAGCAGCATCAGGCCCAGCGCCATGGTATAGCGTGACACCATGATGAAGTGCTGTGCGCCATGGATGAAGAGAATGGCAGCGGTCAGCGCTGCGTAGATCCACAGGATGCGCAGATAATCCCGGGGCAGTGCGGGGGCGGGGAAGTATTTGCGCAATATCAGAATGGCGAAATACAGCCAGCTCATGCTGCTGATCAGATCCTTGAGGATGCTCCAGGCCACTCCCAGATAGAGCGTGGTTTCCGCCATGCCCTGGGAGAACTGGGGAACCACCCCCTTGCGCAGCAGAGCCGCCTTGTGCGGGATGGATACGGTGAAGGTTTGCAACAATTGCTGCGTATTGGCGAGACTGTTCGCCAGGCGGTTGTGCATGCCTCCCCAGAGCAGTGTCGCAAGGGCGAAACCCAGGCCCATGATGAGCACGGGAATCAGCGCCTTGGCGCTGTCCCGAAACCGGCTGGTGCTGCCCGAAGCCAGCAGGCCAAAGGGCATGAGGAGCAGGAACACCAGAGCCTCTACCCGGAACAACAGGGCGATGAACATGCCCAGATTCCAGCTCAGAAGGTCTTTCCAGGAAAATTGGCGGAACAGGCGCAGATAGAAAATCATGCCGGCCAGGCTGAACGCCCAGTAGCCGTGATCGCGAATGATCTCGGCGCGGTTTTCATTGAAATAGGGCAGGCTGAGGATGACCAGCGCGGCCCACAGCAGGGTGCGCCGGGTACCGCCAAGTTCCTCCACAAGACGCAGAAATGCCAGTACCGCAAGAGTGTCCAGCAGCGTATTCAGCGCCCAGGCGGCCTGTTCCGGCGCGAGGCCGGTGAGCTGGCCGGTCAGGCCGATGAGGCGGGGATAGAACAGCCAGTTGCCGATGTGCCGGATGGCGTCGCTGTCACCCTCAATGGCGAGCAGATAATAAACCGCGTCGTGATTGATCTGCTCAACTGCGCCGATCTGCCACAGGGACAGCAGAATGCTGGCGATGGCCGCGCTCAGATAGACAGAAAGCGTCTGTCTTGCAATCATGGGTCTGGCGTATAGCCGAAATAGTCCAGCAACTCGCCGGCTTCCTGCTGAATGTAGGCTCGATCCTCCGGGCTGAGGCGGCTCAGGGAGCGGGCGTTCATGTTGCGGATGCGGGAGGTCACGCCATGTACCGTCCATTTCCGGTCAGCCAGCAGTTCCGTGTGATCCAGCCCGAGAAAGTCCATGATTTGCTGCATCTGTTCCGCGGGCCGGGCGGTGACGTCCTCGTATTTCAGTATCAGTTTGCGCTCCACCTTGTCCAGCTGATCGAGCATGATGCGGTTGGATTGCTGCCATTGTTTGGCGGCGATTTCCACCGACTGGCCGGCCTTGCGGTGGATGCCCTCGGCTACCGCGTAGCCGTTGCGTACCAGGGCGATGAAGTGCGCGCCGGGGAAGTTTTTGTCCAGCCATTGAATGCGCGCCGCATTGGGAATGGATTTCTCGATGAACACCGGCAGGCGCGGATCGGACATCATGCCGCACCACTGGCGTTTGAGTTTTTCCGCATCCGGTTCGTTTCCCGGTCGCGGGACGAAACGATCAGGATTCAGCGCCCAGGTGCGGGTCAGGCCCACTTCACTGGGAATGGTGAGTTGGTCGGTGCAGTACTGCCCTTCCCTGGGCAAGTGCGCCACGGAAGGATGGCTGGCGATGACATCATGCAACAGTGTGGTGCCGGAATTGTAGCAGCCCACGACGAAAACCCATTTCTTCGGGTTGCAGGCCTTGCCTTCCCGGGCAAGACGATTCAGTTTCATTTGACGGCGTTTTTTTCTCAGCCATTTTTTCAGGTTCATAGCGGGATATCCGATCGGAAAACATTACACTGGGTGCGAATCTCCTGGTTACCCCAGAGAGTAAACCGGCCTATTTGAAAATTGCCATCCATGGGCGGGTGGTTCTTGATTTTTTGCAGGGTCAGCCCGCGCTGCAGCCCGCTGTTTGCGGCGGCCTTGGCCGCAACAGGAGAATAATTGCCATTGGGATAGGCGATGCTGACGGGCGTGCGGCCGGTCCAGTTGCTGATGTCGATTTGCGCCAGCTGGATCTGCTCCAGTATTTCCGAGTAGCCATACTGGTCGAGCAGATAATGGTTGCGCGTGTGGTTGCCGATATGCACCAGCGGGTGCGCGGAAAATTCCTTCAATTCCTCTATTGTCATGGGGCGATCCGTATCTGACCAGGGGAGCAGACAAGTATCGCCGAATTCCCGTAGCAGATATGTGATGATGTCCAAATGATGCTTCTCCTTGAGCATTTTCTGTTCCCGGGAGATGTCCGTCTTTTGCGCGCCCCGGCGAATGCGCTCCCGGTACACCACGTCCCACCAGAAGCATTCCTGCTGTTCCACATTGCCGGTAGTGATGTAGAAAGTGGCAGGGATGTCATATTCCTCAAGCAGGGCGACCATGCGCAGATTGTTGGCATAGCCATCGTCAAAGGTGATGCAGGCGTATTTTCCCGTCGTCGTGAGTTTGCTGTCTTCTTGTTCGGGGCTGATGAAATCATAGCCGGCTTCAAGAAAAATCTCGATGAACAGACGCATTTGTTCCCGGGTGATGGCCTGCTGGGCATCCACATGATTTGCCGCGATTTCCTCCCGGTCTTCGAAAAGGCCGTGAAACAGGAAACCCAGAATCGCGGGTCGATCCCGGTGCAGAAAAGAAAGACCGCTGCGCAGCTTTTGTTTTAGCTTTTTGCTGAAGGACATGGACGGCTGTCTGGGCTTATAATTCCCCGATCCCCGGTTACGCGCAAGAGCGAAATGAAGTGAACCATTCTAGTGCCCAAGCCGTTGTTCTGGCAACGGGAATGCAGAGCAGCGGATCCACGCTCCTGTCCTGGTGTTTTCTGCAACGGCCGGACATGAATGGCACCCTGGATGGGGATACCGATCTGATTCCCTTGCCGCCCCGGGGTCTGGATGCGCCTTTGCTCTGGTACAAGACCACCATCAGCTGTTTTACCCTGGCGGAACAGATCGCCCTGCTGGAGGATGAGGGCTATGCGGTGAAACCCCTGCTTGTGGTGCGGGATGTGCGTGCAGTATGGATGTCGCTCATGAAAAAGCCTTATGGGCGCAATGGCGTGACCGCTGAAGACCCGCCCCTGCGCCTGCGCTTCCGGCGCTTCCTGCGTTCCTGGGAAGATGCCCGGGAGCGGGGAATACCCGTGTTCCGTTACGAAGACCTGGCCGTGGATGCGGAGTCGGCTCTGATGGGCCTGTGCAAGGATCTCGATCTGCCCTGGGAGCAGGCCATGCTCGACTGGCCCAGGCCGGCATCTGCGATTGCCGATTCCCGACATGGCAATGCGCGTTTCATGAACGCCCGCAAGGCGGGACTTGCGGATGTTTTCAATCCGGATCTGGCCCTGCGGGTGAGCGGAGAGATCCATGAGCAGGATCTGGTTTGGCTGGAAGAACAGTTTTCTCCTTTCAATGCGGCCATGGGCTATGAACAACATCTGGCCGGACTGAAGCTTTTGCCTGGCCGTCTGCAACCGTCCTGGGCGGCTTCCCGGCGCATGAACTGGCGTCTGCGCCAGAAACCCCTGCGCTATCTGGCGGTGAAGCTGGGCCTGAGCCGCTACCGCCCCCGACCTCAGTGATGAAGCAGGACTGGGAATATCGCCGTGAAATCGTATTGCCCTTCGATCTGCCACTGGCGGACGGGCAAATCATGGTTTGCGAGAAGATTCTGCGGCTGTTGCCTGGCCGGCGACTGGTGTGTCGGGCGAGATTCCGGGGGGAGACAGTGCTGGCCAAGCTGTTCCTGGGCGAAGGAGGTCGCAAGGAGGCAATGGTGGACGCGACCGCGATCCGGGCGATGATGTCGGCGAATATCCCTACCCCGGTGTTGCGTCACCAGTTGCAGGTCAGGGACAAGCCGCATGTGCTGTTGCTGTTCGACTTCATCCCCGAGGCGCGCTCCTTTCGTCAGGCCTGGACGCTGGCTGACCCTCATCAGCGGGAGCTGTTGCTGGAAAAGCTGCTGCGTCTGGTGGCGGCCCAGCACCAGGCGGGACTGCGCCAGGTTGATTTTCATCTGAACAATTTTCTCGTTGATGCCGCTGGCCGGTTGTACGCCATAGACGGCGGCGACTTTCTCCTTGGTGATGCGCCGGTGCGCCGGAAAGCCGCCATCGCCAACCTGGGTTTTCTCTTTGGTCATCTGCCCCGCCGGGAGCTGCATCGATCCCCGGATGTCTTGCAGCCCTATCTCCAGGAACGCGACTGGGCCGACAAACCCGGGTTGCTGCCGCGGGTCAGTGATGCGGCGGATGCCTTTCGTCATCGTCGCGCCCGGCGTATCAGCCGCAAGGCATATCGGAACTGCAGTGAGTTCCTGGTGCGCAGACATCAGGGCCTGCGTATCTGTCAGCGCCGTGATCTGCCGGTGGAAGAGCTGAATCGCTGGCTGCAAGCCACCGAGCTGGCACCCAGGGAGGGCGAGAAAATCCTCAAACCCGGCAACTCCCAGACGGTATGGCGCACCCGCCTGGGCGGCCGGGAAGTGGTGGTGAAGCGCTACAACCTGAAAAATCCCTGGCATGCCCTGCGGCGCATGTTCACCCGCAGCCGGGCATCAAAATCCTGGGAGAATGCCCATCGTCTGCGCGCCTACCACATTGCCACGCCGCATCCCCTGGCCATGATCGAGGAACGCTGGGGGCCTGTGCGCCGGCGCGCCTGGCTGATTACCGATGTGGCTCATGGCGAGGGAGCCAATGGCTACATTCCCGCGCACCCGGAGGCAGGGAATCTCCAGCGTCTCGCGGATACGGTACTGGCCTTCGGGGAAAACGGCCTGGTTCATGGTGACATGAAAGCCACCAATTTCATCATGAATGAAACCGGGGTCGAGGTCATCGACCTGGATTCCATGAGCAGGCCGCTTACCGCGCCGGCGCGGCGGGCCCGGATCCATCGCGACCGGCAGCGCTTTGTACGGAACTGGACAGGAGATCTGCGTAGCGCTTTTGAGCGCCTTATGCATCAATGAATCGGGTAGAATAGCGGCAAATATTCGGGCAATCAGGTTTCTTCATGATCATATTGGGTGTAGCGGGCGCGGTAAGCCATGACCCTTCGGCGGCCTTGTTCGTCGATGGCGAGCTGGTGGCCGCGGCGGAAGAAGAGCGTTTCCTCCGTGACAAGCACGCCAAGGGGCGCTTTCCCTACGAGGCCACGCGCTATTGTCTGGCCGAAGCCGGTATCGAGCCGGGGCAGGTGGACGTAGTGGCCTTTCCCTATGCAAAAATCCCTTTGAGCAGCCCCGCGCGCTGGCACTATGCCGCCCGCCACTGGTATGCGCCGGATCGGGCGCTCACGGCTTTGTTGCGGGGCAATCGGCGCTACTGGCGCAACCGTTCCCTGCTGGAAAAGCTGGTGGCGGATCTGGGCATCACCAATGCCCGCCTGGAAATGGTGGAGCATCATCTGGCCCATGCCAGCAGCGCCTATCATCTCAGCGGTTTCAAGGAGAAGACCGCGATCCTGGGTATCGATGGCAAGGGTGAATACGCCACGACTTTCTTCGGTTACGGCGAGAACGGGCGCATCCATAAAATCAAGGAATTCTACGACCCCGATTCCCTGGGGGGCGTGTACGGCGCCATGACCGAATACCTGGGCTTCGAAATGCTCGATGGCGAATTCAAGGTCATGGGCATGGCGCCCTATGGTGATCCTTCGCGCTTCGATTTTTCCCGCCTCATCGACTACAGCGAGAAGGATTTCCGGGTCAACACCCGGCTGGTGAACGTCATCGGCCTGCGCCGCTGGAAGGACAGGAATGGCAAGGGCATGTATTTCAGCCCCAAACTGGTGGACTGGCTGGGGCCGCCCCGGGAAGGGGACGAGATCGACGATCCCTATGTGGACTATGCCGCTTCCATGCAGGACTTGCTGGAAAAGGTATCCCTGGGACTCATCGAACACTATCTCGGCGATATTCTGCGTGAAACCGGGAAGCTGGCCTTTGCCGGCGGCGTGGCCCTGAACGTCAAGCTCAACCAGCGGATTCTGGCCAAGGACAATGTACAGGAGCTGTTCATTCAGCCGGCTGCCTCCGACGCGGGCACGGCCATAGGCGCGGCTTCCTATATCGCCCATCAGCTGGGCGATAACGTGCAGCCCATGCGCCATGCCTATCTGGGGCCATCCTACAGCAATGAACAATGTATCGCCGCCTGTGAAGCCCATGAAGGGCAGCCTCACTGGGAAAAGCTCGAAAATGTCCCGCAACAGGTGGCAAAACTGCTGGCCGAGGGCAATCCCGTGGCCTGGTTCCAGGGGCGCATGGAGTTCGGGCCGCGGGCCCTGGGCAACCGTTCCATACTGGGCGCGCCGAATGTGCCGGGCATTGCCGATCGGATCAACGAACAGATCAAGTACCGGGAACGCTGGCGGCCCTTCTGCCCCAGTATTCTGGATAGCGTCGCGCCGGACATGCTGCAAACCGATCATCCGGCCCCCTACATGACCATCACCTTCGACGTTGGCGAAGGCTGGAAAGAGCGGGTGCCGGAAGTGGTGCATGAAGACGGCACCGCCCGCGCCCAGGTAGTGACCCGGGAGACCAATCCCCGTTACTATGAGCTCATTGGCGAACTGCAGAAACTCACCGGTAACGGGGTGATTCTGAACACCTCCCTGAACCGGCGCGGCGAGCCCATGGTCTGTTCGCCGGAGGATGCCCTGAACATGTTCTTTGGCTCGGATCTGCAATACCTAGTCATGGAGGATATTCTGGTAACCAAAGAAAACCAAGTGGAAGCAGAAGCATGAAGAAACTGCTCATTACCGGCGGCGCGGGTTTCATTGGCTCGGCGGTGATTCGCCATCTCATCGAAAATACCGGCTATCAGGTGGTCAACCTGGACAAGCTGACCTATGCGGGCAATCTCGAATCACTGGCCAGTGTCTCCGGCAGCGAGCGCTATGTTTTCGAACAGGTGGATATCTGTGACGCGCCGGAGGTGGCGCGGGTGTTCCGCGAGCATCGGCCGGACGCCATCATGCATTTGGCCGCGGAATCCCATGTAGATCGCTCCATCGACGGCCCGGCGGATTTCATTCAGACCAATGTGGTGGGCACCACGGTACTCCTGGAGGCGGCGCGTGGATACTGGAACGAACTGCGGGGGAAGGAGAAGACGGCCTTCCGCTTCCATCATGTCTCCACCGACGAAGTCTATGGCGATCTGGGGCCAGAGGGCCTGTTTACCGAGGAAACCCCGTATGCGCCCAGTTCGCCCTATTCTGCGAGCAAGGCGTCCTCGGATCACATGGTGCGCGCCTGGCAGCGTACCTACGGACTGCCGGTGGTCATCACCAACTGCTCCAACAATTACGGGCCTTACCAGTTTCCGGAGAAGCTCATTCCCCTGGTGATTCTGAACGCCCTGGCGGGCAAGCCCCTGCCCATCTATGGCAAGGGCGATCAGGTGCGCGACTGGCTGTATGTGGACGATCACGCCCGGGCCCTGCTGCGGGTGCTGGAACAGGGCAAGGACGGCGAGACCTACAATATCGGCGGGCATAACGAAAAGACCAATCTGGAAGTTGTGCATGCCCTGTGCGCCATCCTGGACGAGAAGCGTCCCGAATGCCCGGGTGGATTGGGCGCCTACGCGGATCTGATCACCCATGTGGCGGATCGTCCCGGGCATGATCTGCGCTATGCCATCGATGCCGGAAAGATCGCGCGGGAGCTGGACTGGACGCCTCAGGAAACCTTTGTCAGCGGCCTGGAAAAGACCGTGGACTGGTATCTGGAAAACGATCTCTGGTGCCAGCGGGTACTGGATGGCAGCTATCGCGGGGAACGTCTGGGAGTGATCGAATGAAAGGCATCGTTCTGGCCGGAGGTTCCGGCACCCGCCTGCACCCGGTGACGCGCAGCATATCCAAACAGCTGCTGCCGGTGTATGACAAGCCCATGATCTATTACCCCCTCAGCACCCTGATGCTGGCAGGCATACGCGAGGTGCTGATCATCTCCACGCCCCATGACCTGCCCCTGTTTCGTCAGTTGCTCGGAGATGGCAGCCAGTGGGGCATGCACCTGGAGTATGCCGAGCAACCCCGCCCCGAGGGGCTGGCCCAGGCCTTTGTCATTGGCGCGGACTTCATTGGCGATGATCATTGCGCCCTGGTGCTGGGGGACAACATTTTCTATGGGCATGACTTCGGCCAGCTCCTGAGTGAAGCTGTCCGGCGGGAGCAGGGCGCGACCGTGTTTGCCTATCCGGTACATGACCCGGAGCGCTATGGCGTGGTGGAATTCGACGAAGGATTCCGCGCCCTGAGTCTGGAGGAAAAACCGGCGCAGCCCAAGTCCCGTTACGCCGTAACCGGTCTATACTTTTATGACAATCAGGTGATCGACATCGCCAGCGACATTCGCCCTTCGGCCCGGGGTGAACTGGAAATCACGGATGTGAACCGGCATTACCTGAACCGGGGAGAACTGCGGGTGGAAGTGCTGGGACGGGGCATGGCCTGGCTGGACACCGGCACCCATGATTCCCTGCTGGACGCCGGGCAGTTCATCCAGACCCTGGAAAGCCGTCAGGGACTCAAGGTGTGCTGTCCCGAGGAAGTGGCCTGGCGCATGAACTGGATCGATGATGAGCAGTTGCTGGCTCTCGCCGCGGAACTGGGCAAGAGCAGCTATGGCAGTTACCTGGAAGGCTTGTTACGGGAGCAGATCCTATGAAGATCCTGGAAACCGATATTCCCGGCGTCCTGATCGTGGAGCCGCAGGTTCATGGCGATGAGCGGGGCTGGTTCATGGAGACCTGGCAGGCGCGGCGCTATGCTGATGCGGGCATCCGCGGCCCTTTCGTGCAGGACAACATGGCTCGCTCCCGGCACGGCATTTTGCGCGGACTGCATCTCCAGCATCCCCATGCCCAGGGCAAACTGGTGCAGGTGGTCATGGGTGAAGTATTCGATGTCGCGGTGGACGTGCGCCGCGGTTCCCCGCATTTCGGGAAATGGGTGGGCGTGATTCTGTCCGCCGACAATCACCGTCAGCTCTGGGTGCCGCCGGGCTTCGCCCATGGTTATGTGGTGACCAGCAACAACGCCATCTTCAGCTACAAATGCAGTGAGTATTATCATCCGGAAACGGATTTGAGCATACGCTGGAACGACCCGGATATCGGCATCGACTGGCCGGTAGTGGGGCAGCCCAGTCTGTCGGACAAGGATGCCGACGCGCTGTTGCTCAAGGAGGTTCCCGATGAGCGTCTGCCGGAGTACCAGTCATGAATTATGAATCTCCCCGAATCCTCCTGTTCGGCCACAACGGGCAGATCGCCTGGGAGTTGCGCCGCAGTCTTGCCACCTTGGGTTCGGTGGTTACTGCGGGGCTGGATGGCGCTGATCACGAACTGGATCTTGGCGACGGCGATGCCCTGAGGCGGTTGGTGCATGAACTGAACCCCGGGTTGATGGTTAATGCCGCCGCCTATACCGCTGTCGATCAGGCTGAATCGGAACCGGAGCTGGCCCGGCGCCTGAACGCGGATGTGGTAGGGGAGATGGGACAGCTGGGCGCGGCACTGAATTGCCCTGTGTTGCACTATTCCACAGATTACGTATTTTCCGGCAAGGGCGACCGGCCCTGGAAGGAAAATGACGAGCCGGACCCCAAAAGCGTGTACGGAAAAACCAAGCTGGACGGGGAACGCGCCCTGTTGGCCTCCCGGGCGGACTGTCTGATTCTGCGCACGGCCTGGGTGTATGGCGGACGAGGGCGGAATTTCCTGCTCAGCATGCAGCGTCTGTTCCGGGAAAAGGACTCTCTTGGCGTGGTCGCGGATCAGTTTGGTGCGCCCACCTGGTCGCGCTTGATTGCCGAAGCCACCGCCCAGTTGCTGGCCCAGTGCCGTACCGCGGACGGGGGGTTCAGTTTTGGCGAACATCGGGAAGAGATCTTCCATCTCAGCGCCGAAGGTCAGGCCAGCTGGTTCGATTTCGCCCGTGCCATTCTCGATGCGGGCAATGAAAGCTGCAGGCTGGAGCCCCTGGCCACCGGGGAATATCCAACCGCTGCGGTGCGACCGGCCTATTCGGTGCTGAACAACAACCGCTTGTGGCAGGTCTGGGGCATCCGGCTGCCGCACTGGCGTGAGTCATTGGCGCTCTGTCTGGAAGAACGGGACGGTTAACGGCAGGGTATCGTGGCGAACAAGTACAAGGGGGTGCCGCTTTATCATCCTCGTCTGTGGCCCACCTGGGTCGGAGTGGGGGTGCTGCGGCTGGTGGCCTTCATGCCCTATGGCCTGATTCTGCGTCTCGGTCCCTGGCTGGGACGCGCCTATGCCCGAGCGTTGCCCAAGCGCCGCATGATTGCCCAAACCAATATCCAGCTGTGTTTCGCTGAACAGACGCCTGAATGGCGGGAGCAGTTGCTGCGGGACAGTTTCGACAGCCTGGGCATTACCCTGCTGGAGGCGCCCCTGGCCTGGTGGGCTTCATGCCGGCGCATGGAAAAACTGGCGCATGTTCACGGCCTGGAAAACCTCCAGGATGCGCTGGCATCGGGAAAGGGCGTGTTACTGCTTTCCGCGCATCTGAACAGCCCCGAGTTTGGCGGACGTCTGCTGGTGCATGAGCAGGAATATGCAGCCATGTACCGCCCTTCCAACAACCCGGTCATCGACAGAATCATCAGCCGGGCGCGGAGTCGCTGGTTGTCCACCCTGATACCCCGGCACAACGCGCGTGCCGCAGTGCGCGCGCTTAAACAGGGGTGGGCCCTATGGTATGCTGTGGACCAGAATGCGGGGCGCCGTGAGTCGGTGTTTGCCGACTTCTTCGGCATTCCCGCATCTACCAACCCGGCCACGGCCCGGTTGGCCAGGCTCAGTGGTGCTGTGGTCGTTCCCTTTCGCGCGGTGCGCAGGCAGGACGGCAAGGGTCATGACCTCTTTCTCGAGCCGCCCTGGGAAGACTTTCCCACGGGCGATCTTGTTGCTGACACTCAACGGGTGAACGACCTGGTGGAGAGATGGGTGCGTGAGACCCCGGAACAATACATGTGGATACACCGTCGCTTCAGAACCCGTCCGCAACGCTCTGATCCGCGTATCTATCCGGTCGATTGAATGAAAAAGCGCGACCACGTCAGCCTGACAGAGAGCAAGGAGCTGTATTTTCGTCTCCTGCGCCATGTGCGTCCCTATTGGCATGCATTTGCCGTGGCCATCGGTTTTACGGTGTTTCTGGCCGCTACCGAACCCGCCATTCCCTATCTCATGAAGCCGCTGATGGACAAGGCCTTCGTCGCGCGGGATCAGCAGTACATGTTCTGGATGCCCATTGCCCTGCTGCTGCTGTATGTGGTGCGCGGCATTTCCGCCTTCGTCAGCCGGGTCGCCTTCCAGTGGGTGGCGGGCAAGGTGGTGCTGGATCTGCGCAAGGAAATGTTCGAACGCATCCTTGCCTTGCCTGTGTCCTATTTCGATGCCCATGCCACGGGCAATCTCATTGCCAAGGTCACTTATGATGTTACCCAGGTGACCACTGCCGCCACCCGGGTGCTGGTGGTGCTGTTGCGCGATGGTCTGTCGGTCATCGGACTGCTGGGGTTCATGCTCTGGACCAACTGGAAGTTCACCCTGGTGGTGTCCGTTCTTCTCCCGGTGATGCTGTTGTTCGTGCGTTTCGTGTCCGGACGCATGCGCCGTTCCAGCCGGCGGCTGCAGGAAACCATGGGAGAGATGACCCATGCCCTGGAAGAGGCCACTCGCGGCAACCGCATCGTCAAGGTCTATGGTGGGCAGGCGTATGAGCGCAAGCGTTTCAACAAACTGGCCAACTGGGTGCGCCGGCATCGTTTCAAGCTCAAGGTGGCGGATGCCACGAGCGCGCCCATTGTGGAATTCATTGGCGCCATGATGATCGCCCTGCTGATCTACCTGGGCACCGGTCAGCTGGGCGGCGAGCCCATGACCGTAGGCGAGTTTACTTCCTTCTTCTCTGCGCTTGGATTGTTGTTTCCGCCCATCAAGCGCCTCACCGCCATCAACCAGCCCCTGCAGACGGGGCTGGCCGGGGCGGAATCCGTATTTGCCCTGGTGGATGAAGACAGCGAGAGGGATACCGGAGAGAAATCCCTGGAAAAGGTGCGCGGCGCCATCCGTTTCGAGCATGTCCGCTTCCGCTACGCCCAGGGTGGCGGCGATGCTCTGCGCGACATCAGTTTTACCATCGAGCCGGGTCAGAGCGTGGCGCTGGTGGGTGCGTCCGGCAGCGGCAAAACCACTATCGCTGCCCTGATCCCCCGTTTCTATGATCCCAGCGAGGGACGCATCTTGCTGGATGATCAGCCCCTGGAGGAGATTCGCCTGTTGGATCTGCGCCGGCAGATCGCCTATGTGGGCCAGGAATCAGTGCTGTTCAATGACAGCGTGGCGGCCAATATTTGCTATGGCATGCCGGAGCCGCCGGATCGGGAACGCCTGGAAGCCGCTGCCCGGGCCGCGCATGCCCTGGAATTCATACGCGATCTGCCCGAGGGCTTCGATACCCTGATAGGCGAGGATGGGGTGCGCCTGTCCGGAGGGCAACGTCAGCGTATCGCCATCGCCCGGGCCTTGCTCAAGGATGCGCCGATACTGATACTCGACGAGGCCACTTCCGCCCTGGACACGCTGTCCGAGCGCCATGTGCAGGCGGCGCTGCGCAATCTGATGCAAAACCGGTCCACCCTGGTCATCGCCCATCGCCTGTCCACCATAGAGAACGCCGACCGGATTCTGGTGATCCAGGAAGGACAAATCGTAGAGGCGGGCACGCATGAAGAGCTGATTGCGCGCATGGGAGAGTACGCCAAGCTGTATAATATCCAGACAGAGAAGCAGCAGGCAGAAGATCGATGACCGAACACAAGACCAAAGACGTGGAGGAAAAGCCGGGCGAGCTGATGTTTTCTTCCGTGTACACCCAGCAACGGGCGGAACGTTATTTCAACAAGCATCAGGAAAACCTCAGCCGGCGCCTGTCAGACTGGCGGGAAAAGCAGATTGCGCGCAAGGTGCTGGAGATGGCGGGCAACCCCCGTTCGGTGCTGGATCTGCCCTGTGGCGCCGGGCGCTTCTGGCCGATACTTGCCGAAGCCCCTGAACGCAAGCTGCTGGCCGCGGATTACAGCGAGAACATGCTGCATACAGCGCGGAAATTCCAGCCCGCGGAGCTGGTGGAGCGCTTCCATATATTTCAGACCTCGGCTTTCGACATACAGCTGGAAGACCAGGCTGTGGAACATATCTTCTGCATGCGCCTCATGCATCATATTGGCAAGGCGGCTGATCGCATGAGGATTCTGCAGGAGTTCCATCGTGTCAGCAGTGACAGCGTGAGTCTGTCCCTTTGGGTGGATGGCAACTACAAGGGCTGGCGCCGCCGTCGTCTGGAAGCCCAGCGGGCGTCAGGGAAGAAGGAATTCAAGCGCAGATTTCAGGATCGCTTCGTCCAGTCTCCGGCGGTGCTGGAAAAGGAGTTCGACGAGGCGGGCTTCCACATTCTCGGCAAGGTGGATTTTCTGCCCGCTTATTCCCACTGGCGCACCTATGTGTTGCGCAGAAAAGACCGGTCGGCGGCATGAAGCAGGTCAGCAGACAAGAGCACGAGGCGCTGGTGGCGAATGCCCGGGTGCTGGAGGAACAGTCCTTTGGCGTGAAGGTGTGGTTGCTGCCGGATCAGCGCGTTGTGAAGATGTTCCGCGTCAAGCGCCGTTTCAGCTCCGGGCGTCTGTACCCCTACAATCTGCGGTTCGCGCGCAATGCGGCTCGTCTCCAGGCCCGCGGCGTGGCGGCGCCCAATATCCTGGAAACCTTTTTCTGTCCCGAGATAGAGCGCCATGGCGTAGTCTATGAACGGCTGGAAGGGGAGCCTTTCTATGAACTGTTCCAGAACAACATGGATGAGGCTCTGTTCGAGACCCTGGCAGGTTTTCTCGCTGAGCTGCATGAAAAAGGCGTCTATTTCCGTTCCGTGCATCCGGGCAACGTATTGCTCAAATCCGATGGGAGCATGGGGCTTATTGATATCCAGGATCTTCGTTTCTGGCCCTGGGCGCTGAATCGTTCCTTGCGGGCGAGAAATTTCCGTCATCTGTACAACAGTGACGAACACAGTCTGGCCATGCGCGAATTTGGTTTCGAACGATTCGTGGATCTCTATTTGAAACAGCTGCCACGCGAAGAAAGCTACCGTAACTCACTCAAGCCCCTGATCATGGACTTCGATCGGGCCTGGGAACGAAAGAGAAAATGACACAGAGGCAGGAGCACTCCTGCCGCCAAACGATCAGGAGAAAGAATATGAAAACCATTATCACAACCCTGCTGGCGGGGCTTTGCGCCGGGCTCAGTGTTTCCACCCTGGCGGCTGCTCCGGAGCCCTTGCGCAGCAGTTATGCCGATATTGGCGAAGCCATGGAATTCAAGTTGGGATGGCAGAGCTTTAAGGGAATGGAACTGGATGAGGCCGACGACCTGGAAGGCTGGACGGCCACTGCTCAGGCTGTGTTTCCCTTTTCCGGGAAGTACCAGCTGCGCATCGATTTTCCTTTCAAGACGAATGCCGATGCCGTGGTCAAGGACAATCAGCCCATGCAACAGGGGGAAAATATCGATGTGGAAGGTTATGGTGGCGTGTTCGATTTTCTCACCGTGACTTTTGAACATCAGTTGGTATTTGCGGAAAACGCCGGCTACAACCTGTCTTACTATGTGGGCGGAGGCCGGGTGCCTGATCGCCTGGATACCACCAAGCGGGATCTGAAGAACCCTGACGAGATGGATCCCTTCAACCATACCGGCATGGTGTTCATGGGCGGTGTGAAATTCGACCGGGTGCACAGCTTCGGCCAGATCATCGCCAATGCCGGCCTGCGCTATTACACTGACAGTGACGATCTGCATCCGGCAGGGGACGACAGTTTCCCGGCGCTGGATGCCAGGGTGGCAGCGGTATTCTCGCCCTGGGGCATGTTGCATCCTGCCGTGGAACTAACCTATTTGGGGGACTTTTCCGATCTCAACCAGTTCAGTGTGGTGCCCCAATTGCTGCTTCCCTACAAGGACATGACCTTCAAGGCCGGCGCGGAAATCGGTCTGGGAGGCAATGGCAACGAGCTGGGCGCCATGTTGCAGGCCAGCTTCCGTTTCTGAGGATTCATGAGAGAGCTGCCGGATTTTTCCAAGGCGCGGGTGCTGGTCGTCGGCGATTTGATGCTGGATCGCTACTGGCATGGCGCCACGGAGCGTATTTCACCGGAAGCTCCGGTGCCGGTGGTGCATGTGCATGATGAGGAGGGGCGCGCCGGCGGCAGTGGCAATGTGGCGGTGAATATCGCCGCCCTGGGGGGAAAGGTATCCCTGCTGGGGCTGGTGGGAGAGGATGGCGCTGCCGACAGTCTGGAAAGCGCTCTGCAAGAGGCAGAGGTGGATACCCATCTGTTCCGCCAGCCAGGCTACCCCACCATTACCAAGCTGCGGGTCATCAGCCGCCATCAGCAGCTCATCCGCCTGGATTTCGAGGATGGTTTTCCCGAGCATGACCCCGGCGCCATGCTGGAGCATTTCAATACCCTGCTTGCGGAACACGATGTGGTCGTGCTTTCTGACTACGGCAAGGGCACCCTGGCCGATCCCCAGGCATGGATCTCCCTGGCAAGGCGGGCTGGCCTGCCGGTGCTCATCGATCCCAAGGGACAGGATTTTTCCCGCTACCGGGGCGCCACCCTGATTACGCCCAATCTGTCTGAATTCGAAACAGTGGCGGGTTCCAGTGGCAGCCAGGAACAACTGGAAAGCGCCGCGCACAAACTGATCCGGGATTGTGAACTGGACGCCCTGCTGATCACCAGGGGCGAGCAGGGAATGAGTCTGGTCAATCTGAACCGGGAGGTACATCATCTGCCCACCCGCGCCCGGGAAGTGTTCGATGTCACCGGTGCCGGGGATACCGTCATTGCCACTCTTGCGGCTGCCCTGGCGGTGGGGCAGAGCATGGAGGCGGCCACCGCCCTGGCCAATCTCGCGGCGGGGATGGTCGTTGGCAAACTGGGCACGGCCAGTGTCAGTGCTGCCGAGCTGGAGCAGGGGCTGCAGGAACAGCGTCTCGCCGAGCATGGGGTGGTCAGTGAGGATTTGCTTGTGGACCTGGTGGCCGCGGCGCGCAGCCGGGGCGAACGCGTGGTGTTCACCAATGGCTGTTTCGATCTGCTGCATGCGGGGCATGTCACCTACCTGGAACAGGCCAGCCGTCTCGGGGATCGCCTCATCGTGGCAGTGAACGTGGATGAAACCGTACGCCAGCTCAAGGGGCCGGAGCGTCCGGTGAATCCTTTGGAAAACCGTATGCACGTGCTCGCCGCCCTGGGATTCGTGGACTGGGTGGTGCCCTTTGCCGAAGCAACCCCGGAGCGCCTCATCTGTCGCCTGAAGCCGGATCTGCTGGTCAAGGGGGGCGACAATGATCCGGATGCCATTCCCGGCGCTGCCTGTGTGCGCGAAGCCGGAGGCGAGGTGCGCGTGCTCGATTATATTCAGGGAGTCTCTACTACCGCCATTGTGGACAGCATAAAGGAGCGCAACAGATGATGAATTTCTCCGTATCCCTCCTTGCCGGGTGTCAATACATGGCTCGGAGCGGTATGCGCATGGCCACGTCGGATAATACTGTCCTGCGCTCGGATTGAAGACGGCCGGTACGACTTGGATGCAGCTCGATCTGCTCATTTTCGGTGGCGGCATTGCAGGTATGTGGACGCTGCTGCGCGCCCGTCAGGCCGGTTATCGGGCCTTGTTGCTGGAATCAGCGGCCTTGGGCGGAGTGCAGTCCATTGCATCCCAGGGGATCATTCATGGCGGTACCAAGTACGCCCTCAAGGGTGCGGTTACCGAATCCACCCGCGCCATCGCCGACATGCCGGGCATCTGGCGCGATGCCCTGGCGGGACAGGGCGATATCGATCTGTCCGGTGTACGGCTGTTGTCTGGGCACCAGTACCTTTGGTCCAGCGGCAGCCTCGGTTCTTCCCTGGCGAATCTGTTTGCCAGCAAGCTCATGCAGAGCCGGGTGGCCTCCCTGAAGCGCGATGCCTTTCCCGCCCCATTCGATTCGCCCCGCTTTCGTGGCAGCCTGTATCGCTTGCAGGAGCCGGTACTGGATACCGCTTCCCTGATGCAATGTCTGGCGGATCAGGCGAAATCCTGGTGTTATCGTTATGAACCTGAAAACATGATCGTAACCACAGACCATGTCCGTATCGGAGAGCTTGAAATCAGGCCGCAACGGGTGTTGCTGGCTGCGGGACAGGGCAATGCTTCCCTCCTGCCCCGCTGGGGACTGAACACGCCCAAGATGCAGACCCGGCCTTTGCACATGGTCATGGTCCGGGGCAAGTTGCCGCCGGTGTATGCCCATTGCCTGGGGGCGAGCAGCAATCCGCGCCTCACCATCACCAGCTATCCCCTGGAAAAAGACGTATCGGTCTGGTATCTCGGTGGGCAGCTGGCGGAAAGCGGAGTGGATCGCCGCCCGGCGGAGCAGATTGCCCGCGCCCGTGCGGAACTGGAAAAGCTGTTACCCTGGATGGATTTTGCTTCCCTGGACTGGGCGACCCTGCCCATCGACCGGGCGGAAGTGGCTACTCCCGGTGGTAAGCGCCCGGATGACTGCTTTCTTGGTGGCACGGGTTCGCTGATGACCACCTGGCCTACCAAGCTGGCCTTCGCCCCGCGCCTGGCGGACAAGGTGCTGGAGAAACTGTTGCAGGAAGGCGTGGAAGTATCGGCGGAAGAGCCCCCGCCTCTTGATCTGCCCGAGCCGCCCCTGGCGGCGCTGCCCTGGGAGCAGGCCTCATGGAGCTGAGAGACCTGGGCAGCACCGGTATCCGGGTCAGCCCCCTGGGACTGGGCACGGTGAAGTTTGGCCGCAACCAGCAGGTCAAATATCCTTCCTCCTTCGAGATCCCGGGGGATGCCTCTGTAGCGCATATCCTGGAAGTGGCCCGGGAACTGGGCATCAACCTGCTGGACACTGCGCCAGCCTATGGCGTGGCGCAACAGCGCCTTGGAAAGCTGTTGCCCGGTATCAGGCAGGAATGGGTGATCGTTTCCAAGGTGGGAGAGATTTTCGAAAATGGCGAATCCCGTTTCGATTTTTCCTATGCGCATACCCTGGCTTGCGTGGAGCAAAGCCTGCGGGAGCTGCGTACGGATTACCTGGACTGCGTTCTCATTCATTCCAATGGCGACGACCTGCGCATTCTGCGGGAGGAGGGTGCGCTGGATGCCCTGCGCGAGCTCAAGCAGCGCGGCCTGATCCGCGCTCACGGCATGTCCTCCAAGACCGTGGAAGGCGGGCTGCAGGTGGTGCGGGACATGGACGTGGTCATGGCCACCGCCAACCTGCAATATGATGACGAGCGGCCGGTGCTGGAGGCGGCTCGGGAACAGGGCAAGGGTGTGCTGGTAAAAAAAGGACTGATGAGCGGTCATATACCCGGCATCGAAGGGGTGAGGGCGGCCATGACCCATGTATTTTCCCTGCCGGGAGTGAGCAGCATGATTGTCGGCACCATAGACGAAGGGCATTTGCGTCAAAATGTTGCGCTGGCGGATGAACTGGCATGAGAACTCTGTACACGCTGGCGCTCTATCTGTTGCTTCCCGGCGTATTGCTGCGTTTGCTCTGGCGCAGCCGGCGGGCGCCGGCTTACCGGGAACGCTGGAGAGAGCGTTTTGGCCGGGTGAATGCGAGAGTACCTGCCGGTGGCGTATGGATACATGCGGTATCCGTGGGTGAGGTGCAGGCCATCGAACCCCTGGTGCGGCACCTGCGTGAGCAGTATCCCACCCTGGCCCTGATGATTACCACTTCCACTCCCACAGGTTCGGAACGGGTGAAGTTGCTGTTTGGCGCGGATGTTTTTCACAGTTACTGCCCCTATGACCTGCCCTTCGCCATTCGTGCTTTCCTTGGGCGAGTACAACCGCGCATGCTGATCATGGTGGAGACCGAGATCTGGCCGAATCTTCTGGCGCTATGTGAGCAGCAGGGAATTCCCACATTGCTTGCCAATGGGCGTCTGTCCAGCCGTTCCGCCCGGGGATATGCTCGCCTGGGCCGATTTTCCCGACAAGTGTTTTCCGCCATCCGTGCGGTGGCGGCCCAGTCGGAAGCCGATGCGCAACGCTTCATCAGCCTGGGCGTGCCTGCGCAGCGGGTGCGGGTCACGGGCAGCATCAAGTTCGATATGCGTATTCCCGCCAGCGTCCAGGAACAGATCCAGGTATTGCGCCGTACCTGGGGGGATCGCCCGGTATGGGTGGCGGCCAGTACCCACGAAGGAGAAGATGAACAGATACTCACTGCGCACCGGAAGCTGTTGCAAGAGGTTCCTGCCGCCCTGCTGGTGCTGGTGCCCAGGCACCCGGAACGTTTTGACCGGGTGGCGGCACTGGTGGCGCGTCATGGTTTCGTATTGTGCCGGCGTTCCCTGGATCAGTCTTGTACTGAGGCGGTGCAGGTGTTTCTGGGTGACACCATGGGGGAGCTGCCGGTCTTTCTGGGTGGCGCCGATGTGGCTTTCATTGGCGGCAGTCTGGTGAAGATCGGGGGGCATAACATGCTGGAGGCGGCTGCCCAGGGAGTGCCGGTGGTTTTCGGTCCCCATGTGTTCAACTTTTCCGCCATTGCCCGATTGCTGCGTGACCGGGAAGCGGGGGTCATGGTGGACAATGCGGCCGGACTGGCGGAGCAGGTGGGCGCCTGGCTGCAGGACGCCAGTGAACGCTCGCGCATCGGCGAGAACGGGCGTCAGGTGGTCGAGGAAAACCGTGGCGCCCTGCAACGCCTTGTCCGTCAGGTGGATACGCTGCTGGCTGCCTCAGAAAACGAAGCCTGAAGGTTCCGGCAACAATTCCAGAGGGGGAAGGTCGGTTTCGAACAGAAAGTCCTGCACGTACTCATCGCCATGTCGGGTGATGAGGGTGGCCTCCATGACCGGTGATTTTCCGATGATCATGAACAACCGTCCTTCCGGCGCCAGCAGGCGCTCCAGGCGGTCGTCGTAGCGCGGCAGGGAGCCGGTGACGGCAATGACATCGAAACCGCTTTCCGGAAGATCGGCGAGAAAGGCATTGCCCAGATGCAGATGGGTATTGTTCGCCGCCTGCAGGGCAAGCTTGTCTTCCGCTGTCTTGACCAGCGCCTCATAGATGTCATAACTGACCACGGAATTGCCCAGGGCGGCGAGGCATGCAGTAACAAAGCCGCTGCCGGTTCCGACTTCCAGAATCTGGTCACTGGGCTTCACCGCAAGAGCCTGGAGCATGCGCGCTTCCAGTTTGGGTTCCATCATCACTTGTCCATGCCCCAGGGGAATACGCATGTCGCTGAAGGCCAGCGCGCGGTAGGCATGAGGAACGAACTGCTCCCGGGGGATGTCCTGCATGATCTGCAATACCCGGTCATCGACTACCTCCCAGGGACGTATCTGTTGCCAGGCCATGTTGTAGCGGGCCTTGTCTGGATTGAGTGCGGGCATGATGGTTTCCTGCAAAATGAATCTGAGTCAAAGGGTAAGCGGAATCGGGAACGCTGGCAAGGTTAGGGAACCTCTGATTAAATCATGAACTCGCATCTTGCGTCCAAAATGTCCCGCTACTGCGTGGCCTACAGGGATGTAGGTCAGGGGCGTTAGCAGGAGCGGAAGCTTTGCAAATCTTCGCAATAGCGGGCTATTACGCGCGATTTGCGCCTTGTATCGGAACATTTTGAATCACAATCTGCTTCGCTCAGAATTAATCAGAGGTTCCTTAGCCTCCGGTCACAGGAGGGAAAAACCCTACTTCGTCACCGTCTCCGACGGGGGTGTCTTCCTGGGCCATTTCCTGATTCACGGCGCCCAGCACCGGTTCGTCGCCGGCAAACACTTCTGCCCAGATGCCACCACGGGCGGCCAGTTTCTCTTTCAGTTGGGCGATGTTGGTGACGCCTTCCAGAGACAGGTTTTCACTCTCGGTTTCCAGGCGATCCCGCAGGCTGGCGAAATATAGTATATGGATCATGACAGCAACTCGCTGAAGGGCATGAACTGGACCTTGTCGCCGGCTTCGATGGTCTGGTTTTCCGGCAGTACCACCAGGCCATTGGCCCAGGTGGTGGAGCTGAGCACTGCCGAGGAGCGGCTGGGATGGACTCGCACCAGATCGCTGCCGTCCTCCTGCTTTTCCAGTCGTGCGCGGTGGAATTCGCGGCGCTTGTCGGGTTTGTTCCAGTCGAAGCCAGCCGTGGCTTCGATGGTCACTGGCATGACTTCGCTCAGTCCCGCCAGCTTGCGGATGAAAGGCCGGGCAAACAGCAGGAAGGTGACGAACAGGGACACGGGGTTGCCTGGCGTGCCGATAAACGGAGTATCACCTATATGGCCGAAGGCCACCGGCTTGCCAGGGCGGATGGCCACTTTCCACATATTCAGTTCTCCCAGAGCTTCCACAGCCGGCTTTACATGGTCTTCCTCGCCCACGGAAACGCCGCCGGAAGCAATCACCAGGTCGGATTGGGATGCGGCCAGGGTCAGTGCTTCCTTGGTGGCTTCCAGGGTGTCCGCCACCTGGCCGAGATCAATGACCTCGCAACCCAGGGCGCGCAGCATGCCGGCAACGGTGAAAATGTTGGAATTGTAGATCATGCCGGGTTTAAGGGGTTGTCCGGGCATCAGCAGTTCGTCGCCGCTGGCCAGCACCGCGACTCTGGGCTTGCGGAATACTTCCAGGCTGCCCACGCCCGCGGAGGCGGCCAGTCCCAGGTGCTGGGGCAAGAGGCGTACGCCGGGTGCGATGATTTGCGCGTCCTGGCGGATATCCTCTCCCCGGCGGCGGATGTTTGCGCCGGTCTGGGGTATGGTATTGATGATGACTTCATCACCTTGCTGACAGGTCAGTTCCTGCATGATCACGGCGTCCGCGCCTTGGGGAACCGGGGCGCCGGTAAAGATGCGCGCCGCAGTGCCGGGTTCCAGAGGTTGTGGCGCGGTGCCGGCGGGAATGCGTTGGGAGACGCTCAGACGGGTACCCTCAGCGGGAATATCGGCAACGCGAACCGCGTAGCCATCCATGGCGCTGTTGTCCCAGCCGGGAACATCTATGCCGCTTTTGACCGGAGCCGCCAACACCCGGCCCAGGGCCTCATGCAGGTTCAGGGTTTCCCTGTCCTGCATCGGTCTGGCATGGGAGAGCAACAGTTCCAGGGCTTCTTCATAGGGTTTGAGATCGGAAACCGTCGGGGTGCAGTCACAGCCGGACATCTTATTTCTCCATCAGCCGGGGGATGAGTACAGCGAAATTGCAGGGGCGGGTGCGGATATCCAGCTGGGGCTGGATGATCTTGTTCCAGGCGGTGCGGCAGGCGCCGGTGGAGCCGGGAATACAGAATATGAAAGTGCCGTTGGCCAGTCCCGCCAGGCAGCGGGACTGGAGAGTGGATGCTCCGATTTCTTCAAATGACATCTGCCGGTAAAGCTCGCCAAATCCTTCCACTTCCTTGTCCAGCAGGGGCGTGATGGCTTCCGGCGTGCTGTCCCTGCCGGTGACCCCGGTGCCGCCGGTGGAGATTACGACCTCCACTTCCGGGTCGGCGATCCAGGCGGAAAACAGGGCGCGCATCTGATAGATATCGTCAGGAACGATCTTCTTGCCCATGAACTGGTGGCCGGCTTCCTGCAGGGACTTCACCAGATAATCCCCTGATTTGTCCGTTGCGTCGGTACGGCTGTCGGAAACCGTGAGTACCGCGATCTTTAGCGGACGGAATTCCTCGTTGCCTGTGGCATGTCCCATGTTCTACTCCTGGAAACCATAATGGAATGTATTGCGGAATCTTGCCTTAAATTCATCCAAAGTGAAATGATGATTCTGGGTTCCGGCATGTTCGATTTTGATGGTTCCCATCAGCGAAGCGATGCGCCCGGTGGTTTCCCAGTCCATGCCGTTTTGCAAACCATACAGCAAACCGGCCCGGTAGGCGTCGCCGCAGCCGGTGGGGTCTTGCACGGATGTGGCTTGCGCAGGGGGAATTTCGATGATTTTGCCGCGAACATGGATGCTGGAGCCTTCCCCGCCACGGGTTACGATAATCGCCTGCACCATTTCCGACAGTTGGCTGATGCTCTTGCCGGTGCGTTCCTGCATGAGCCGGGCTTCGTAGTCATTGAAGGCCAGCCAGCTGGCCTGTTCGGCAAAGCGTATCAGCTCTTCGCCATCGAACATGGGCATGCCCTGGCCGGGATCGAAAATAAAGGGAATGCCGGCCTCGGCGAATTGCTGCGCATGCTCGATCATGCCCTGACGTCCGTCCGGGGACACCAGCCCCAGGGTGATGCCCTCGGCCTGCGTAACCTGGTTCTGGTGAGATTCGTTCATGGCGCCGGGATGGAAGGCGGTGATCTGGTTGTCGTCCTGATCCGTGGTGATGTAGGCCTGGGCGGTGTATTGGCCATCGATGATCTTCAGGTGCTCGCGGCTTACTCCCTGTCTGTCCATCCATTCGGAATAGGGCTGAAAGTCCGTGCCCACGGTGCCCATGGGGACGCCCTCGCCGCCAAGCAGCTTGAGATTGTAGGCGATGTTGCCGGCGCAGCCACCGAACTCCCGGCGCATGTCCGGCACAAGGAAGGAAACATTCAGGATGTGTACCTGTTCCGGCAGGATGTGGTTGCGGAAGCGATCATGGAAAACCATGATGGTGTCGTAGGCAAAAGAACCACAAATCAGGGCAGACATAAAACTTCCTCGTCGATCAGGAAATGAAGTGGGGATAGAGAATCAGGATCCATACCAGGAGAAACAGGCTGATGGCGAGAAATACCGCTGCGGAGCCGATGTCCTTGGCCTGGCCGGACAGTTCATGCTGTTCCGTGCCGATGCGATCCACTACAGCCTCGATGGCGGAATTGAGCAATTCCACCACAGGCACCAGCAGCCAGCTTCCCAGCAGCAGGGCGCGTTCCACGCCGGTCTGCCCCAGCCACAGGCCCAGGGGAATGATGAACAGGCTCACAGCCACTTCCTGGCGGAAAGCAGCTTCGGAGCGGAAGCAGGCGGCAAAACCCTTCATGGAGTAACCGAAAGCCCGGATCAGGCGGGTGATGCCGGTATTGCCGGGCTTGCCCGCGCTCATGCTTCCGTTTTCTCCGGCTGCCAGCGCAGATCCAGTTCCCGGGCGGCCTTCACGTCATCCAGACGGCGTACCGGCAGGCTGTATGGTGCTCCCTTCACTTTTTCGGCGTCTTGCCGGGCTTCTTCGCGAATGGTGATCATGGCCTCGATGAAGGCGTCCAGGCTTTCCTTTGCTTCGGTTTCCGTGGGTTCGATAAGGAAGCACTCGGGCACCAGCAGGGGAAAATAAGTGGTGGGTGCGTGCATGCCATGATCCAGCAGGCGTTTGGCGAAATCCATGGCGTTCACTCCCAGTTCCTTTGCTTCCCGTTTCAGGGTGATGATGAACTCGTGAGTGGCGCGGCGCTCGGGATAGGCTGCCTCGAAACCCGCTTCCATGAGTTTTTTCAGCATGTAGTTGGCGTTGAGGGTGGAATAGTCCGCTACCCGCTGCATGCCTTCGCCGCCAAGCATTTTTGCATACACATAGGCGCGTAACAGCACGCCCGCATTGCCGGCAAAGGCTGACAGGCGGCCAATGCTCTGGGGAAGCTGTTCTTCTTCCAGCCAGTGGAACTGGTCACCGTCCGTACCCACCACGGGGATCGGCAGGAAGGGCTGCAGGCGTTTGCTCACTCCCACGGGGCCGGCTCCCGGGCCACCGCCGCCATGAGGCGTGGAAAAGGTTTTGTGCAGGTTCATGTGGATTACGTCGAAGCCCATGTCGCCGGGACGAACCCGGCCCAGGATGGCATTGAGATTGGCGCCATCGTAATACAGCAGCCCCCCGGCTTCATGTACCAGGCGGGCGATTTCCTCGATGCGCCGCTCGAATACACCCAGCGTGGAGGGGTTGGTGAGCATGATCCCGGCGGTTTGCGGCCCCAGGGCCGCCTTCAGCGCCTCCATGTCCACATCGCCATCGGATTTGGTGGGAATCTCACGCGCCTTGTATCCGCACATGACCGCGGTGGCCGGGTTGGTGCCATGGGCGGCGTCCGGTACCAGAACCTCGGTTCTTTGCCTGTCCCCGCGGGCGTCATGATAGGCGCGGATCATGGCGATGCCGGCGAATTCTCCCTGGGCGCCGGCCATGGGTGCCAGGGATACCGCGGACATGCCGGTGACTTCCTTGAGGATTTCCTGCAGTTCATGCATGGCGCTCATGAACCCCTGGCTGTGGGTCTCCGGTGCCAGTGGATGGCGTCCCAGCAGTCCCGGCAGCATGGCCAGGCTGTTGCAGGCCCGGGGATTGTATTTCATGGTGCAGGAACCCAGGGGATAGAACTGGGTGTCGATGGAAAAGTTCTTCTGCGACAGCCGCGTATAGTGGCGCACGGCCTGCATTTCAGAAACTTCCGGCAGGCGCGGTGGCTGCTGGCGCAGCAAGTGCGCGGGAATGCCGGACAGCTCGTCATGAGTGGCGGGCGCCTGAGCCCGGGCGCGCCGGCCGGATCGGGAATGTTCGAATATCAGCATCTTGTTCTCAGTCGAATTTGGCCATGGTGGCGCAGGCGCCCTGACGACGGGAGGCGAGTACCTGTTCCATTTTCAGGCGGTATTTGTCCATGTCCTGCGCGCTGCGGTTTTCCGTGGCGCAGACCAGCAGGGCGTTGTCCCCCAGTTCGGGATAGTGACGGCTCAGGTCATAGCCGCCCAGGACATTGTGCGCGGCCAGGGTGCGTAATACCCTTTTGGCCTCCAGTGGCAGGCGCAACACGGTCTCGTGGAACGCGGGACCGCTGAACAGGGGTTCTATCTCGCCCAGAGCGGTGAGTTTCTCTTTCAGCAGATTGAGATTCCGGTGACATTTCCGGGCAACCCTGGCCAGGCCGTCGGCGCCCATGAGACTCATGTGAATGGTGGCGGCCGTGACCATCAGCCCCTGGTTGGTGCAGATGTTGGAAGTGGCCTTGGAACGGCGGATATGCTGTTCCCGCGCCTGCAGGGTCAGGGCAAAGCCTTGCTTTCCATCCAGATCCACGGTGCGCCCGATGATGCGCCCCGGCATCTGCCGGACCAGCTTCTGGGTACAGCACATGAAACCGAAATAGGGGCCGCCGGAGGACAGGGGCGCGCCCAGGGGCTGGCCGTCGCCACAGGCAATATCCACCCCGGTTTCCGCCCAGGTTCCAGGCGGGGCGAGTATGGACATGAGCAGCGGATTGACCACGCCAATGGCGAGCATGCCATTGTCATGCGACCAGCCGGTCAGCCAGTCGGTATCTTCCAGAACCCCGAAGAAGTTGGGCTGGGGAATGACCAGTGCGGCAAAATCCTCGTTCCTGTACTTTTCCAGGTCATTTTGATCGATTTGACCGGTGCTGCCGTCATAGGCCAGTTCCACGAGTTCTATGCCCTGGTTTTTTACCAGAGTGTGCACCGTGGCGCGGTAATGAGGGTGCAGACTGCGGGGCAGCAGAATCCGCCGTGACTTGCTCTTGCGGTGGGCGCGCACGGCCATGAGTACCGCTTCGGCCAGGGCTGAGGCGCCGTCATACAGAGAGGCATTGGACACCTCCATGGCCATGAGCTCGGTCATCATGCTTTGGTATTCGTAAAGGAGCTGCAAAGTGCCCTGACTGGCTTCCGCCTGGTAGGGCGTGTAGGCGGTGTAGAATTCACCCCGGGTGGCCAGTTGCCAGACGGCTGCAGGGACATGATGATCGTAGGCGCCGGCGCCGATGAAACACAGGGGCTGCCCGTCGCTGCGGGCTTTCTCCTGCATCAGCTGGCTGATTTCCTGTTCCCAGAGGCCGGGGCCCAGGGTGGCAAGATCACCACAGCGCAGGTTGTGGGGAATCTCGTCGAACAGTTCATCGATACTGTCGGCACCAATGGCGTCGAGCATTTCCCGGGTTTCTTCTTCCGTGTGCGGAATGAAAGGCATGATCAGTCGTCTTCGGCAATGGTCTGGTAGGCCTGGGCATCCAGCAGGCCGTCCAGTTGCGAGGGGTCGCTGAGTTTGACCTTGAAAATCCAGGCGTCATAGGGTGCTTGATTGATGTTTTCCGGGGTATCGGCCAGCTCTTCGTTCACCTCTACCACGTCACCATCCACAGGGCTGTAAACATCGGAAGCAGCCTTGACGGATTCCACCACGGCGCATTCGCTGCCGGCGGACAGACTTGCTCCCGCTTCCGGCAGCTCGACGAAAACCAGGTCGCCGAGAAGTTCCTGGGCGTGATCGCTGATGCCGATGCTGACCGTGCCGTCACCTTCGTCTTTGACCCATTCATGGGATTTGGTGTATTTCAGGTTTTCCGGGATATTGCTCATGATTGCTTCCTCTGGATCAGATGAGGGGTTTGCCATTTCGTACGAAAGGGGGTTTGACCAGTGTCACCGGCAGCTTTCGGCCACGGATGTCCACTTGCAGGGTGTCGCCTGCATCGGCCGCGATGCGTGCCAGGCCTATGGATTTTTCCAGGGTGGGAGAATAGCCGCCGGAAGTGATCTCGCCGACTTCCCGTTCGCCTTCATAGAGTTTCTGGTGGCTGCGCAACACGCCCTTGCCTTCCAGCACCAGGCCGGTGAAGCGGGGGATGTCGCCGAGGTTTTTCTGCACCACCAGGGAACTGCGCCCAATGAAGTCCCGCAAGCCGGTAAAGGATACCGTCCATGCCAGCCCGGATTCCAGGGGGGTATGGTCTTCGTCCATGTCCTGACCATAGAGATTCATGCCGGCTTCCAGGCGCAGGGTGTCTCTCGCGCCCAGGCCGCAGGGACGAACCCCGGCGCTGGCCAGATTCTGCCACAGATCCACTACCTGTTCTTTGGGGAGGATGATTTCAAAGCCGTCTTCGCCGGTGTAACCGGTGCGTCCCACGAACCAGTGGTCGTTGCTGCAGGCGCTGAAGGGTTTCAGCCCGGCCGCCTGGGAACGCAGCTCATCAGGCAGCAGAGGCAGGGATTTTTCCCGCGCATTGGGCCCCTGTACCGCGATCATGCCCAGATCCCGCCGGGGCTGGATGTTCAGCTCATGGCCCTCTGCCTGTTCCTCCATCCAGGCGATGTCCTTGTCCGTGGTGGCGGCATTCACCACCATGCGGTACCAGTCATCCGCCATGTAATAGACGATGAGATCGTCTATTACGCAGCCGTTTTTGAAGAGCATGCAGGAATAGAGTGCCCGGCCGGGGGTCGTGAGCTTGCCGATGTCATTCGCCAGCAGCCAGGCGAGAAATTCGCGTACTCCGGGGCCGCGCAGATCCACGGCGGTCATGTGGCATACATCGAACATGCCCGCATCCCTGCGCACGGCATGATGTTCGTCGATCTGGGAACCATAGTGTACCGGCATGTCCCAGCCACCAAAGGGAACCATGCGGGCGCCCATGTCACGGTGAGTCTGGTTGAGGATGGTTTTTTTGTCCACGGGGTTCTCCATTGGTATAGATCAGGATTCCCGCCCCTCTGTCCCGGTACCTGAGAGTTTGGACATCGTTGCCGATGCCTGCCCCGTCGGTGGGCGGTGATTCCGCCGCTCTCCAGAGTCAACCCGTCATCATTGTGATGGCATGCCTTGCGGTCCTGGTGCCTGAGCGATTCCGGGCGGAATTGCGCCTTCGGCGCCGCGGGCTTCTGCGCCACGGTCTCTCCCGCAACAGCTGGGGTTTGAGTGAACCAATGGTACAGATTCGCCTCGGAATTGCCAAGTTTGCTATGATCAGAAAAGACACGGAAACAATCGGGGCAAGGATCCCCTCTGCCGAAGGAGAGAGTGACTCGTTGAGCAACAGTGACGAAAATGCCGTGCTGGATCGTCTGGTGCGGGCGGAAAAGCTGCAGCTGTTGTACCGTCAGTCTTTTCCCGCCATCTTTGCCAGCCTTTTCACTGGTGTGCTGATCTGTGCCTCTCTGTGGTCCGTGCAGGATCACAGCCGGTTGTTGTTCTGGTACGGGGTTCTGGTGTTTTCCGCAATTGCCAGGGGGGTGTTGTTCCTGGGTTATTGGCGGGCCAGCCCGGAAGGGGAGGCCATCCTGTCCTGGGAGCGGCCCTATTTTCTTACGCTGCTGGCATCGTCGATCATCTGGGGGATGGGGGTGCTGTTCATCCTTCCTCCGGATTCTCTGCTGCATCAGGTGATCATCTTTCTCTTTCTGGTCGGCATGGCCGGTGGCGCCCTTGCCGTGTACTCTGCACACCGCGCCATGACCCTGGCCACCATTGGCTGCATACTCTTGCCCATCACCGTTTTCTTTATATCCCAGATGGCGCTGATTCCCTGGTTGCTGGTAGCCGGAGTCGGATTGTTCATAGTCACGGTAATCAAGGCTGGAGAGGTATTGTCTCTGGCGCTGGATCGCAGTTTTCGGCTTGGACATGAACTGGAGGCTGCGCGCGCGGCTGCCGAGCACAAGGCCCACCGGGATGCGCTTACCGGCCTTTACAATCGGCGCGCATTCTATGAGCTGGGCAAGGGGATGCTGGCGGGAAGGGGCAAGCAGATGCTGGCCATGATCGTTTCCGATCTGGATCATTTCAAACAGGTGAATGACAGCTGGGGGCATCCGGCCGGAGACAAGGTGTTGCAGGATGTCGGGCAAATGTATCGCAGTTGCCTGCGCAATGATGATCTCTGTGCCCGTCTGGGAGGCGAGGAATTCGGTGTGCTTTTGCTGGTGGACAGCCTGCGGCAGGCCTGCTCCATTGCCGAGGATCTGCGCCATTGCCTGGAGAACACCAGAATCGATTTTGATCCGGAAAAACTGTTCGTTACCGCCAGTTTTGGCGTGGCCACAGGCAATGACGATCTGGATGAACTGTTCCGAAACGCCGACGCGGCCTTGTACCGTGCCAAAACGGATGGGCGAAACTGCGTAAGGTTTTCTCACGCCGTTCACTGAATGGGCCGTACTGCGCTACCGGATTCCGCTAAACCATCGGGAAATCCCGAAGAATTTCTACCATGGGATTTTTCTCACCACAAAGAGAAAAGCTGGTTTCCTCCTTGCGCACAGTCCCCGAGGGAACCGTGCGCAAGCTGGTCAGTTGTCCGCCCAGTGCAGTCCCAGTGCCCGGGACAGGAATACCGCCATCTGGCCGCGTGTGAGAGGGCTGTCCGGACAGTAATTGCCTCCGCCGCAACCAGAGGTGATGCCGGAGTCCGCCAACGCCTCGATTTCCCGGAAGAACTGGTGGGAGGTGGGCACGTCGTTGAAGGTGGCGGCAGCGGGAGCGGGGCTGACCTGCCGATACCAGGTGATGGCCAGCTGATTGATGCATACGTCACCGCTGCCGTTGCCCAGTTGCACCGCAACGGCATAGGACAGCAGATCTGTCTTTCCGTCACTGTTCATGTCCTGGGTATGGTCGATCACAAGGGAAAGCGGGAGTTTGACCACGGTATTTCCCGGCTGTCCGCTGGTGCTGGATGATGTCTCCAGGCCTTGCAGGGTGAAGCCTGCGCCGGTGTCCTTGTCGGCATACAGGGCGCCGAAGATGAAGTAGGCATCGTTGGTCGCGTCATTGTCGTAAAAATATCCGTCCACTTCAGTGATCAGGGCGCCGTCGGGAATATCGTCAGGCAACGCCGCCATGAGAGTATCGTCGGTGATTACGCAGCGGTTTCCCAGTGGACCCGTTCCAAAGAATGTACCCGTATCCAAAGGTTCGAAAGAGATGGCCGGAATCACGCTTATGCTGGGGTCGGAAATGCCATAGTTGGCTGCCATTGTCGGCATGTTGCCCAGGGCCAGGAACATCCCCAGGGCAAGCTTGGTCTTGGGTAAGGTTTGCATGATTTGTCGTCCTCGTTTCGGTAGTTGAGAATACTGCTTTCAACTCTTGGGGATCTCGAAAAATTCCTTCCATGGAATTTTTCTCGTCGCAAAGAGAAAATGCAATTTCTTCTTTGCTCCCATTTTCAATCGCTTGTGGTGATTAAAAATGGCGGGACATCCCTATCCCCCTCGGGGATCTCGATTTTTCGAGATGGCCTCTTGGGAATTGACTGCAGGACGGGGGTATAAACCCTTCATAAAAAATATAGCAGATATTGGGGGCTGGTCGCTGTGGTTCCGTTTCCGGATCAGTCTCTTGCGCTGGTGGTGGTTTGGGAGCGGGTCAGGGCGGGAGTGCTTCCCAGGGTTCCAAGAGCATTGCGTATCAGCAAGTTGCGCAGCGGGCTGAGTTGATTGGCCAGGCCCAGTCCCAGGTTGCGGACGGCCTTCAGGGGGAGCAGGTCATTGCTGAATACCTTCTTGAACAGGTCCATGGCGCCCTGCATGGCGATATTGTCGCCCTTGCGCCCCCGTTCGTAGCGGCGCAGCACCGGCAGTGCGCCTGGCGGCTGTTGCCGTTCCCGGGCATGCAGCAGAACATCCACCAGTTCAGCCATGTCCATGAGTCCCAGGTTGACGCCCTGTCCCGCGAGGGGATGAATGACATGCGCCGCATCACCCACCAGCGCCAGACCGGGCTTGATGTATTGCCGCGCATGTTGCAGGCGCAGGGGAAAAGCGCCGCGCTCGCCGATCAACGCAAGTTCGCCCAGACGCCGTTCACTGGCACGGCTGAGGACGGCATTGAATTCGCTTGCGGACATGCTCGTGAGTTCTTCCGCCTGCTCCGGAGTGGTGGACCAGACGATGGAGAACAGGTCGGTTTCCATGGGCAGCAGCGCCAGGGGGCCGCTGGGCATGAAGCGCTGCCAGCAGCTGGCCTGATTGCCAAGTTCGGCCTGGACAGTGCAGACCACGGCGGTCTGGTCGTAACCCCAGCCGGTGGTGGAAATGCCGGCCATTTCCCGCAGCGCGGAGCGAGCGCCGTCAGCAGCGACGATCAGTGCCGCTGCCAATCGGGTGCCGTCGTTGAGCGTGACTTGTGGCTCCAGTTCGTCCAGTTGCAGGCTGCTGATGCTGGCGGGGCAGAACAGTTGCACCGTTTCCAGTTGCCCCATGCGCTGCCAGAGTGCCAGCTGAATGACGCGGTTTTCGATGATATGCCCCAGGTCGGGTTCGCCAATGTCCGCTGCGTGGAAACGGATTTCCGCGCCACCGGATTCCCAGACCACCATCTGTTCGTAGGGAGTGACTCCCAGATCCGTCATGTTCCGCCAGGCATCCAGATTGGTGAAAATGTTTTGCGAAGCACGGCTGATGGCGGAAACGCGAATGTCATGGCTGTTGGAAGGCCAGTCACTTGCCGCCGGCTGACGTTCGATGACTGCCACCCGGAAGTGCTGTTCGCCGAGGGCGCAGGCCAGGGCGGCGCCAACCATGCCGCCGCCGGCGATGACGATATCAAAGTGCTTTTCACTCACAGGGGCAGTCCTCGTGACAGACGCGGCAGACGTCCATGCAGGCCCATGGCGGCGCGGGCAATGGCATGACGCGCCGGGGGCAGGGTCTCCAGTCCCAGCACGCCGAGATTGCGCGCCAGTTTCATGGGCAGGAGTTGATTGCTGAAACCGCGCACCAGCAGATTGGTGATTTCCACCACGCCCCGCTGATCATTTTTCCGCCATTGCTGATAGTGACCCAAACTGTCCAGCAGGCCGGGATCCTGTCCCTGCCGTACTGCCTGCAGCAGTACTTCGGCGAGCACGGCTACGTCGCGCAGGCCCAGATTGAATCCCTGCCCGGCTACCGGGTGCAGGGTATGGGCGGCATTGCCGATGACAACCGCCCGGTGTTGTACTGCTTCCGGCACCCACAGTTGGGACAAGGGATAGGCGGAACGTTTGCCGCATCGTTGCAGTTTTCCCAGTCGCCAGCCAAAGCCCTGTTGTACCCGGGCGAGAAAATCCCTGTCATTCAGGGACAGTACCTGGCCAACATCCGTATCGGCCACCGTCCACACCAGCGCGCAGCGTCCCCCGGTCATGGGCAGCATGGCCATGGGCCCGTGGCCGGTAAACCGTTCCCAGGCGCTGTTGCCATGAGGACGCCCGGGGGTGATATTCGCGATGATGGCGCTTTGCTGATATTCCCGGCGACGGCAGGCAAATCCGAGCTGATTGCGCACCAGGGATTGACCGCCATCCGCCGCAATCAGCAGACGGGATTGCAATTCCCTGTCTTCCAGGCCGATGCGCGCATATTCGTCTTCGACCCTGGCCCATTGCACCCGGGCCGGGGCGATGATCTCTACATCCGTGCATTGCTCCAGTGCAGGCAACAAGGCGGCCCCCAGATCTCTTGCCGTAATCACCTGTCCCAGCGCAGGGACATTTTCTTCCGCCGCATGCAGGTGGGTAAAGCCAAAGCCACCTTGTTCGGAAACATGAATATGCTCGATGGGCTGGGCCTGGGCGTGCATTGCATCCCACAGGCCCAGGGCGGAAAAGATGCGTTGTGAACCATGGGACAGGGCGATGCCCCGATCATCATAATTGGGTACGGCATCCACCTTCAGGGGTGCGGCTTCGACCAGGCCGATGTGCAGACCATGGCCGGAGAGGGCAATCGCGAGGCTGGCGCCGGTCATGCCGCCACCGATGATGAGAATGTCGTAAGGCTGGTTCATGGTTTATCTGCCGCGTCCCATGATGGCTTCGATTTCAGCGATGCTTTTGGGCGCATCCGCGGACAGGATATCGCAGCCATCGCGGGTGACGAGGATATCGTCCTCGATGCGAATGCCTATGCCCTGCCATTTCTTCGCCACGCCCCGGCTGCCCAGGGGAATGTACAGGCCGGGCTCTATGGTCAGCACCATGCCGGGTTCCAGCTGCCGCCAGTGGCCATCGATCTTGTAATCGCCCACGTCATGTACGTCCATCCCCAGCCAGTGCCCCGTGCCATGCATGAAGAACTTCTTGTATTTCTCGTTTTTGATGAGCTGGTTCAGATTGCCCTTGAGCAGACCCAGCTTGAGCAATCCCCGGGTCAGGGTGCGCACTGCCGCCTTGTGCGGCGCATTGTAGGGGTTGCCCGGCTTTACCTGTTTGATCGCGGCCAGTTGCGCATCCAGCACCAGTTGGTAGATCTGCGCCTGGGGTTCGCTGAATTTGCCGCTTACGGGGAAAGTCCGGGTAATGTCCGAGGCATACATTTCCAGTTCACAACCGGCGTCCACCAGCACCAGGTCACCTGCCTGGAGTTTGCTGTCGTTGTCCACGTAATGCAGTACAGTGGCATTGTTTCCGCTGCCAACGATGGGAGAATATGCCTGCTGCCGTGCGCCGCGCCGGGTGCATTCATGGACGAAATCCGCTTCCAGCTGGTATTCCGGGATGCCTGCCTTGCAGTCGCGCATGATGCGTTTGTGCGCAGCCGACGAGATTCTTGCCGCCTTGCGCATGAGGGCGATTTCCGAGCGTGACTTGTACAGGCGCATGTCGTGCAGATAATGATCCAGGGCAATGAATTCCTGGGGCGGATGTACTCCGCTGCGGGCCCGGCTGCGCAACTGGCTCACCCAGCCGGACATCTGCTGATCCAGTTCGGGGTTGCAGCCCATGGCGTAGAACACGCGCTCACACTGCTCCAGCATGCGTGGCAGAATGTCGTCCAGATCGCTGATGGGAAAGGAATCGTCCGCGTCATAGTCATTGACTGCTCCTTCCTGTCCGGCGATGGGGCCGTCCCAGCGCTCCTTGTCCGGATCCTTTTCCCGGCAGAACAGAATGTACTCCCCTTGTTTGCGGCCGGGGATGAGCACCGCCACTGCTTCGGGTTCGGCAAATCCGGTCAGGTAGTAGAAGTCACTGTCCGGACGATAGCTGTAATGAACATCGCTGTTGCGTTGCTTGACCGCCGCGGTCGGAAGTATGGCGATACTGTCCTTGCCCATCATGCGCATGAGCTGGCGGCGGCGGCGTTTGAACTCAGTTCTTGTCATCTTGTCCCGCCTCGTGCCAGATGAGTGAAGTGGCCACCCAGAGATATTCTTCGAGCTGCATCAGGGCCTCCTCTGCTTCCTCGTGATCGCCAAATTCTTCCGTGTCCATACGGGAAATCTCACTGAAATCGCGCAAGGCTTCACCGGCATCGCTGTTCATGAGGGAAGAATGCTGTTTCCCCCCCAGGCCAAAGCCATAGAGAAAACCCTGAGCCCAGTCACGCAGCGCCAGGGCGCGCTCGTTCACTGCTGCGTTCTCGCCGGGAAGCATCAGGGTCAGGGGCATCTGACCATCGCGCAGTTCTGTGGATGTGTGTGTCCAGAGTTTGTCCAACTCATGCAGGCATTGTGCTCCCTCGGGGCTTTCCTCGTCCACCTGGTCACATAGCAGCTTGCGCCAATTCCGGGTCTTGGCGCATAACATGCCAGTGAGGATGCCATGTGTTTCGGCGGGTGAATAGGGCAGGCCGGCCGCACCGAGCTGATCCCACAGGGTCTGATAGTCTGGGCTGAAATCATTCATGCTCGAATGTTATCAGATTGGCGATGAATGTTGCGTTTCTCCCGTTTCTGCAGTGTCAGGCATTGACCCGAAGCCTCATGCCATCTATATTTCCAAGGACTATGGACAAGCAGCCAGACAAGACCGCTTCCCATCAGGCCTTCGATATCCTCGAAGAGCAGATTGTTTCGCTCATTGAAACCTGCGCCTACCTGAAGGAAGAAAATCGCCTGTTGCGTGCGCAGCAGGAGCGCCTGCAGGAAGAACGAGCCGCCCTGATGGAGAAGAACCAGACGGCCCGCAGCCGGGTGGGCGCGATCATTACCCGACTCAAATCCCTGGAAGCCAACACGTGAACAAGGCAGCCAAGACCTTGTCGGTCGTCATCCTGGACAAGGAATACCGCGTTGCCTGCCAGCCTGGCGAGGAGGAGGCTCTGCTGGCTTCAGCCATGGAGCTGGATGAGCGCATGCGCGCAATCCGTCAGTCCGGCAAGATCATTGGTACCGAGCGTATTGCGGTAATGGTCGCCCTGAACATGGCGCATGAGCTTTTGAACGCAAATCGGGAAGGAGATGAGGGGGATGCTTCCCTGGAGCGGCGCATGCGCAGTTTGCAGGATAAGGTCGAGGTTGCCCTGCATCAATTCAATCAACTGGAACTTTAGGGAAAAACGGAGTAGCCTTTTGATTGAAGGCATCCTCTGCGGTGTTCGTGAGCTGACTTCGTAATCCCTTGAGCCTTAGTACATTAGACAGGGGATCTGATTATCACTGTGGTGTGCATGTCCGCTCCGAGCGGAAAGCCTGATCGGTGACAGGGATTCCCACTTGAACCTGCCGGTTCAAGGTCTCAAGTCAGCAGCGGCACAGGTGGAGGATGTCTTTCTTCATGATCCCTTCTACCCACAGCAGACAGCAGATGCGCGCCAGCAGGCGAGCGCTGGATCCTGCCTGTCGTCTCGCTTTGGCAAAGGCCGCCTGTCGGCATCTGGTTTCCCTGAATCGGTTCACAAACGCCCGCCGGGTTGCGCTCTACCTGGCGGCGGATGCGGAGCTCGATCCATTTCCGGTGCTGGAGAAAGCCTGTCTCATGGGCAAGCAATGCTATCTTCCGGTGTTGCATCCCGTGCGTGAGCAAAGTCTCTGGTTCGCCCGCTGGCAACCTGGCGAGGCATTGCGTCCGAATCGTTATGGTATAGCGGAACCGGTATGGAAGCCGCAAACCCTGGTCAAGCCCTGGGCGTTGGATCTGGTGCTGATGCCCCTGGTGGCTTTTGACAGCAAGGGTAATCGCATGGGCATGGGAGGCGGTTATTATGATCGGAGTTTTGCCTGGCGTTTTGGACGGCGCTTCTGGAAAGGTCCCATGCTGGTCGGATACGCCTATGAACTGCAAAAAGTGAAAAACATAAAAGTATCCGACTGGGATGTTCCTCTGGATGCCATAGTGACCGAGAGTGCGGTATACATGGGGTGAAAGCCATTTCCCATGAGGAAAATCCCTGGTCAATATGTCAGCGTATCAAAGTCATTTCAGATTCCCGGGAAAGCATCTTGTCGCGTGCAGCGATTGTTTGTTTTGATGTCCAGGGTTTGCGGGTTCTACATAACCACAGGTAAACGCTGGCATTTATTGATGAGTTGTTTATACTCGACATAATGGATGCATGTATGGAATGCGTCTTGTGTTAGGTAACTGCAATTGGGGGAACTCATGGCAAAGAAGACATCCAAGAAGAAGACCGCGAAGAAAAAGGCAGCCGTTGCCAAGAAGGTGGGCAAGAAGAAGGTAGTAAAGAAGGCAGCCAAGAAAAAACTGGCGAAGAAAAAAGTAGCAGCGAAAGTCGCCAGGAAGAAGAAGGTGGCAAAGAAAAAAGCGGCCAAGAAAAAGATTGTAAAAAAGGTGGGGAAGAAAAAAGTGGCCAAGAAGAAGGTCGCCAAGAAAAAAACAGCCAAGAAGAAGGCGGCGAAAAAGAAGCCGGCAAAGAAAGTTGCGAAGAAAAAGACAGCCAAGAAAAAGGTAGCGAAAAAGAAGCCCGCAAAGAAAGCGGCGAAGAAAAAGGTGGCCAAGAAGAAGGTCGCCAAGAAAAAGGCGACGAAAAAGAAAGCCGCCAGAAAGAAGTAGGCAGCATTGCCGCCTTTGCCTTGCTGTCGTCGCTCAGACGCGGCAAGGCTGATGTCGATCTTCGTGCTTTTCGGGCATCTCGAAAAATCGGGGTGCCCGGGCTAGCCCGCCCCGGCAAATAGCCGATAGGCGGGGTTGTCCGTTTCTTCGTGATAGCGATAGCCCAGTTCCTTCAGGTATCTGCGAAATTCTACTGCTTCTCCCTTGCTGAGCTGAACGCCTACCAGCACCCTGCCATAGGCCGCGCCGTGGTTGCGGTAATGGAACAGGCTGATGTTCCAGCCCCGGCTCAGACCGGAAAGAAAATCCAGTAGCGCGCCAGGGCGTTCCGGAAATACGAACCGATACAAACGCTCATCCTTTACCTGAGGCGCATGACCACCGACCATGTAACGAATATGCAGTTTTGCGGTTTCATTGTCGGTCAGATCGGTCACGCCAAACCCTTTTGTCTGCAGGCGTTCGATAATGCTGTTTCGTTCCTCTTGCCCGCCGGAGAGTTCTATACCGCAGAATACATGGGCACGCTGGTCATCATGGTAGCGATAGTTGAATTCCGTAATATTGCGCTTGCCCAGCAGACGGCAGAAGCTCAGAAAGCTGCCTGGACGTTCAGGAATTCCCACCGCAAACAGGGCTTCCCGCTGTTCGCCCAGCTCTGCCCGTTCGGACACATGGCGCAGCCGGTCGAAGTTGATATTCGCGCCACTGAGCACTGACACCAGGCTGCCGGCGCTTTTGCGTTTACCGCGTTGTTGCACATATTTCTTGATTCCGGCAATACCCAGGGCGCCTGCCGGCTCGGCCACACTGCGAGTGTCGTCGTAGATATCCTTGATGGCTGCGCAGATCTCATCGGTAGTGACCAGCACCACTTCATCCACCAGTTCCCTGGCCAGCTTGAAGGTTTCCCTGCCGATCTGGCGTACCGCAACGCCATCGGCGAACAGGCCGATTTGTTTCAGATTGATCCGGCGTCCCGCCCGCAGGGCATGGTGCAGGGTGGGCGTATCTTCCGGTTCCACGCCGATGATGCGGATTTCAGGACGCACCCGCTTGATATAGGCGGCCATGCCGGCAATGAGGCCGCCACCGCCCACGGGAATGAAGATGGCCTCTATGGGATCTTCGTGCTGACGCAACACTTCCATGGCCACGGTTCCCTGACCGGCAATGACGTCCGGATCGTCGAAAGGATGGACAAAGGTAAGCCCCTTTTCCTTCACCAGGCTGCGTGCGTGGGCATAGGCATCGTCATAGGAGTCTCCATGCAGAATGATGCGCGCTCCGAGATTACGAACCGTCTGTACCTTGATCGGCGGCGTGGTGGTGGGCATCACGATCAGGGCCGGCACGCCCAGGCGCTTTCCCGCCAGGGCCACCCCCTGGGCATGGTTGCCCGCCGAGGCGGCGATCACACCCTGCTGCTTTTTCTTTTCCGGCAGGTTGTAGATCTTGTTGTAGGCGCCACGCAGTTTGAAGGAAAAGACGCTTTGCATGTCTTCACGTTTGAGCCAGATGGACAGGCCAAGGCGTGCGGAGAGACGAGACGCACGATCCAGAGGGGTTTCCCGGGCAACATCATAGACACGGGCGCGGAGGATCTTCTCCAGATAACTGCGGGACATGTTGTACTACCTGTTCAATGGCGTTTTCTTCATGGTAATGGTAATTTATCAGAGTTTGCTGATAAGGAGAAAAGAAACCATGAATCAAGACGAACTGAAGCGCCAGGCGGCGGAAGCGGCACTGGAATATCTGCCGGATGGTGGTGTGTTGGGAATTGGAACCGGATCCACGGTCAACCATTTCATCGATCTGCTGGCAGATATAAAGCATCGCTTCGAAGGCGCGGTATCCAGCTCGGAGGCGTCCACCCAAAGGCTCGAATCCATAGGCATGCAGGTTTTCGATCTGAATGCGGTAGGAGAGCTGGAAATCTATGTGGACGGCGCGGATGAATCCAATCATTCCCTGCATCTGATCAAGGGTGGCGGTGGCGCATTGACCCGGGAAAAGATCATTGCCGCAGCGAGCAAGAAGTTCGTCTGCATCGCCGATGAAAGCAAGCTGGTGCATGTCATGGGCAAGTTTCCCCTGCCTGTGGAAGTCATTCCCATGGCGCGCAGCTACGTGGCGCGGGAACTGGTGAAGCTGGGGGGAACGCCTGTGTGGCGCGAGAACTTCATTACCGACAATGGCAACATCATTCTCGATGTGCAGAACCTGGAAATCATGGAGCCGGTAAAACTGGAAACCGAGATCAATCAGCTGGCCGGGGTGGTTACGGTAGGCATCTTTGGTCACCGCCCGGCGGATGTGCTGATTCTGGGATCCGAGTCGGGGCCACGCACGGTATTGCCCGAATAAGCTGATCCGTCGGGCCGCGATCAGCGTGGCTGGAGGCTTGCCGCCTGCTGCTCGTCGGCGAGGGCCGCCTGCGGATTATCCTGATACCGATGCAGGCGCGCCCGCAGCCGGTAATGGGCCGGATTGTCGGGTCGCCTGCGGATGGCTTCGCTGATGTGATCCAGGGCTTTTTCCGCATCGCCCAGCTCCAGCCATATGTGCGCCAGATGGGCATGGGAATGTATGTTCTGCGGCAGCATGCGTAATGCTGTTTCGGCGCTGGCTCTGGCGTTTTCCCAGTCGCCGGTCTGCATCAAATACCACGTCAGTCTGGGGTAAAGTCCGCCGTTGCCAACAAAAACTTCCAATGCCTGGGTTAGATGGTTTGCAGCTGCCGCAAATTCCGATTTTTTCGCCAGAAGGCTGGCCAGGGAAATCAGGGAAGGACGATAGAGCGGCGTGGCACGAAGAATGTTTTCAAAATGACGGCGAGCTTCGTCCGTTTCGCCCGTGTCTGTGAGCAATTCCGCCTGCAAATGCAACAGATCCGGATTTTTTGGGTCGATGGCCAGAGCCTGCTGCAAAACCTTGCTCGCTTTATCAGGCTGATTCAGTTGCCGCAGGACTCTGGCATGGCGCAGGAGAAAATCAGGATTTTCCCGGCACTGTTCCTGGCAGCTTTCCAACAACGCGCAGGCGGCAGCCGGCTTCCCCTGGTCCAGTTGGCGCAGGGCAGCTACCAGTTTTCCACAGTCTGTTGCCAGGAGTTCAGCATCCATGTCCCGTTCAGTCTGCAAAACAAAGTGCAGGAGCCGGTTTTCTTCCGCAGTGAGCCGGGCTTGCCGGGCAAAGGCCTCCATCTCGTTCCTGTGGGGGAGCAGTTGCTGTGCCAGACCATGCAGCCAGAGTGCATGGCTCCAGGGATCGGTTTCTTCAGGCCGAATGCCGAGATGTCGCAGGCTGCCCCTTGTTAGCAGCAGGGAGGTGCGCTCGGGTGGCAGGAGCGGGCTGGGACAGCCTTCCTGAAAGAGAATGCGGGTATTGCAGCCCCGGTACTCATCCAGCTGTGCCTGGGTAATGGCGTCCGCGCGGCGTTGTGCTGTGGCCAGAACAAAGGTTTCTTGTGGGGCTTTGGCAAAGAGGACATGATGCAGGCCGCTGCCTTCCAGTCCGGCCAGGTGCGTGCAGCAATGGAAGCGGGCCAGCTGTTCCCGGACGGGATGCAATTGCGGATGGAAAATTTCGTATCCCTGATCGCGAAAATGGCGTTCCAGCAGGTATTCGTTGCTCGCGTGACGCATGTCGGGTGCGAGCAGACGGCGTGAAATGTAGATTTTCGGATTGACTTGGGGGCAGTTCTGGCGCTCCCAGGCGGTGTGCCCCAGTTGTTGGTACAAATGCAACATGCCGGGGCTTATGGCGCGGGAAAGCACCGCCTGTTGCGTGGGGACATGCAGTTCTTCCACGCGCAGATCCCGGGTGATGAAACGCAGTTTTTCCCGGGGTATGTCCAGAAGATCGAGAAATTCCAACAGGCGTGCCGCTGGCCGGGAAGAGCGGGCATGGAAATGGAACAGATAACCGTCGTATTGCCGCTTGTCCTCCAGGGGCCAGCAGCGGCTCAGGCTTTCCAGCATGAAGTGACCGTAATGGTTGAAAAACCAGCCCAGGTAGAGAAAGCGCCCTTCCAGCAGGACAACATCATCGTCAGGGGAGATTCGGGGCAGATTGGCGCGGGTGAAGTCCTTGTACCGGCGCAAGTGCCGGGAGGCATGCAGAAGCCGTCCCTGGTGATCATAGACGCCCCCAAGCCCCTTCTCCCCGGAAAGAAAGCAGGAGGCGGTAAGACGCGCGCCCGGACAGACAACGATCTGTTCGTCGGGCAGTCGGAAGTTCCGGATTTTCTTGTGCAGTGAGGCCTGCTCCCAGGCAGGAAGATACTCCAATGGGTGGATATGGAGGCTGTGGCTCATGGGAAAAGCATACCGCGGACAAGAAAAAAGGGAAGTGCTTTCGCACTCCCCTTTTTGGCTTCCTGCTGTTCGTCTCAGGAGACGTTCAGACAGGAGATTCGGTCAGGCACAAATCAGAACTTGTGAACCATGCCGAAGGAGAAGCCGGACTGGTCGCCAGAAGGATTGGTGGACTGCAGACCTGCTTCGGAATCAGCATACTGAACGTACATTTTGGTACGCTTGCTGAAGTTGTGATCCAGGCCGATGGCCCAGGCGTTCAGCTTGGAGCCGCTATCGGGGTCGATTTGCGCCCACATGGCCTTGACCTTGTTATTGCCGAACTTCATGGCACCGCTGATTTGCAGGTTGTTGCTGTCGGTAATGTTGCCTTGATCCGCATAAACAGCGCCAATGTGGAAGTTGCCCATGTCAAAGCCAGCGCCAATACGCCAGTGGTCGACATTGGCTCCACCAAAGAGGTCGTCCAGCTGCTCCCAGGCTGCAGCCAGGAACAGGCCACCGTTGCTGTACATGGCGGCCACGGAGTATGCGCCGCCCAGGTCGCCAGTGCCATCGTAGTCCGCATCAGGAACCACGGCGCCAACCAGGGTCAGGCCAGAGAAAGAAGGAGTAACGTAAGCAATGGCGTCGTTGGCGCGAATATCGACAAAGCCGGCAGTGGCGTTGTAGTCAGCCAGTTCGTCAACGAAGAGATCCAGCTTGCCAGTGGACATTTTCATCGGGGTGTCATGACGGCCATAGAGGAAGGTGCCCCAACCGCCGGCTAGACCAATGTAGGTATTACGACCGCCACCGAAACCGCCTTCTGCAGTGTTGTAGCTAGTTTCCATTTTCCAGATCAGTTTCAGGCCGTCGCCCAGGTCTTCAGAACCTTTGAATCCGAGACGGGAAGCGCGGCTGGTGACGTCATAAATACTGTCCGCCCCTTTGGCGTCAGGATTGACATAGTCGATAGAAGTGTGAATTTTACCGTAAATGGTCACGTCGGCAGTAGCTGCCTGAGAAACCATGGGCAGGGCTGCAGCGACTGCCAGAGCTAGAAGCTTCTTTTTCATTTGGAATACTCCGCTAAATTAAATTAGGTTAAAAACATGTCTAAGCAGGAGCAATAATAGTTGCTTTTTTACAATAAAGCAACTGGTTTTTGTAAAAAAATCACAAAAAGTGAAAGTGTTGCAGAAAAGTTACAATCTGGTCGAAGGGTGAAGTAGTCCTCCCCCGGAACAGGGGAGAACGAAGAGGGGAAAAGCCCGGGAAATCAGCGCTTGGAGTACTGGGGGCGCTTGCGTGCCTTGTGCAGGCCGACTTTCTTGCGTTCCACCATGCGTGCATCACGGGTCAGATAACCGGCCTGACGGAGGGTGGACCGCTGTTCTTCGTCGTATTCCAGCAACGCCCGGGCAATACCGTGACGAATGGCGCCGGCCTGGCCGGTGGTGCCGCCGCCGGATACGGTGACATGGCAGCTGATCTTGTCCTTGAGCTCTGTGGCTTCCAGAGGCTGGCGCACGATCATGCGCGCGGTTTCGCGACCGAAGAATTCGTCCAGGGGACGGCCATTCACCGTGATGCTGCCGTCACCGGGAGTCAGGTAAACACGGGCGGTGGAAGTCTTGCGTCGGCCGGTGCCGTAATTTTGCTGTTGTGCCATGGGTCAGATCCGTATTCAGATGTCGAGAGGTTTGGGTTGCTGCGCGGCGTGAGGGTGTTCGGAACCGGCATAGACCTTGAGCTTGCTGAACATGGCGCGGCCCAGGGGGTTGCGCGGCAGCATGCCCTTGACGGCGGATTCCAGTACGCGCTCGGGTGCTTTTTGCAGAAGTTTTTCCAGGCTGATGGACTTCAGGTTGCCGATGTAGCCGGTGTGATGGTGATACATCTTGTCCTGCATCTTGTTGCCCGTGACATGCAGTTTTTCTGCATTGATGACTACCACGTAGTCACCTGTATCTACATGAGGCGTATAGATAGGCTTGTGCTTGCCCTTGAGACGCCGCGCAATTTCGCTCGCCATACGGCCCAAGGTCTTGCCTTCTGCGTCCACTACATACCATTCACGGCGGACTTCCGCCGGTTTCGCGCTTACCGTTGTCATTTGTCTCGTTCCCAAAAAAGCGAGGTTATCGCCATACTCCACGAAAGGGCGCGAATAATACCTGACTTGAAAAACAGATACAAGTCCTTTGTGTTATTGGCCTTGACCGTCGTGGGTGAAATGTCCAGCCTGGCCGGATCGTGGGCAAAAAAAAGCGCGGCAGGGGATGCCGCGCTGAATCAATAACCACCAAAGGAGGATGGTGCATACTGATTTTCCAGATAGGGGGAGGAGGAGAGGAAAATCAGTATGTGAGAATTATCTAATATTAGGGGATGCTTGTCAAGTGTCGTTGTGGAAGCCTTCATAGCTTCAGGCGTTCTACAATCTGCCCCTGTTGTAAATGACGTGTTATGATCTCGTCCAGGTCGTCTCTATCTATATAGGTGTACCAGGTCTCCTCCGGATAAATTACCAGCACCGGTCCCTGTTCACAGCGATCCAGACAGCCGGCATTGTTGATCCGAACCAGGCCTTTTCCATGAATACCCAGTTCCTTGCAGCGCTTCTTCAGATAGCGGCGGGCGTTTTCCGCCCCCAGTCCGGCACAGCAACTGCCTTCCTCGCGCTTGTTGGTGCAGATGAACAGATGTTGTTTGAAATAGGACATCCTGTGATTCCCGGGAGGAAAGTCGATGTCCGGATTATACGCCATGGGGATGATTTTGCTGCCTGATGCCGCCCACTGCGTGAAGTGCGGCCTCTGTCTGGCCGAGTGCCCCACTTATGCTCTCACCGGCAGCGAGTCGCAATCACCGCGGGGGCGGATCGCCCTGATTCAGGCGCTGGACCGGGGGCAGTTGTCCCCTGACCGGCATGGGGCCAATCTTCTGGATGGTTGCCTGCTCTGTCGTCGCTGTGAAAAGGTTTGTCCTTCCGGAGTGCCTTTCGGCGCGCTCATGGATCGGGGCCGGAGTCGGTTGCGCCCCTTTTTGCCGATGATGGAGAAGTTTTTGGCCGGCGTCCTTTCCCGCCCGTGGCTGGGACGCCTGCTTTTGGCGTCCGGCAAGCTGTTGCCGAACCGCGCCGGGGCAGGGTATCTCGCGGCCCAGGCTTCGCTGAAAATGCCGAAGTACAGGGAGTCGTATCGCCCGGCGGCGCAGTCCGTGGGAAGGGTTGGTCTTTTTCGCGGTTGTACGTCGGCGCTGCTGGATGCGGAAACCCTGGAGGCGGCTGTGCTGTTGCTCGCTCAGGCGGGCTTCGAGGTTATTGTGCCTGCTGCCCAGCAGTGTTGTGGCGCCCTGGATGCTCATGCGGGAAATGCCCCCAGAGCAGCAGCGCTGATGCTGGCCAATGAGCGCGCATTTACTGATTCGCCACCCCTGGACGCCATCGTCAGTGTTGCCTCGGGTTGCGGTGCGCAGTTGAACGACTATGCTTCCCTGCCCGCGCCGCATGAAGATGTCTGCAGTTTTCTCGCCAGGGAAGAGGTACTGCCACGACTGCGTTTCCGTCCGTTGAAGCAAAATCTGGCTGTGCATCTTCCTTGCAGTCTGGTCAATGTAGTAGGCCAGGAACAGGCCGTATTGCGCCTGCTTGGCAGGGTTCCGCAACTGCGGATACATGAAATCGGGCAGCGCGGGAGTTGTTGTGGCGCGGGGGGCACGGCTTCGATTTTGCGTCCCGGGGTGGCGCGGGCCCTGCGCCGGCCCCTGATGAAGGAGATCTCGGAGCTGGGGCCTGACTGTGTGGTGAGCAGCAATGTCTCCTGCCGCTTGCATCTTGCGCAAGCCGATGAGCAGGGAGGGCGTCGCTACCTGCATCCGCTGGTCCTGTTGGCACAACAACTCATCAGGGAATAAAATGACCGAACCTGGAATCTTGCGCTGCAATGGAGCCCTGTCATGAACAGCAAAACGGAGAATCAACGTCATCTCACTGCTGCAGACCGATTGGTGGTGAACCTGGATCAGGCTCTGCGCACCCTGTTTGGCCGTCCCCTGGTAACCGAGCGCCCCAATCCCGCGGATCGTTGTGAGGAGTCCGAGTTGCCGGAGAGTCAGCGGGATCATGTGGCCAGGCTCATGCGTATCAACCATACCGGTGAAGTCTGTGCGCAAGCCCTGTATCAGGGGCAGGCGCTTACCGCCCGCCGGGAGGAAGTGAAGCGCAGCATGGAGCGTTCCGCCGCCGAGGAGAATGATCATCTGGACTGGTGTGAGCAGCGGGTGGAAGAACTGGGTGGTCGCCTGAGCATGCTCAATCCCTTCTGGTATGTCGGTTCCTTTGCCCTTGGAGCCGCGGCTGGGGTGGCTGGAGACAAATGGAGCCTGGGGTTTGTCGCGGAAACAGAGAAGCAGGTGGAGGGGCATCTGGATGAGCATCTGGCCCAGGTGCCTCAGTCCGATTGCCGTACACGCGCCATCCTGGAGCAGATGAAGGAAGACGAGATTCGTCACGGGCAGACAGCCAAGGCGCATGGCGGGGCGGAACTGCCCGCGCCAGTGAAGACGGCGATGAAATTCATGTCCAAGGTGATGACCACCTCCGTGTATCGGCTCTGAACAATCATCAACAATGAGGTTATTTCCATGGATCGCAGAGATTTTTTGAAAAAAGGCAGTCTGGCGGCAGTGGCGGCTGGCGTAAGCGCCAGTACCGTTGCGAACGCAGCTTCCGTCATCAAGTGGAAGATGGTGACCACCTGGCCGAAGAACTTTCCCGGCCTCGGAACCGGCGCCAACAATCTGGCGAAGCTGATTACGGAAATGTCCGGCGGGCGCCTGCAGGTCAAGGTTTATGGCGCCAAGGAGCTGGTGCCGGCTTTCGAAGTGTTCGATGCCGTGTCCCGGGGCACGGCGGAAATGGGGCATGCGTCTGCCTATTACTGGAAAGGCAAGGTTCCCGAGGCCCAGTTCTTTTCCACCATGCCGTTTGGCATGACCGCCAACGAAATGAATGGCTGGATCTATTACGGCGATGGGCAGAAACTCTGGGATGAAAGCTACAAGCCCTTCGGCGTGATTGGCCGTCCCGCCGGCAATACCGGTGTGCAGATGGGAGGCTGGTTCAACAAGGAGATCAATTCCCTTGCAGACATGAAGGGGCTGAAAATGCGCATACCGGGGCTGGGCGGCGAGGTGCTCAAGCGGCTGGGCGGCACCCCCGTAAACCTGCCCGGGGGCGAGTTGTTCACCGCCCTGACCTCCGGCACCATCGATGCCACCGAATGGGTGGGGCCCTACAATGACCTGGCCTTTGGCCTGTACAAGGCGGCCAAATACTATTATTACCCGGGTTTTCATGAGCCAGGCACCATTCTCGAAGCGCTCATCAACCGCAAGGCCTTCGAGGCCCTGCCCAAGGATTTGCAGGCCATCGTGGAGAACGCCTGTCGCGTGGTCAACATGGACATGTTGGCGGAATACAGTGCGCGTAACCCCGGTGCGCTGGAGCAATTGGTGAACAAGCATCACGTGCAGTTGCGCGCCTATCCTGATGACGTGCTCGCCCAGTTGCGCAAGGTCTCCGCAGACGTGGCCGCGGATCTGGCCGCGCAGAACCCGGCGGCAAAAAAGATCCATGCCAGTTACATGGCCTTCCTGGAGGCTTCGCGCAAATACAGCCGGATTTCGGATCTGGCCTATCTCACCGCCCGGGATGGGGGATGACAGTCCCCCGGCCGGGGGATGTGCCGCTATCCTTGTATGTGCATGTCCCCTGGTGCGTGCGCAAATGCCCCTACTGTGATTTCAACTCCCATGCGCTGTCGGGTGAGTTGCCTGAGCAGCGCTATGTGGATGCCGTGCTTGCGGACGTGGAAGCAGACGCGGAGCGGATTTCCGGCAGAAATATTCGCTCGGTTTTCATTGGCGGAGGTACGCCCAGCCTGTTGAGCGGGAAAGCCGCGGGAAGGCTGCTGGAAGGCATTGCCGCGCATCTGCCCCTCGCGGAGGATGTGGAGATTACCCTGGAAGCCAATCCCGGCGCGGTGGATGCGGAACATTTTTCCGCTTACCGGACAGCCGGAGTGAACCGCCTTTCCATCGGCATCCAGAGTCTGGATGCGCGAAGCCTGCTGGCGCTGGGACGGGTGCATGACCCGGAGCAGGCACGGGAAGCGTTTCGTCTGGCCCGTCGCGTGGGTTTTGACAACATCAACCTGGATATCATGTTTGGTCTGCCCGGACAGGATCAGGCCGGGGCGTTGGCTGATTTGCGCGGCGCGATGGCGCTGGAGCCGGAGCATCTTTCCTGGTATCAACTCACCATCGAACCCAATACCCTTTTCCATCATCGTCCTCCCCGGCTGCCGGATGATGAAAGCCTGGCGGAAATGCAGGAGGCAGGACAGATGTTGCTGGCGGAGCGGGGCTATGCCCGCTATGAGGTCTCTGCCTATGCAAGAGAAGGCTTTCCCTGCCGCCACAATCTCAACTACTGGCAATTTGGTGATTATCTGGCTGCCGGAGCCGGCGCCCATGGCAAGCTCAGCGGGACGCAAGGCGTACTGCGTTTCTGGCGCGAGCGCCAGCCCCAGTCCTATATGGCGGGCGGAGGTGGATATTCTGCCGGAGAACGCTGGCTTTCACCGGCGGACTTGCGCCTGGAATTCATGATGAATGCCTTGCGTCTGGAGCATGGTGTTCCTTTGGATCTGTTCAGCCGGAGAACCGGCCTGCCAGAGGCGGCCATCAGTGAACATGTTGCCACCGCCCGCGCCAGGGGGTTGCTCAACAGGGATGCGCAACGCTTGTGCGCAACGCCCCTGGGGAAGCGTTTTCTCAATGATCTGTTGGTGATTTTCGATGAATGACGATTACTCTCCGATTCCCTGTGGTCTGCATAGTGAATATGAACTGCTGGCCATGCGCCGTGCCCGGGTTGTCCTCGTGCATGTGGATGAGCGAGGGCAGGAGCAACAGCTGCAGGGGCGGGTGGAAGATGTGTTTACCCGTCAGGGGGCGGAATACCTGCGTCTCGCGCTCGCAGGTGGTGAAATCGTGGACTTGCGTCTGGATCGCATCCGCATGTGAAGGAACCTCTGATTTAATCATGAACTCGCATCATGCGCCCAAAATGCCCCGCTACTGCGTGGCCTACAGGGATGTAGGTCAGGGGCGTTAGCAGGAGCGGAAGCTTTGCAAATCTTCGCAATAGCGGGCTACAAGGTGAATTGCGCTTGCGCAAGAGAGAGTGCCCTGGGGCATTACGTGCGATTTGCGCCTTGTATCGGAACATTTTGAATCACAATCTGCTTCGCTCAGATTTAATCAGAGGTTCCTGAAGGCTTGCAAATATGGCTTGATATTTCATTGCCATTTCCCTAGAATGCGCGATTCCGTGGCGCAGATGCGCCAGCGTATCGATAATTTTTGAGCGGCCAACGGCCGGAGACGGAACATGAAAGCGGACATCCATCCTGATTACAATGACATCAAGGTGACTTGCAGCTGCGGCAATACCTTTGAAACCCGTTCCACCCTAGGCAAGGATCTGCACATCGAAATCTGTTCTGCCTGCCATCCTTTTTACACCGGACAGCAGAAGATCATGGACACGGCGGGTCGCGTAGACAAATTCCGCAAGCGTTACGCTCGTTGAGCCTGAGCGCGTTTGCTGCACAAGGCGCCCTGGTGGCGCCTTTGTTATTTCCAGGGAAGGAATGTATGCCGCAAGAAGCCCGGCTGTTGGAAATGGCTGGAATATCTGGCGCATTTCCTCCGTTCGTGGCGCTCTGCGGCGATCTTGTTTTGAGCATGCTGGAGATGGGCCATGAGTAAAGACGCTGACGCAAATATCAACCAGGCGGCACTGGAATATCATGAAAAACCCGTGCCGGGGAAGATCAGTGTTGAGCTGACCAAGCCCACCGTTTCCCAGCAGGATCTGGCGCTTGCCTATACTCCCGGCGTGGCAGAGCCGGTACGCCGAATCGCGAAAAACCCGGATGATGCCTACCGCTATACCGCCAAAGGCAATCTGGTGGCGGTGATTACCGATGGTACGGCGGTGCTGGGTCTGGGCAACACCGGTCCCCTGGCGGGCAAGCCGGTGATGGAAGGCAAGGGCGTACTGTTCAAGCATTTTGCCGGTATCGATGTGTTCGATATCGAAGTGGATGCCTCCACTCCGAGTGCCTTTGTCGATACCGTAGAGCGCATCGCGCCCACCTTTGGCGGCATCAATCTCGAGGATATTGCCGCTCCTCATTGCTTCGAAATCGAACAGGCGTTGATGGAACGTCTGGACATCCCCGTCTTCCATGACGATCAGCACGGCACGGCCATCATTATTGCCGCAGGCCTGCTCAATGCCCTGGAGATTCAGGGCAAGAGGCTGGAAGATGTCCGTATCGTGGTGCTTGGCGCTGGCGCTGCCGGGATCGCCGCAGTGCGTCTGCTATGCAACATGGGCGCCCATCGCAACAACATTCTGGTGCTGGATCGCCAGGGCGTGATTCACACCGGAAGGGAAAATCTCAATCCCTTCAAGTTCAGTGTCGCGGCGGATACACAGCGTCGCACCCTGGCGGAAGCCATGCGCGGCGCGGATGTGTTCATTGGCGTATCCGGGCCGGAGCTGGTAAGCCCGGAAATGCTCGCCACCATGGCGGACAGGCCAGTGGTTTTTGCCCTGTCCAACCCGGTTCCGGAGATTCGCCCGGAAGTGGCCAACAAGGTGCGTGACGACATGATCATGGCGACCGGTCGTTCCGACTATCCCAATCAGGTGAACAATGTATTGGGCTTTCCCTTCATCTTTCGCGGCGCCCTGGACGTGCGCGCCTGCTGCATCAACGAGGCGATGCAGATTGCGGCAGTTCATGCGCTTAAGAATCTCACCCACCTTCCTGTGCCGGCAGAGGTGTTGCGCGCCTATGACCTGGATCACCTGGAATCCGGGCCCGACTACATCCTGCCCAAGCCGCTGGATGGCCGGTTGCGGGAGGCAATACCTCCCGCCGTGGCCAAAGCCGCGGTGGAAACCGGTGTGGCGCAGATGCCCTGGCCGGAACATTATCCGCCCATGGATTCTATCTGAAAAAAAACATCTGAAAAAAACAGGCCGGGGATTCCCGGTCTTTTTTTGGGCGCTTGCTATGCTTGATACATGTTCTGACCATCGGAGGAATAAGAATGAACAAAGTAGCCATAGTGGGTGCGGGTCGAGTGGGTGAAACCACTGCCCAGATTCTTGCTGAACAGGAAATCTGTAGTGAAATCATGCTGATAGATGTTCGTCCGGATGCCCCGCAGGGGGTTGCTCTGGATATTCTGCAAACCTCGCCATTTTTCAATTTCGATACCCGGGTGGAAGGCAGCAATGACCCTGCGGCCCTGGCTGGAGCGGATCTGGTGGTGGTCACGGCAGGCATACCGCGCAAGCCGGGCATGTCCCGTTCGGATGTGCTGGATACCAATGTGGCCATCATCGATGCGATTACAGATGATATTATGCGCCACGCGCCGGATGCCATGGTGCTGGTAGTGAGCAATCCGGTGGATGTACTCACCTGGCGGGTGTGGCAGCGCACAGGCTGGTCCCGGGAGCGGGTTTTCGGTCAGGCCGGGGTGCTGGATGCATCACGCATGGCGGCTTTTATCGCCATGGAGACCGGTTTTTCCAGCCGTGACATCACCACTCTGGTGCTGGGCGGCCACGGTGACAGCATGGTGCCGGTGCCGCGTTTCTGCACCATCAACGGCATACCGGTAACACAATTTATCAGTGAGGAGCGATTACAGGATATAATTCAGCGCACCCGGGAAGGCGGTGCAGAGATTCTGGCCCTGCGCAAGAACTCCAGCGCCTATGATGCGCCGGGAGCCTCCATCGCTGCCATGGTGGACGCCATCAGTCATGGCCGCAAGCGCCTGCTGCCCTGCGTGGCCATTCTGCAGGGAGAATACGGCCAGAAGGATATCGCCATGGGCGTACCCTGCGTGCTCGATGAACGCGGCCTGGCTGAGGTGGTGGCGCTGGATCTCAGGGAAGAAGAGGCCCGGGCTTTCCGGGATTCCGCAGCGGCGGTGCTGCGCGATATCGATCGACTGAAAACAAAGACAAGCTGACGGGGTTTTTCAATGTCCGACAAGAAAGCAAAGATCATCCTGGAGCCTTCCGGAGCCAGCCATGAGTTCGATGTACTCTCGGGCACGGAAGGGCCGGATGCCATCGACATTACGCGCCTGTATGGACAGGCTGGGGTGTTCACCTACGACCCGGGTTTTGTTTCCACGGCCAGCTGCCACAGCTCCATCACCTACATCGATGGCAACGAGGGCATTCTCCGCTATCGTGGTTACCCCATAGAGCAGCTGGCGGAAAAGAGCACCTTTATCGAGGTGGCGTATCTGTTGCTGTATGGTGAGTTGCCCACAGCGACCGAGCTGGATGATTTTCAGGGCATCATCACCCATCACACCATGGTGAATGAAGCCTTGTTGCGGTTCTTCGAGGGTTATCATTATGACGCTCACCCCATGGCCATGATGGTGGGAGTCGTGGGCTCCCTGGCGGGTTTCTATCATGATTCCCTGGATATCCATGATCCTCATCACCGGGACATCTGCGCCCATCGTCTGATCGCCAAGATTCCCACCATTGCGGCTGCCTGCCACAAACACAACATTGGCGAGCCGGTGATGTATCCGCGCAATGATCTGGGTTACTCCGCCAATTTCATGCACATGCTCAAGGGTACGCCCTGTGAGGACTATGAAGTCGATCCTCTGGCGGAAAGAGCCCTGGATCTGCTGTTCATCCTGCATGCGGATCATGAGCAAAATGCTTCCACTTCCACTGTGCGTCTGGCGGGCAGTTCCGGCGCCAATCCTTTTGCCTGCGTGGCGGCGGGTATCACTTCTCTGTGGGGGCCGGCCCATGGAGGAGCCAACGAAGCCGTGCTGGAGATGCTGGAAGAGATCGGTCATGTGGGTAATATCGAAAAATACATTGCCCGGGCCAAGGACAAGAGCGATTCCTACCGCCTCATGGGGTTTGGCCATAGGGTGTACAAGAATTACGACCCCCGGGCGAAGATCATTCGCGGGGTTTGTCATCAGGTGCTGGAAAAGCTGGCGGACAGCAACAACCCGCTGTTCGATCTTGCCTTGCGCCTGGAGGAAATCGCCGCCAATGACGATTATTTCCTGGAGCGCAAGCTGTACCCCAACGTGGATTTCTACTCCGGCATCATCTATCGCGCACTGGGTATTCCGGACAACATGTTCACGGTGATGTTTGCCATCGCGCGCACGGCGGGCTGGATTTCCCATTGGACGGAGATGGTGTCCGATCCTCAGTTCCGCATTGGGCGTCCCCGGCAGATCTATGATGGCGCACCCAAGCGCGATTATGTGCCCATGGCGGAACGGCGCTGAGAGGCGTATTCAGGGCTGCTGCGGTCAGAACAGGTCATCAGGTTTGACCACCACCGGTGCGTTACCGCCCGGGGTATCTTCTGCCGGCAGATCCTCAGCTTCAGTTTCCTGCAGAGGGGGCTCATGGCCCGGGCGGAATATTTCGAAGCTGCTGTTGCCATTGTCTCCGGATACCTGCAAGCCCGTGTCATTGTCGATGCGCACCGTGACCAGGTCGGCGGGCATGGCAGGGGGATCGTCCGGAATATCTTCCAGAGCCACTTTCATGAACGCAATCCAGGCGGGCAGGGCGACCCGCCCACCGACTTCACCCTTGCCCAGACGGCTGTTGTCATCGAAACCGGTCCATACGGTAGTAACGATGTGCTGGTTGAATCCGGTGAACCAGGCGTCGCGCTGTTCGTTTGTGGTGCCGGTCTTGCCCGCCAGATCGGTTCGCCCCAGTGAGCGGGCCCGCACTGCGGTTCCCCGGTTGATGACATCCTGCATCATGGAATACATGATGTAGCGGTTGTCTTCAGGCAAACTGCGTTGTGCGGGACGGCAGGAGGAAGGTTCATCGGTCTGCGGTTGCACTTCCTCGCTGGGGGTCTCACACCCGACCACGAGAGGATCCGCCTCGTAGATGATTTCTCCGTTCTTTTCGATGCGTTCGATGTAGTACGGCTCGATGAGATAACCACCGTTGGCCAGTACCGCGTAGGCCCTGGCCATCTGCCAGGGAGTGACTTCTCCACTGCCCAGCGCCAGTGACAGGGCGTGGGGCAGCTTGTCCGGATAAAAGCCGAAGCGCTTTGCGTGTTCCAGCGCGTGTTTGATGCCCATGGAACGCAGCAGGCGAATGGATACCAGGTTACGGGATTTGGTCAGGGCCCAGCGCAGCCGGGTTGGGCCGTAAAACTTGCCGCTGTAGTTTTCCGGGCGCCAGATGGCGTCGTCCTTGTCTTCCATGACCACGGGGGCGTCGTTTATGACGCTGGCCGCGGTAAAGCCGGCTTCCAGGGCGGCGGAATAGATGACCGGTTTGAAGCCTGATCCCGGCTGGCGCCGGGCCTGGGTGGCGCGGTTGAATTTGCTGCTGTGGAAGTCATAGCCGCCTACCAGCGCATTCAGGGCGCCATCCTCGGGGCGGATGGAAACCAGCGCGCCGGCAATTGCCGGAACCTGGGCGAGCTCCCACCAGCTTTCTCCTTTGTCATTCGTTCTTTTGCGCACTCGTACCAGATCGCCGGGTTGCAGGATGTCAGCAGCCTTTTTTGGCTTGCCGCCGCGGTGACTTTCGTCTTCATAGGGTCGGGCCCAGTTCATACCCTTCCATTCGAGCAAGGCTGTTTGTCCCTTGCCAAGATAGAGGTCAGCCGTCTTTTTCCCGACTTCAGTGACAATGGCGGGCAGTAGCTGCTGTACCGCTGTGGCGTCGGAGAGCAACTCGTCAAGAGCGGAGGAATCTTGAGGAAGAGGCTCGAAATGTTTTTCCGCGCCGCGCCAGCCATGGCGTTTGTCATAGTCTTCAAGGGCCTTGCGCAATCCCTGGTTGGCGGCGATCTGCAGTTTGCTGCTGATCGTGGTGTAAACCTTCAGCCCGCTGGTATAGGTTTCCGGGCCGAATTCCCCGACCAGTTTGTTGCGTACCATTTCCGCAACCCAGGGGGCCTCCAGTTCCACCTTGGCGTTGTTCAGGGAGGCGGTTACCGGTTCTGCTCTGGCCTGCTCGGCCTGTTCCTTGCTGATGTACCCCAGGGCCTGCATGCGTCCAAGCACGTAATTGCGCCGCAGCAGGGCACGCTTGGGATTGGTGATCGGATTATAACTGGATGGCGCCTTGGGCAGGCCGGCAATCATTGCAGTTTGTGCCAGGGTGAGTTCTTCCAGAGTACGCCCGTAGTAGACCTGGGCCGCCGCCTTGATGCCGTAGGCGCGATGGCCAAGATAGATCTTGTTCAGATACAACTCCAGTATCTGCTCCTTGCTCAGCTCCTGCTCGATGTGCAGGGCAAGAAATATTTCACGGATCTTTCTCGTGAAGGTGCGTTTGCGGCTCAGGTAGTAGTTGCGTGCCACCTGCATGGTAATGGTGCTGCCGCCTTGTTTCTTGTGTCCGGTCAGGGCCAGGGAAACCGCGGCCCTGATCAGTCCGACAGGATCGATGCCATAGTGGCGAAAGAAGTTCTGGTCTTCAGCGGCAAGAAAGGCATGCACCATGTCTTGAGGGATTTCATCATAACTGACCGGGTCCCGGCGTTTTTCCCCATACTGGGCGATGAGTTTTCCGTCGGAGCTGAAAATGCGCATGGGCACCTGCAGCTGTATATCGAGAAGATTTTCAGTGGAAGGCAGTTCGCTGCGGAAATGCAGATAGGTGCCACCGACGATGAGTGCGGCGATCACCACGCCAAGCAGAAAAAGCAGGGCGCCATATTTGAGTGCTTTTGCGAACCAGATCATGAGGCGTCAGAGATGTCCTTGGGTGAAATAGAGGTTGGCGGCAGAGTTTATCTCAGTATTGTGCGTTGGTGCTGAAAACCGGCATTGACCGTTAATGGGAGTGTGGCAAAATCTGAACCGCTGTCGTGGTGAAAACCGTGACGGCATTTCCTCCTCAAAGTTCATTGCATTTTACGTGCTGCAATCGCAGATTGCGAGAGCCATCACATTAAATTGCTGTTTGGGTAGTGACTTAAGTAAAGAAATTAAAGCATTGCTTTCAATTTTTTGCTAAATTTACTGCAAGGTCAGTCGGAAGGTTGGCAAAAGGGGAACAAAAAGCGCATCGGGGACAAGGGGGCATTGTCCTGATCTGATGTTTCCCTGACATAATCATCAAGGATTCCGGAAAATTGAATAATGAGTCTTTTTAGTCGAAAGAATACTCCTCTGGTAGGATTGGATATCAGTTCTTCGGTGGTGAAACTGCTGGAACTGAGCCGGCAGGGAGGACGTGGTGGCTCGCGTTACCGGGTGGAAAGTTATGGCGTGGAGATTCTTCCCCCGAATGTCATGGTCGAAGGCAGTATCGTCGATATCGAGGCAGTGGGGCAGGCGATCAGGAAGGTCGTGAAAAAATCCGGATCCCGTGCAAAGTCCGCCGCGCTGGCCGTGTCCGGTGCTTCGGTCATCACCAAAACCATATCCGTTGCGGCTTCCCTTTCGGACAAGGAGCTTGAAGCGCAGATCGAGATGGAAGCCGATCAGTACGTTCCCTACCCGCTGGAAGAGGTCAATCTCGATTTTGAGGTGCTGGGACCCAGCGAGAAAAATCCCCAGATGAACGATGTGTTGCTCGCCGCCTGTCGATCCGAGACCGTGGATGAGCGGGTGGCGGCGGCTGCCCTGGGCGGGCTGGAATGTGAGGTCGTGGATGTGGAGGCCTATGCCCTGGAGCGCGCCTGCCGGGAGCTGGCGGTGGATTGGCCCAATGGTGGCGAAGGCCTTACCGTGGCCCTGGTCGATATCGGCGCGAACACCACCACCCTGAACGCCTTGCACAGCAACACCACCGTATATACCCGGGAACAAAACTTTGGCGGCAGGCAGCTGACTGAAGAGATACAGCGTCGTTATGGCCTGTCTTTCGAGGAAGCTGGCATGGCAAAACGCAACGGGGGGCTGCCGGACAGTTATGATGCCGAGGTTCTCGATCCCTTCAAGGAAGCGGTGGCGCAGCAGGTAAATCGGGCCATCCAGTTCTTCCTTGGCGCGACACCCTACAATCATGTCGATCTGATTGCGCTGGCAGGCGGCACTTCTTCCATTCCTGGTCTGGATGACCTGATTCAGGAGCGCCTTGGCGTGGATGCGATAGTCGCCAACCCCTTTACCAACATGTCCATCGGCTCCAGAGTCAATGCCGAGGCGCTCAGCAGTGATGCGCCGGCAATGATGATTGCCTGTGGCCTGGCATTGAGGAGTTTCAGCTAATGGCAAATATCAACCTCCTCCCATGGCGTGAAAACCTGCGCAAGAAGCGCAAGAGGGATTTCGGCTTTCAGCTCCTGTTTGCGATTCTGCTGGCGGCGCTGGCTACCTTTTTCTGGTATCTACAGGTACAGAAACAGATCGAGTTCCAGGAAAGCCGCAACGCTTTTCTCAAGGCGGAAATCGCCAAGGTCGATGAGAAGATCAAGGAGATCAAGGATCTGGAGAAAAAGCGCGCGGAACTGGTGGCCAGGATGAATGTCATCCAGGAATTGCAGGCCAGCCGCCCCATGGTCGTGCATCTTTTCGATGAACTGGTGACGACCATTCCTGATGGTGTGTTCCTTGAGAGCATGTCACAAAAAGGCCTTGAAGTAACGCTCAGCGGCCAGGCCCAGTCCAACGCCAGGGTGTCCGCATACATGCGGGCGATCGATGCCAGCGACTGGATGAAGGATCCCGACCTCAAGGTGATCAAGAGCAAGGACAAGACGGATACCGGCATGAGCGAATTCGAGCTGGTGGCAAAACAGGCCAATCCGAATGCCAAGGAGGAAGCCGAAAAATGAGTGCGGATGTCGGGAGTCGTCGGCCGGGCACTGTTTCCAACATGATGGTGTAACAGAATGGATTTGAGTGATTTCAACGATCTTAGTTTTGACAACATCGGCGAATGGCCGGTGGTGGTCAAGCTGGTAACCGCGTTGGTGTTGTGCGCCGCGATCGTGGGCGCGGGTTACTATTACTTCATCGCTGACGAGTATGTGGCGCTGGAAAAGGTGGTCAAGGCGGAGAAAAATCTGCGTCAGGAGTTCGAGCGCAAGCAGGCCAAGGCGGTCAATCTCGAAGCATACAAGCTGCAACTCAAGGAGATGCAGGAATCCTTTGGCGCCATGTTGCGCCAGCTGCCGGACAAGACACAGGTTGCGGAACTGCTGGTGGATGTCTCGCAGACCGGTCTGGCCGCGGGCCTGGAATTCGAATTGTTCCAGCCCATGCCGGAAATCAAGCAGGATTTTTATGCGGAACTGCCGATCAAGATCCGCGTGGTTGGCGACTATCACGAATTCGGCGAGTTCGTCAGCGGCTTGGCGGCTCTGCCTCGTATCGTCACCGTACACGACGTAAAGATCAGCAGGGACAAGAAAAGTGGCGTGCTGGTAATGGAAGCGATGGCGAAAACATACCGCTATCTTGAGGAGGCCGGCTGATGAAATATCTGGTTCCATCACTGATGATCCTGTTGCTTGCCGGCTGTGCCAGCCGGGACATGTCCGATTTGCGCAGCTATGTGGAAGAGGTCAAGAACCGGCCTCCAACGCCAATTGAGCCAATTCCCCAGATCAAGCAGTCAGAGACTTACCTGTATGCCGGAAGCGAGGGTCGGAACCCGTTTGTTCCCACGGAAGATGTTTCGGATGCCATGGTGGCGGACACCGGCACAGGCCCGCGTCCTGATCCGAACCGGCGCAAGGAAGAGCTGGAATCCTACCCGCTGGATTCCCTGAGAATGGTGGGTACGCTTGATCAGAACCAGGCGGTATGGGCGCTGGTGCAATCCCCGGATGGAACCATCCACCGGGTCAAGGCCGGGAATTACCTGGGACAGAACGATGGCAGGATCATCAGCATCGAAGAAGAAAAAATCAACGTGGTAGAACTGATTCCGAACAGCGGTGGCGGATACCTGGAAAGACAGGCGTCACTGACATTGGGCGAGCGAGATTCAAGTTAAGGAGAGTCCGTAATGGCAGGTGGAAAAATGGGTATCAACAAAAAGGTAATTCTTTGGGGGTTGCTGCTCGCAGTGTTCAGTGTTTCGACTGCTGCAGCCAACACCCTGGAAAATATTACGTATTCCATCCTTTCGGGAGAGCGGGTGCAGATCGTGATGGAAACCACTGAGCCGGTGCAAGGGGCGAACAGTTTCGCCACCGACAACCCGGCTCGTATTGCCGTGGATCTGCCTGGCACCAAGAGCGGCCTGGAATCCCGTACCAAGAATATCGGTTCCGGGAACGTTCGCTCAGTGACGGCCATAGAGGCGGGAGACAAGACCCGGGTCGTGGTAAATCTGTTGAACAAGTCCACTTACGATATCCGCGAGCAGGGCAACAAGATTGTTCTGATGCTCAATGGAAAGGCGAGTGGCGCCGCTCTGGGCAGCAGTCAAACTCCCGCCCCTGCGGCTGCGGAAGAAACCCAGCCCAGGATTACCAATGTCGATTTTCGTCGTGGTGGCGAAGGCGTGGCACGGGTCGAGGTAACCCTGTCCGATCCCGATGTGGTGGTGGACATGCGTCAGGAAGGCACCAATATCGTCCTGGATTTCCTGGGAACCAGCGTTGACCCGGATCAGGCGCTGGAGCTTGATGTCACCGACTTTGCCACCGTGGTCAAAAGCATCGTCACTCGTCCCCATCGCAAGGACACGCGTATCGTTGTCAGTACCCAGGGTGAGTTCGAGCATCTGGCCTATCAGGCAGACGATCTCTACACGCTGGAGTTCCGCGCCGTGAGCAAGGAAGAGAAAGAAGAACGCCGGAAGCGGCAGCTGGTCTATACCGGCGACAAGCTGTCACTGAACTTCCAGGATATCGAAGTGCGCTCCGTGCTGCAGTTGCTGGCGGACTTCACCGGCCTGAACATGGTGGTCAGTGACTCCGTGAATGGCCGCATCACGCTGCGCCTGAAAAACGTTCCCTGGGATCAGGCGCTGGACATTATCCTCAAGACCAAGGGGCTGTCCAAGCGACAGAACGGCAATGTGATACTGGTTGCGCCTACCGAAGAAATCGCCGCCCGGGAAAAGCTGGATCTGGAATCGCAGAAACAGGTGGAAGAGCTGGCGCCTCTGCATTCGGAGCTGATTCAGATCAATTATGCCAAGGCAGAAGATCTGGCCGCATTGCTGAAATCGGAAGAGAACAAGCTTTTGTCCGAGCGCGGCAACGTGACCATCGACTCCCGTACCAATACCCTGCTGGTGCAGGACACTGCGCTCAAGCTGACCGAGATTCGCGCCCTGATAGAAAAGCTGGATATCCCTGTCAGACAGGTTCTGGTCGAATCCCGTGTGGTAATTGCCAACGACGACTTTGCCCGTGATATCGGGGTGCGTTTCGGCTTCAACCGGGAAAATGGCATTGGTGGCAATTCAAGTCTGCTGACCGCAGGCGGTCTCCCTGGACACACCTCCGGCACTTTCGGTTTTGCGCCCGGTATCGAGAACGCCGCCGGCAGCGGTGCGGAAGCGCTGATGGTGAATCTGCCTCAGCAACTGGCTCCGGGGCGTGGTGGAGCGGTAAACTTCCTTCTTGGCAAGGTGGGATCCTACCTGTTGCAACTGGAACTGACCGCCATGCAACAGGAAGGTCGGGGTGAGATCATATCCAGCCCCAGGGTAATCACTTCCGACCAGAACAAGGCTGTGATCAAGCAGGGTATCGAGATTCCCTATCAGCAGGCCACTTCCAGTGGCGCGACTTCCGTATCCTTCAAGGAAGCCGTGCTGAAACTGGAAGTGACGCCGCATATCACGCCGGATGACCGTATCATCATGGATCTGCTGGTCTCCAAGGATGATGCGGACTTCACCCGGGCCGTACTCGGTGTACCCCCCCTGAACAAGCGGGAAGTGGAAACCCGGGTACTGGTGGACAATGGCGAAACCGTAGTTCTGGGTGGCGTGTTCGAGCGTGATCGCAAGGAGGCCCAGGAGAAGGTGCCCTTCTTTGGTGATCTGCCGGTCATCGGGCATGCCTTCAAGGAAACTCTGAAGACGGATCGCAAGAAAGAACTGCTGATCTTCATTACGCCAAAAGTCATCAAGGATTCTCTGAACGTCAGATAATCCCTGGTCTGATCTGACCGACGAAAAGACACGGCCCAGGCCGTGTCTTTTCGTTGAGCCATCTTCAGTATTGTATTCAGGTATAATCGGCGTTTTTTGTCAGGTGATTGAACTATGCTGAAACCCACTCGTATCTTTCTGGTGGGCCCCATGGGGGCCGGCAAGACCACTATTGGCCGGCAGCTGGCGCAATCTCTTGGTCTGGAGTTTGACGATACGGATCAGGAGATCCAGAAACGTACCGGGGTGGACATTCCGACCATCTTTGAATATGAAGGTGAGGAAGGCTTTCGACGTCGTGAAATGAAGGCTATTGCCGATATGGTCGAGCAGGACAATATGGTGCTGGCTACCGGTGGTGGCGCCGTCACCCAGGCGGAAAACCGGCGGCTGCTGGCCGCCCGCGGCTATGTCATCTATCTGTCCTGTTCCCCGGAGCAGCAATACGAGCGTACCTACAAGGACAAGAATCGTCCTCTGCTGCATACCGATGATCCTCTGCAGCGCCTGAAGGAGCTCAATGAAGAGCGTGATCCTCAATACCGGGAGATCGCGGATCTGGTGGTTTCCACTGAAGGGCGCTCCGCCCAGGCAGTGGTCAGGGATGTCATCCGCCATTTCGAAAACAGCTGAGTCCCTCATGCCCCGCCTGATATCCAGTCTTGACGTCGATCTTGGCGAACGCAGTTATCCAATCTATATCGGACAGGGATTGCTCAGCGATGCGGAACTGTTCCGTCGTCATATTGCTTCCCGGCAGGTCATGGTGGTCAGCAATGAAACGGTTGCGCCTTTGTACATGGATACACTGCTGGAAACCCTGAATGGCTTGCAGGTGGAACAGACAGTGTTGCCGGATGGTGAAAAGTACAAGACGCTGGATGTGCTGAATCGGATTTTCGACCGGCTTTTGGAAAAACGCTTTGATCGCGGCTGTACGCTGATTGCTCTGGGAGGCGGGGTGATTGGTGACATGACCGGTTTCGCTGCCGCCTGTTATCAGCGCGGCGTGAATTTCATACAGGTTCCCACCACCCTGTTGTCCCAGGTGGATTCTTCCGTCGGCGGCAAGACCGGAGTCAATCACCCTCTGGGCAAAAACATGATTGGCGCTTTTTATCAGCCCCAGGCGGTGGTTATCGATATCGCCAGTCTCGATACCCTGCCTGCGCGAGAGTTGTCAGCAGGTCTGGCGGAAGTCATCAAGCATGGCATCATCAAGGATGAAGCCTATTTTGTCTGGCTGGAAGAAAACATGCAGGCCCTGCGGACTCTCGATGCCGATGCCCTGGCACATGCGATCGAGGGTTCCTGTGTCATCAAATCCCGGGTGGTTTCCGCGGATGAGCGTGAGTCCGGTCAGCGCGCTCTGCTGAATTTCGGCCACACCTTCGGTCATGCCATAGAAACCGGCATGGGCTATGGAAACTGGCTGCACGGGGAAGCGGTGGGAGCCGGCATGTGCATGGCCGCGCGCATGTCCCGCCTGCTGGGTTGGCTGAGTGCAGAGGAAGAAGCCCGGATTTCCGCTCTCATCGATGCTGCCGGCCTGCCGGTAAGGCCGCCGGATCTGACGCCGGAGCGTTTCATGGAACTGATGGCCGTGGACAAGAAGGTCATGGCCGGACAGCTGCGCCTGGTATTGCTCAAGGGTATCGGCAACGCATTGATAAGCAGTGATTTTTCTCCTGACGTGCTGCGCCGCAGCCTGCAAAGCTACGCTGCCTGAAAGGTAGTTTTCCCGTGAAAAAACTGGCCTGAAGCGCCTTTGTGCAGTATCCTAGCGGGTTCGTTGGAGCGTCTGGCTTTGCGCCGGCGGCTCCCCATATTCCCAAGGCCACAGTCCGCTGGTTTGTGGCCTCCGTTACTGAGAAGAAGAGGTTTGCGATGAGTTACGGTGCCTTGCCGCCGAAACAGGGTCTGTATGACCCTGCGAACGAGCACGATGCCTGTGGCGTTGGTTTTGTGGCCGATATCAAGGGCCGCGGCACTCATGAGATCGTTGAACAGGGTCTGACCATTCTGGATCGCCTGACACACCGTGGCGCGGTAGGTGCCGATCCCAAGGCGGGTGATGGGGCTGGTATTCTGTTACAGCTTCCTGACGCCTTCTTCCGCAAGGTTCTGGGTTTCGATCTGCCGGCTTGCGGCGACTATGCTGTCGGCATGCTGTTCCTGCCTGCGGATCCGGAAGCGGCTGAAAAGGCTTGTGCCGTGGTGGAAAAATATATCCAACAGGAAGGTCAACAGCTGTTGGGCTGGCGTGATGTGCCGGTCAACAATGCTGATCTTGGTGAAAGCGTGCTGCCCACCGAACCTCTGATCCGTCAGGTATTCATTGCCCGTAATGATGCGTCAGCAGCCGATCAGGATGCCTTCGAGCGCAAGTTGTTCGTGGCGCGCAAACAGATCGAAAACGAGATCCGTGAATCCGCTCTGCCCGGCAGGGATGATTTCTATTTCACCTCTCTGTCCACTCGCACCATCGTCTACAAGGGGATGTTGCTCGCGGCGCAGGTGGGAGACTACTACCCGGATCTCCAGGATGAATCCCTGGTGTCTGCCCTGGCTCTGGTGCATCAGCGTTTTTCCACCAATACCTTCCCTACCTGGGATCTGGCTCACCCGTTCCGCATGATCGCGCACAATGGTGAGATCAACACCATGCGTGGCAACGTAAACTGGATGGCGGCGCGCCGTCATTCCATGGCCTCCGACATTCTGGGGGAAGACCTGGACAAGATCTGGCCGCTGATTCCGGAAGGCCAGTCCGACTCCGCCTGTTTCGACAATGCCCTGGAATTGCTGGTCATGGGCGGTTATTCCCTGGCGCATGCGATGATGCTCCTGATTCCGGAAGCCTGGGGCGGCAACAAACTCATGGACGACAAGCGTCGCGCCTTCTACGAATATCATGCTGCGCTCATGGAGCCCTGGGATGGCCCTGCTGCGGTGGCCTTTACCGATGGCCGCCAGATTGGCGCAACTCTGGATCGCAACGGTCTGCGCCCGGCGCGTTACCTGATCACCAATGACGGCCTGGTGGTGATGGCATCGGAAATGGGCGTGCTGGACATTCCCGAAGAAAAGATCGTCAAGAAATGGCGTCTGCAGCCAGGCAAGATGTTCCTCATCGACATGCAGCAGGGACGCATCATTGACGATGAAGAGATCAAGGCGGAACTGGCTGGCGCCAAGCCTTATCAGGAATGGCTGGACAAGACCCAGATTCGTTTGCAGGATCTGCCCCATGCGGTAGGCACCATGGCCCCGGACGAGGACGTGCTGCTGGATCGTCAGCAGGCCTTCGGTTATACCAAGGAAGACCTGGGCGTGCTTCTTACTCCCATGGTATGCACCGGGCAGGAGGCCATCGGCTCCATGGGCGCGGACAACCCGCCTTCGGTGCTGTCCGACCGGGCGCGTCATCTGAGCACCTATTTCAAGCAGAATTTTGCCCAGGTGACCAACCCGCCCATCGACCCGATTCGGGAAGAGATCGTCATGTCGCTGGTGTCACTCATTGGCCCGCGTCCCAATCTTCTGGGCCTGGGCAGTGGCGGTGAGAACATGCGTCTGGAAGTAAAGCAGCCGGTGCTTACGAATGCCGATCTGGAGAAGATCCGGCAGATCGAAGATCACTGCGGCGGCGCTTTCCGCACTCGCACCCTGTACATCACCTATGCCGCCGCAAATGGTCCGGAAGGCATGCGGGACGCCCTGACAGCCCTGTGCGAGGCGGCGGAGCAGGCGGTGCTGGACGGCTATAATATTCTGATCCTTTCCGACCGGCGGGTGGATGCGGACAACCTCGCCATTCCCGCCTTGCTCGCCACTTCCGCGGTGCATCATCATCTGATTCGCAAGGGACTACGCACCGACTCCGGGTTGGTGGTGGAGACCGGCGCAGCCCTGGAAGTACATCATTTTGCCACCCTGGCTGGTTATGGCGCAGAAGCCATCAATCCCTATCTGGTATTCGAAACCATTCAGGACATGCTTCCCGAACTGCCGGAAGAACTGGATTTCGAAGAAGCCCAGAAGCGCTATATCAAGGCGGTGGGCAAGGGCCTGCACAAGGTCATGTCCAAGATGGGCATTTCCACTTACCAGTCCTATTGTGGTGCGCAGATATTCGATGCGGTCGGACTTTCCAGCACGTTCGTGGATCAGTATTTTACTGGCACCGCCACCACCATCGAAGGCATCGGTCTGGAGGAAGTGGCCAGGGAAGCCGCCCGCTGGCATCAGGCCGCCTTCGGGGATGCGCTCATCTATCGCAAACAGCTGGATGTGGGCGGTGATTACGCCTGGCGCCAGCGTGGCGAGGCGCATGTGTGGACGCCGGACAGCATCGCCAAACTGCAACACGCGGTGCGTGGCAACGATGCCGCTACCTATGAGGAATATTCCCGGCTGATCAACGAACAGAGTGAGAAACTGCTTACTCTGCGCGGACTCATGGAGTTCAAGTGGGCGGATCAGCCCATACCGCTGGATGAAGTGGAGCCGGCCAGGGAGATCGTCAAGCGTTTTGCCACCGGCGCCATGTCCTTTGGCAGTATTTCCTACGAAGCGCATTCCACCCTGGCGGTGGCGATGAATGCCCTGGGAGGCAAGTCCAATACCGGGGAGGGTGGAGAGGAGCCGGAACGCTTCAATCCCCTGCCGGATGGTTCACCCAATCCGGAGCGTTCCGCCATCAAGCAGGTGGCTTCCGGTCGTTTTGGCGTGACCACAGAATATCTGGTGAACGCCGATGATATCCAGATCAAGATGGCGCAGGGCGCCAAGCCCGGTGAGGGCGGTCAGTTGCCTGGACACAAGGTGAACAAGCAGATCGCCAGAGTGCGTCATTCCACTCCCGGCGTGGGCTTGATCTCGCCTCCGCCGCATCACGACATCTATTCCATCGAGGATCTGGCGCAGCTTATCCATGACCTGAAGAACGTCAATCCCAAGGCGCGTATTTCCGTGAAGCTGGTGTCTGAAGTGGGTGTGGGCACGGTGGCCGCCGGAGTCTCCAAGGCGCATGCCGATCATGTGACCATTTCCGGTTTCGACGGCGGTACCGGCGCCTCGCCCCTGACCTCCACCAAACATGCCGGCTCTTCCTGGGAGATCGGTCTCGCGGAAACCCATCAGACCCTGGTGCTCAACCGTCTGCGTTCGCGCATCTGCGTACAGGTGGATGGCGGCATGCGCACCGGTCGCGACGTGGCCATCGGCGCCTTGCTGGGTGCGGACGAATTCGGTTTTGCCACAGCTCCCCTGATCGCGGAAGGTTGCATCATGATGCGCAAATGCCATCTGAATACCTGTCCCGTGGGTGTCGCCACCCAGGATCCGGAACTGCGCAAGCGTTTCATGGGCAAGCCGGAGCATGTCATCAACTACTTTTTCTTCGTTGCCGAAGAGTTGCGTCAGATCATGGCGAAGCTGGGCTTCCGCAGTGTCGAAGAGATGATCGGCCAGGCGGATCGGCTGGACATGCGCAAGGCGCTGGATCACTGGAAGGCCCGCGGGCTGGATTATTCGCGCTTGCTGCGCAAGCCGGAAGCTGCGCCTGGCGACAGGGTATACAACTGCGAGCCTCAGGATCATGGTCTGGACAAGGCGCTGGACAACCGGCTCATCGAACAGGCCGCCCCTGCCCTGGAAAGGGGCGAGACGGTGCAGATCGAAGTGGATATCCACAACTACAACCGCAGTTTCGGCACCATGCTCTCCGGCCGGGTAGCGGAAAAATACGGTTTTGCCGGCTTGCCTGATGACAGCATCCATATCAAGGCCGCCGGCACTGCCGGTCAGTCCCTGGGCGCCTGGCTGGCGCGGGGCGTGACCATCGAACTGGCCGGTGAAGGCAACGACTATGTAGGCAAGGGATTGTCTGGCGGGCATATCATCATCTATCCACCGTCGGATTCCGCCATCGGCAATGCCGAGGAAAACATTATCGTTGGCAATACCGTGCTCTACGGCGCCATAGCCGGGGAGTGTTATTTCCGTGGCGTGGCTGGTGAGCGTTTCGCCGTGCGCAACTCCGGCGCCACTGCAGTGGTGGAAGGCGTGGGCGACCATGGTTGTGAATACATGACTGGCGGCGTCGTGGTGGTGCTGGGCGCCACAGGACGCAATTTTGCCGCAGGCATGTCCGGTGGCATCGCCTATGTGCTGGACGAAGAAGGCAATTTCGCGCAGCACTGCAATATGGCCCAGGTAGAACTGGAACCGGTCAAGGAAGAGGACGACGCCCTGGAGCGACTGGAGCATCTGGGCGGTGATCTGGAGACCAAGGGGCGCGTGGATGTGTCCCATGACATGACCCGCTTCGACGCAATCCGTCTGAAACAGATTATCGAGAATCACCGGCACTATACCAATTCGGATGTGGCGCGGAAGATTCTGGACAACTGGGACGACTACCTGGGCCGCTTCGTGAAGGTCATGCCGGTGGAATATCGCCGCGCATTGCTGGAGATGCAGTCCGAGCAGAAAGTCGCCCAGGCCGCCGGTTAACACACAAGATTTCAAGGTATCTACAGATGGGTAAACCAACAGGTTTCATGGAATACGAAAGGCTGGACCGAAGCTATGCGCCGGTAGCCGACCGTATCACGCATTATCATGAGTTCGTGATTCCGCTGACGGAAGATCAGCTGCAGATTCAGGGCGCACGCTGCATGGACTGCGGCATTCCTTTCTGTCATCAGGGCTGTCCCGTGAACAACATCATTCCCGAGTGGAATGACCTGGTGTATAACGGCGACTGGGAGACCGCGCTGGAAGTATTGCATTCCACCAACAACTTTCCGGAAGTCACCGGGCGCATCTGTCCCGCGCCCTGCCAGGAATCCTGCACCCTGAATCTGCAGGATCAGCCAGTGACCATCAAGACCATCGAATGCGCCATCGTGGACAAGGGCTGGGAAGAGGGCTGGATCAAGCCCCTGATACCCGAGCATCGTACCGGCAAGCGCGTGGCCGTGGTCGGTTCCGGACCCGCAGGTCTGGCTTGTGCCCAGCAGCTGGCGCGCGCCGGTCACGACGTCGTGGTGTATGAAAAAGCGGATCGCATCGGTGGTCTGTTGCGTTATGGCATTCCCGATTTCAAGCTGGAGAAAACCCTGCTGGACCGGCGCGTGGCACAGATGCGCGCCGAAGGCGTGGAGTTTCACGTGAATACCTGCGTGGGCAAGGACATCGGCGTGGCGGATCTGCGCGCGCAGTTCGACGCCCTGGTGCTGGCCGGTGGTTCAGAGAAGCCGCGTGACCTTCCCGTGCCGGGCCGTGATCTGGACGGGGTTTACTTCGCCATGCAGTTCCTCACGGCCAATTCGCGAATGGTGCAGCAGGTGCCTGGTGCGGAAGAGGGATTCATCAGCGCCGAAGGCAAACATGTGGTGGTTATCGGCGGCGGGGACACGGGCTCTGACTGTGTGGGAACCTCCATTCGTCACGGCGCGGCTTCCGTCACCCAGCTGGAGCTCATGCCCAGGCCGCCGGAGCAGGAAGTCAAGGAACTGACCTGGCCTGACTGGCCGAACAAGATGCGCACTTCCACTTCCCAGGAAGAAGGCTGTGAGCGCATGTGGCAGGTGCTGACCAAGGAATTCATCGATGACGGTCAGGGTCGGGTGAAAGCGTTGCGCTGCGTGAAAGTGGACTGGAGCCAGGATGAAAACGGCGCCTGGCAGATGTCCGAAGTGGAAGGCAGCGAGTTTGAGCTCAAGGCCGATCTTGTCACTCTGGCCATGGGCTTTGTACATCCCGTGCATGAAGGCCTCATCGAGCAGGCCGCAGTGGAGCTGGATGGGCGCGGCAATGTCAAGGGCAGCACCGAAGGGCCGAAATCCTATGCCACTTCCGTGGAAGGCATCTTTGCCGCGGGTGACATGCGTCGTGGTCAGTCCCTGGTGGTCTGGGCCATACGCGAAGGCCGTCAGTGCGCCCGTTCCGTGGATGAATATCTCATGGGGAGCTCCGAACTGCCGAGGTAATAGCAGGATGTTGAAAAAGTCCTTCCCTGGACTTTTTCAACCCCGGAAGCGGAAAATGCGATTTCCCGGTTTCTTCATTTTCAATGGCTTACAGCCACTGAAAATGGCGGTATATCCCTGTACCGCACACCGGCCGTCGATAAACCGGATAGCATGACAGGTACAAACTGTATCCAGCATACTCGTCACGCAACATACTGTAATTCATGGTAAAAAACCCACATTTTGGGCTCTTCTCCGCTTTATTGAGTGAAAAAGGACACCAAATGCCCATGTAAGCTGTTGATAGTATGAGGTCTCTAACCACTTCATACGGAACGCGCTTATGGGCATTGGTGTCCCAACGAAAATATTG
>Ga0256841_1000150_pt1 | contig 77013 bp, 67 predicted proteins | sample 356308metaG_FD_185971 | JGI IMG/M metagenome (GOLD analysis project Ga0256841, IMG submission 185971) | Hydrothermal vent microbial communities from Mid Atlantic Ridge, Atlantic Ocean - 356-308 | ecosystem: Environmental > Aquatic > Marine > Hydrothermal vents | place: Atlantic Ocean: Mid...
GCAGAACCACTTCCTGCTTGCGTTTTGCCGACCACCTCTTCGGCGATTTCTTCTCACTCATGGACACCTCCTGTCGCTATCACTCTACGACCAAATGTGTGTCCAAAATATTCGAGGGGCAACCCAAAGCGGCGAAGAGGAAGCACATGCAGTACCAGAAGTTGATCCGCCAACTTCTGGATGAATATGTCGCCCGACAGAAAATCGCTGACAAGTATTTCCAACGGCATCCAGACACTGCACGGCCTTCTATACCCGTCCCGCCCCGCTGAGGCCCCGCCCCTCCAACCCTGCAATCCTTGCAGAAAATGCCTGTGTGGTCCCCTACCCCCCATGCAGGGATCCGGCCCCACCCCACTTCCGCCCGGCCATGAGAACGACACGGCGCGGCCCGTTCGTCCAGGAGACGGGCATACATGGCATGTTTTTTGCTTTCGGAGTACGCATATCGCAACACAGAAACCCGGCATGGTCACCCTTTCCCATACCTGGCGCACAGGGATCCCCGCCAACGGCGATCGGCCGTGGGGAGGTGCGCCCATGAAGACGCCCTGGCGCATCCTGCTCCTGTTCCTCGGCCTGCATCTGCTGGCCGCCTCCGGCGCGGCGGGAGACGCCCATGGCCGCTTCCGGGGGCTGTCGGATCACCCCCGGTACAGCAGGCTGAAGGGGGTGTTCGAACCCTCGGGCCTGATCCAGCTTGCCGACGGACGCCTCCTGGTGGTACAGGACGAGGCGGCGAGCCCCTTCGCCCTGGTCTCGGTGGCCGCGGACGGCCATTACCGGGTGACCCGGTTGACGGCGGACCGGGTGCCGTTGCGCCTCGCCGATCTGGAAGGGATCACCCAGGATCCCGAAGGACGGGTCTACGCCATCACCTCCCATGCCCGCAAGGCCTCTCACAAACGCGACCACGACCGGGAGCGCCTGGTCCGATTCCGCCTCGAAGACGAACGGATCCGGGACTTCACGGCCATTCGTCACCTGACCCGGGCGATCCGCCGCCAGCTTCGGGAAATTGGCCGCGGCCACCCACTACAAGGGCTGGCGGGAGGCCCTGCGCCTGGAGATCGAGGGCCTGGCCTTCGATCCGGCGCGCGCCCGGCTGCTCATCGGGCTGCGCGGTCCGGTATGGCCGGGCCGCTCGCTGGTGATCGCCCTGGAGAATCCGGACGCGGCCTTCGCCGGCGCGAGGCCCCGCCTGTCCCTGCTCCCCCTCGACCTCGGGGGCGGCGGCATTCGCGCCCTGGAATATGTACCCGCCCTGCACGCCTTCGTATTGACGGCGCGCAACGAGGACTTCGCCGGCGCGCCGTTCACCTTCTGGCGTTGGTCCGGAGAGGCGGGCTCCCCGCCCGGGCGCCTCCATCCGCCCCGGATCCGGGGCGGCCTGCGCCACCCCGAGGGCGTTGCCCCAGTGACCATCCGTGGCCAGCGGGGGCTGTTGGTGGTGAGCGACGACGGCAGCACCGCCAAGGGCCGGGCCGGGCACTATCTGTTTCTTTCCTACGCCCGGCTCGTCCCGGCTCCGAAGGGGCGGAGGTGATGCCGATGGAGGCATTGGCCGGCCTGGACGCCTATCTGGACTACGGTCTCGATCTGGGGATCGAGATCCTTTCCCTCTATCTCTATTGCTGGGTCTACTACCGGCGTTACTACGATCGCGACGCGGTGGTCTTCATCGCCCTGCTCAGCCTGTTCCTGTTCGTGGTGGTCATCACCCTGACCCTCTCGGATTTCAACCTGGCCTCGGGCTTCGCCCTGTTCGCCCTGCTCTCCATCATCTCCCTGCGCAGCGAGAGCCTGGCCAAGGTCAAGACCTCCTATGTCTTCGGCGCCATCGCCCTGGGGGTCATCAACGGCGCCGCCATGGAGGACTACGTCTTCCTGCTCATGATCAACCCGACCCTGATCCTCGGCGCCTGGGGGGTGGAGGGACTGCCGTTGTTTCCCGAGGTCATCCGTATCCCGGTGGTCTTGGAAGAGGTCCCGCTGGAGGACCTGCATCGCCGGGAGCGCATCGTTCCCCTGCTGGAACACGCCTTCGCGCACCCTGTGCTCTATTACGAGGTGGAAAAGGTGTCGCTGAAGAAGAATATACCCGTCGAGTTCATCGCCCGGATCCGCCCGGCCGCCGGCTAGAGCCAGTAGGCGCTCCCGGTCATCACCCGCGCGCTCACCCGCATGGCCATCCGCACCGGCAGCGGCAGGGGGGCGCCGCCCGCGGCCCGGGCACCGTCGGCATGGTGGATCTCGTCTTCCTTCATCTGCTCCAGGACCGCCCGGGTGCGGTGATCCTGGGATGGCAGGGCGCGCAGATGCCCCTCCAGGTGGGCCTCCACCTGACGCTCGGTCTCCACCACGAAGCCCAGGCTCCACTTGTCCCCGGCCAGCCCGGCGAGCGCCCCGATGGAGAAGGCACCCATGTACCAGAGGGGGTTGAGCAGGCTCTTGCGGTCCTCCAGCTCCTGCAGGCGCCGCTCGCACCAGGCGAGGTGGTCGTTCTCCTCCCGGGCCGCCTGTTCCATGCGTTCGCGCACCCGGGGCAGCTTCGCGGTCAGGGCCTGGCCCTGATAGAGGGCCTGGGCGCAGACCTCCCCGCTGTGATCCACCCGCACCAGCCCGGCCACCTTGCGGCGTTCCTCCGGGTCGAGTTCCGCCTCGGGCAGGTCCGCGGCCGGATAGGGCCGGTCGGTGACCCGCGGCCGGCCGAAGAGGGTGCGCAGGCCCTGGTCCAGACCGATGATGAACTCGTCGAGGGGGGTATGGCGGCGGGCGGTGGTCATGGCGACGTCCTCATGCAGGGATCCGCGCGAGATTCTGCGCCCGCGCCCTCCGCGCTTCAAGGCCGCGATCGGCCAGCGACCAACTCCAACGGATGCACCACCGGGATGGCAAGACCCGCCTCGGCCAGCCCGGCCCGCAGGTGCAGGGCGCAGCCGGTGTTGGTGGTGGCGAGCCAATCCACCGGATGCCGTGCGAGCCATTGGATCAGGGGGGCGCGCAGGCGCCGCGCCTGGCCCGGATGGCGCAACATCTGGATGCCCGCCGCCCCGCAACAGCCCCAGCCCGCGTCCAGAGGGATCACCTCCAGGTCGGGAACGCGGGCCAGCAGGCGTAGCGCCGCACCGTCCCCTCCGGGCCACTGGTTCTGGGTGCAGGGGGTGTGAACCGCCACCCGCCCGGCCAGGGGGGGCGCCTCCAGCCCCGGCCGGGTGGCCAGAAAGGTGCAGATCTCCTGCACCCGGCCGCTCAGGGCGGGATGCCCTTGCAGCCCCCCGGCACAGGCGCTGGCGACGGTCAATATCCGGGAATACCCGCTCAGGACCCGCGCGCTCTCCTCCAGCAGGCGCCGTCCCTCGCCTTCGAGGCCCTGGTGCCGGAACAGGGCCCCGCAGCACAGACGCCCGGCGGGCAGGGCCAGGGGGATCCCCAGGCCCGCGCAGACCCGCACGGCCGCCTCCAGGGCCGCGGGTTCCAGCCCCCGGCCGGTGCAACCGGCGAACAGCAGGGTCCCGGCCCGGGGAGTGACCCGAGCGCAGGGCGGCGCCTCCGGCAGGGCGCGCAACCAGCGTCCGGGGCCGGGCAGCCGCCCCAGACCGATCCAGCGGGCGGCGCGGGCGGCGCCGATCCAGATCCCGGGCCGGGCCAGCAACCGCAAGCTGGAACGGTAAAGCAGGCGCCCAGGCATCGTCCGCCGGGCCAGGGTCCTGGCCCGCATGGCGTCCACCAGGGCGGTCACCCGCACCCCCGAGGGACAGGCGCGCTCACAGGCGGCGCAGCCGAGGCAGCGGTCCAAGGCCGGCCAGGCCCCTTCCGCCGACAGATCGCCCTGGAGCAACCCCTGGACCAGGGCGACCCGCCCGCGCGGCGACTCCCGCTCCGATGCGGTGACCCCATAGGTGGGGCAATGGGGCAGGCAGAGGCCGCATTTGACGCAGGCATCGGCCTCTTTCAGTATCTCGTCGGTGTTGTCCAAATCGACCCGGGGGTGGAGAGAGATGTCCTACTATCAATATCACGTCTTCCTGTGCAGCAACCAGCGTGACGACGGGCGCCCCAGTTGCGGCGACTGCGGGGCGGCCGCCATGCGCGACTTCATGAAGGCCCGCTGCAAGGCATTGGGGCTCAGCGGTCCCGGGCGGGTGCGCATCAACAGCGCCGGCTGCATGGACCGTTGCGCCGAGGGGCCGGTGATGGTGATCTACCCGGAGGGGTTCTGGTACAGCTACATCGACCGCGACGATATCGAGGAGATCGTGCAGCGGCACCTGATCCGCGGGGAAAGGGTGGAACGCCTGGAGTTGAAGTAGGCCCGCGCCATCCCGGGGGATGGAGGCCGTGGGGGCGAACTCGGCGCGACGACTCCCGCATGCAATGGCCACGCCGGATGGCGGCTGAAGGCACACCCACGTCAGAGGCCACAGACGCGATTTCCACAGAAAAGGGGCTTGACAAATGAAGAAGCATATAAGAAACTGCAAATACGCTGATTCATTGCCCTGGGGCCTTGAATCGGTATTCCTCCATCCTCCTTTGGTGGTTAATACTTGAGCGCAACGTCCCCCGTTGCGCTTTTTTTTGTCCGGAAAACCGGCGGTCGTACGGCCGATGCGGATCGCCCGTCGACTCGGCATCCAACCACCAAGGCCCCGGGTCCCGGCTACCCTTCGGCGAGGGCCGAGGTGGTCACATAGACGGCACCCCTCAGCGCTCATCCCTTTCCTCTCCGATCAGGACCTCACCCGGCCCCTCGACTCGGCCGCCGAGGCGGCGCAGATCGGCGTGGTCCGGACCTGAGGGCGCGGGGGTCAGGGGCAGCACCGGGGCGGCCGGCCGCCGCCGGCGGGGAATCCCCGATTCACCCTCGTCCCGCATGAGTTCGGTAAGACACCCCGGTTCCTTGTCCGCGTCCCTGATGGTTTTTCATGATCGTCGTGCTACATTGCGGAAAATCTGACACAACCCCCGCTCATTCCCGCGAAGACCCGACATGCGCATCCACCTCCAGGCCCTGGGCTGCCGCCTCAACGAGGCCGAACTCGAAGACTGGGCGCGCCGTTTCCAGGCCCGCGGCCACCAGCTCTGCCGTGACCCCGGGGAGGCCGACCTGGTGGTGGTGAACACCTGCGCGGTGACCGCCGAGGCGGTACGCAAGTCCCGCAAGCTGTTGCGCCGTGCCCACCGCGAGAATCCCAGGGCGCGCCTGGTGGTGAGTGGCTGTTCCGCCACCCTCGCCCCGGCCGCCGCCGAGGCCCTGCCGGGGGTGGATCTGGTGGTCGGCAACGCCCGCAAGGACCGCCTGGTGGAGATCACCGAGACGGCCCTGGACCTCCCGCTGATGCCGGCCCAGGCCACCGAGCCGGGGGAGAACGCCCTCTGGGCGCGCGGTCGCCAGCGCGCCTTCGTCAAGGTCCAGGACGGCTGCCGCCACCGTTGTACCTACTGTATCGTCACCCTCGCCCGGGGCGAGGAACGCAGCCGCCCGCGGGCCGAGGTGATCGACGAGGTGCGCCGCCTGCACGCGAGCGGGGTCCAGGAGGTGGTCCTCACCGGGGTCCATATCGGCGGCTACGGCGCCGACCTGGGTACCGACCTGGCGGACCTGGTCCAGGGGGTCCTGCGAGAGACGCGGATCCCGCGCCTGCGCCTGGGTTCCCTGGAACCCTGGGATCTGCCCGAGGCCCTGTGGGAGGCCTTCGCCGATCCCCGCTTCCTGCCCCACCTGCACCTGCCCTTGCAGAGCGGCAGCGACCGCGTCCTGCGGCGCATGGCGCGGCGCTGCCGGAGCGGCGAGTTCGCCCGCCTGGTGGAACGGGGACGGGAGCGGGTGCCCGGGCTCAACGTGACCACCGACATCATCGTGGGCTTCCCCGGCGAGACCGAGGCGGACTGGGCCCGGACCCTGGAACTGGCCGAGGCCCTGGGCTTCGGCCACATCCACATCTTTCCCTTCTCCAGCCGTCCGGGCACCAAGGCCGCCGGCCTGCCCGACCCCGTGCCCGCCGAGGTGCAACGGCGGCGGGCGGCCGAGCTGCACGCCCTCGCCCGGCGCAGCAGAAAGGCCGTCCTGGAGGCCCGCAGGGGACAGCGCGCCGCGGTCCTGGTGGAGGGCCGCTGCCGTGGCGACGAGGCCCCTGATCACTGGTTCGGCTATACCCCGGACTACCTCCAGGTGCGCCTGCCCGATCCCGGGATCGGGGATCTCGGCAACCGCATCCTGGAGGTGGAATTGGGCGCCCCCAGCGACGACGGCCTCGCCCTGGAGGCCCGCCTCGCCCCCCCGGCGGGCGGATGAACCCGGCCACCCGCCGCCACGCCCGCTGGCTGGTGGCCCTGGCCGCCGCCGCCCTCTTCGCCCCCCTGGGGGCGCCCTACGTGGGCGAGGAGGGGGTCTACACCCTGATGGCGCTGGAGATGGGCCGGAACCACGACTGGTGGCAGCCGACCCTGTTCGGGATGGCCTACTCCCGCCCGCCCCTGTTCCAATGGCTGACCGTTCCCCTGGCGGAGTTCCTCGGCTGGCGGCACGTCCTGGCGGCCACCCGCCTGGTGGCCATCGCCGCCACCCTGGGGACGGCCGCCATCCTCCATCGCCTGGTGCGCGGCCTCGGCGGAGACCGGGACCTCGCCCTGTTCGCGGTCCTCGCCTTCTTCTCCGGCGATGTGCTGGTCAAACGCGGCTGGCTGGCCTACGCCGACCCCCTGTTCGCCCTGTTCACCTTCGCCGCCATCGGCGCCCTGATCCTGGCCGTGCACAGACCCCGCCCCGGGCTGTTGCTCCCGGCCGTGACCGCCCTGTCCCTGGCCTTCCTGAGCAAGGTCTTCACCGCCTATCTGTTCTACGGCGTGGCCCTGGCGGTGTTGCTCTGGCGCCATCCCAACCGCGGGCTGTTGTGGCGGCCGTCCGCCCTGCTCCTGCACCTCGCCGCCCTGGTCTTCCCCTTCGCCTGGCACTTCTGGATCAGCGGCGGCCGACAGGGTGGCGACGCCCTGCCGGTGATCCTGCACAAGCTCCAGGCCATCGAGCCCGGGCCCTACCTCGCCCGGTTGCTGGGGTACCCCCTGGAGACCCTGCTCAAGCTCGCCCCCCTGAGCCTGGTGGCCCTGTGGCTGCGTTACCGTGCCCCGGGCTGGAGCCCGCCCGCGCCCCAGCTCCCCATGGCCCTGCTGCTCTGGGTGCTGGGCCTGAACTACCTGCCCTACTGGCTCGCCCCCGAGGGCAACATCCGTTACCTGATGCCCCTCTACCCCCTGTTCGCCCTCCTCTGGGCCTGGTGGATCCTGGGCGCCCGCGCAGGCGGCGCCCGCCTCGCCCTGCGCTGGATGACGGCCTTCGTCCTCCTCGCCGGCCTCTGGGGCCTCTGGGGTCTGCCCTGGTTCCAGGCGCAGCGCAAGAATGGCGACTATCCGGCGGTGGCGGCCGCCATCCTCGCCCGCACCCACGGCCACCCCCTGTATTACCGGGACACCTCCGCCACCGGCCTGGCGGTGGCCGCGGAGATCGACCTGCGCCGCCTGCCGGGCCCCCTGCTGCGGGCCCCGCCCCCGGACTGGGACGACGGCTTCCTGGTGAGCGACCGCCCAGAGGGCCGGGTCAGCGCCCGTTTCGACCTCCCCGAGCACCGCCTCTTCCTCCTCTGCCGGGGCCCGGCCTGCGCCGCTCGCTGAATCGGATTCGCCCCTCAAGTCCTGCCCCGGGTGGTCGTTACAGGGTCAGCAGAAACTCACCCAGGGCCCCTTCGATGAAACCGATCAGCCGAACCTATACCGGAGTCCTCGGTCTCTCCCCCCTAGTCCTGGCCGGAGCCTGGGCCTCCGGCGTCGCCCCCCCCGACCTGGCCTGGGTCGCCCTGGGCATGGGCATCTGGGCGGCGGCCGGGGCCCTGGGGCTGCGCCAGATACGCGATCACCGCGCCCCCGAGGAGGAACGGACGGAAAAGGTCCACCTCCAGGAGGAGATGGAGGCCCTGGCCACCGAACTCGACCACGCAGTGAGCGTCACCGCGGACAATCTCTCGAACCAACTGGGACAGATCCGCGACCTGGTGGCCGACGCCATACAGACACTGAACGCCAGCTTCAACGGCCTGCAACAGGAATCCACGCGGCAGCTCGGGATCGTCCAGACCCTGATCCAAGAGATGTCCGATCCCGAGGAGGGGGAGGAGCGCATCTCCTTCACCACCTTCGCCCGTGAGACCGACCAGGTGCTCCAGGTCTTCGTCGGCCACGTGGTGGACATGAGCAAGGACAGCATGCTCATGGTGGAGCAGATCGACGACATGGTGCAGCAGATGGACGCCGCCGACGCCTTGCTGGCCGATGTCAAGACCATCGCCGACCAGACCAACCTGCTGGCCCTCAACGCGGCCATCGAGGCCGCCCGTGCCGGCGAGGCCGGCCGCGGCTTCGCGGTGGTGGCGGACGAGGTGCGCAAGTTGTCGCAACGCTCGAACCGCTTCAGCGACCAGATAAAAGAGGTCCTGGACGGTTCCCGCCAGAACATCGCCCGGGCGCGCGAGACGGTGGCCCACCTGGCCTCCAAGGACATGAGCTTCGCCATCCAGTCCAAGTCCAGGGTGGACCACATGATGCGCCAGATCGAGGCCATGAACGCCGAGATCAGCCGGCGCCTGAGTGAACTCTCGGGGATTGCCGACGGCATCGACCAGGCGGTGGGCGCCGCCGTGCGCTCCCTCCAGTTCGAGGACATCGTGACCCAACTGGCCGGCCACGGACAGCAGGGGATCGAAGGCCTCAGACAGCTCATCGGCGAGGTGCGAAACGAGATCTCGCGTGCCCACGCTACACCCCTGGCGGCGGCACGCCCGGCGGACAGTCTGGCCAGCCTGCGGCGGCGCCTTGCCGAGCATGAGACCACGGTCCCGCCCAGCCCGGTGACCCAAACCGCCATGGACGAAGGCGAGATCGAACTCTTCTGACGTGGATGGTTGCCGGACCGCCTGAGAAGATGAGAGTCACGGGCGCCTGGGCATGGGAAAAGGCCCTCCCGCCCCTGCGGAGAGAGGAGCTGGGCTGAGGAGGAACCAGAGCACGGTCCCTGCGACCCTCACGGTAACAGAGGAATACGAAATCGGCGGCAGAGAGACTTCCGCGTGGTCCGACCTCGGTGGTACCGGAGAGTGACGTGTTGGTCGTACCTGGCCAACCGCAGTGATCCACGAAATCGAAAAACAACAGGAGTAACAGCATGGGCATACGCAGCAATATCTCGAGCGATGGCAAACGGCTCCAGATAGACATCGACGGACGCTTCGACTTTGCCAGCCACGATGCCTTCCGCGCGGCCTACCACGACCTGGACTCCCTGCCCCGGGAGATTCATGTGGACCTGCGCAAGGCAGAATACATGGACAGCGCCGCCCTGGGGATGCTCCTGATGTTGCGCGAACGGGCCGGAGGCGACGCCGCACGGATCGAGATCATCGATCCGCCCCCTGCGGTGCGGGACATCCTCCAGGTCGCGCGTTTCGATCAACTCTTCCGCATCCGATGAACACCGCCACGACCCTCGCCAGTGAGTCCCCTTCCAGGCGACCGCCCGGCACCACCCGCATCCTGGTGGTGGACGACAGCGTCGCCAACCGCCGTCTGTTGGTGGCCATGATCAAGGAGGCGGGTTACCGCGCCCTCACCGCCCGGGACGGCCTGGAGGCGGTCACCGCGGTGGAGCGCCTGCAACCGGATCTGGTCCTCATGGATGTGAACATGCCACGCATGGACGGCCTGGAGGCGGCCCGCCGGATCAAGCAGATCACCGGCGAACGCTTCACCCCGGTGATCTTCGTCACCGGCATGGGCGACCAGCGGGTACAGACCGATTGCCTGGCGGCCGGGGGCGACGACTTCGTCACCAAACCGGTGGAACTCCCCGTGCTCCAGGCCCGGGTCCAGGCCCAGTTGCGGACCGCCCGCCTGTACCGGGAACAATACGAACGCCGCCAGGAACTGACCTATTACCGCGACATGGCCGAACGCGAACAGCACGTGGCCAAGCGGGTGTTCCGGGCCATCACCCGACGCGAGACCCTGGATGCCGCGCACATCCGTTACCGGCTCTCGCCCATGTCCACCTTCAACGGTGACTTGGTCCTGGCCGCCACCACCCCCGACGGCAACACCCACCTCCTGGTGGGCGATTTCACCGGTCACGGCCTGGCCGCGGCCATCGGTGCCCTGCCCGCCTCCGATATCTTCTACGCCATGAGTGCCAAGGGTTACACCATCGGCAATATCATCCGCGAGATCAACGACCGCCTGCACGGACTGCTGCCGGTGGGGATGTTCCTGGCTGCCTGCGGCCTGGAGGCCAACGATCACGAATGCATGTTGGAGGTCTGGAATGCGGGCCTGCCCGCTGCCCTCTGGTGCCGGAAGGCCCTGGGGCGAGTGGAACCGCTGCCGTCGATCTCCCTGCCCCTGGGAGTGGTGTCGTCGGCCGAGCTGGAGACGGCCCCCACACGCCACATCCTCGCCCCCGGTGACCGGGTGTTGCTGTACACCGACGGGGTCACCGAGGCCGAAGGGGCCGAAGGAGGCCAATACGGCGACCAGCGCCTACGCGCCCAGGTCGAGGCATTGCTGGGGCGCGAGGACCTCTTCGACCGGGTCCTCGCCGACCTGGACGCCTTCCGCGGAGAGACCGCCCAGACCGACGACATCACCCTGGTGCAGTTCGAGTCCCGCGCCACCCAGGCCGCAGGGATCGGGGCAGAGCCGCCAAGGGAGCCCACCAAGGCGGCCACCGCCCCGGCCACCACCTGGCGCCTCGGCCTGCGCCTGGAGGGCCCCGCCTTCCAGCGCTTCGATCCACGGCCTCTCGTGACCCAACTGGTGATGGAGATCCAGGGTCTGGACCCCCACAAGAACCAACTCTTCACCATTCTCAGCGAACTCTTCGCCAATGCCCTCGACCACGGCCTCCTCGGCCTGGATTCCGGTCTCAAGGCCGGCCCCGAGGGCTTCGCCCGTTACTTCGCGGAGCGCGAGGCGCGCCTCGCCGCCCTCAAGGACGGCTGGATCGATATCCACCTGAACCACGAGCCCGTCGGTGAGGGCGGCCGGCTCCTCCTCCGGGTGGAGGACAGCGGGCCGGGCTTCGACTATGCGGCTCACCTCCAGGCCCCACCCCCCGGACCCGAGGCCTTCAGCGGGCGCGGCATCACCCTACTCAGGAACCTCTGTGCGGAGGTGCGGTACGAACCTCCGGGAAACCGCGTCCAGATCCGCTACGACTGGCCATGACCCCTATATATACAAGGAGACGAAACAATGAGCATCACCACCCAGGAAACCCCGAGTGGCCGGATCCGCATCCAGATCAGCGGCCGTTTCGATTTCTCGTCCCATCAGGCCTTCTCCAAGGCCTACAAGAAATATTCCCGGGGTGCATGCAACTACGAGGTGGACCTGGCCGAGGCGGACTACCTCGACAGCTCCGCCATGGGCATGTTGCTGCAACTGCGCGAACACAGCACCCGGACCAAGGACGGCGTGATCCTCAAGAACCCCAACGAAGGGGTGAAGGAGATCCTGCGCATCGCCAACTTCGACAAGCTGTTCCAGGTCGTCTGAAATATACCCGTCATACCTGCGACGGATAGGCCCCGCTACTGCCTGATCAAGCGGTTACCGTCGCTGTGCTCGAAGCGACGGCCATAGATCTCCAGCCGGGTCGTCTCGCGGTATTCGAGGGCCTCGCCCCGTACCTCGATGCGATGTTCGAAGGCGGTAGTGCGGGCCCGATCACGCATGAACGGCGACTGCACGATGCCCCAGTCGGGATCGCCGAGGCGGGCCGAGACCTCCAGGATCACGACGCCACCCTGTGCAGACGAGGCCCTGTAACGGCCACCGGCAAGGACGCAGACCCCTCGTGGGATGGTCAGGGAGTGCATCAGGATGCCATTGGCGGCATCCCACATCCAATAACCCGTCTCGTTGTGGAAGACCTCGCCGTCGGCCTTGCGGCGCACCACCTGGTGATAGCGCAAGGCGGCGAGACGCTGGCTCCCGGCGTTGGTCACCTCACCGATGGCCTCGAACCGCAGGGTCTCGTCGTAGGGGGTCTCCTCGGCCCCTTCCGGTGCCGGGGCCCGGTCCAGTCCCGTGTCACCGGCCCAGGTCCCTGCGAGCAGGGCCAAGGGGCCATAGTCCGGTTCATCGGCCGAATGAGGAAAATTCATCGCCATATCCTCCAATCACACTGTCGAAGTCCTCTATAATCGGCCGATGCTCACCCCTTTGCCAACGAGGTGCGTCCATGGCGGCCACTCGCATCGTCCTTGCCCTCGCCCTGTTGTCACTCGCCTTGCCCGGCTTCGCCGAACCCCCGGCCTGCCCCGGCGGCCATGCCGTGCTCCAGATCCTCGGCAGCCGTGGCCCCGAGTTCCTGGACGGCGCTGCCTCGACCTCCTATCTGATCTGGATCGACGGCAAGGCGCGGGTGCTGGTGGATACGGGGCCAGGCAGTGCCCGCCGCTTCGCCGAGGCCGGGGCGCGCTACGCCGATCTGGCGCTGATCCTGTTCACCCACTTTCACGTGGACCACAGCGCCGACCTGGCGGCCTACGTCAAGGCCGGCTTCTTCAGCGACCGCAAGCGTGACCTGCCCCTGTTCGGCCCCAGCGGGAACTCCCTCGTGGCCGGCATGGATCGCCTCGTGCAACGCCTCATCGGCGCCCCTGACGGCCTCTATCCCTATCTCAGCCAGTACCTGGAGAAGGCCGCCCCGAGTCCTTACAAGCTGCGCCCCCACGAGATCCCCTGGTCCTACGAACATACCGAACCCCGTCCGGTCTACGCCCGGGACGGGATCCGGGTGAGCGCGGCCCCGGTCCATCACGGCCCCTTCCCGGCCCTGGCCTACCGGGTGGAGGCGGGCGGCTGCACCCTGGCCTTCAGCGGAGACATGACCGGACGCCTGCACAGCCTCCCTGCCCTGGCCCGGGGCGCCGACATCCTGGTGGCCCACAACGCCATCCCCGAGGACGCCCGAGGGGTGCCCGCGCGCCTGCACATGCGTCCCTCCACCATCGGCGAGATCGCCGCGGAGGCCGGCGTCAAGGGGCTGGTATTGAGCCACTTCATGAAACGCAGCCTGCACCGCCAAGGCGAGACCCTGGACCTCGTCCGCCGCCACTATACCGGCCCCGTGGCCTTCGCCCACGACCTGGACCGCTTCTGACCCCGTCACCACGGAGCCCCGCCATGACCACCCGTATCGACCTGATCCGCCACGGCGAGCCCGAGGGCGGCCGCCGCTACCGAGGCCATGGCGTGGACGATCCCCTGTCCGCGCGCGGCTGGGAACAGATGTGGAAGGCGGTGGAGGCCCTGGACTCATGGGACCTGGTGATCTCCTCGCCCATGCGCCGCTGTCGCGAGTTCGCCCAGGCCCTGGCCGAACGCCGTGGGATCGAATGGCGGACGGAGCCGGACTTCAAGGAGGTAGGCTTCGGTGTCTGGGAAGGCCGTGCCCACGAAGAACTGCCGGCCGGTGAACACGCGGCCTTTCTCGCCGATCCGGTACATCGCCGGCCGCCCGGCGCGGAGTCCCTGGAGGCCTTCGCCGCACGGGTGAGATCGAGTTTCGACGCCTGGTGCGCACGGAGCACGGGACAACGGGTCCTGATCGTGGCCCATGCGGGCGTGATCCGGGCCGTGGTGGGCCATGTGCTGCGCGCCGATCCCATGGCCTGGTACCGCCTGCGCGTCAACTATGCCGCCCTGAGCCGCATTCGGGTGGGTAACGAGGGACCGGTGCTGGTGCGCCACAACTGCCGTCTGAATGCCTCCGGGCAGGATGTTGGAGAGCGCCTGCCTTGAACTCTTTCACCCATAGCACCGGAGAAGGCGGTCTCCTGGACCCTGACACCTACCGCTTCGCCGCCGCCCGCCGCAGCCGGTCCAGCAGGGCCACCCCGATCCCCTCCGCCGGCGGCGGCAACGCCACTACCACCTCCAACCCGAGACGATCGGCCTGGCGTAGACGGTCGTAGAGGACACGGGCCTGGGCGTCCGGAGCGGCAGGGAGGCGCAGGTCGGCCACGCCGGCGGGCAAGGCACCTTGCCAGGCCCCGAGGAGGCCCACCCGGGCCCCCCGGGCGGCCTCGGCCCGGGCCCGCGCCAGGCCCTCCCCGGCACCGGCGGCCAGGATCACCCGCGCCCGAGGGGCGTAGTGGGCGGGCAGGGCCCCGGGGGTCCGGGGGGCCCCGGCCACCTCCGCCGCCAAGGGCCGACCCATGACGCCCTCCAATTCGCGGGCGCCGACGGCCCCCGGGCGGAGCAGGCGCGGCGCGGCATCGCTGAGGTCCAGGATGGTGGACTCCAGGCCCACGCGGCAGGGGCCGCCGTCCAGGATCAGGGGCGCGGCCGCCCCGAATTCGGCGCGCACGTGTTCGGCGCGGGTGGGGCTGACCCGGCCGAAGCGGTTGGCCGAGGGGGCGGCGATGCCGGAGCCGAAGGCCGCCAGGAGTTCCAGGGCCAGGGGGTGGTCGGGGACGCGCAGGGCCACGGTGTCCTGCCCGCCCGTCACCGCGTCCGGCACCCGCGGGCGGCGTGCCAGGACCAGGGTCAGGGGACCGGGCCAGAAGCGACCGGCGAGGTCCCGGGCCGCCTCCGGGATCTCCCGCGCCCAGTCCTCCAGGGGCGCGGAGCGGGGCAGGTGGACGATCAGGGGATGATCGGCGGGCCGCCCCTTGAGGCGGAAGATCGCGGCCACCGCCGCCGGGTCCAGGGCGTCGGCCCCCAGGCCGTAGACGGTCTCGGTGGGAAAGGCCACCAATCCGCCCGCGCGCAGGCGCTCCACCGCGGCCGGGATGGGATCCGCCCACGTCTTCACTTGGTGAGGGCGATGAACAGTTGCGGCAGCTTCTCGGGCAGCCGCTCCACCTGATCCAGGACCAGGTAACGAGGGCCGAAGACGTCGGCCACGTAGCGATCGGCCTGGGGGTCCAGGTTGATGCAATAGGTGAAGATCTCGTTCTGATCCAGTTCCTGCACCGCCCTGTGGGCGTCCTCGATGAGCAGGCGCGGGTCCTTGACGTCGATGTCCGCCGGCTCGCCGTCGGTGACCACCAGGAGCAGGCGCTTGTCGGCCTTGCGCGCCCCCAGATAGTGGCCGGCGTGGCGGATGGCCGCCCCCATGCGGGTGGAGAAGCCGGGCTCCATGGCCGCCAGGCGGGCCTTGGCGGGGGCCTCCCAGGGCTCGCTGAAACCCTTGATGTGCTGGTAACGCACCTCGTGCCGGGTGTTGGAGGAGAACCCGGCGATGGCGAATTCGTCACCGAGCTGGTCGGTGGCCCAGGCCAGCAGGCTCACCGCCTCCCGACTGAGGTCGAGGATGCTCTGACTGCACCCGGCGGGGACCTGGGCGGTGGACTCGGAGAGATCCAACAACAGGCTCACCGCCACGTCCCGGCCGGCGTGTTCATGGCTCATGTTGATCCGCGGGTCGGGGGTGTGGCCGCTCTTGAGTTCGATCAGGGCGCGGATGGCCACGTCCAGATCCAGCTCGCTGCCCTCTTCCTGGTAGCGGATACGCACGTAGTCCTGGGGCTTGAGCAGGTCCAGGACGCGCTTGAGGCGCTTGGCCAGGGCGGCGTGCTTGAGCAGGATGCGGTCGATGACCCCCGGGTCGCCGGGGGCGTGCAGGCCCTCGTAGAGGCTCACCCAGTCGGGACGGTAGCTGCGGGTGTTGTAGTCCCACTCGTGATAGTGGCGCGGCGGCAGACCCTGGCGCTCCTCGCCCTCCTCCGGGCGGTTCTTGCGCTCTTCTTCCGCGAAGGCCTCCTCTTCGTCCCCCAACTCGATGAACTTCCAGAGGTGGCGGTTGTCGTCGCGGTAGTCCACCTCGGTGTCCTCGAAGCGGACATTGGGCAGCAGGTCGCTGGCGCGGCGGGTCTGGGCGATGAAGGAGACCGCCAGCGCGGCCACCTGCTCGGGGCTGGCGTCGCCCCCGTCCAGGAGGCCATGGAAGCGGGCCGCGAAGTCCCGGATCGCCGGATCCCGGTAGCCGTGATCGGGATCGAGGATGGCGTAGGAGAGCATGGCCAGACGGTGGCGGATGCAAGACTCCCGCCCGGCGTCGCAGGCGTCCTCGTCGGGGCGGGGATGGAGGGCGAGCCAGAGGCGGCGCAAACCCGGGTACAGGCGCATGGCCAGGCATTCCACCCGGCAGTCCTCCAGGAACTCGATGGCCACGCGCTGGAAGGGGCTGTAGTTGTCGGCGAAGATGGCGTGGCTCCAACGCCGGTGGGCGCAGACATGGGCCAGGAGGGCACGGTAACGATCCAATCCGGAGATGCCGGCGCGGTCGTCGTAGACATCGGGCACGCGGATGCCCAGGTGATCGAAATAGGGCTGGGGCTTGCGCAGCTCCGAGAAGCCCTCCGAATACGGGATCAGGTACTGGGGATCGCGCCAGAGGGCGCGCAGGTATTGATCCAGGCGCCGCTCATGGTCGGCATAGAGGGTGCCGTGGCGCTCGCGTTGCAACATCGCCCGGCTGTCGGCCGATTGCAGACTGAAATAGTCGCGCTGACGCTCGGGGTGATCGGCATAGTTGCGCACCCCGTAGTCGATCCAGTGGCGCAGGCCCTCCAGGCTGAGTTGGTTGAGTAGATACGGAAGCTGCTGCAACAGGTCCGGCAGGCCGGGACTGGGCAGGGTGGTGTGAAAGCCGTGGATGGATCCGGTGGTGCGCTCGGCGAAATCGAACAGCAGCGCCAACAGGTGTTCCATCTGGGCGGCGCTGGGCAGGCGCCGGGAGGCCTCGGGCAGGGCCTGGAGAAAGGGGGTGATGGCCTGGCCGTTGGGGCTGCGCGAGAGCTTCCATACCGCCTGGGCGATGCGTTCCAGCATCTCCTCCCCCAGGCGCCCGGCCACCTGGGGCATCTCTTCCAGGTAGACCAGCACCGGCTCGAAGCCACGCCCGATCATGCACACCAGGGAGGCGCCTTCGAGATAGTCGAGGCGCCCCTGGGGCGAGAGCAGGGCCGCGGCCTCCTCCATGCAGTCGGCGAAGACGTCCTCCAGTTGCGGGAAGTTGCAGGACAGGCGGGCGCGGTACTCGTCCCGCTCGCGTTCGGTCAGGGGCATGGCAGGACCTCCCGGCCTCAGGCGAACACCGCGTCGATGGCGTGGTCCAGGGTGGAACGGATGTCGGGGTCGTCGGTGATGGGCCGCACCAGGGCCATGCGGCAGGCGTCCCGGGGGGCGATGCCCTCGTTCATGAGGCGCGCGGCATAGACCAGCAGGCGGGTGGAGATGCCCTCGTCCAGGCCGTGCCCCTTGAGGTTGCGCGCGGCCTCGCCTACCTTCACCAGCTGGGCCGCGGTCGCGGCGTCGATGCCGGTCTCCCGGGCGACGATGGAGGCCTCCAGATCGGCCTCGGCGTAGTCGAAATCCATGCCCACGAAGCGCTGCTTGGTGGATTGCTTGAGGTCCTTCATCAGGCTCTGGTAACCGGGGTTGTAGGAGATCACCAACTGGAAGTCGGGATGGGCCTGGACCACCTCGCCCTTCTTGTCCAAGGGCAGGGTGCGGCGGTGGTCGGTGAGGGGATGGATCACCACGGTGGTGTCCTGACGCGCCTCCACCACCTCGTCCAGATAGCAGATGGCCCCATGGCGGGCGGCCACGGTCAGGGGACCATCCACCCAGCGGGTGCCTGCCGCGTCCAGGAGGAAGCGGCCCACCAGGTCGGAGGCGGTCATGTCCTCGTTGCAGGCCACGGTGATCAGGGGTTTTTTCAGGCGCCAGGCCATGTGCTCGATGAAGCGGGACTTGCCGCAACCGGTGGGCCCCTTGACCATCACCGGCAGGCGGGCGGCGTAGGCGGCCGCGTACAGATCCAGCTCGTTGGCCTGGGGCCGGTAGAAGGGCTCTTCGGGGACGAGATATTGGGAGATGTCGAGGGTCATGGGGCGGTCTCTTCGCTGGGGCAACAGGGACAGGATGGATCCTATAGGGGGGTGGCGAAAAAAACCCCCGCCAGAGGCGGGGGTCCGGGCACCTCGCGCCCCCCGAGGGGGGCCGCGAACACCTTACTTGTGTACGCCCAGCTTCTCCCGCCAGCCCGGGTAGAGGGCATCGGCATCGTGGGGGAAGGACTCGAAGGCGCGGGCGAATTCCTTGTGTTCCTTGGCGAACTCGATGGGATCGGCGCCGGCCTTCCAGCACTCGTAGGCCTGGCGCAGGGAGATGGCGCCGGCCGCGGGCGAGTCGATGTGGCCATAGGAACCGCCACCGGCGGTGTTGATGACGTTGGCGTGGCCCAGGTTCTCGAAGAAGCCGGGCAGGCGCAGGGCGTTCATGCCGCCGGAGATGATGGGCGTCGTGGGCTTCATGCCGAACCACTCCTGATGGTACACGGGGCCGTCCACGGAATCGCGCTCGATCATGTAGGCGATGATGCGGTCGTCGGCCTCGCCCTCCATCTTGCCGTAGCCCATGGTGCCCACGTGGATGCCCGAGGCGCCCTGCAGGCGGGACATCTTGGCCAGGACGAAGGCGGTGTAACCGCGCTTGGCGCTGGGCGAGGTGATCATGCCGTGACCGGCGCGGTGATAGTGCAGGTACTGGTTGGGATACTGACGGCGGGCGGTGGTGACCATGCCGGGGCCGCCCACGAAGCCGTCCACCAGGAAGGCCACATGGTCGGCGTTCTCGGCGAAGGTCTCCAGAATGAAGTCGGCGCGGGCGCACATCTCGTAGTGATCGTCCGCGGTGATGTTGGCGGAGAACAGCTTGGCCTGACCGGTCTCGTCCTGGGCGCGCCTCATGGCGTCGGCCACCAGGGGCATCACCTTCTTGACGGGCGCGAAGGTCTGGTTGCCCTGGGGCTCGTCGTTCTTGATGAAGTCGCCGCCGAGCCAGAACTGGTAGGCGGCCTCGGCGAAGGGCTCGGGACGCAGGCCCAGCTTGGGCTTGATGATGGTACCGGCGATGTAGCCGCCATCCTTGATGGGCCGCCCGAGGATGCGCCAGAGGTCGGAGATGTCCTTGGCCGGACCGTCGAACAACTGGATGGCGCGCGGCGGCATGAAGAAGTCGATCATCTTGGCGTAGGCGATGTCGCCCATGCCCTGGTTGTTGCCGATGGTCAGGGTCAGGAAGGAGACCAGCATCATGCGGCCGTCGGTGACGTTGCGGTCGAACAGCTCGATGGGATAGGCGATGCGCATATCCTCGTTGGCCTCGTCGATGTGATAGACGAGGGCGTCCACACCCTTGGTGAAATCGTCGGTGGTGGAGACCTCCACGTTGGTGCCGGTGGAAGACTCGGCGGCGAAGTGGGACGCCGCCTCCAGATAGCCATGACCGGCCTTGGGTTTCATTCTGTAGGCGCACAGGATGTGCCTGCCGCCGGCGATGAGGTCTTCCTCTTTCAAGCTCAGGTCGGAATAACGGGCCGATTGGTCAAGGGCCATAAGACTGCTCCTCTCAAGGGTGATGTTCGTGACGCCCGATGGCGTCGATGAAACGACAGATGCGCTGTCCGCGCTCCACCGCCCCCTCCGTCACGAGGACCGGGGCGGGAAGACCCTCAGGCGTCGCGTCCTTGCCCTTCGTGGTAGGCGCGAGCGCCGTGAATGTCGTGGGAAGGATATTGCACCCTTGGAGACATAAGTTACAATCGAATATTCTTATTTTAATCATCTCGTTTACTCTATGACTGCCACCCGCGGCGACCGCCTGGTGCGTCACCTCAGCCTGCGCCAGCTACAGATCCTCGAAACCGTGGTGCGCCTGGGCGGGCATACCCGCGCGGCCGAGGCCCTGCACCTCACCCAGCCCACGGTATCCATGCAGATCAAGCACATGGAGGAGGTCCTGGGCGGCCCCCTGCTGGAACGCAGCGGCCGTCGGATGCATCCCACCCCGGCCGGGCGCGAGGTGTACCGGGCGGCGCACGACATCCTGCAACGCCTGGCCCTTCTGGAGGACGGACTGAGCGAACTCGAGGGCAAGGTCAAGGGTGAACTGCGCATCGCCGCCGTCACCACCGCCAAGTACTTTCTGCCCCACCTGCTCTCGGCCTTCGTGGAGCGTTACCCCGAGGTCCTGCCCCGCCTGGCGGTGACCAACCGCGCACGCATCCTCGAACGTCTCAAGGCGGGCGAGGACGATCTCTTCATCATGGGCCGGGTGCCCAAGGGCCTGGTGGTGGAGGCCGAGGCCTTCCTGCCCAACGACCTGGTGGTGGTGGCCCCGGCCGGCCACCCGCTGGCGGCCCAGGCCCCTGTCCCTCTGGATCGCCTGACGGAGGCGCGTATCCTCCTGCGCGAGCCGGGATCGGGCACCCGCCAGGCGGTGGAGGCCCTCTTCCAGGCCCGCGGTATCGCCCTGGAGCCCTACATGGTCCTGGGCGACAGCGGGGCGGTGAAACAGGCGGTGATGGCCGGCCTCGGGGTGAGCGTGATCTCCCGCCACAACGTCCGCCTGGAGCTGGGCGCGGGGAGCCTGTGCGTGCTGGACGTGGAGGGCTTCCCCCTGGAGAGGCGCTGGTACGTGGTGCATCCGCACCACGGCCACCTCGCCCTCGTGGCGCGGACCTTTCGGGAGTTTCTGCTGCGCGAGAGCCCCGCGCTCCTGGAGGCCTTGACTGGAAGGAAACGGCCGGCCCCCTAGCAGTCGAAGAAGCCCTTCCCTGGACCTTTGCAGCCACGGAACCGGGAAACACGATTTCCCGGTTCTTCATTCTCAACGGCCTGCCAGGCGTGGGCAGGGGAAGAGGCAGGGCGCACGCCCCGCCTCTTCCTACCCGCCACACGCTGCCGGGCCACCTCCGAGACGGTTGCGGACCTCAGTCCACGGCCTCGGCCACCACCACCTTCTCGAATCCGAGGCCCTCGCCCGAACGGATCACCTGGATGCCGTCCCCCGGCCCGAAACGGCCACTGAGAATGGCCTCGGCCAGCGGATTCTCCAGGTACTGGCGGATCGCCCGCTTGAGGGGCCGCGCCCCGTACACCGGATCGAAGCCGGCCTCGCCCAGGAAGTCCAGGGCGGCCTCGTCCACGTAGATCTCCATCTCGCGCTCGCGCAGCCGCCGGGCCAGATAGTCGATCTGGATCCGGGCGATGACGCGGATCTGCTCGCGCTGGAGCGGATGGAAGACCACGATGTCGTCCAGACGATTGATGAACTCCGGACGGAAGTGCTGGCCCACCACCTCGAGCACCGCCGTCTTCATGGCCTGATAGTCGTTGGTCCGGGCCATCTCCTGGATGAGCTGGGAGCCCAGGTTGGAGGTCATGACGATGATGGCGTTGCGGAAGTCCACGGTGCGCCCCTGGCCGTCGGTGAGGCGGCCATCGTCCAGGACCTGCAAGAGGACGTTGAAGACGTCCGCATGGGCCTTCTCCACCTCGTCCAGGAGGATGACGCTGTAGGGCTTGCGCCGCACCGCCTCGGTGAGGTATCCGCCCTCCTCGTAGCCCACGTAGCCCGGAGGGGCGCCGATGAGGCGCGCCACCGAGTGCTTCTCCATGAACTCCGACATGTCGATGCGTACCATGGCCTCTTCGGTGTCGAACAGGAAGTCGGCCAGGGTCTTGCACAACTCGGTCTTGCCCACCCCGGTGGGGCCCAGAAAGAGGAAGGAGCCGTTCGGCCGGTGGGGGTCCGAGAGGCCGGCCCGGGCGCGGCGGATGGCATTGGCCACCGCGGAGATGGCCTCGTCCTGGCCCACCACCCGTTTCCGCAGCTCGTCCTCGATGTGGAGCAGCTTCTCCTTCTCGCCTTCGAGCATCTTGGAGACCGGGATGCCGGTCCACTTGGAGATGATCTGGGCGATCTCCTCCTCGGTCACCTTGTTACGCAACAGGCGGGTCTCCTGGGTCTCCGCCTGCATCGCCGACTCCAATTGTTGTTGCAGCTTGGGGATGGTGCCGTACTGGATCTCGGCCATGCGCTGGAGGTTGCCGGCGCGCTGCGCGGCCTCCAGCTCCACCCGCGCCCGGTCAAGGGCCTCCTTGATGTGGGTGGTGCCCTGGAGGGCGGCCTTCTCGCTCTTCCAGACCTCCTCCAGTTCCGAGAACTCCTGCTCCAGGCGGGCGATCTCGTCCTCCAGGTCCTTGAGGCGGCGCTTGGAGGCCTCGTCGGTCTCCTTCTTGAGGGCCTCGCGCTCGATCTTGAGCTGGATCAGCCGGCGGTTGAGGCGGTCCATCTCCTCGGGCATGGAGTCGATCTCCATGCGGATCTGGGCGCCGGCCTCGTCGATCAGGTCGATGGCCTTGTCGGGCAACTGGCGGTCGGTGATGTAGCGGTGCGAGAGCGTGGCCGCGGAGACGATGGCGGAATCGGTGATCTCGACCCCGTGATGGACCTCGTAACGCTCCTTGAGGCCACGCAGGATGGCCACGGTGTCCTCCACCGAGGGCTCATCGATGATCACCTTCTGGAAGCGGCGCTCCAGGGCCGCGTCCTTCTCGATGTACTTGCGGTACTCGTCCAGGGTGGTGGCGCCGATACAGTGCAGCTCGCCCCGGGCCAGGGCCGGCTTGAGCATGTTGCCGGCGTCCATGGCCCCCTCGGCCTTGCCCGCCCCCACCATGGTGTGGATCTCGTCGATGAACAGGATGATGTTGCCTTCGGACTTGGCGATGTCGTTGAGCACCGCCTTGAGACGCTCCTCGAACTCGCCGCGGAACTTGGCCCCCGCGATCAGGGCGGCCATGTCCAGGGAGAGGATGCGCTTCTGGCGCAGACCCTCGGGCACCTCGCCGTTGACGATGCGCTGGGCCAGGCCCTCGACGATGGCGGTCTTACCCACCCCGGGCTCGCCGATGAGCACCGGGTTGTTCTTGGTGCGGCGCTGGAGGATCTGCACGGTGCGCCGGATCTCGTCGTCACGGCCGATCACCGGATCCAGCTTGCCCTGCTCGGCGCGCCCGGTGAGATCGATGGTGTACTTCTCCAGGGCCTGGCGCTGATCCTCGGCATTGGGATCGTCCACGCTCTGGCCGCCGCGGATGTTCTCGATGGCGCGCTCGATGGCCCCCTTGGTGGCGCCCGCCTTGCGCAGGATCTCGCCGATCTGGCCCTTGTCCTCCACCGCCGCGAGGACGAAGAGTTCAGAGGAGATATAGGCGTCCTTGCGCTGCTGGGCGAGCTTGTCGGTGACGTTGAGCACCCGCCCCAGGTCATTGGAGATGTGCACCTCGCCCGGGGCGCCCTCCACGCTCGGCAGGTGATCCAGGGCCTCGTCCAGGGCCACCCGCAACTGTTTGATGTTGACATCGGCCTGGGTCAGGAGGCTGCGCACGGTGCCGCCTTCCTGGTCGAGCAGGGCGGCCATGAGGTGTACGGGCTCGATGAATTGATGATCGCGCCCCACCGCGAGGCTCTGCGCCTCGGCCAGGGCGGCCTGGAATTTGCTCGTCAGTTTGTCCATCCGCATGGGGATTACTCCGGGTTGAATAAGGTTGCTTCCGGGGAGATGGGGGGAGCGAGGGGATTTTCAACCGATGTCCGTGAATCTTTCGGTTGGGTCCCCCGTTTGCCCCCCCTGGCCAACCCACCATCGGCAGGAGATACGGTGGGTGCAGTGTTCCCGAACCCCTTCCAGACGTTGGGCGTGGTTCCCATCCTCTGCCCGGCAGACGGCACCTCCCTGCGCCACCCCTCGCTACCTCGAGGGCCTTCCTCGTGCGCCCGGGCAAGGCGCGGAGGCGAACCACAGTGAGAACCATGGAGAGCAGTCTCCATGTCCCGCAGGGGCGCCGCAGTGGCCAACAACCCATGCGTGGCGGGTATAATAGGTTTTGATGTCTCGTGAGATCGTTCTCCTCCCTTCGGCAGATCTCCACTGCCTTCCCGTCACGACCGATGCCGGCCCGCCACGGGAGGCCATGTCCCCTCCTGTCCAAGGCCATTTTCCGTGACTCGGCTGCAGGGCCGTCCACCTGGCCGCGGACACCTCGGTGTGCGATCTCGACCCGACCCATAGACCTACAGGCCGTTCTGTTTTCCACCCTCGTCTCCGCGGGCCTTCCGGCCTTCACCCGCCTCCCGCGGGTGACGGGGACAACCGTACCGGACCTCTCGAATGCCGCATCCACCCACCCGTTTCCGTTTCGCCATCGACCGCGGCGGCACCTTCACCGACGTCTATGCCGAGTTCGACGCCGAGCCCGGCTTCATGGCCCTCAAGCTCCTCTCCGAGGACCCGGACAACTACCCCGACGCCCCGCGTGAGGGCATCCGCCGGGTGCTGGTGGCCACCGGCGCCCTGGCCGCGGACGCCGAAGAGATCGACGGCCGCCTGATCGAAGAGATCCGCATGGGCACCACGGTGGCCACCAACGCCCTCCTGGAACGCAAGGGCGCGCCCTGCGCCCTGCTCGTCACCCGCGGCCTCGGCGATGCCCTGCGCATCGGCGATCAGAGCCGCCCACAGCTCTTCGACCTGCGCGCCCGGCGCCCCGAACCCCTGCACCGGGAGGTGGAGGAGGTGGACGAACGCATCCGCCTGCTGCGCCCGGGGGCGACGCCCCGGGGCGAAGTGGTGACGGGCGTCAGCGGGGAGCGTTTCGAGATCCTCCGGCCCCTGGACAGCGAGGCCCTGCGCCCCCGCCTGGCGGCCCTGCGCGAGCGCGGAATCGAGGCCCTTGCGGTGGTCTTCATGCATGCCTACGCCTGGCCGGGCCACGAACGCCGGGTGGGCGCCCTGGCGCGGGAACTGGGGTTCACCCAGATCTCCCTGTCGAGCGAGGTCATGCCCCGCACCCGGCTCCTGCCGCGCGCCGACACCACCTTGGTGGACGCCTATCTCACCCCCGCCATCCGCGCCTACGTGCAGGGCTTTCGCCGGGGCTTCAGCGACCACCTGAAGGACACACGGCTGTGGTTCATGCAGTCCGACGGCGGCCTCGCCGGGGCCGACGACTTCAGCGGCAGCCGTGCCATCCTCTCGGGTCCCGCCGGCGGGGTGGTGGGCTACGCCCGCACCACCCGCGAACACTGCGGAGACCGCCCGCTGATCGGCTTCGACATGGGCGGCACCTCCACCGATGTCTCCCGTTACGGCGGCGACCTGGAGCTGGCGTTCGAGAACCAGATCGCCGGGGTGCGCATCCAGGCCCCCCAACTCGACATCCGCACCGTGGCCGCGGGGGGCGGCAGCCGCCTGTTCTTCCAGGACGGCCTGTTCCTGGTGGGGCCCGAGTCGGCCGGCGCCCACCCGGGTCCGGTCTGCTACCGCAAGGGCGGCCATCTGGCCCTCACCGACGCCAATCTGGTGCTCGGGCGCATCCAGCCCGACTTCTTCCCGGCCATCTTCGGCCCCGGGGAGGATCAGCCCCTGGACCTGGAGGCGGCGCGCGCCGCGTTCGCCGCGATCACCGCCGAGGTGAACCGCCACTATGCCCGCCAGGGGCGTCCGCGCCTGAGCATCGAGGCCGTGGCCCTGGGCTTCGTCGAGGTGGCCAACGAGGTGATGGTGCGTCCGATCCGCGAGGTCTCGGCCCTGCGTGGTTTCGACGCCGCCGAACATGTGCTCGCCACCTTCGGCGGGGCGGGCCCCCAGCACGCCTGTGCCGTGGCCCGCAGCCTGGGTATGCGCCGGGTCTTCATCCACCGCTTCGCCCCCATCCTCTCGGCCTACGGGCTGGGCCTGGCCGAGGTGGTGCAGGAGGCCCAACGCCCGGCGGCGGGGGTCTACCGGGCCGGGGACGTCGGCGATCTGCGGCGCGGCCTGGACGACCTCGCCGGCGAGTGCGTACGTGCCCTGGAGGCGCGGGGATTCGGCCCCGGATCGGTGGAGGTCCAGCGTTATCTGAACCTGCGTTATCAGGGCACGGACACCCAGTTGATGGTGGAAGAGCCGCCAGACGGCGACTTTGCCGCCCGCTTCCTGGCCCGCCACGAGCGGGAGTTCGGTTTTGTCCTCCCCGACCGCCCCATCCAGGTGGACGACCTGCGGGTGCGCGCCCTGGGCCGCGCGCCCGGCCTCGCCCGCTCCCCCCTGCCTGACGGCCGCCCCCCCGCACGTCCCCTCGCCCGACGCCCTGTGACCTTCTCCCAGGGGACACTCGATACCCCCCTCTATGCCCTCGACGCCCTGGCCCCGGGGCAGTGCGTCCCCGGTCCCGCCCTGATCGTCCAGGAAGGCACCAGTATCCTGGTGGAACCCGGCTGTACCGCCCGTCTGGACCCCTACGGCGACCTGGAGATCGAAGTGGGCGCCCCGCCGCGGGCGCACGGCGACACCCGGGTGGACCCGGTGCGCCTGTCGGTGTTCGGAAACCTGTTCATGTCCATCGCCGAGCAGATGGGCCGGCGCCTGCAGAAGACCGCCCTCTCCACCAACATCAAGGAGCGCCTGGACTTCTCCTGCGCCCTGTTCGACCCGGCCGGCCGGCTGGTGGCCAACGCCCCCCACGTGCCGGTCCACCTGGGGGCCATGAGCGAGGCGGTGCAGGCGCAGATCCGCCTGCACCCGGACATCGCCCCCGGCGACGTGCTGATGAGCAACCACCCGGCCGCGGGCGGCAGTCACCTGCCCGACATCACCGTCGTCACCCCGGTGTTCGATGCCGACCGGATCATCTTCTGGGTGGCCAACCGCGGGCACCATGCCGACGTCGGCGGCATCTCCCCCGGCTCCATGCCGCCCCATTCCCGGCGCCTGAGCGAAGAGGGGGTGGCGGTGGAATCCTTCAAGCTGGTCCGTGCCGGCCGCTTCCAGGACGGGGCCCTGCTCGAACTCCTCACCCATCCGCCCGAGGGTGGACCCGCCCGCCGCCCCGCCGACAACCTCTCCGACCTGGCGGCCCAGGTGGCCGCCAACCGGCGCGGGGTGGAAGGGGTCCTGGAGATGGTGGACAAGCATGGACTCGATGTGGTCCAGGCCTACATGGGGCATGTGCAGGCGGCCGCCGAGGCGGCGGTGCGGGAACGCCTGCGGGACCTGGCCGCACGCCACCACCTCGGCCCGGGCGACGCCATCGAGGCCGAGGACCGGCTCGACGACGGCTCTCTCATCCGCCTGCGCCTGGCCATAGACCCACAGACCGGCGATGCCCTGTTCGACTTCTCCGGCACCGGCCCCGAGATCTGGGGAAACCTCAATGCCCCGCCCGCGGTGACCCGCTCGGCCATCCTCTACTGTCTGCGCTGCCTGATCGAACGCGACCTGCCCCTGAACCAGGGTTGCCTCGTCCCTATCCGCATCCACCTGCCCCCGGGCAGCCTGCTCGCCCCCGCCCCCGAGGCGGCGGTGGTGGGCGGCAACGTCCTCACCAGCCAGCGGGTGGTGGACGTGGTCCTCAAGGCCTTCGGCGTGGCCGCCGCCTCCCAGGGCTGCATGAACAACCTCAGTTTCGGCGACCGGCGCTTCGGCTACTACGAGACCATCGGCGGCGGCGCCGGTGCCGGGCCCGGCTGGGACGGACAGTCCGGCGTCCACACCCACATGACCAACACCCGCATCACCGACGCCGAGACCCTGGAACGGCGCTACCCGGTACTGGTACGGGAGTTCTCCCTGCGCCGCGGCTCCGGCGGCGCCGGCCACTGGCGCGGCGGTGACGGCCTGATCCGGGAGATCGAATTTCTGGAGCCCATGGAGGTCTCCATCCTCTCCGAGCGGCGGGTGTTCGCCCCCTACGGCATGGCCGGCGGCGGCCCCGGCGCCACCGGCTGCAACCTGGCCATCCGCCGCGACGGCCGCGTCCTCTACCTGGGGGGCAAGGGCCGGATCCGCCTGGAAGCGGGGGAGCGGGTGCGCATCCTGACGCCCGGGGGTGGGGGCTGGGGCGCCCCACCGGCCGATCCGACTTCTCCATGAAGCGTATCCCCTGGCCGTCGCATCCGGGCCGGCCCTATGCGACACCGCCATACGCTACACTATACCCGTCGCACCCGATGGATTTCAGCCACTGCGGCCGCCCCTCTTACCCTGGAGCGTCGTTGCGAAGACCTGCCATGGTCCCTGCTATGACCCGCCTGCGCGCCTCGCCCCAGGGTACGAGGAACCACCCCGAAAAACTGAGACTCCATGGGCGACGGGTATATCGGGATGATACACACTATATGTGAGGCGACTATGGATCCCACAGAGGAACGCTTCGACCGTATCGAGGTGATGCTCGGCCGGATCGTCCTGGAGAACGACCGCGGGATGAAACGGCTGGATCGCCTGGAGCAGCTGATGGACCGAATGGAGGGACGCGCGGAGGAGGACCGCTTGCGTGCCGAAGAGGACCGCAAACGCGCCGAGGAAGACCGCAAGCGCGCCGAGGAGGATCGCAAACGCGCAGACGAAGACCGCAAGCGCGCCGAGGAGGATCGCAAGCGCGCAGACGAAGACCGCAGGCGCGCCGAAGAGGACCGCAAGGCCTGGAACCGGAAGTGGGGCGATCTGGCCAACAAGCTCGGCACCCTGGTGGAGGATATCGTGGCCCCGAATCTTCCCCGTATTGCCCGGCAGTCGCTCGGTTGCGAACGGCTGGACGACTTCATGGTACGACGCCAGGTACGCAACAAGCGAGACCCGGAAAAACGCCGCGAGTTCGACCTGATCGCGGTCTGTGGCGACCGGGTGATCATCGATGAAACCAAATCCAACCCGGCCATCGAATACATCGACGCCTTCCTGAAGGTGCTGCCGGAACTCGGCGACTACTTTCCCGAATACCGGGGCAAGATCCTGGTGCCGGTCTTCTCCTCCCTGTATCTGGGCGAAGACGTGGTCAACTACCTGACCAGGCACGGCGTCTATGCGATGGCGATGGGGGACGAGAACATGACCCTGATCAACGCCGCGGAGCTGACGGGGACAGCGCCACGGATTCTCTAGCCCTATCCATCCGGCACGTGATGGCAGGCCACCACCCGCCCGGACGAGAGGGTGCGCAACGGCGGATATTCCCGCGCGCAACGGGCGTCGGCCTCGGGGCAGCGGGGGTGAAAGTGGCAGCCGCCGGGAGGGTCCGCCGGCGAGGGCATGTCCCCCTCCAGGTGGATGCGCTGGCGCCGCGAGGCGGGATCGGGCTCCGGGACCGCGGAGAGCAGGGCGCGGGTGTAGGGGTGCAGGGGCGCCGCCAACACCGCCTCCACCCGCCCGCGCTCGACGATGCGGCCCAGGTACATCACCGCCACCTCATGGGCCAGGTAGGCCACCACCGAGATGTCGTGCGTGATGAACAGATAGGCCAGGCCGAGGCCGGTCTGGAGGTCGTGGAGCAGATTGAGGATCTGTGCCTGCACGGACACGTCCAGGGCGCTGGTGGGCTCGTCGCAGACGATCAGGCGGGGTTCCACCGCCAGGGCGCGGGCGATGCAGATGCGCTGGCGCTGACCGCCGGAGAACTCGTGCGGGTAACGGGCCGCGGCCTCGGGGGCGATCCCCACCCGTTCCAGGAGTTCCGCCACCCGTGCCCGACGTTCCGCGCGGTCCTTCGCCAGGCCCTGGGCGACGAGGCCCTCGGCCACGATGTCCCCCACCAGCATGCGCGGGTTCATGGCGGCGAAGGGGTCCTGAAACACGATCTGGAGTTCACGCCGGAAGGGGCGTAACGCGCGTCCGCTGAGGGCCGCCAGGTCCCGCCCCCGGTACAGGACCCGCCCACCCGTGGGCCGGATCAGTTGCAGCAGGGCCTTGCCGCAGGTGGTCTTGCCGCAGCCCGATTCCCCCACCAGGGCGAGGGTGCGCCCCGCGTCGAGGTGCAGGTCGATACCGTCCACCGCCCGCACCCGGCCCACGACCCGCTTCAACAGGCCCTTGCGGATGGGGAAATGGACCTGCAACCCCTGCGTCTCCAGCAGGGGGGCGGCAGCGCCCTCCTCCGCGCCGGGGCCCTTCGCCACGGGCACATCGACATGCGCCCCGTGCCCCCCCTGCGCCCACAGATGGCAGCGCACCCGATGCCCGGGGCCGACCGGGTGCCAGTCCGGGGGCTGCCGATGACAACGCGCCTCCGCCTGGGGACAGCGCGGGGCGAAACGACAGCCCTGGAGTGCCTCGTCCGGGGACGGCACCCGGCCTTCGATGGCGGCCAGGTGGCCGCCGCGGCGCTCGCCCGTGGGCAGGGCGGCCAACAACATGCGCCCATAGGGATGCGCGGGGGCGGCGAAGAAGGCCCCCACCGGGGCGCTCTCCAGGATCTGCCCCGCATACATGATGGCGAGGCGCCCGGCGCTCTCCGCCACCACCCCGAGATCGTGCGTGATGAGCATCATCGCCATGCCGGTCTCGCGCCGCAGGTCCGCCAGGAGGTCCAGGACCTGGGCCTGAATGGTCACATCCAGGGCGGTGGTGGGTTCGTCGGCGATCAACAGGCGCGGGCGGCCGGCCAGGGCCATGGCGATCATCACCCGCTGCTTCATGCCCCCGGAGAGTTGGTGTGGAAACTCGCGTACCCGCCGTTCCGGATCGGGAATACCCACCGCGGCGAGCAGCTCCACGGCGCGCCGCCGGGGATCGGCCGCGGGATCGTGCAGACGCGCCGCCTCGGCGATCTGATCGCCCACCCGCAGCACCGGGTTGAGGGAGGTCTGGGGTTCCTGAAAGATCATCCCCAGGCGCCCGCCGCGCACGCCGCGCATGGCGTACTCCGGCAGATCCAGGAGTTCCTCGCCGTCCAGCCGCACCGAGCCGGAGCGCACCCGCCCCCCGGGGGGCAACAGGCGCATCAGGGCCAGGGCGGTCATGGACTTGCCGCACCCCGACTCCCCGAGCAGGGCGAAGGTCTCGCCCGCGGCCACCTCCAGGTCCACGCCGTCCACCACCCGGCTGCCGCCCACGGACACCGAGAGGTCGCGCACCACGAGGGCCGGGGCGGTCACCGCCGCGCCCCCCGGGTGCGCGGGTCGAAGGCCGCCTGCACCACGTCCGAGAGCAGGTTGGCGGCCAGCACCAGGCCGAACATGAACAGGAAGGCGGCGGCCAGGGACCACCAGACCATGGGCTCGCGGGCCAGTTCCAGACGCGCGCCGTTGATCATGTTGCCCCAGGAGTTCATCGTGGGGTCCACGCCGATGTTGACGTAGGACAGGACCGCCTCGGCCAGGACCAGGCCGGAGAAGTCCAGGACCAGGGTGATGAGGACGATGTGCAGGACGTTGGGCAGGATATGGCGGGCGATGATGGTGAAATGGGCCACCCCGAAGGCGTGGGCGGCCTGCACGTAGTCCTGGTCGCGCAGCTTCAGGGTCTCGCCGCGCAGCAAGCGACAGAGGGTGGTCCAACTGGTGATCCCCAGGATCAGGCACAGGAACAACAGGCGCAGGTCCGCGCGCCGCACCAGGCTGTCGAACTCACCGGGGTGGTTGCTCATGTAGATCTGCAGCATGAGCACCGCGGCGGCGATCAGCAGCACCCCGGGGATGGAACTCAGGGTGGTGTAGACGTACTGGATGACATCGTCCACCCAGCCGCGGAAATAGCCGGCGGCGATCCCCAGGAGGATGGCCGCGGGCAGCATCACCAGGGTGGTGAGGGTGCCGATGACGATCCCGGTGCGGACGCTCTTGAGGGCCTGATAGAGCACGTCCTCGCCCACCTTGTCGGTCCCCAGGACGTGATAGTGAGGCGCCCAGGCGGCGAGCACCCCGGCCACCACCAGGACCAGGGCCGCCGTGCCCAACAGCGTCGGCCAGGGCACGGGGTCGCCGCCGCGCACCAGGCGCCGGGCGGTCCCGCCGAAGGTGGCCCGCCGCACCCGCGCCAGGGCCGCCGCCAGCAGGCCCCAGAAGGCCAGCCAGGCCATCAGGCCCCAGAGGACCCCCTTCAGGGCCAGGCGCAGGATATGCCCGGCCTTGTGCGCCTCGTCCACCCCCTCGGGCGCCCATCTCAGGCGCGGCCAGGTCCGCAGCGGCCGGCCATCGGGCCCTTGCACGGTCTCCCGGGCATAGAGATGCAGGGCGAAGGGCGCCGCATAGGTCTTCTCCTGGTGGACACGCAGGGGGGTCAGGAGGCGGTCCAGGAGGCTCACCACCTCTCCGGCATAGGGGCCCTGATCGCGGGGCCCGGCACGCAGATGGATGGAGTCCAGGAGCCCGACGACGGCGTAGGCGGCCAGGACCACCGCCGCCGCCAGGGCGGTGCGGGAACGGACCACCCGCCGCCAGGGGGCGCGCAAGTGGGGACGGCGCGCCGCGTACAGGCCATAGCCCAGGCCCAGGGCGAACACCAGCCAGAGCAGGGCGTCGGTCCACAGCACCACCATCATTCCAGCCTCACCCGCGGGTCCACCAGGGTATAGGAGATGTCGGTGAGGATCAGGCCCAGGATATAGAGCACCGAGCCCAGGAAGACCATGGCCCGGACGATGGCGAAGTCCTGGCGCTGGATGGCGTCGATGGTGTAGGAGCCGAGGCCGGGGATGCCGAAGAAGGACTCGACGATGAGAGAGCCCATGAACAACAGGGGCAGGATCACCACCACCCCGGTGAGGATGGGGATCAGGGCGTTGCGGAAGACGTGTCCGAACATCACCCGCGCCTCTCCCAGGCCCTTGGCGCGGGCGGTGCGCACATAGTCCTTGCCCACCTCCTCCAGGAACAGGGTGCGATACCAGCGCCCCCCGGAGCCGATGCCGCTCACCACCCCCACCACCACCGGCAGGATCAGGAACTTGGCCGCCGCGAGGCCCGTGTCGTAGCCGGAGATGGGCACCAGATGGAGCAGTTTTCCCACCAGGTACTGGCCGCCGATGATATAGAACAGGCCGGAGATGGACATCAGCGCCACCAGGCCCACCAGCCCCCAGAAATCCACGTAGGTGGCACGGAAGAAGACCAGGGTCAGGGCCAGGGTGACGTTGAGGGCGAGCCCCACCAACAGCGTGGGCACGGCGATGGCGAGGCTCGGCCACATGCGCTGGGAGATGTCGTAGCCGATGTCGCGCCCGCTGTCGGAGGTGCCGAAGTCGAAGCGGAACAGGGCCAGCGACTTCTGGAAGAAGATGGTATCGGTGAAACGCGCCAGGCCCTCGCCCCGCTCGTTGTAGAGCAGCGGCCGGTCGTAACCGCGCTCCCGCTTCCACTCCTCGATGGCGGCCGGGGTCACCCGTTTCACCCCCAGGTGCATGCGCGCCATGTCGTCCGGGCTGTTGACCACGAAGAACAATACGAAGGTAAGCAGATTCACGCCGATGAGGATGGGGATGGCGTAGAGCACCCGGCGCAGCAGATAGGCGCTCATCGCGCGGTCTCCCGCTCGCGCCGGCGATAGAGGCGCAAGGCCGGCAGCAGGGCCGCCACCAAGGCCGCCAGGGCGAGGCCCAGGGGCCAGAGGAGCGGCGGGTTCCAGGCCCTGCGCGACGCCGCCCGCAGGCGCGGATCTATGCGCCGGTACTTGAGGGTGTCGTTGGCCATGAGATTGGGCTTGGCATTGCCGAGCCAGGCGTGGCTGAGGCTGTAGGCCACCGGATAGTAACCCCAGGCCCAGGGGGCGTCGCGGCGGGCGATCTCCAGCATCCGGTCGATGAGGGCCTGACGCTCGGGGCCGTCGTCGAGGTTGCGCATCCGTTCGAACAGGCGGTCGAACTCCGGACGGGCATAGTTGGCCGCGTTCTCACCGCCGTGATCCACCTTGCCGTTGGGGCCGTAGAGCAGGAACAGGAAGTTCTCCGGGTCGGGATAGTCGGCGTTCCAGCCCCAACTGAAGGTCTGCGCGGTGCCCTTGCGCATCTTCTCCTGGAAGCGGTTGTAGTCGCTCGCCCGCACCACCAGTTGGATCCCCAGGCGGGCGAACTGCTTGCGCATCCAGGCCAGGCGCGCCTTGCCGTCCGGACCGCTCGCCGGGGTATCGTAGTAGAGCACCAGGGGCCGCCCGGTGGCCGGGTCGCGCCCCCCCGGATAGCCCGCCCGGGCGAGCAGGGCGCGGGCCTCGGCGATGGAGCGCCGCTGCGCCCGGCCCCCGGCCCAGGTATACACGTAGGGGTCTATGCCCGCCTCGCCCTCGCGGTACCCGAAGATCCCCGGCGGGATCGGCCCCTGGGCCACCCGGCCGCGGCCGTTGGCGAAGATGGAGATGTATTCCTCGTAGTCCAGGGCGATGGCCACCGCCCGGCGCAGCAGGCGTGCCCGTCTGCCGTAACCGCCCACCACCGGATCCTTCATGTTGAAGCCGAAGTAATAGATGGAGGTGGTGACCGCCGTGGTCAGACGGATCCCCTTGGCCTTCAGGGCCGGGGTCAGGCGCGCCTCCCCGCCGGCGCCGAACCGGATGGCCTGATCGAAGCTGTCGGAACCGATCCCCGAGGCGTCGTAGTAGCCCTGGAGGAACTTGTTCCAATAGGGGATGTTCTCCTTCTCCAGGCTGTAGACCGCCTTGTCCACGAAGGGCAACGGCCGCCCGGCGTCGGCCAGCAGGCCCGCCGCGCGATCCCCGGGCATCCCCTCCGCGGGATAGGTCTCCCGATGGAAATGGGGATTGCGTTCCAGGACCATGCGCAGGTTGGGGTTGTTCTCCGTGAGCCGGTAGGGCCCGGTGCCCACCGGGAACCAATCCAGGCTGATGTTGCGCTCCTTCAGGCCCGGCTGGGCATAGAACCGGTCGGCCTCCCAGGGCATGGGGGCGAAGAAGGGCATGGCCAGCCAGTAGAGGAACTGGCGGTACTTTCCGCGGATGCGGATACGCAGGCGGTAGCGCCCCTCCACCCGCACCCCGCGCATGGGGATCTCGCGCAGGTCCAGCCACTCTCCGGGTCGGGGGCGCAGGCCGCGCACCCGCTCGCTGAAGTCGGCGAACCCCTGGATGTGCTCACCCATGAGGCCGGCGATGGGCGAATGCAGCCAGGGCACCGCCAAGCGCTTGATCTCATAGGCATAGTCCGCGGCGGTCAGCTCCCGGGTGCCGGTCACCGGCAGATCGGCGGGGCTGTGCAGGCCGTCGCGTATCCCCGGGGCGAGCGGATAGTAGAGATAGCCCCCCTGCGCGTCCCGGGCGAAGGCCGGATGGGGTTGATAATGGATCCCCGGCCGCAATTGCAACAGGTAGTCGGTGAAGGCCACCTCCGCCTCCGGCGCATCAGGCGGCAGGGGCTCCCCCGCGGCGTTCAGATACCGGGGTGCGGGGACCCTCTCCAGGGTACGCGGCACCAACCGGTAGGGACGCAGCAGGAAATGGTACTGCAACGGCGGCTCGTAGATCTGGGCGATGAACTGGTATTCGTTGGCGCTGTACGAACGCGCCGGGTCCAGGTGCTTGGGACGCTCGGTGAAGGCGGAATAGTAGATGGCCCGGCCCGCCTCCGAAGCCGGATAGGGGTCGTTCCAGGGACCGTCGTCACAACCGGCCAGGCCCCAGAGGCAAAGCAGCAGGATCGGGGCAACCCAGGGCCGCATCGGCTCCCGCGGGCTATTCATCCACAAGACCGGCACACTTCCCGGGAGACAGGCGGCGGGTGTTTCGCCTCTCCAACCGGCATCCCCTCGCGGCTCAGGCCGAGGCCATCTTGAGGCCGACGATCCCGGCCACGATCAGGCCCACGAAGAAGAAACGGGCGGTGCTGGCCGCTTCGCCGAACAGCAGGATACCGAGGACGAAGGCCCCGACCGCGCCCGTACCCGTCCACACGGCATAGGCCGTGCCCATAGGGATGGTGCGTTGGGCGAGGAGCAGCAAGGCGCCACTCGCCACCATGGAGACCAGGGCGAAGGCAAGCCAACCATAATGGGCCACGCCGGCGGACCAGCCCAGTTTGAGCCCCACCGGCCAGCCCCATTCACAGACCCCGGCGGCGAGGAGCTGCGTCCAGGCAGCCCCGGCGCTCACTTCTTGCGCTCGTGCTGATCCACGATGTAACCGCCCAGGGCGCCCACCCCGGCCCCGATCAAGGCCCCCCGGCCCCAGCTACCGGACATGGAGCCGACGAGGGCGCCGGTGGCGGTGCCGAGGGCCGCGCCCTTCGAGGTGTTGGACTGCATACAGCCATTGAGGGAGAGGGCGGCCACCAGGGCCACCACGGTAGTGATCGTCTTGTGCATGGTGCGAACTCCGTCGGGGTCAGGATGCGCAGGGGTAGTGCTGGGCCAGCGCCCGCATGAGCCCCACCACCGGGGCCTCCGACATCAGATTACCGTCCTCGATGTGCACCTCGGCCCAGTGCACGAAGGCCTGGCGGGCGTCCTCGATGGTGGCGGTCGGGGGATAGCACACCAGGCGCTTCAGGTCCTTACGCTCGGTGACGGCATCGTGGTATTCCACCGCGCCCTCGATGAACCCACGGCAGACATAGCGCGTCGCGGGAAAATAGCGGCTGCCCTCGACGGCGGCGCAGACGTCGTACAGTTGCCGGGTGGTGTCGAGGCGGAAATCCACCGGGGTGACCCCGGCCAGGGCCGGGGCGGTGCCGAGCCACGCCAGGAGGGCGAAACCCAGGGGGTTGAATTGCTTGCAGACGGACATGGTCTTCGATCGCTCGATGAGTGGGTGTGGAATGGTTTTGGGCATCTCCACCCTACCACGATGCCCTCTACCCGAAGACGGGGATGCTGCCGGCCACGACGGCAACCGGGAGCGACAAAACGGTATGGATGGTCCGGAGATCGTGCAGCGGCCATTCTACCCCCTTCCACCCATCCGGAACATACCTTAAACAGATCGTTGCAGATCAAGAAACCGGGCAAGCGCGTCTTCCGGTTCCAACATCTCGTCAACTCACCGCGATCGGAGGCGCTCGCGCACGGCGTCGTCGAGAAAGAACGCACACAACTCCCCGCCCGTCGCGTCCGCCAACACCGGGACCCGTTCGCCATAGGCCTCCCGTAAGCGGGGGTCGGCGTCTATGTCCACCAGACGGTACCCGATGCCGGCCGCGTCGAGACCCTTGCGCATGTCCTCGCACAGGTGGCAGCCATGCCGGTAATAGAGGACCGGGCCCCGGTGCGTCACTTCCCGGGGACCTCCACGGGCAGGAACAAGCGCCCGTCCTGGCGCTGGATGAGCACCGCCACCGGCCGACCCGCCGGCAGGGCCTCCACCTGCCGGTGGAAGGCCTTGGCATCGCTGACGGTGCGGTTGGCCAGCATCAGGATCAGATCGCCCCGCCGGATCCCGGCCCGGCGCGCGGCGCCCGGCCCCACATGGGTGACCAGCACCCCGCCGGTATCCGCCCCCAGACCCAGGGCCTTGCGCTCCTCCGCGCTGGGATCGCGGACGCTGAGCCCCAGGCGCCCGGCGGCCTGGGGCATGGCCTTGTGGCTGCCGTGTCCACCCCCGGCGGCCGCGACCTCCTCTGGGAGTTCACCGATGGTGACCTGGACATGGAGGCGTTTGCCCGCGCGCAGGACCTCCAGATCGGCCGCCTTGTCCACCGGCGCCGATCCCACCAAGGGCGGCAGCTCGGAGGAGGTGGCGATGGCGTGGCCGTTGAAGCTGAGGATCACGTCGCCCACCTGGAGACCGGCCTTCAGGGCCGGACTGTCCGGCAGGACCTTGGCCACCAGCGCGCCGCGCGGCCGGTCCTGGCCGAAGGAGTCGGCCAGGGGGCGGGTGAGGTCCTGGATCATGACCCCGAGCCAACCCCGGGTGACATGGCCCTGGGTACGCAATTGCCTGGCCACGTTCATGGCCAGTTCGATGGGGATGGCGAAGGAGAGCCCCATGAAACCGCCGGTGCGGCTGTAGATCTGGGCGTTGACGCCCACCACCTCACCGTCCATGTCGATCAAGGGCCCACCGGAGTTTCCGGGATTGATGGCCACGTCGGTCTGGATGAAGGGGATATAGTTCTCGTTGGGCAGGCTGCGCCCCTTGGCACTGACGATACCGGCGGTCACCGAGTGGTCGAAGCCGAAGGGCGAGCCGATGGCCAGGACCCATTCACCCACCTCCAGGTCTTTGGAATTGCCGATCCGGGCCACGGGCATGTCCTTGGCATCGATCTTGAGGAGGGCCACGTCGCTGCGCTCGTCGGCGCCGATCAGCCGGGCCTTGAACTCGCGCCGGTCGCTGGTGCGCACGATGACCTCCTCGGCCCCGTCCACGACGTGGCGGTTGGTGAGGATGTAGCCATCGGCGGTGATGAAGAACCCGGAACCCAGCGAGCGGGTGGGAATATCGCCCCCGTCCCCGTCTTCGCCCTCGCCCCCCCGGTCGCCGAGGAAACGGTCGATGAAGTCCTTGAGGGGGCTGTCCTCGGGGACATCGGGGAGATTGAAGTGATGGAAACGGCCAAGGCGTTCGTGTTGCACCGTGCTGATGTTCACGACCGCCGGTGCGTATTTCTTCACCAGGCCGGTAAAGTCGGGCAGGCCGTCGGCCAGCGAGGCGAGCGGCCAGATCAGGAACAGGGCGAACCAACGGGCAGGGGAGTGCGTCATATGCGGGATCTCTAGATACTCAGAGGATGGAGACGGTGGGTGCGAACACAGATGCGGCGGGGTCGCGGCGCAGGATCACCGGACGGGCGAAGCGCCCGACCCCGCGCAGACGCAGCCCAAGGAGCGTGGCGGCGAACGCCGAGCCGCCGCCGACGAAGGCGCCGGCCTCGCCCGCCAGCGACTGACCAGCGATCATGCCGGCCAGCAGGGTCACCAGGGGCAGGCCGTACAGCAGCAACGACGCACGCACCATGGCGGCCTCGTCGATCCCCAGGACCACGCGCTCTCCGGGGCGCGTCCCCAGGGGGTCGGCAAGGCGCAGGGTATTGTTGCGCCGGCGCCCGAGCAGGCCGGCCACGAGGGCGGTACCGCAGCCGCCCTTGGCCGAGCAACTGCCACAGGCGGAGCGTTTCCCGGGCCGCACCTCGGCGTAGCCCGGACCGCTGCGGATCACCAGGGCCGTCTCTTCGATCATGTCAACGCTCCTCCAGCGGCCGCAGGGCCTCGGCGATCAGGCGCGCGGCCGCCGCCGGGGTCTCGCCCACCGCGGTGATCTGGAATCCATCGAGCCGCCGGCCCCAGGCGTGCACCGCGCCCAGATGGGCGGCCCCCTGCAAGGCCTCCTCGCCCGCGTGCAGCGGCTCCACATAGACCGAGACCGAGGCCAGTCCGTCGCTCACCAGAAAGTGTTCCAGGAGCCCTCCGGCGTCGTCGGTCCATTCGTCGTGCATACGCACCTCGAAACCGGGGGGAAGTCGGTCGAACGTCCAGCGCCGCTTTCCTCTTGGCATGAGGATGGCCTTGTGTTCCACCTGGGCCGCCGGGATCTCCTCTCCGCTGGGATGTGCCTCCGCGCCGTCCTCCCCGAGTTCCAGGGAGGTGAACATGACGCGTTCTATTGGCTGCGCCCTGGGATCCATCAGGTCGATCTCCAGGGGCAGGCCACTGGCCCGGTCGAGAAACAGGCGGTAACCATAACGCAGGCGGTCCCTGGGGATGATGCCGATCCCCACGGCCTCACGCCCGGCGATGCGGTCGTCGCCCAGGGGGTGGAGCAGGTAGTTCCGGCCCAGCCGCTCGAAATCCAGCCTCAGAAAGCCGCCGAGCCCGGGCGTCACCCATTTCTCCACACTCACCCCGCCGGCCCCGGGGGTGATGCAGGTCACCCCGCGCCGCCCCCGCCGGATCTCCCGGGGACGGCCATTGAGGTTCAGCAGACGCTCACGCGCTTCCGCCCTCCCCGGGGTATGCTCGATACGGAGCGATTCCAGGCGGCCGCCATGCAGATAGACGAAGGTGCCCTCGTAGGCCAACCCGTTCATGGCCTGAATCATGCGTTGCAACCAGTGACGGGTATCGCCCGCGGCATCCTCCGCCGCCCGCCCCGGCGCGGCGAACCACAGGCCGAGGAGCAGAAGCATCCAGAAACGCGGATCAGTGATGGGGTTCATAACCCGCAAAGCTGACATAGGGGACGACACCCTTCACGGGGCCCACCGGCGAATAGGCCTGATGGGCATCGAGATACCGATTCAGGCGGCGTTCGACCCGCGGCGCGTCGAGATTCCAGCCGTCACCCTCGTGGCCACGCATATAGGATCGGTATTGGGGCGCGGGGACCGAGGCGACGCGCAGGGGCTCCGAAGGCGTGGGGATCAGGGCACCACGGCCCACCAGCACGGCCAGGCCCAGGACCGATGCGGCCAGGGCGAAATAACCGTAACTCGCGCGCAACCAAGCAGGGCGGCCTTTTGGAGGGGCCGGGTGTGAACGGGGCGGCGGGAGCGGCCCGTCCAGTGCTTCGCCCCCCTCCGACTCCAGGCGCGCCCAGACCCCGTCGGCGATGGAGCGGCCCCGCAGGACGCCGGATTCACCACGCAGGGCATCGCCGATCAGATGGTAGCGATCCCAGGCCTCCCTGAGATCCGGACGATCACAGATCCGGCTCAGGAGCGGATCGATCTCGTCCCGATCCAGTTCCTGATCCACCAGGGCCGAGAGACGTTCACGTTCGTTGTTCATGTCGGCTTCGCTCGTGTTCTACGTCAGGTCTCTTCAGGGGATCTCGAAAAATTCCCTCCCTGCAATTTTTCTCGTCGCAGACCGAAAATGCGATTTTCGGTCTGCTCACCTCTATCAATCACTTGACGTGATCGAAAATGGCAGGAACTCCCTTTCCCGCACGGGCGTCCCGATTCTTCGGGATGCCCTTCAGTCATTCCCAAGCAACGGCCGCAACCGTTTGTCGATCGCATCCCGCGCCCGAAAGATGCGGGAACGCACCGTGCCGATGGGGCAACCCATGGCCTGAGCGATCTCCTCATAGCTCAGACCCTCCAATTCGCGCAGGGTGATCGCCGTACGCAGGTCCTCGGGCAGGTCTGCCATGGCTTGGCGCACCGTCGCCGCGACCTCGTCCGTCAGCACCAGGTGTTCCGGGGTGTCCATGTCCCTCAGGCGTGTCCCCAGGTCCAGTTGCTCCGCGGTCTCCGCCTCCAGATCGGTGCCCGGCGGCCGTCTGTTGAGGGCCACCAGATGGTTCTTCGCCGTGTTGATGGCAATCCGATACAACCATGTGTAGAAGGCGCTGTCGCCACGGAACCTGGGCAAGGCCCGATAGGCCTTGATGAAGGCCTCCTGGGTCACGTCCATCACCTCGCCCGCATCGTGCACATAGCGGGCCACCAGATTGGCCACCCTCTGCTGGTATTTGCGCACCAGCAGGTCGAAGGCCGCGCGGTCGCCCGCCTGGGCCCGGCGCACCAGTTCCTGATCGAGGGCACCGTCCTCAGTCGTCACCGGGGGCCGCCCCGTCAGCGGAATCTACAGCCATTGACCCTGACTGCCGGGAATAGTTCTGGGCGATTTGGGTCATTGCGCATAGGGGTTTCGGTGATCCGTCATGGGCACCAGTCTACCAGAGGACAGGGGTGTGGTCCTTACAGGCCGGTTCCTTGCAGACGGGACCCAGCCACGTCGGGCGCCGCGAGACCGGCCACCGGACAGGACAGCGAGTGGCCTGGAAAAACGCGCAGAACGGACCCGTCCCCGCCAGGGCCACGCGACGGATAGGCCTGCCGCCTCACCGAGGGTATACTTCGGCGTCCGCATTCTTGCCTTTCCCAGTCGGGGCGGCGCCAGAACGGGACCCTGCATGGACAAACTACACATCACCGGTGGTCAGGCGCTGGACGGCGAGGTACGCATCGCCGGGGCCAAGAACGCGGCCCTGCCGATCCTCGCCGCGACCCTGCTGGCCAGCGGTCCGGTACGCATCGGCAACGTCCCCCACCTGCAGGACGTGACCACCACCATGGAGCTGCTCGGGCGCATGGGGGTCGAGCTGGTCCTGGACGAGCGTATGCGCATCGAGGTGGATCCCACCCGCATCCACGATTTCGCCGCGCCCTACGAACTGGTCAAGACCATGCGCGCCTCGATCCTGGTGCTCGGCCCCCTGCTCGCCCGCTACGGGCGGGCCGACGTGTCCCTGCCCGGGGGCTGCGCGATCGGCTCGCGGCCGGTCAACCTGCACATCGACGGCCTGCGGGCCATGGGCGCCGAGATCGGCGTCGAGCGGGGCTATATCCGCGCCCGGGCCGGGCGCCTCCGGGGGGCCCGCCTGGTGATGGACCTGGTGAGCGTCACCGGCACGGAGAACCTGATGATGGCGGCCACCCTGGCCAAGGGCGGCACCCTGATCGAAAACGCCGCGCGCGAGCCGGAGGTGGTCGACCTGGCCCACTGTCTCAATGCCATGGGCGCGCGTATCCGCGGGGCGGGTACCGACCGCATCGAGATCGAGGGCGTGGACGCGCTGGAGGGGACGGAATACCAGGTCCTGCCCGACCGCATCGAGACCGGCACCTACCTGGTGGCGGCGGCCATCACCGGAGGCCGGGTGCGGGTCCGCGACACCCGTCCCGACCTCCTCGACGCCGTGCTGGCCAAGCTGGCCGAGGCCGGCGCCCGGATCGCCACGGGCCCCGACTGGATCAGCCTGGACATGGAGGGCCGCCGGCCGCGGGCGGTGGACGTGCACACCGCCCCCTACCCGGCCTTTCCCACCGACATGCAGGCCCAGTTCACCGCCCTGAACGCGGTGGCCGAGGGGGTGGGCACCATCCGCGAGACGGTCTTCGAGAACCGCTTCATGCACGTCCTGGAACTCCAGCGCATGGGTGCCGACATCCGTCTGGAGGGCAACGTCGCCATCTGCAGCGGGGTCCGCCGGCTCACCGGGGCGGAGGTCATGGCCACCGACCTGCGCGCCTCGGCCAGCCTGGTGCTGGCCGGGCTGGTGGCCCAGGGCGAGACCGTGGTGGACCGCATCTATCACATCGACCGCGGCTACGACTGCATCGAAGAGAAACTCTCGGCCCTGGGCGCCCGCATCCGGCGTATGCCCGGCTGATCTGGAGACCCTTGTTGCACTACGACACCCCCCTCACCATCGCCCTCTCGAAGGGCCGCATCTACCGTCAGACCCTGCCCCTGCTGGCCCAGGCCGGGATCGAGCCGGCGGACGACCCCGAGACCAGCCGCAAGCTGATCCTGGACACCAATCTCCCCGGGGTGAAGCTGGTGGTGATCCGCGCCGCCGACGTCCCCACCTACGTGGAATACGGCGCCGCCGACCTGGGCGTGGCCGGCCGCGACGTGCTCATGGAGCACCCCGGAGACGGCCTCTACGAACCCCTGGACCTGCGCATCGCCCGCTGCCGGATGATGGTGGCAGGCCTGCCGGGCAGCGAGCACCCCCGCGACACCCGCCTGCGCATCGCCACCAAGTACGTGCGCAGCGCCCGCCGTCATTTCGCCCGCAAGGGCCGTCAGGTGGAGATCATCAAGCTCTACGGCTCCATGGAATTGGCCCCCATCGTCGGCCTGGCCGACCTCATCGTGGACCTGGTGGAGAGCGGCGGCACCCTCAGGGCCAACGGCCTGGTGGCCTTCGAGACCATCGCCGAGATCAGCTCGCGCCTGGTGGTGAACAAGGCCTCCTGGAAGATGAAACACCCCGACATCATGCGTATGCTCGACGCCCTGCGCGGCGCCGTGGCCCGCAACGAGGAGGACTGACCCATGGCCGAGATCCGGCGTTTCGCCACCCACGACCCCGACTTCGACGCCCGCCTGGAGGCCCTGCTCGCCTGGGAGTCCGTCTCCGACGCCGGGGTGGCGGCCATTGTGGACGAGATCGTCACCGCCATCCGCACCCGGGGCGACGCCGCCCTGGTGGAATACACCCGCCGTTTCGACGCCTGGCATCCGGCCTCGGCGGCCGACCTGGAGATCCCCGGGGAACGCATGGCCCGGGCCCTGGAGACGATCCCCGCGGCCCAGCGCGAGGCCCTGGAACAGGCCGCCGCCCGCATCCGCGCCTATGCCCAGCGCCAGCGCCTGGAGTCCTGGAGCGACCGGGAGGCCGACGGCACCCTCCTCGGCCAGCAGGTGACACCCCTCGACCGCGCCGGTCTCTATGTCCCCGGGGGCAAGGCGGCCTACCCCAGCTCGGTGCTGATGAATGCCGTACCCGCCAAGGTGGCCGGGGTCCCCGAGGTGGTGATGACCGTCCCCACCCCGGGGGGCGAACTGAACGACCTGGTCCTCGCCGCCGCCGCCATCGCCGGGGTGGACCGCGCCTTCGCCGTCGGCGGGGCCCAGGCCATCGCCGCCCTGGCCTACGGCACCGCCACCCTGCCCCCGGTGGACAAGATCGTCGGCCCCGGCAACATCTTCGTGGCCACGGCCAAGCGGGCCCTGTTCGGGCAGGTGGGCATCGACATGGTGGCCGGACCTTCGGAGATCCTGATCCTCTGCGACGGGGCCACCGATCCCGACTGGATCGCCATGGACCTGTTCTCCCAGGCCGAACACGACGAGGACGCCCAGTCCATCCTCCTGAGTCCCGACCGGGCCTGGCTCGACCGGGTGGCCGCGGCCATCGACCGCCTGCTCCCGGAGATGGAACGCGCGCCGATCATCGCCAAGGCCCTGGCCGCCCGCGGCGCCCTGATCGAGGTGGCGGACCTGGACGAGGCCGTGACGGTGGCCAACCGCATCGCCCCCGAACACCTGGAGCTGTCGGTGGCGGAGCCCGAGGCCCTGGTGGGCCGTATCCGTCACGCCGGGGCCATCTTCATGGGCCGCTACACCGCCGAGGCCCTGGGCGACTACTGCGCCGGCCCCAACCACGTGCTGCCCACCTCGCGCACCGCGCGCTTCTCCTCGCCCCTGGGGGTCTACGACTTCCAGAAGCGTTCCAGCCTGATTCAGGTCTCCGCCGCGGGGGCCGCCCCCCTCGCCCGGATCGCCTCGATCCTGGCCCGAGGCGAGGGCCTCACCGCCCATGCCCGCTCCGCCGAATACCGCGGGAAAGAGGGACGAACCCCGTGAAGGCCCCACCGACCACCGGCCGGGCGGAACGGCGGCAGACACCGGGCGAGGCCCCCGGGACCACGGCGGCCACCCGCATCGAACGTTGGGTGCGCCCGGAGATCCGCGCCCTCGGTGCCTACCCGGTGCCCGATGCCACCGGCCTGGTGAAGCTCGACGCCATGGAGAACCCCTGGTTCTGGCCGCGCGAGCTGCGCGGACACCTGGGGGAGCGCCTGGCCGCCGAGCCCCTGAACCGCTATCCCGACCCCCATGCCGACGCCCTCCGGGAGATCCTGCGCGAACGCATGGGCGTACCCGCTGGGAGCGGCCTGCTGCTGGGCAACGGCTCCGACGAGATCATCCAGATGCTGGCCCTGCTCCTGGGCGGACCCGGTCGCACCATCCTCTCGCTGGAGCCCGGGTTCGTCATGTACCGCATGATCTCCCTGTTTGCGGGGAGCCGCTATCTGGGCCTGGACCTGACCCCCGAGCGTTTCGATATCGACCTGGAGGCCCTGCTCGACGCCATCGAGCGGGAGCGGCCGGCCCTGGTCTTCCTGGCCTGTCCCAACAACCCCACGGGCAATCTGTTTGCCCCGGCGGCGGTGGAGGCCGTGCTCCGCGCCGCCCCCGGGGTGGTGGTGGTGGACGAGGCCTACAGTCCCTTCACCGACCGGAGCCTTCTCCCCCGCCTCCCAGAGTTTCCCAACCTGCTGCTGATGCGGACCTTCTCCAAGATGGGCCTGGCCGGGCTCCGCCTGGGCTGGATCGCCGGCGCGCCGGAATGGATCGCCGAGCTGGACAAGGTGCGCCTGCCCTACAACATCAACCGCCTCACCCAGACGGCGGCACATCTCGCCCTGGAGCACCTCGACCTGTTCGCGCAGCAGACCCGGGCGATCCGCGAACAGCGCGGCCGCTTGTTTCAGGCCCTGTCCCGGCGCCCCGGCCTGCGGGTCTGGCCCAGCGAGGCCAACTTTCTTCTCTTCCGCGCCCCCGACGGCCCTGGCCTGTTCACCCGTCTGCGCGACCATGGGGTGCTGCTCAAGAACCTCCACGGCGCCCACCCCCTGCTGCGCGACTGTCTGCGGGTCACCGTGGGCACACCCGAGGAAAATCAGACCTTCATGCGCGCACTGGATCTGTGCCTGTCAGGGGCCGAATCCTCCCTCAACACCCTATAGTCGATCAGTCAAATCCCCTCCATGTCACGATCGTGGCTCGTCTTGGGGGGCTTGGCTCCCATCAGACAGGATCTCGATACGATTGTCTTGGCCATCGCCGTCCCGCTCCGGATGGTGGTGACAGATCCAAGGTCTGCGCCTTCCCTGCCCTGAGCCTCCGCCTTCGGGCCAAGCACCAGAACCCGGATCTTCCCCCGCGCGATCACCGGCCTGGATGGGCCGAGCCGCTGCCCCATCTCGGCGCGGAAACACTTGGTCTCCGGTTCGTATTGGGCGCTGAGGTCTGATGGCAGATCGTGCCATGGGGTTTTCAGAAATCCTTCATCTCCCTGTCATGGATCGATTCTAGACTACAGCATAACTCGCAGCCGTGGAGTTCGACATGCCTGGCCTAAAGTATCGCGCTGTCTTCATCTCGGATACACATCTTGGACTCCGTGCCGCCAAGAGTGAATATCTGCTGGATTTCCTTCGCCATATCGATTGCGACACATTGTACCTGGTGGGAGATATCGTCGACGGCTGGAAACTGAAGGCCGGCAGGTGGTATTGGCCAGCGGTGAACAACGACATCATCCGCCTGGTGACGCAAAAGGCGAGGCACGGCACCCGGGTGATCTATGTGCCGGGCAATCACGACGAGGCACTACGAGGGCACCTGAATATCGAGGTTGCGGGCATATCCATGGTCGGCGAGGCCATTCACACCACGGTCGGAGGGCGGAGGTTCCTCGTCTTGCATGGTGATGAATTCGACGCCGTGGTCATGCACAACAAATGGCTGGCCTACCTCGGCAGTTGGGCCTATGACGGACTCCTGTGGCTCAACCGCTGGTTCAACCTGGTCCGGCGCAAGCTGGGCTTCGGTTACTGGTCGCTTTCGGCCTACCTGAAGCACCAGGTCAAGGAAGCGGTCAAGTACATTGGCAACTTCGAGTCCGCCATGGTGATGGCCGCACGTGAGCGTGGTGTGCAAGGCATCATCTGCGGCCATATCCATCACGCGGTGATCAGTGATTTCGACGGCCTGACCTATGCCAACTGTGGCGACTGGGTAGAGAGCTGCACCGCCCTGGCCGAAGATACCCAAGGGCAGCTCCGGCTCATCCACTGGGTCGATGAGTCGGCCCTATTGCTCGACAGCGAGGTGTCTCCAGACCATGCGGATAGCGATACTGACCGATGCCTGGCATCCTCAGGTCAACGGGGTCGTCCGGACCCTTGTCAATACCATTGACATCCTGAGCGCCCGTGGGCACGACATCCTCTGCATCAACCCCCAGCATTTCACCACCCTGCCATTACCTACTTACCCTGGCATCCAGTTGGCCTGGCGGGCATGGCCCGGCGTGCGCAGGCGTCTGGACGACTTTGCGCCGGATGCCATACACCTCGCTACCGAGGGCCCCATCGGCTGGGCGGGACGACGCTATTGCTTGAAACGGTCAATGGCCTACACCACTGCCTACCATACGCAGTTTCCGGAATATGTGCGTCTACGGTCGCCTATCCCCCTTTCGTGGTCCTATGCCTTCATGCGCCGCTTCCATGACCCTGCGATACGTACCATGGTGGCGACCCCCTCCATGGAGGCGCGGCTGCGCTCCCGTGGGTTTCGGCATCTGGCCCGGTGGTCCCGTGGTGTCGATCTGGAGCGTTTCCAGCCTCGTCAGACCCCTGTATACGACGGCCTGGAGCATCCGGTGATGCTCCATCTCGGGCGGGTAGCCGTCGAGAAAAATATCGACGCCTTCCTGTCTCTGGATCTGCCGGGAAGCAAGGTGGTGATCGGTGATGGCCCTGCCAGGGCCTCGCTGGAGGCGCGGTTTCCCGAAGCACATTTCCTTGGCTACAAAGAAAATGGTGAGCTGGCCGAGCACTTGGCCGGCGCGGATGTCCTGGTCTTTCCCAGCCGCACCGACACCTTTGGCCTCGTGATGCTGGAGGCCAATGCGAGCGGTGTGCCCGTCGCAGCCTATCCGGTCCCGGGGCCACTGGACGTCATCGAAAACGGGCGCAACGGCTGGTGCGACGACAACCTCGCTATGGCCGTCACGCGGGCACTGCAGAGCCCGCGTCCCCTGTGTCGTCGGTACGCTGAGCAGTATTCCTGGAACGCCTGCACCGACCAGTTCCTGGCCAATCTTCAGCCCATAGGGGTGGGCCAGGCCACGGTGAAGCCCGCGATCCCAAGCGAACGGTAGCCTCTACCACCCGCTCGTTCGAAAGCGGGCTACCGGATGCGCGGCCAGTCCAAATCCTTTCGCACGCTCAAGCGCACAAGCCGGTCCGGCGCCGGTGAAAGGCGAGGAAGTGCTCAGCGGCCTCTGTGCCCATGTACTTCGACAGCAGACGCGGATCGGTCTGGCGCAGATCCACCATGATCAGGCCGTCCAGCGAGTTGAAGCTCAGATCCACGTTGAACCCGAGGACCTTCCCGCCCAGCTTGAGGTAGTGTCTGAGCAAAATGGGCAGCCCTTTGCTGTCCGGTTCGATGATCGAAACCAGCTTGGCTATGCGCTCCAGGTCAAGATTTCCCGCACTCATGGGCACAACGCCGCCCTTGAAAGGGCGCCGCGGCTGGACAAGGCGCGAGAGCCGGGGGTCGCTGGCACAATGCCGCAGACACTCCACCATCAATCGCTGCGAGGCGGCATGGTATTCGTTGCTGATGCTCACAGGGCCAAACAACACCCCGTAACGGGGATTCTGGGCGACAAAGACACCAATGCCTTTCCAAAGCAGCATCAATGGGGCGAAGCTACGCTGATATTCCCGGCGGACAAACGAGCGGCCGAGTTCGATGGCTGGATTGATTGCGTCGAGCAACCGGCCACGGTATCGGAACAGCGATTGGGTGTAGAGCCCTTTCCTGCCATGTCGTTCCACTATCGAATCAGCCGGGCCCAGTCGATAGGCACCGACCAGTTCACGCTTTGTTTCGTTCCATACAAACAGGTGTTGGTAGTGTTGGTCATAGCGATCGATGTCGGTCTCATTGCCCGTCCCCTCACCTGTCGCACGAAAGGTGATCTCGCGGAGCCGGCCGATCTCCCTCAGAACCGAAGGAATATCATCTGCCCCGGCGATATAGACCGATAGTTCCCTGGCGGTCACCAGTCTCTGTTCCGCGGGGAGCCGCTCGATATCCCATTGCAGATCGTCGGGTGACGTTGCCTCGCACACGGGCGCGAATGCCTGCCTGGATGACCGCTCATCTCCGGCCGCCGTTTCACCGGACCGGCCCAATACATAGGTGTGCAGTTCGATACACTCGCCTGTCTTGCGGTAGTCTCCCGGCGACACGATGCCACGGCAATCTATGGGATCGCCGAGGCTGACCGGAAGGATCGCGTTGGCCTTCCGCATGACCTGGCGCGATAACAAGAAATCCCGAAATCGCAGATGAAGTCCAGCCAGATCACGATAGGGACGATCGTAATCCCCGGCGAAGAATACGGGGACGACGGGTACGCCGGTCTCCTGCGCCAATCGGCCAAGATGCTCCCTCCAGGGAACATCCTGGACGGGATGCGGCCTGCGCACCTTTCTCGATGAATACCTGTCAGGAAATACCACCAGTGCCCCGCCCTGTCGGACCCAATCGCCGGCCTGGCTCCAGGCGGCGGTCTGCCCATCCCGGGCTTGTCGGGGGGAAGTGATGAACAGGTCCGCGAGTTCCGGGACCCGCTTGAGCATACGGTTGGATATCACCCGCACATCGTCCCGCACCTGCCCCAGAAGGTTCAGGAGGACGACTGACTCGAGCATGTCGAGCGGATGGTTGGACACTACGATGAGCCCTCCGGTGCATGGAATGTTCTCCAGAGTGCCGCGCTCGAGACGATAGCGGACCTTGAACATTTCCAGTGCAGCCTTCAACGCGTCTCTGTGGCCCTCGAATGACCGACGAGAGACGTCGTCGATCTGTTTCGACGGGATTACATTCTTCAGTTGGCGCTTCAGCGCCTTATTGAGGCTCTTCGAGAGCGTGAGTTGCGCCTTGCGCTCGATCTGGAAGGAGGACGGTTTGGCTGGTTTCGGCATATCTGGTTCCCGCGGTGTAACGAATACGGGAACCATAAAGGGTGAAGGTGTCAATGAGGTTTCAATGATGTTTCGCGGCAGGCGTCCGCGCCCAATCCAGGCGACGACCGGGCGTTTCAACGGCCATGTGGGCGAAGTCTTCGAGGGGACGATCTTGCACCACGGTCGGGAGTCACGCAGCAGGGTGCTGCGTGACGTCGAGATCTATAACCAGCACATCCCACAGCAGGCCCTCGGCCATGTGCCGCCCACCCAGACACTCAAGCAATGGCAAGCCAAGCGCCCCGATCTCTTCAAAAGAAGAGAATACGATCTCACGGGATGCAGGAGTTACGGCTGACGAACCGCAGGGGCGAGCGCAATCCAGCCGCCACGCCTGCCCACTTCCCCAGCGGTCAGAATCCGGACCCCTTGAGGGTCACCTCGACCTGGGTCCGGTGACCCTCGCGCCAGATGTCCAGGACCACACGATCGCCCACTTGATGGCGCTCCAGGACATCGATCAACTCGGAGACCTTGTTCAGGGGTTTACCGTCGATGGCCTGAATCACGTCTCCCGCAATCAGATCACCGCCACGAGTCAGTCGGCTGGGATGGATGCCCGCAGCCTCGGCCGCGGAACCCGGGGTCACGTCGAGCACCAGGATACCGCCCTTGAGGCCGAGTTCCTTCACCGCGACCCGGCTGACTTCATCGTCCACCTTCACCCCCAGGGTGGGGCGTATGTACCGGCCTTCGGCGATCAGCCGCGGCACCACCCGGTTGACCGTATCCACCGGAATGGCGAAACCGATCCCGGCATAGGCCCCCGAGGGGCTGTAGATGGCGGTATTGATACCGATCAGGCGCCCGGCCGAATCCAGCAGGGGACCGCCCGAATTGCCCGGATTGATGGCCGCATCGGTCTGGATCAGGTGATCCACGCTGCGCCCCTTCTCGGTGCCGATGGAACGGTCCAGGGCCGAGACGACGCCGGTGGTGAGGGTGTGGTCGAGGCCGAAGGGATTGCCGATGGCGAAGACCTTCTGGCCCACCTGGAGATCGCCGCTGGTGCCGATGGGCACGGGAACCGGCCGGTCGAAAGGCACATCGATGCGCAGCACCGCCAGGTCATGTGCCGGGCTCACCCCCACCAGCACCGCCTGGTAGGCACGGTTGTCGTCCAGGCGAACGCGTGCCGAGCTGGCATCCTCGATGACGTGATAGTTGGTCACCACATGGCCATGGGCATCCCAGATGAAACCGGAGCCGGTACCCTTGGCCACCTCGAAGACCTTGCGGCTCCAAGGGCTCACCACCCGCGACCGGGTGGTGATGTAGACCACCGCCGGACTCGCGCGCTTGAAGATGGCGATGGTGGCCTGTTCTTCCGGGGCCAGCGCACCACGCGCGGTGACTGCCCGAGGCTCGGCATGCCAGCTGACCCAGAGTTCTTCGAGTTGCGGCCAGACCAGGAACGCCAGGGCAACGATCAGGGCCAGTACGCCGAGGCGGCGCAAGCGACGCAGCTCGATCTCCGCTCCGGGTGTGGGTTCATGCATCGGCAGTTCTCCTCAAGGCGGGCCGGAGAGACCCCGGCTCATTCGAACAAGGCCCGTTTCTCTTCGGGCGTGACCTGGGATTCCGGGGCGACCTCGATCAGCGGTGGGTGGGCGACACGGTCGCGTCCCGCCTCCTTGGCACGATACAGTTCTGCGTCGGCCCGTTGCACCAGGGCCTCGGCATCCTCCACCCCCTTGGCGGGAAACACCGCGACCCCCAGACTCAGGGTCACACGTAGGACCTCACCCTCGAAGGGAACCCCCAGCCCGGCCACCTCTCTGCGCAAGCGCTCCGCCACCTGTACTGCCAGGCCCAGAGGGGCACCGGGCAGGATCACCGCCAACTCTTCACCGCCGTAACGACAGACGCTGTCGATTCGGCGCACGGCGCGGCGCAGGCAGGCCGCCACCGCCACCAGGACCGTGTTACCCGCCTCATGACCCCAACGGTCGTTGAAACGCTTGAAGTGGTCGAGGTCGGCCATCACCAGGGACACCGGTGTGCCCTGGCGGCGGGAACGCTCGAGTTCCTGCTCAAGGGTCTCCCGAAAGTGCCGATAGTTGTACAGACCGGTCAGGGCGTCTGTACGCACCTCCTGAGAGAGCCGATCGAGACGCCGATGCAGAGTGTCGAGTTCATCCAACCAGGGACAATGGGCCTCCCCAACAGGACATGCCCGCTGCGCTCGCTTGGGTTCGGATGCCGACATGATGCCCGGTCTTCTAGTATTCTCTGAGGTATAGAATTCACTCTTACGGAAGGGTTCGCGAACAAATGAGTCATTCCCCCCCCTGCCGGGGTCGCCCTGGACAAGACCTTCGCGCCAGACGGCGGGGCGTATCCCTCGTTCCCGAACCCCTCTTCAGAGGCGCACTGTACCCAATAGTACACGGGTTTTCGGTTTTCCGAGCGGTCTCCTCGCGCATCCGGAGTCTGGACCGGGCCACGAGGCCTGCATCCTGAGGCACGCATGAACCCACGCCAGAACCGAATTCTCCGGTGCAACAGGTAAACCACATCGGACACAACCACGGGCGAATCCGCGATGAGTAAACCCACTCCTCCCAAGAAAGGCTTGGATCAGGGGGCCGACGAACTGTTCGACAACGACAGACCATCCGCTTCGGACGACGACTTCCTGGCCGAACTCGACCGGGTATTGGCCGGTGGTTCCTCGCCGCCGGCGTCGGCGCCTCGACCACCGCCCGCGGCCACACCTCCCGAGGGCGCCCCTGACCTCGCCGGCCTGAAACGCAAGATCGATGCCTTCGCGGACAGTTCCGACCCGGATGCCACCGTTCGCCTGGAACCGGAACCCAGGCCCACCTATGGGCGCCGGGGCGAACCACCGGAATCGGCCCCCACACCGAAGCCGGCGCCCACGAGACAGGCCACGCAGCCCCCCGGACAGGCAGCGCAGAGCGGCCCCACGGCCCGCTCCGCCCCTGTGGTGGAGACCGCAGAGGGGCCACCGGATCGCCACCGGGCCAGACCCCGCGCCCAGCCCGCAAAGACCGGCGCGGCTTCGCCCGAGCCGTCCCGCGTGCAGAGCGGCTCCGGGATCCTGGGTGGCATCAGCCTGCTCCTCGGCCTGGCCGGAACGGCCCTCGGCGGAGGCGCCCTCTGGCTGGCGATGGAGCGACCCGCACCGGCCGTACCTGTCACGGCCCCTGATCCACTAGGAGCACAGATCCAACGCCGCCTGACCGAACTGGAACAACGCCTGGAAGTGCTGCGACAACAATTCAAGGATCGCGGTGACCAGACCCAGAAAAGGATCGGGCACCTGGAAGGACAGGTCGATCAGCTCGCGGCGCAAGCGCAGGCAGCGCCCGCCCAGGCCGCGGAGACCGGCCAGGACGAGAAGCTGCAGGCGCAGATGGCCGAGGTCCACGCCCACCTCGCCCAGGTTCAGGAGCAGTTGGCGGCCCTGGCCCAACGGCCCGCCGTGGCGGCCCCGCCCGCCCCCAAGAAGCCGCCTGCACCGCGCCCCAAGACCGCCTCCGCATCCAGGCCCAAGGGTGCCTGGGCGGTGAACCTGGAGTCCTTCGCCCGCCCATCCGTCGCCGCACGGGAACAGGCCAAGCTCAAGGCCAAAGGGCTGGAGACCGCCCTGGTCGAGGTGCGGATCAAGGGCAGACGCTGGTACCGCCTGTACATCCCCGGATTCGCCAGCCGGCGGGCCGCCCGGGCCGCCCTGCCCCGGCTCAAGGAGAAATACGGCCTGAACTCGGCCTGGGTGGGGAAGGCGCCTGGACATTGAACCCGACCCGTCATTCGATCCAGGTATCCAGGTACCAGATGGATTGTCCCTCGGAAGACTTGGATGGGCCCAGCAGCCGCGCGGCATAGCGCCTGCGCGCGGGATCGGCGGCCGCCAAGGCGGCCTCGCGGTCAATTTGGAGTTCCACGCAGCCGTCCGGAAAGCGCTTGCGACGCCTGCGCGGCGCGTACACCACCGCATAACGCAGGCCGGAGACATCGGTCTCCGGATCGGGTGGGACCTGTCCGCGCAGGCGTTCCATGTCAACTCGTCAGCCTGCGGTAGATGTCGGACACCTTCAGCGGCAGGCGACGCACGTCGTCTATGACCGTATAGGCCGCCGGCCCGTAGAGATGGGGCAGGTAGTCCTGCCCCTCCCGGTCGATGGTGACGCAATAGGCGTGGATGCCGCGGCGGCGGGCCTCCAATAGGGCCATGCGGGTGTCTTCGATGCCATACTCGCCCCGATATTCGTGATCGTAGTCGTCGGGTTTGCCGTCGGACAGGGTGAGCAGCAGGCGGGTGCGCGCGGCCACCCCTTCCAGCACCCCGGTGAGGTGACGGATGGGGGCGCCCATGCGGGTGTAGTCCTTGGCCTCGATACCGCAGATACGCGCCCTGGCCTGGTCGTCGAGGGGCTGGTCGAAGGTCTTGACCCGGAAGACCTCGCAGCGCTTGCGGGTCCAGCCGGAGAAGCCGTAGATGGCATAGCGGTCGCCCAGGGTCTCCAGGGACTCGGCGAGGAGGATCAGGGCCTCGCGTTCGGCCTCGTTGACCCAACCCCTGGTGGAACCGGACATGTCCACCATCAGGAGCACGGCGATGTCGCGCTCGTCCCGGTGCAGGCGGGTGAACAGGCGGTCCGAGACCTCGCGTCCGGCCACCCGGTCCGCATGGGCCTCCACCAGGGCGTCGATGTCGATGTCCTCGCCGTCGGGCTGACGGCGCAGGATGCGGTCCTCGCCGCGCAGGACCTCGAAGGTCCGGCGCAGGGAACGGATCGCCCCGCGGTAGCGGTCCAGGGTACGGCGGTAGAAGGCGGGATCGCCCGGCGTGGCCTCCAATTCACGCAGCACGCACCACTGCTTGCGGTGGTGGCCGCGGGCGAAGTCCCACTCGTCATAGAGGAAGGCGCCTTCCTCGTGATAGACCCCGGCCCAGGCCGACTCGGCCTTGCGTCCCCCGGCGCGGGCCCGCCGGTAGGGCCCGGGACCGGCCGCCACCAGATACTCCGGCGGAATGCCGCCGAGGTCCTGAATGATGCTCTCCACCGTGCCCCGGGCGTTCTCCGGCGGGGCCACCGGCCGCCCATCGAGGAGCAGGCGGAAGACCTGGCCGTCCGCCCCTTCAGGCCGCTCGACGTCGAAGCGCCCACGGGTCTGGGGGAGGGTCTCGGCCTCGGGCCCGGCCGCGGGCAGGGTGCCGTCGTGTTCCTCCAGCAGCTCGGCCAACATCACCCGGAAGGCGTCCCGCTCGCGCTCCAGACGCGCCTGCCAGGTGCCGGCCACCGCCCCGGGATCGAGTTCCCCCTGATAACAGCGCGGCGGCGGTGGACGCACCCGGCCGAGAAGGCGGTCGCACAGGGCGAGGCTGTGGTCGAGGGTGGCGCCGGGCTCCGCGAGGCCGGCGCTCAGGCCCCGCCATTCCGTATCGTAGGGCCGATCGCCCAAGGCCGTGGAGAGGGCCACCATGTGCCGTGCCAGGCCCGGGAAATCGCGGCGGATGCAGGCATCGAGGCGCACCGTCTCCAAGGCGTGCAGCAGCGTCAGGGCCGCATCCGGCCGGGCCTGGTCCTGGATCCAGGCCAACAGCCGCCCGCCCCGCCAGGTCCCGTACCAGGTCTGGGCCCAGAGGTGCACCGCCAGGGCCTTGAAGAGGCGGAAGTTCTCCTCCCGCCGCGGCATCTCCGCCAGCACCGGGGGCAGGAACAGGGTCTCGGTGTCGGTGTGACTGCGTTCCCCTCCGGCCACCCGCAGCTCCCGCCCGCCGAGGCCGCGCACCAGGCCCTCCAGCACCCCGGCCACCTCCTCCAGGGGCAGACCGGTGAGGCGGGTGTGCCTGTGGGCGGCGAACTCTCCGACCCCCTGGAAGACCCTGATGGCGGGCAGCTGACCCTTCCTATCGTAGAGGTCCATGGCATGTAACAGCCAGGCCTCCACCCCCTCCAGATCCAGGCACTCCAGGGCCTGGGGCGCGCAGGCGGTGAACTGATAGGCCAGTTCCGCGTTGGTGCGTGCGATCACCTCGCCCCAATGCAACACGAAGGCCTGCTCCTCGGCGGGAAATGCGGCCAGGGCCGCCGCCGGGCCCGCCGCGGTCCGGCGGGAGGACAGGGCGGCGTCCAGATATTCGTCCATGCGGGCCTCCAACTCCGAGGCATCGCGGCGCCGGAGACTCATAGTTCGCGGGTCGCCAGGAAACGGATCCCGGGCCAGCGTTCCAGGGTGAGGTCCAGATTCACCCGGGTGGGGGCCAGATAGACCAGATGGCCATCACCGTCCTCGGCCAGGTGGGGATAGGCCTTCTCCTTGAAGCGGGCGAGTTCCTTGGGGTCGTCGCATTCCACCCAGCGCGCGGTATGGATGGACACGGGCTCCACCGCCGCCTCCACCCCGTACTCGTCCCGCAAGCGGTAGGCCGCCACCTCGAACTGCAACACCCCCACCGCCCCCAGGATGATGTCGTTGTTCTTGAGCGGCCGGAACAACTGGGTGGCACCCTCCTCGCACAGTTGCCGGACCCCCTTCTGCAGGGCCTTGAGGCGCAAGGGGTCCTTGAGCACCACCCGCCGGAACAACTCGGGGGCGAAATAGGGTATCCCCTCGTACTTGAGTTCCTCGCCCTCGGTGAAGGTGTCGCCGATGGCGATGGTGCCGTGGTTGTGCAGGCCGATGATGTCCCCCGGCCAGGCGCTCTCCACCTGTTGGCGGGCGTCGGCGCGAAAGGTGATGGCGTTGTTCACCTGGATCTGTTTGCCGGTGCGCACCTGGCGCATGCGCATCCCCTTGCGGTAACGCCCCGAACACACCCGCAGGAAGGCGATACGGTCACGATGGGCCGGATCCATGTTGGCCTGGATCTTGAAGACGAAACCGCTGAACCTGGGCTCCTCGGGACGCACCCGCCGTTCCCGGGCCTGCTGCGGCTGGGGTGGCGGGGCATAGGCGGCAAAGGCGTCCAGGAGCATGTCGACGCCGAAGTTGTTGAGGGCGGAGCCGAAGAACACCGGGGTCTGTTCACCGCGCAGATAGGCCTCCGGATCGAGCGGATGACTCGCCCCGAGGAGCAGTTCGACCTCCTCGCGCAACTCCTCCGCCTGGTCGCCCAGGAGGCTGTCGAGGCGCGGATCGTCCAGGCCCTCCAGGCGTTCGGGGGCCTGGGTCTGGTCGTTGCGGCCCGCCGCGTAGAGGCGCACGCTGTGGTCACGCAGGTCGTAGACCCCGCGGAACCGCTGGCCCATGCCGATCGGCCAGGTCACGGGCGCACAACGGATCTTGAGCACCGATTCCACCTCGTCCAAGAGGTCGATGGGCTCCCGCCCCTCCCGATCCAGCTTGTTGACAAAGGTGAGGATGGGGGTGTCGCGCAGGCGGCAGACCTCCATCAGGCGGATGGTTCGGGCCTCCACGCCCTTGGCCGCGTCGATCACCATGAGGGCCGAGTCCACCGCCGTCAGGGTACGGTAGGTGTCCTCGGAGAAATCCTCGTGCCCGGGGGTGTCGAGCAGATTGATCAGGGTATCGCCGTAGGGAAACTGCATCACCGAAGAGGTCACGGAGATACCACGTTCCTTCTCCAGGGCCATCCAGTCCGAGGTGGCGTGGCGCGCGGCCTTGCGCCCCTTCACCGTACCCGCGAGCTGGATCGCCCCGCCGAACAGCAGGAGCTTTTCGGTGAGGGTGGTCTTGCCCGCGTCGGGGTGCGAGATGATGGCGAAGGTACGGCGGCGCTGGACCTCTGGAGGAAGCTCGGACATAGGGCTGGACGCTTGGGCGAAACGGGTTATTCTACACCCATATCTCACCACTGCGTCCGTCCCTCGCACGCCCGCCGAACCGGGGCCCGATGCCTTCCCTCATTGGCGGACCCCTTCGATGGACACCCAGATCCGGATATCTTCGGCCGCCGGCCCCAAAACGAAGGCCTCCTTCATCTTGTAGTCGGACAGATGCAGGACCGTGGTCCCCGCGAAACCCCGCCGGAAACCACCCCAGGGGTCCTTCCCCGCCCCCACCTCGTGGACATCGAGCGCCACTGGCCGGGTGATGCCGCGCATGGTGAGATGCCCCTCCAGACGTGCCCTGCCGCCACCCAGATCCTTCCAGGTGTGGCTCAGAAAGGTGGCCTTGGGGAACCGCTGCACATCGAAAAAGCGCTCGCTGCGCAGGTGCTTGTCGCGTTCGGCATGATTGGTGTCGATACTGGCCATGTCGATCTCCACCCGCACCCGGTTGTTGGCGGGATTTTCCTGGTCGTAGGTGAAGTCGCCCGAAAAGCGGTCGAAGCGCCCCTCCATCCAGCTGAAGCCCAGGTGCTTGACCTTGAAGGTGACGAAGGCGTGCATTCCCTTCGTGTCGATAACGTAATATTCGCTGGCCTGGGCGACGGCGAGGGCGGCGAACAGGACGAAGGCCGGGAGTATCTTTGTCAGCATCATGAGTCGCTCCTTGGTGGTGGCTGCCCCGGCCGGAGCATCCGGCGGAGGCTGGAGTCATGGTCGATGAAGTGATGTTTCAGGGCGGCCAGGGCGTGCAGCCCGGCGAGGGCGATGAGCCCATCGGCGAGCCACTCGTGGACCCGCCCGGCGATATCCTCCTGATGGGCGATCCCGTAGAGGGTGGCCGGTATCCGCCCCCAGCCAAATACCCACAGAGGCTGCCCCTGCGCGGTGGTGATCAGATAGCCGCTCAGGGCCAGGGCTGGGATGAGGACGTAGAACACGCGCTGGACCCAGAGGGCCAGACGCCGTTCCCAAGGCCGGCCAAGGATCTCCGGCCGCGGGTTGGCCAGCCGCCAGATCAGGCGGGAGACCCACAGCAAGGCCAGCACAACTCCGAGGCCGCGGTGCAGATCGGGGGCCACCAGGTACCATGGATGGGAGTAGTCGAGGCCCACCATGTACTTGCCCAAGGCAAAGAGTCCGACGATGAGCGCGGCCATCAGCCAGTGCAGAAGGATGGATACGAGACCGTAGTGAGTCGGGTCGTTACGCCAGTGCATGAGGATTCGGCCGCCGCCAGCGGCCCGTTGAAGATGAAGGCGCCGGGGAATCGCATTTCACGGTTCCGCAGCAGAAAAGGCCTGCCGAAGGATCTTTTCGAGTACCCGCCAAAGCAGTCGTGGGTGGCCTCCTTCCCGGCCATTTCCTGCCCCGGTGGGCCGCTGGCCATGGATCGAGGGTAGACGAGACCTGGGAAGATGGATAGGGGTATACGGGCCGCATGTGACTTTCTCTCCGTCACTCGTTGATTCTTCCGTCCTTTGGCCCGTAGACGACACGTTCCTGTGCCGCTTCTCGCTCTTGCGGCCGCCACGCCCGGCGCGGGACTGGATCAACTGCCCGCCAGTGTCCGCGCCATGACGCGCTTCCGTGCCTTGCCCAGGGGTACGAGGAACACGCGTGCAAGATCAAGGACTCAGGTGTGACGGGTATAGCCAACAGAGTCCCGTCCGAACCAGGACCACGTCATCCAACCACTCAAGTCATTGAAAACCGCGCCAGTGGCCTTCCCTGAAAATGGCTGCGGCAGGGATGCCGCAGTCAAGCCTACAGGGAGGTATTCACGGCGTTTTTCAGGGAAGGCCACTGGCAGAGGGACGGTTAGATGACGGAGCCCTGCCGTCCGAACATCTCCGGCTGGGCACTTCCAGGGTGTTCGGTTATGCTCCGGGTTTTGCTTCGATGCGGGGATCGGGCGCCATGTGGACAGAGAGACGGAGGGGTATTGTACGGTTCGGGGCCACCGCCCTGCTGATCGCCTGCCACCTCCCGTGGACCTGGGCCGGAGACAGCCCTGCCCGGGTCAGAGGCGCAGGGGTGCAGGAGTGCGCAGAATACCGCTGGGCATGGCAGGGAAGGTCGGGGAGTGAACCCCAGGCAGTGGCCGAATATCGCAGCTATCGCGCCTGGCTGGCCGGCTTTGTCAGCGGACTGGACGTGGCCACGGGGATGGACGTGCTGGCGGGCGTCCCCCTGGACCAGGCCCTCGACCGGATTGCCGCTTGGTGCCAGACCCACCCCCGGGAGGACTTCATCACCGCCACCCGGGACCTGATACGGATGTTGAGCCGGCTGCCCACCCGTTGAAGAGAGGACAGCTGCCGTGCTCAAGAGACGCGTATCCAGATCACCTGATTTGATAGGTACGACCATCCTCCAGCCATTGTCGATAGCGTATTTCCCTCTCTGCCCGAAAAGGTACCTGCCCCATGTGTCGTCTCGCCTGGATCGTCGCCCTCGTCTTCCTCCTCGCCTTCGGCGGGATGTTCTACAAATTCGTGCTCAGCGGTGACGTGGTGACCACCCGCGATGGCCGCAAGGCGCTTCAACTGAGCCCCGGCGAGCGCGCCCTGGTGCTCGCGGAGATGCGCCAGTTCCTGGCGGCGGTGCAGGGCATCGTCAAGGCCGTGAACGAGCGTGACCTGAAGGCCGCGGCGCGGACCGCGCGGGCGGTGGGCCAGGCCTCGGTCAAGACCGTACCCGCCTCCCTCATGGGCAAGCTGCCCCTGAGCTTCAAACGCCTCGGCCTGGCCACCCATCAGGCCTTCGACCGCCTGGCCCTGGACGCGGAGCAACTGGGCGATCCCGAACACAGCCTGGGGCAACTCGCCACCCTGATGCAACATTGCGTCGGTTGTCATGCCGTGTACCGGATCGATGCCCCGGCCGCCCCTTGACAGGACGTCGAAAGGGCCCTCTTCCCGACGGGCCGCCCGTCCCCGGGGGCCGGCGCAGCCCGTACGTATCAGTCTCATCGCCGCCCTCGGGGAGGACCGCATCATTGGCCGCAAGGGCCGCCTGCCCTGGCACCTACCGGCGGACCTGCGCCACTTCAAGGCCCTGACCCTGGGCAAGCCGGTGCTCATGGGCCGGCGCACCCGCGAGTCCCTGCCGGCCCCCCTGCCGGGACGCAGGATGCTGGTGCTGAGCCGCGACCCGGCCTTCTCCGCCCCGGAGAGCACCCGCGTAGGTTCCCTGGACGAGGCGCTCGCGCTCTGTGCCGGTGCCGCGGAACTCATGGTGATGGGGGGCGGAGAGGTCTATCGTCTGGCCCTGCCACGGGCCTCGCGCCTCTATCTCACGGAGGTGCATGGGCGTTTCCACGGCGATACCCACTTCCCGGAGTGGGACCGGCGCCAATGGCGGGAAGTGGCACGGGCGGATCATCCCGCCGATGAGCGCAACCCCTGGCCCTACAGCTTCGTCACTTGGCAGCGCACTGGCGACACGACCACTGGCTGAGTTGGAGGGGCTTGCGCCGGCGGACCCGCACCGCGGTCAGGGTGCCGCCCCAGACACAACCGGTGTCGAGGCACCAGGTACGCTCGGCGTGATGGAAACCCAGGGTCGACCAATGGCCGAACAGGATCCGTTCCCCGCGGGTGCGGCGTCCGGGGACCAGGAACCAGGGGATCACTCCCGGTGGCTGACTGCCCGGGGGGCCCTTGGCCTTGAGCACCAGCCGGCCGCCGGCCGTGCAAAAACGCAAACGGGTGAAACAATTGACACTGAAACGCAGGCGCGCTATGCCGTGCAGGGCCGGATCCCAGCGATCGGGCTGGTTGCCGTAGAGCACGCCCATGAAGTCCGGGAAGGCGTTCCCGCGCAACACCCGCTCCACCTCGTGAGCGCAGGCACGCGCAGTCGCCAGGTCCCACTGGGGCGGGAGGCCCGCATGGATCAGGGACCAGCCCTTGCTCGCGGAATGGTGCAGCAAGGGACGTTGACGCAGCCAGAGGAGCAGATCGGCCGCATCCGGGGCATCCAGCAGGCGCAGGAGCTGATCGTCCTCGCGATGCCGCAGGTTGCCGGCCGAAAGGGCGAGCAGATGCAGATCGTGGTTGCCCAGCACACAGACCGCGGCCTTGCCCAGGCTGCGCACGAAACGCAGGGTCTCGAGGGATTGGGGACCGCGATTGACCAGATCGCCCGCGAACCAGAGGCGGTCCCGCCCTGGATCGAAGCCGATGCGGTCGAGCAGACGCCGCAAGGGGTCATAGCAGCCCTGAATGTCGCCGATGGCGTAGGTGGCCATTACTGAGTCGAAGAATCACCCGCTGGATGAAGAAGAGGCCGCGCCCATGAGGCGCGGGCGCACCTTACCCCGGCCACATGGGGTCGGGCAAGCCGTGAGACGGCTCCATGAAACACTTCCGGGAACGGTCGGGGTCTCCCCATCCCCTCCCTGTCACAGGTCGGCGCGAGAGCGATGAACATCATCCGATTATTGATTGTTTCCCTCACTTTTGGTTCACTGCCTGCGTGGTGTGGCGAGCAGGAACAGGCCCTGTTCGCCGCCGCCGCGGCGGGCCGGATCGAGGCCGTCCGCGAACTCCTCGATCAGGGGGTGGACGTGGACGCCAAGGACGGCAAGGGGCGCACCCCCCTGATCCGGGCGGCGGCCGCAGGCAACAGTCGCACCCTGCGTCTGCTCCTGGCCGCCGGCGCGGACCCGAATGCCGTGGATGCCCGTGGGCGCAGCGCGCTGATGGAGGCCGCGGCCTTCGGTGCCCTGGGCAACGTCCGTCTGCTGTTGGCCCTGGGGGCCGACCCGAACCTCAAGGACCGCTCCGGACTCTCGGCCCTCGCCCTCGCCAAACGCGCCGGTCAGGGGGCGGTGGAGGAGGCCCTCCGCCAGGCCGGGGCCAAGCCGGACGAGCCGGTGGACAAGAAGGCCCAGGTGCCCCCCAAGGGGACGAAAAAATAGTCCTGTATTGGGCAACCTGTGATTCCCTTCAACGTTTCGAGGCTTCTTATAAACTACGTTAAGAACGCCCACCAACCACAAGACAACCAAAAGATGCTTCCTACAAAACCACGTCGCAAGCCGGATTTTTTCGCGGTCCTTGTCTTGGCCGTCACCCTCGGGGTCTCCGCCACCCTGGCCTACCAGCTCTATATCTACGGGGGTGGTGACGAATTGCCTTTGGCCCAGCACACCCCCCCGCCGAGTCTGGTGGGTGGCTGACGGCGTCCGTCGGCGCAAGGCTTGGCCTTTCTTCCTGATTCAGCGACTTGGGTGAGCGGCCTGCCAAGGTGACGGGACCCCTCCGGGTAGGGGTGGTGGGGGTGGGCTACCTCGGCCGTTTCCATGCCTTGATCTATGGGCGGATGCCCGGCGTGCAACTGCTCGGGGTGGTGGACCGGGACCCGGAGCGGGCCCGCAGTGTGGCCGCGGAGGCGGGTTGCCCGGCCTATGAGACCTGGGATCCCCTGCTCGACCGGGTGGATGCCGTCAGCCTCGTCGTGCCCACGAGCCTCCACCTGGAGGTGGCCCGGCCCTTCCTCGAACGCGGCATCCCCACCCTCCTGGAGAAACCCATCGCCGCCACCCGTGAACAAGGGCGCGAGATCGTGGCCCTGGCCGAGGCCGGCGGCACGCTGTTGCAGATCGGCCATCTCGAACGCTTCAACGCCGGGGTGATGGCCCTGGCCGGGCATATCCGCCGCCCGCGCTTCATCGAGGCCCAACGCCTCGGGGTGTTTGTGGAGCGGGCGACCGACGTGGACGTGGTCTCCGACCTCATGATCCACGATATCGACATCATCCTCTCCCTGGTGGCGGCGCCCATCGCGCGTATCGATGCCGTCGGCACCCCGGTGCTCACCGACCACATCGACATCGCCAATGCCCGCCTGGAATTCGAGGACGGCAGCGTGGCCAACGTGGTGGCCAGTCGCGTCTCCACCAAACGCCTGCGGCAGATGCGCGTCTTCTCCGCGGAGGGTTATCTCTCTCTGGACTTCAACAGCGGTGAGATCGAACGCGCCTATACCCGCCCTGGCCGGGACGGGGCGCGTGGCGAGATCGTGCGCGAATGTATCCAGACCCCTGGGGTGAAGCCCCTGGACGCCGAACTCGCCGCCTTCGTCGAGGCGGTGCGCAACGGCGGCCGGCCCCTGGTGGACGGCCGGACAGGCCTGAAGGCCCTGGAAGTGGCGCTGGAGGTCAAGGCCCGTATCGGGGAGTGAGCGGGAACGCCATCCGCCCCCCGTCCGGGCGGCCCGCAGAGTCCTCCGCACCCCGTAGGGCGGGAAAGCGACAGCGCATCCCGCCGTTACCGCGAAGGTTGCACTGTCCCTGCGCTGACCTCCCCTCCCCCGGGCAACGGGGTTCTTTCTGACGGCGCCGTCTACGGCGGGGGTAAAGTCCTCCGCACCCCGTAGGGCGGGAAAGCGACAGCGCATCCCGCCGTTACCGCGAAGGTTGCACTGTCCCTGCGCTGACCTCCCCTCCCCCGGGCAACGGGGTTCTTTCTGATAGCGCCTTCTATGGCACCGATGGACCCGCCCCCCGTCCCTGATGCCGCCAACCCGGCAGGTACTCCACCCCGGGAAGAGAACGCACGGGTTGCGGGTAGAGGGTCATCAGGGCCATCACCTCGGGATCGATATCTGTGGTGACGGGCAACCCCAGGTCGCGTGCCTGTTCGGCCCCGATGGGGTAGTCGTGCGTCCAGGTCCCGTTACTGAGACGCTCCGCCAGGGCCTCGGCCTGGGAGTCGTCCAGGATACCACCGAGCAGCCCGCGCACCGCCTCACGCACCTGGGCGATGGCCTTGCGCCCCACGTCGGCCAGCGCCAGGGTGCGATCGTCCACGCGCTCGATGGGCTTGCTCTCCACCACTTTCAGCAGGGAGACCGCGGGCAGATCACCGATCTGTGGATCCACCGGGCCCAGGACCGCATGAGGGCTCATATGGATCTCGTCGGCGGCCAGGGCGATGAGGGTGCCCCCGGAGAGGGCGAAGTGGGGCACGTGGACCCGCACCCGCCCGGGGTGGGCCTTGATCGCGCGGGCGATCTGCAGGGCCGCCAGGACCAGGCCCCCCGGGGTGTGCAAGACCAGATCCAGGGGTACCTTGGGGTCGGTCATGTGGATCGCCCGCAACACCGCCTCCGAGTCGTTGACGTCGATGTAGCGCATCAGCGGGAAGCCCAACAGGCGCATGGTCTCCTCGCGGTGGACCAGAAGGATCACCCGCGACCCCCGCTGGGACTCCAGGCGGGCGATGGTGCGCTGGCGGGCGGCCTCCAGCAGGCGTTGCTGGATCACGGGCTGGAAGGCAGAGAGGAGGAGGACGATCCAGAAGAGATCCATCAGGGTCATGGGCGGGATTCCGGTAGCGGTCAGTGAAGGGGACGGCCGAGGCCCAGGAAGACCTCATCGGGCTGATACGGGCGGCGTCGGGAAGGGGGCAGGCGCAGGCTGTGGGCCAGGGCCGCGCCCAGCAGAAAACCACCCACGTGCGCCCACCAGGCCACCCCGCCCCCCATATTGAAGGCGATCAGGTCCTGAGTGCCCTGGAGGAGCTGCATCAGGAACCAGAACAGGCCGAACAGGATGGCGGGCCACTCGAAGAAGAAGGGGAAGATGAAGAGCGGGATCATGAACAGGATGCGGGCGCGCGGAAACAGCAGGCTATAGGCGCCCATGACCCCGGCGATGGCCCCCGAGGCGCCGATGGCCGGCAGGGTGGAGCCGGCATTGACGAGCACATGCACCACCATCGCCCCCAGGCCCACCAGCAGGTAGAAGAGCAGGAAACGCAGGCTGCCCATGCGGTCCTCCAGGGCCGGGCCGAAGATCCACAGGACCCACAGGTTGCCGATGATATGCATCCAGCCGCCGTGCAGGAACTGGGCGGTGAGGAAAGGCAGGGGGTTGTGGGGGTCGAGGCCGTGCGCCAGGGCCCAGTGCGGGGCGAAATAGCGCGCCGGGACCAGGCCGAGATGGAAGGTCACCGCGTCCAGCCATTCCTTGGGCAGGCGCATCTCCCAGAGAAAGACCAGGGCGTTGATCAGGACGATGACCAGCACCATGAAGGGGAAGTGGCGCCGGGGGACGTCGTCACGCAGTGGGAACATGGATCTGACCTCTGTGTGCGCGGGCCCGGTGCCGGGCCGGGGCGTGGTGGCCGCTCACCGCGGCAGATCGCTCTCCCCGCCCCGCAGCCAGGCGTCCACCGCCCGGGCGCACTGACGGCCCTCGCGAATCGCCCAGACCACCAGCGACTGGCCGCGGCGCATGTCGCCGGCGGCGAACACCCCTTCGAGGGATGTGTGGTACGCCCGCCGCCCCTCGGTGTCGCCCTTGACGTTGCCGCGCGCATCCAGTTCCACCCCCAGGGTCTGCAACAGGCCCTCGTGCACCGGGTGGAGGAAGCCGAGGGCCAGGGTCACCAGGTCGGCGCGGATCTCGAACTCGGAGCCGGGGACCTCCTGCATCCGCCAGCGGCCCTGTGCGTCCTTGTCCCACTCCACCTTGACGCAGCGGGCGGCCGTCACCCGGCCCCGGCCGTCGTCGAGAAAGGCCTTGGTGGCGACGGACCAGAGGCGTTCGCACCCCTCTTCCTGGGAACTGGAGGTGCGCAACTTCTGCGGCCAATAGGGCCAGGTGAGTTCCTTGTCCTCCCGCTCGGGGGGCCTGGGCAGGATCTCGATCTGGGTCACCGAGCGGGCGCCGTGGCGGTTGGCGGTGCCCACGCAATCGGAGCCGGTGTCGCCGCCACCGATCACCAGTACGTGTTTGTCCTCGGCGCTGATGAATTCCGCGTCCGGCACGTAGACCCCTTGCACCCGCTTGCTGTTGGCGCGCAGGAACTCCATGGCGAAGTGCACCCCATCGAGGCCGCGGCCGGGCACCTCCAGGTCCCGCGGGTGCTCGCTGCCGCCGGTGAGCACCAGGGCATCGTACTCGGCCCGCAGCCGCTCCACGGGCAGGTCCACCCCCACGTGGGCGTTGGTGTGGAAGTCCACCCCCTCGGTGCGCATCTGGGCGATACGGCGGTCGATGAGGCGCTTGTTCAACTTGAAGTCGGGGATGCCGTAACGCAGCAGGCCGCCGATGCGGTCCTGCTTCTCGAACAGGTCCACGTTGTGACCGGCCCGTGCCAATTGCTGGGCACAGGCCAGGCCGGCCGGCCCGGAGCCCACCACGGCCACGCGCCTGCCGCTGCGGTGCCTGGGCACCTGGGGGCGGATCCAGCCTTGCTCCCAGGCGTGATCGATGATGGCGCACTCGATGGTCTTGATGGTCACCGGGGTGTCGGGGATGTTCAGGGTGCAGGCCGCCTCGCAGGGGGCCGGGCACACCCGCCCGGTGAACTCGGGGAAGTTGTTGGTGCTGTGCAGGACCTCGATGGCCTCGCGCCAGCGGTCCTTGTAGACCAGGTCGTTCCAGTCCGGGATGATGTTGTTCACCGGGCAGCCGTTGTGGCAATAGGGGATGCCGCAGTCCATGCAGCGCGCGCCCTGGATCCGCAGCTCCTCGTCCGGCAGGGGGACGATGAACTCCTGGTAGTGGACGATGCGATCGGCCACCGGCTGATAACGGCGGTCATTGCGGGCGTATTCCAGGAATCCGGTCGGCTTACCCATGGCGGGCCACCCCCTTGAGTTGCTTGGGCGCCCGCGGCGGGCGCCGGTCACGGGCCTTGAGTTCGGTCAGGGCGCGGCGGTAGTCCACCGGCATCACCTTGACGAAGCGGGGGAGATAGTCCTCCCAGGCGTCGAGGATGCGCCGCGCCACCGCGCTGTCGGTGTAGTGCAGATGATTCTGGATCAGGTGCCGGAGGCGCAGGGCGTCGTAGCGGGTCATGTCGTGGGAGAGATCCACCCGGCCGTGGCTCTCCAGATCACCACCCTGGTGGTCCAGGGCCTCCAGGGCGGCATCCTCCTCGGCGATGGGCTCCAGCTCCACCATGGCCTGGTTGCAGCGCCGTTCGAACCCGCCCTCCTCGTCCAGGACGTAGGCCACGCCGCCCGACATGCCGGCGGCGAAGTTGCGCCCGGTGGGGCCGAGGCAGACCATGACCCCACCGGTCATGTATTCGCAGCCATGGTCGCCCACCCCCTCCACCACCGCGGTGACCCCGGAGTTGCGCACGCAGAAGCGCTCGCCCGCGACCCCGCGGAAGTAACATTCGCCGGAGATCGCCCCGTAGAGCACGGTATTGCCCACGATGATGTTGTCCTCGGCGCGCTCGATGGCGGCCTCCGGCGGCGGGTAGACGACGATACGGCCGCCGGACATCCCCTTGCCCACGTAGTCGTTGGCCTCGCCGGCCAGTTCCAGGGTCACCCCCCGGGCCAGCCAGGCGCCGAAGGACTGGCCCGCCGTCCCCTTCAGGCGGATGTGGATGCTGTCGTCGGGCAGTCCCGCGTGACCGTAGCGTTCGGCCACCCGGCCGGAGAGCATGGCCCCGACGCTGCGGTTGTAGTTGTGGATCTCGTGTTCGATCCGCACCGCCTCCCGGCGCTCCAGGGCGGGCGCAGCGGCGGCGATCAGCTGGTGGTCCAGGGCCTGCTCCAGGCCGTGGTCCTGTGTCTGGCAGTTGCGGGTGGCCACCTCGGGCCCCACGCGCGGCCTGCTGAGGATGCGCGAGTAGTCGAGACCACGGGCCTTCCAGTGTTCGATGGCCGGACGCAGGTCCAGGCGGTCCATGCGCCCGATCATGTCCTCGACCCGGCGGAAGCCCAGGCGGGCCATGATGCCCCGCAGTTCCTCGGCCACCATGAAGAAGTAGTTGATGACGTGCTCGGGCTTGCCGGTGAAGCGCTTGCGCAACTCCGGGTCCTGGGTGGCCACGCCGACGGGACAGGTGTTCAGGTGGCACTTGCGCATCATCACGCAGCCCTCCACGATCAGGGGGGCGGTGGCGAAGCCGAACTCGTCGGCGCCCAGGAGGGCGCCGATGGCCACGTCCCGGCCGGTGCGCAGGCCGCCGTCCACCTGCACCGCGATACGCCCGCGCAGGTCGTTGAGGACCAGGGTCTGATGGGTCTCGGCCAGGCCGATCTCCCAGGGCGAGCCGGCGTGTTTGATGGAGGTCAGCGGCGAGGCGCCGGTGCCGCCGTCGTAACCGGAGATGGTGACGTGGTCGGCATGGGCCTTGGACACCCCCGCGGCCACGGTGCCCACCCCCACCTCGGAGACCAGCTTCACCGAGATGCGCGCCTTGGGGTTGACGTTCTTGAGATCGTGGATGAGCTGGGCCAGGTCCTCGATGGAATAGATGTCGTGGTGGGGCGGAGGCGAGATCAGGCCCACCCCGGGGGTGGAGTGGCGCACCCGGGCGATCTGCTTGTTCACCTTGTGCCCGGGCAACTGGCCGCCCTCGCCGGGCTTGGCCCCCTGGGCGATCTTGATCTGGATGTCGTCGGCGTTGACCAGGTACTCGGTGGTGACCCCGAAGCGCCCGGAGGCCACCTGTTTGATGGCGGAACGCTCGGGGTTCATGTTCCCGTCGGGCAAAGGTCTGAAGCGCTCGGGTTCCTCGCCCCCCTCGCCGGTGTTGGACTTGCCGCCCAGGGCGTTCATCGCCCGGGCGAGGGTGGAATGGGCCTCGTAGGAGATGGAGCCGAAGGACATGGCCCCAGTGGCGAAGCGCTTGACGATCTCCTTGGCCGGTTCCACCTCCTCCAGGGGCACGGGCTCTTCGGCCCAGCGGAATTCCATCAGGCCACGCAGGGTGAGCAGGCGCTCGTTCTGCTCGTTCACCTGGCGGGCGTATTCCGCGTAGGTGGCCGCGTCGTTGGCGCGGGTGGCGTGTTGCAGCTTGGCGATGGTGTCCGGGGTCCAGACGTGGTCCTCGCCGCGCACCCGCCAGGCGTAGTCGCCGCCCACGTCCAGGTGGCGGCGGTAGATGAAGGCGTCGCCATAGCCCTGGCGGTGCCAGCGCACGGCCTCCTCGGCCACCTGATCGAGGCCGACCCCCCCGATGGTGGTCTGGGTGCCGGTGAACCAACGCGCCACGAAGTCCGGGGCGAGGCCCACGGCGTCGAAGATCTGCGCCCCGCAATAGGACTGGTAGGTGCTGATGCCCATCTTCGACATGACCTTCTTCAGGCCCTTGCCCACGGCCTTGATGTAGCGCGCCTGGGCCTCGGCGAAGTCCAGGGGCTCGGGGAGCTGGGGCAGGAGTTCCTGGATGGTGTCGAAGGCCAGATAGGGGTTGATGGCCTCGGCGCCGTAACCGGCCAGGGTGGCGAAGTGGTGCACCTCCAGGGCGGCGCCGGTCTCCACCACCAGGCCGGAACGGGTGCGCAGGCCCTGGCGGATGAGGTGGTGATGCACCGCCGAGGTGGCGAGCAGGGCGGGGATGGCGACGTGGTCGGCGTTGGTGGCGCGGTCCGAGAGGATGAGGATGTTGTAGCCCTCGAGGACCGCGGCCTCGGCCTGCTCGCACAGGCGTTCCAGGGCGCCCGCCATCCCCGCGGCCCCCTCCCGGGCCGGATAGACCAGGCTCAGGGTGTGGGTGCGGAACTGGCCGGCGCAGTTGTCCTCGATGTGGCGGATGCGCTCCAGGTCTTCGTTGGTGAGGACCGGCTGGGAGACCTCCAGGCGCCAGTGGGTGCCGGCCTCGTCCAGGCCGAGCAGATTGGGGCGCGGACCGATCAGGGACACCAGCGACATCACCAGCTCTTCGCGGATGGGGTCGATGGGTGGATTGGTGACCTGGGCGAAGTTCTGCTTGAAGTAGTTGGACAGGTGGCGCGGACGGTTGGAGAGCACCGCCGGGGGCTGGTCGGCGCCCATGGAGCCGATCGCCTCCTGACCGGTGAGGACCATGGGGGTGAGCAGGAACTTGAGATCCTCCTGGGTGTAACCAAAGGCCTGCTGGGCGTCGCGCAGGGTGTCGCTGTCCGGTGTCATGGGGGCGACATCGCCGGGCAGGTCGTCCAGGTGGATCTGGGTGCGGTCGAGCCATTCACGATACGGCTGGGCCGCGGCCAGTTCGGCCTTGAGTTCCTCGTCCTCCACGATCCGGCCCTGTTCCAGATCGATGAGGAACATGCGCCCGGGCTGGAGCCGCCACTTCTTGACGATCTGCTCCTCGGGGATGTCCAGCACGCCCATCTCCGAGGCCATCACCACCAGGCCGTCCCGGGTGATGAGGTAACGCGCCGGGCGCAGGCCGTTGCGGTCGAGGGTGGCACCGATCTGGCGGCCGTCGGTGAAGGCGACCGCGGCGGGACCGTCCCAGGGCTCCATGAGGGCGGCATGGTATTCGTAGAAGGCCCGCCGCGCCGGGTCCATGAGGTCGTTGCCGCCCCAGGCCTCGGGGATCAGGATCATCATGGCGTGGGCGAGGGAATACCCGCCCATCACCAGGAGTTCCAGGGCGTTGTCGAAACAGGCGGAGTCGGACTGGCCCTCGGCGATGAGCGGCCAGATCCGCTCCAGGTCCTCGCCCAGGACCCCGGACTTCATGGTCTGACGGCGTGCGGCCATCCAGTTGACGTTGCCGCGCAGGGTGTTGATCTCGCCGTTGTGGCAGATCATCCGGAACGGCTGGGCCAGGTCCCAGGTGGGGAAGGTGTTGGTGGAGAAGCGTTGATGGACCAGGGCCAGGGCCGACTCCAGGCGTGGATCGCGCAGGTCCTGGTAATAGGCGCCCACCTGACCTGCCAGGAGCATGCCCTTGTAGTTGATGGTCCGCGAGGACAGGGTCACCACGTAGAATTCGTCCTTGCCGAAGCCCTGATCGCGCAGGTGGTTGTCCATCTGCTTGCGGATCACGAACAGGCGGCGCTCGAAGGCGTCCTGGTCGGGACAGTCGGGGCCACGGCCGATGAACACCTGACGCACGCAAGGCTCCAGGGGCAACACCGAATATCCGAGGTCGGCGTTGTCCACCGGCACGTCGCGCCAGCCCAGGAGCCGCTGTCCGCTCTCGGTGACATGGGCCTCCAGTCGCGCCTCCACCTGGCGGCGGCGTTCGGGATCGCGCGGCAGAAACAACATGCCGACCCCGTACCCGCCCACGGGCGGGAGTTCGAAATCCAGCACCGCGCGCAGAAAGCCGTCGGGGATCTGGAGCAGGATGCCCGCCCCGTCACCGGCCTTGGGATCCGCGCCCACGGCGCCGCGATGGGTCAGACGCTCCAGAATCTGGAGACCTTGTTCGACGATGTCGTGGCTCTTGCGGCCTTGGATGTCGGCCACGAAACCCACACCGCAGGCGTCGTGCTCATGGGCGGGGTGATAGAGCCCCTGTGGTTCCGGTAGTGCCCTATGGCTCATGGCGGACCTCTGTACTGGGTGAATTCGGGGCAAACGAACCCCCGCCAGCCCCTGAGGCGGGCGGGGGCCAATGTGCCAAAGATGGGGAGCATACCGAATCCCGAGGGCTTGGAAAAGCGGGGTTTGCCGAAATGGCCCTGGTGGCGTCTGCGCAACCATTTGTTTAACATGAGAATTCGGCAGCAGCGCCAGTGGGTGGCCATGGCGCGACGGGCGTGCTACGCGCGCCTGCGAAGGGGCACCGCCCGGCCCACGGTCTGGAAGGCCGATGGGCACGCTTCGCTTTGCCACCCCGCGGGCTGGGGTGACCGCGAACGGAGCATCTGCCTGGGTTCCCATCGGGCCTTCGGGATGTTGGAGATATCCTTCCCCTGGACATGTGCAACCACGAAACCGGAAGGTGCAATCCCCCGCTCCCTTCATCGTCCGAAAATGGCGGTCCATTCATGTAGCGCACGCAGACCGCGGCAAGACTCGGCTGTTCAACGGGCTGTCCAGGGGAACATGCAGTGAACTCGTGTCCACAGGGCATGGAACGAGTGCACTTTGAGCGATATCAATGCCCGCCAGCCCGTATAGAGGGGACCATTCCTCCTTCTCTCCCCGTTTTCCGAAGGTCCCTCCATGCCCAGCATCACCCAACACCTGAGCGGCGAGCACCGCGCCTGCGACCACACCTTCGCCGCTGCCGAGGCGCGTGCCGCTGAAGGCGATCTGGTGGCCAGCCGCGACCTCTTCGAGGAGTTCTTCGAGGCCATGGAACGGCACTTCCGGCGCGAAGAGTCGGTCCTGTTCCCCGAATTCGAGGCCCGCACCGGTCAGACTCAGGGCCCTACCCTGATCATGCGCCACGAACACGAGCAGATGCGCCGGGTCTTTCAGGACCTGGCCACGGCCTTCGATGCCGGCGACGCCGGCCAGATCCTGGGCCTGGCCGAGACCCTGCTGATCCTGATGCAGCAACACAACACCAAGGAGGAACAAATGCTCTATCCCATGAGCGATCAGGCCCTGGCCGACCGTCTGGACACCCTTCTGGAGGCCATGCAGAGACCGTGAACGTCATCGAACTGGATGTCAGCGCCCTCGAACCCTGCGAGCCCCTGGAGCGCATCCTCGAGGCCCTCCCCCGGTTGGGGGCCGGGGACTGGCTGAGGGTACGCCACCGGCGTGAACCACGCCCGCTGTACGGGCTCCTGGCGGAGGGTGGGTTCCGCTGGTGGACCCGCTGCGACGAGCGGGGCTGCGAGATCCGTATCTGGCGTGACGGCGACGCCGGCGCCGAGCAGGCGGCGCTGGACGCCTGATCCATGCGCGGGATCGCTGACCTGTCCCTGGAGCAGGCGCCCCCCTTGTGGACGCCCTTCCTATTTCTGTTCGGGGCCCCCTGGTTCGGGGTCCTCGCCGGGGCGCTGTTGCTGAAGGTCGGCGCACTCCCGGTGCTTGACCGTTGGCAGGGGGCGGCGCTGGCCCTCACCCATTTGCTCACCCTGGGTGTGCTCACCCTCTCCATGTGCGGTGCCTCCATCCAATTGCTGCCGGTTTTGGTGGGCGTACCCGTGCCACGGGTGCGCTGGGTGGCGGCCTGGACCTGGCCCCTGCTGGTGGCGGGCACCCTCGCCCTGGCCTGGGGCTTCCTGGAAGGCGGGACACCCTGGCTCGTGGCGGGGGCCGCCGGGACGCTCGCCGGCCTGGCCCCCTTTCTGGTCGCCATGGGCCTGGCCCTGGCACGCGCGCGGGTCAGCCACCACAGCTTGCGTGCCATGGCCCTCGCCTGTGTCTCCCTCGCCGTGACCCTGGTCCTTGGGGCGTTGCTGGTCGCCGGCCTCGGTGGATACAGGACATTCGATGAGATTGTCCTGCTCGCCGGTCTGCATCTGTCCTGGGGGCTGCTCGGTTGGGTGGGCCTGTTGCTGGCAGGCGTCGCCTGGCAGGTGGTGCCACTGTTTCAGATGACCCCGGAATATCCCCCCCTCGTCCGACGCTTCCTCGCTCCCGGCTTGTTTCTGTGGCTCGTCACGACGCTCCCCGTCTCCTGGTTGTGGCCCGGCCTCTGGCCCTGGATCCTGCTCCCCGCCCTGCTGGGCATGGCATGGATGGCCGCACTCACCTTGCAGTTGCAACGCCGGCGCACCCGCAAGACGCCCGATCTCACCCTCGACTACTGGCGCCTGGGCATGGCTTGCCTGCTCGCCGCCCTCGCGGTCTGGCCCCTGGGGGCCCTATGGGGCGGCCCCTGGGTCTGGTGGCTGGGGACCCTGATGCTCCCCGGTGGTGTCCTCTCCCTGTTGAACGGCATGCTCCTCAAGATCGTCCCCTTCCTGTCCTGGTTCCACCTTCAGCACCGGCAGATGGCCCACCTCCGCGAACGAGGCGGGCTGGTAGAGATCCCCCACATGCACGCCCTGCTGCCCACCACCCTGGGGCGTTGGCAATGGCGCCTGCACCTCCTCGCTCTGATGAGTGCCTTGGCGACCCCGGCAGCACCCGGACTCCTGGCGCGGGTCACCGGAGGGTTACTGGTCGCCGCCTATGGTCTCCTGGGTCTGGCCTTCATTCGGGTGTGGCTGGGATACCGGTCGGCACAGGGACAGTTTGGATAGTATGAGACGTGTCAGGAGATGGTTTCCATCAGGACGATGGGCATCGCACAGCCTGGTCTTCACAACCGCCGCCCCCTCACCCCCCGCCCCTGCACCGGCAGATGCAGGAGGATGGACACACGCCGGTTCATGGCCCGGTGCGCGGGGGTATCGTTGGCCACCCGCGGGCGGGTATCGCCGTAGCCCGTCGCATGGATCCGCGCCGGGGACACCCCTTTGGCCACCAGATAACGCACCACCTCGGTGGCGCGCAGGGAAGACAGCTCCCAATTGGAACGGAAGCGGCGGCTGTGGATCGGCCGGTCGTCGGTATGACCCTCCACCGAGATCTCCAGATCCTCGCGCATGAGGGTGGGCGCCAGGTCGTCGAGCAGGCGGCGTCCATCCGCCGTCAATCTCGCACTCCCCGAGGGAAAGAGGATACTGCTGCCCACTTCCATACGGATATCCCCGCCCTCCAGGAAGAGTTCCAGACGATCGCCGCCCTGGCTGGAAAGGATTCCGGCCACCCGGTCGAGAGGCCCGGCCACTGCGGCCTCGGGCAATACCACGGGATTCACGGGATGGCGTTGGGGGGGCGCCGGCGGCCGCGGCGCGGAGGCGGGCGGCGTCTCGGCCACGGGCGCGGACGCGGGTGGGGCCACCGGCCCGGAGGCCAGCGGAGCGGGACGGGTATTCAACACCGCCAGCAGGACCTTGGGATCCAACTCGGCAGGTGCCGGGGGGGCGCTGCCGAGGTGCAGCCCATCCACCAGCGGCACGGTCCCGGGATCGTCCGCGGACAACAGGCTCATCCCCAGGAGGACCGCGAACAGGGTCAGCAGCAACAACAGCAGATCGGCGTACCCCAGGGACCAGCCGCCGTCGTCGCGCACCTCCGTCGAGGCATCCAGCTCGCGCAGGAGTTCGTCCACCCCCGCCGGGCGCGCCGGGATGCGCGCCGCGGGCGGGTCGCGTCGCAGGCGGGAGACGGCCATGGGTCAGGCCCTCTCCAACAGGGCGACCGGGGCCGAACCCGCTTCGGGCGGCGCCTCGGGCAGGGCCTCATGGGAGTTGAGGTATTCGTCGATGACCAGGGGGTGACGACGTTCGTACAACATCACCAGGGCCTCCAGGAGGAAGCTCATCCAGGCCAGGCGCTGACGCGAGCGGTCCTCCAGCTTGATGGCCACGGGCTTGAACAGGAGATTGGCGGCCACCAGGCCGTAGAGGGTGCTGAGCAGGGCGAAGCCCATGGCCACGCCCATCTCCCCCAGGCCGCTGTGGCCCAGGCCCTGGAGCAGGCTGATGAGACCGAACAGGGTCCCCAGCATCCCGAAGGCCGGGGCGAAGGAGGCCATGGTCCCGAGGATGCGCACATCCCGCTGATCGCGTTCCTTCTGGTCGCGGATGCGCCATTGCAGCAGCCGCGCCAGTTCCGGGCCCTGTTGCGGATCCAGGGCGAGGCGCGCGCCGGCCTCCAGGAAGGGGTCCTCCAGCTCCCCCAGGGCGCGCTCGGCGCCACGCAGATCACCGCGCCGGTGGGCCTGGGCCACGCGCACGAAGGCGCGGCGGTCGGCGAAGCCCACCTCCACGGGCTGGCGCAGGATGTGGGGGATGCGCCGGAGCAATCCCTGCACCGGATCGACACCGTGTCCGATTATCGACGCCACCAGGGTGCCGCCGAGCACCAGCACCAGGCCCGGCAGGTTGATGAAGGTCAGGCCGTCGCCGCGCAGCAGCAGCAAGGCACCCGCGGGAATGGCCAGGGCGGCGAGCGGGATGAAGATCTTGGACTTGGACATGGGATCCCCTCGGTTCCAAAGCGACTTGCAGGGGGGTATGCAAGCAGCGGGCCAAGGTTCGGATTCCGCCGTGATCCGCGTGGCCACTCCGTGCGGGAGTCATCGCGGCCTAAGCCGTTCCCACGGCCATGGGAAGGTACCGCGGGCGAGGCCTTGCGTCTACGTCCCCGTTGGCTGGACCCGCCATCCGGCGGCAAGGCCCTGCCGCCCCCGCTGTCTTCAGACGACGCCAGCGTAGATCTCCGCCAAGGGCAGGTCGAGGTCCAGGCAGTCCAGGTGCACCGAGCCCTCACCGTGGATCTCGCGCCTCCAGTCCCGGGCACGCCGGTATATACCCGTCGCACGTGAATATTTCGCTACTGCGGCCGCCCCTCGCACCCCTGGGCTGTGTTGCGAAAGCTCGCCATAGTTCCCGCTATGACTCGCTTCCGCGCCTTGCCCAGGGGCACGAGGAACACCCTCGAAAAACGAAATATTCACGTGCGACGGGTATACCTCCACCCTGGGCCGGTCCTGGGCCACCAGGAGGTATTCCCTCAGGCTATCCAGGGTCTGATACGCCAGGCGTTTCTCCCCCCGGTCGATGCGTTCGGTGGCGGGCGAGAGGACCTCGACGATCAGGCAGGGGCGGGTGCACCAATAGGTCTCCCGATCATC
>Ga0256841_1000151_pt1 | contig 76746 bp, 72 predicted proteins | sample 356308metaG_FD_185971 | JGI IMG/M metagenome (GOLD analysis project Ga0256841, IMG submission 185971) | Hydrothermal vent microbial communities from Mid Atlantic Ridge, Atlantic Ocean - 356-308 | ecosystem: Environmental > Aquatic > Marine > Hydrothermal vents | place: Atlantic Ocean: Mid...
GAGGTGGAGCTGATCACGCCGGTGGCGATGGACAAGGGGTTGCGGTTTGCGATCCGGGAAGGCGGCCGGACGGTGGGCGCCGGCACCGTCACCGAGATCATCGAGTAGCGGTGACGGCGCCACGGAGCCGGCTTCCGGCGCCGGCGGAAAGAGAAGAAGCGATATGGCAACTTCGCTGAGAGAACGAATCCGCATCCGGTTGAAGGCGTATGACCATCGGATCCTGGACCAGTCGACGCGGGAGATCGTCGAAACGGCGAGGCGCACCGGTGCGCAGGTGGCGGGGCCCATTCCGCTGCCCACGGTGAAGAACCGCTTCACCGTCCTGCGGTCGCCCCACGTCGACAAGAAGTCGCGTGAGCAGTTCGAAATCCGGACGCACAAGCGGCTGCTCGACATCGTGGAGCCGACCCAGGACACCGTGGACGCGCTCATGAAACTCGATCTGCCTGCCGGCGTGGATGTGGAGATCAAGGCGTTTGGGAAATAGTGCGGACGGAAGCCGGCGCCGGGATCTTCCCTCCGGCTTCCGGGTGCAGGCAAGTATGGAAGGCTTCGGGTTCCACTGGCGCGGGCGGCCGTCGGCCGAGGGCGCGGTTCCCGCTCCGGCGGCCCGATACTTCTCGAGGTGGTTATGGCCCCAGGAATTCTCGGCAAGAAAATCGGAATGACGCAGGTGTTCCGCCCGGATGGGCAGGTGGTGCCCGTGACGCTGCTGAAAGCCGGGCCGTGCGTGGTGGTGCAGCGGAAGACGCCCGCCAAGGACGGCTACGACGCGGTCCAGTTGGGCTTGATGGAATATGTCAAGCCCAGCCGGATCAACAAACCTCGCACGGGCCATTTGAAGAAGGCCGGCGTGAGCGGCATCCGTTACCTGCGGGAACTGCGCCTGCGTCCCGGCGACGACGACTTGAAGGCGGGCGACAAGGTCCTCGTCAGCGAGTTCAAGCCCAGGGAGAAGGTTGACGTGATCGGAATCAGCAAGGGGCGCGGTTTTGCCGGTCTCTTCAAGCGGCATCACTTCCGCGGCGGCGACGCCACCCACGGATCGATGTTCCACCGCCGGGCCGGCTCCATCGGCGCTTCGAGCTTCCCGTCCCGGGTCTTCCCGGGAATGCGGATGGCCGGCCACATGGGCGCCCAGCGGGTCACGGTGAGGAACCTCGAGATCATCGATGTGGACGAGGAAGACAACGTGCTGGTAGTCAAGGGCGCCGTGCCCGGCCCTAACGGTGGCTACGTGATCGTCCGCCGGGCGAGAAGGAGATAAGCGTATGCCCAAGGTGGATGTCGTTGACTTGAACAACCAGAAAGTGGGCGAGATCGAACTCGCGGACAGCGTCTTTGCCGCCGACATCAACGAAGCCCTCTTGTACGAGGCCGTCCGGCACTACCTCGCCTGCCGCCGCCGCGGGACGGCCAAGACCAAGACGCGGGCCGAGGTTTCCGGCTCCGGCCGCAAGCCCTGGCGGCAGAAGGGCACCGGGCGCGCCCGGGCCGGCTCCATCCGCAGCCCCCTGTGGCGTCACGGCGGCACCGTCCATGGCCCGCAGCCGCGCGACTATAGCTACCGGCTGCCCCGGAAGATGCTGCTCGGCGCCCTCCGTTCGGCCTTGAGCGCCAAGCTGCGCGAGGGCCGGCTCACCGTGGTGAGGGAGTTCGCTCTCGCGGACCACAAGACCAGGACCGTCCGTTCCGTGCTCGACGCCCTCGAGGCCCGGCGCACGGTGCTGCTCGTCGATAACTCCGGCGACCAGAAGCTGACGCTTGGTTCCCGCAACCTGCCCGGCGTCACCCTGCTGCCCAGCCGGCAGCTCACTCCTTACCACCTGCTGGGCCATGAGCGCGTCCTCATGTCGGAGGCCGCCGCCCGCAAGCTTTCGGAGGTGCTGGCGAAATGAACATCTACGAAGTCATCCGCCGGCCGCTGATCACCGAGAAGGGCGTCGCCGTCAAGGACGAGCAGCGCACCCTCGTCTTCGAGGTGGCTCGCGGGGCGAACAAGACCCAAATCAAGAAAGCCGTCGAAACGCTGTTCAAAGTCAAGGTCGAAGAGGTGCGCACCACCAATATTCGGGGCAAGCTTCGGCGGCGCGGCCGTTTCTCCGGCTACCGGCCCGATTGGAAGAAAGCCTACGTCAAATTGCAGCCCGGCCAGAAGATGCCGGAGTTCGCGGAGATCTAAAAGGGGTAGAGTGCGATGCCAGTGAAATCTTACCGCCCCACGACGCCGACCCGGCGGTTCCAGACGGTGCTGGACCGCTCGGACCTCGCTAAGAAGAAGCCGGAGAAGGCGCTCACCAAGGGGCTCAAAAAGAGCGGCGGACGCAACAACACCGGCGAGATCACCATCTGGTGGCGCGGCGGCGGTCACAAACGCCGCTACCGGGTCGTCGACTTCAAGCGGGACAAGATCGGCGTGCCCGCCCGGGTGGCCGCCATCGAGTATGACCCCAACCGGTCAGCCCGCATCGCCTTGCTGCACTACGCCGACGGCGAGAAGCGCTACATCCTCGCTCCCGTCGGTCTGGAAGTCGGCCAGACGGTGATGTCCGGGCCCGAAGCCGATATCCTGCCGGGCAACGCCTTGAAGCTCGAGAACATTCCGCCTGGCACCACGATCCACAATATCGAGCTGCGGCCGGGCAAGGGCGGGCAACTGGTCCGCTCGGCCGGCGCCGACGCCCAACTGGTAGCCCGGGAAGGAAAGTACGCGCTCGTCAAGCTCCCGTCGGGCGAGGTCCGCAAGATCCTCTCGGCCTGCATGGCCACCGTCGGCCAGGTGGGCAACGTCGACCATGAGAACGTTTCCCTCGGCAAGGCGGGCCGCTCCCGGTGGCTGGGCCGCCGGCCTCATAACCGGGGCGTGTCGATGAACCCGGTGGACCACCCCCACGGCGGCGGCGAGGGCCGCACCTCCGGCGGCCGCCACCCCGTCACCCCCTGGGGCCAGCCGACCCGCGGGTTCCGTACCCGCAACAACAAGCGGACCGACAAGTACATCGTCAGCAGGAAGTCGAAGAAGGGCAGATAAGCTATGGGCCGTTCACTGAGAAAAGGACCGTTCGCCGACGAGCACCTCGTCAAGAAGGTGCTGGCGATGAACGAACAAGGGCAGAAGAAGGTGATCCGCACCTGGTCCCGGCGCTCCACCATCCTGCCCGAGTTCATCGGCCACACCATCGCGGTGCACAACGGCAAGAAGTTCATCCCGGTCTACATCACCGAAAACATGGTGGGCCACAAGCTGGGAGAGTTCGCTCCGACGCGGACGTTCCGCGGCCATGCGGGCAAATCGGAGAAGACCGCGCGGAGGTAGGGAGTTCGAGCCATGCAAGCTAGAGCGGAAGCGCGTTACGTCCGGGTCTCGCCGCAGAAAGCCCGGCTGGTGGTGGACCTGATCCGCGGGCAGCGGGCCGAGGACGCCCTCGTCACGCTGCAGTTCACCAACAAGCGGATCGCTCCGATGGTCGAGAAGGTCTTGCGGTCCGCCATCGCCAACGCCGAGAACAAAGATCCCGACATCGACGTCGATGAACTCGTCGTCACCGGGGCCTACGTCAACGAGGGGCCGCGGATGAAGCGGATCCGTCCAGCGCCGATGGGGCGGGCATTCCGCTACCAGCGGCGCATGTCCCACATCGTGGTCGAAGTCGGCACGCCGGATTCCGACGAGGAAGCTGAGGAAGCTTAAGAATGGGTCAAAAGGTTCATCCATACGGTTTTCGCCTGGGCGTGACAAAGACGTGGCGCTCGCGCTGGTTCGCCAAACACGACTACGCCGAGCTGCTCCGGGAGGATCTCGAACTCAAGAAGATGCTCCGCAAGCGGCTGAAGTCGGCTGGCGTGAGCTCCATCGAGATCGACCGTCCCGGCAACAAGCTCCGGCTGACCATCCGCACTTCCCGCCCCGGCATCGTCATCGGACGCAAAGGGGCCGAGATCGAGAAGCTCAAGGCCGAGCTGACCCGGCGCACCAACCGCGACGTCTACATCGACATCCAGGAGGTGCACAAGCCCGAGCTCGACGCCCAGCTCGTCACCGAGTCGATCGCCCTCCAGCTCGAGAAGCGCGTCGCCTTTCGGCGCGCTATGCGGAAGGCCGTGGACAGCGCCCTGCGCTTCGGCTGCAAAGGCATCAAGGTGCGCGTCTCCGGGCGCCTGAACGGGGCCGAGATCGCCCGCAGCGAATGGTACCTGCAGGGGCGGCTGCCGCTGCACACCCTGCGCGCCGACATCGACTACGGCTTCAGCCAGGCCTATACGACTTACGGCGTCATCGGCGTCAAGTGCTGGATCTACAAGGGCGAGATCCTCGACGATTCCTGGCACCCGGCTTTGAAGCTGGAGCCTGAGCCGCGCCGGCTCCCGCGGCGGGAGCGGCGTCCGCGCCACGAGCCTCAGGCGCCTCCAGTCACCGCCGCTCCGCCGGAGGGGGCGCCCCGGCCCGTGCAGCCGCCGCCCGCGGCGATACCCAAGCGCAGCGCCGCGGGACCCGGCGAAGGGCCGTTGATGCCTCCGCTGGTGCCGCCGAAGCCGGCCTGGAAGGAAGAGTTGGGCAAGCCTGCCGCCGAGCCCGCAAAACCGGAGGACGAATCCGCGAAGGCCGAGGCCGCTGCGCCGGCGCCCGAGACTGCTGCGCCGCCCGCCGCTCCCGAAACGGCCGCGCCGGAGACTCCGCCGCCGGTTGCGCCCGCTCCCGCCGAGGACGCCGGAGCGCCGGAAACTCCGGGAGAGGACGCCGGGGAAAACAAGCAGGAATAACCAGGGAGTGAGATTGCCATGTTGATGCCAAAGAAGGTCAAGCACCGCAAGGTGCAGCGCGGCGCCATGCCCGGTAAGGCATGGCGCGGCTCGACGGTGGCGTTCGGCGATTACGGTCTGAAGGTGCTGGACCGGGCCTGGATTACTGACCGGCAGATCGAGGCCGCCCGCGTGGCCATGACCCGGCACATCAAGCGCGGCGGCAAAGTCTGGATCCGTATCTTTCCGGACAAACCGATCACCAAGAAGCCCGCCGAGGTCCGTATGGGCAAGGGTAAGGGCAACCCGGAGCAGTGGGTGGCCGTGGTGCGCCCCGGCCGGGTCGTCTTCGAAATGGAAGGCGTGGCCGAGCCCGTCGCCCGCGAGGCCCTGCGGTTGGCGGCCCAGAAGCTGCCGGTGCCGTGCAGGTTTGTCACCCGCCGGCCGTTCGACTGAGGCCGGAGGACGGTTCGAGGAAACCACCACGATGAGAGCAGAAAAACTTCGGGAGCTCGACGACAACGAGTTGCGGCTTCAGGAAAAGGAGATCTCCGAGCAGTTGTTCCGCCTGCGGCTGCAGTTGAGTCTCGGTCAGATGGACGGTTTGAAGAAGTACAAGGTGCTCAAGAAGGACCGTGCCCGGATCCTCACCATCCTTCGCGAGCGTGAGTTGGCGGCGCAACAGGAAGGGAAGAAGTGACCATGGCTCACTCCAGTGGAAAAGGGCGCAAAAACACCAAGGTCGGCCGCGTCGTCTCGACCAAGATGGACAAGACCATCGTCGTCGAGGTGACCCGCCGCGTGCCTCATCCGCTCTACAAGCGGATCGTGACCCGCCGGAAGAAGTTCCACGCCCACGACGAAGAGAACACCTGCCGCCCGGGCGACCTGGTCCGGATCATCGAGAGCCGTCCGTTGAGCCGGACGAAACGCTGGCGTCTGGATGAGATCATCCGGCGCGCCGTCCAGGTCGGCGTGGGCGGACCGGCCCCCGCCGGCGACAAAACGGAAACCACGTGAGAAGAGGTTGAGACGCCATGATCGGAATGCGAACGATGCTCGAGGTGGCCGACAACAGCGGGGCGCGGAAGCTCCAGTGCATCCTGCCCCTCGGGGGCAACGTGGGTGACCGCGCCGGGCTGGGCGATGTGGTCACCGCCAGCGTCAAGGAGGCCGCCCCCGATTCGCCCATCAAGAAGGGCAAGGTGGTGCGCTGCGTCATCGTCCGCCTCCGCAAGGAGACCCGCCGCAAGGACGGAACCTATATCCGGTTCGACTCCAACGCGGCGGTCTTGATCAACAACGACGGCGAGCCGATCGGAACCCGCGTTTTCGGGCCGGTGGCCCGTGAACTGCGCGAGAAGCGGTTCATGCGGATCGTCTCGCTGGCTCCGGAGGTGATTTGATGGGCCGTCACAACGCACAGCGTAAGCGCGAGGCGCTCCGCAAGAAGACGCGCATTCGCAAGGATGACCTGGTCATGGTGATCGCCGGCCGGGACAGAGGCAAGACCGGCCGCGTGCTCCACGTAGACCGCGTCAAACAGCGCGCCCTGGTCGAGGGTGTCAACATCGTCAAGGTGCATACGCGCCCTGACCCGTCCAAGCAGATCAAGGGCGGCATCGCCGAACGGGAGTCCCCCATCCATATCTCGAACCTGATGCTGGTGGCTTCCGATGGCAAGCCGACGCGTGTCGGCTATCGGGTTGAGAGTGTCGGCGGCCGGACGCGGCGGATCCGCATCGCCAAGCGCACCGGCGAGCCGCTGGAGACGAAGGGCGCTTGATGAGCCGGAGGAGTTCGAGACCGCAGCGCCTCCGCCCGTCGCGGGTGGCCCGGCGCTCCGCTGCCGAATACAGCGAGGAGGTCCGGTGGTACGACGCCCACCGGGATGAGAAACGATGGCTGCGAGATTGAAAGAGCTGTACCGGGAAAAGATCGTCCCGGCTTTGATGAGGGAGTTCAACTACAAGAGCGTGATGGCCGTCCCCAGGCTGGAAAAGGTCACGATCAATATGGGCTTGGGCGAGGCCACCCAGAATCCCAAGATTCTGGACGGCGCCGTCCGGGAGCTGGCCCAGATCACCGGCCAGCGCCCGGTCGTCACCAAGGCCAAGAAGTCGGTCTCCGCCTTCAAACTGCGTGAGGGCATGTCCATCGGCTGCATGGTCACGCTCCGCGGAGACCGGATGTACGAGTTCCTCGACCGTTTGTTCAATATAGCTTTGCCGCGCGTCCGCGACTTCCGCGGCCTCTCGACCAAGAGCTTCGACGGCCGCGGCAACTATACGCTCGGTATCCGGGACCAGTTGATCTTCCCGGAGATCGACTACAACAAGGTGGACAAGCTCAAGGGAATGAACGTCTGCATCACCACCACCGCCGAGACCGACGCCGAGGCCCTCAGCCTGCTCCAGCAGCTCGGCATGCCCTTTGCGCGGTAAGCGGCGGGTGGCGCAGAATGCACTGAAAGTTCGGAACGGGAAAAGAAAGAACGAGACGGAACCATGGCAACAGTCGCCAAGATTGCAAAAGACCGAAAGCTGGCGGAGGCCAAGGCTCGCGGGATTCCCAAACTCCGCTGCCGGCACCGCAACCGTTGTTTCCGGTGCGGCCGGCCGCGGGGCTACATCCGGAAGTTCCATCTGTGCCGGATCTGCTTCCGTGAACTCGCTTTGGCGGGGGAGATCCCCGGAGTGATCAAAGCGAGCTGGTAGAGCCGGACGGAGCCGCCGGAGAGGTTGAGCGCTATGTATACGGATCCTATCGCAGACATGCTGACGCGCATCCGCAACGCGGTGGCGGCGCGCCACCCGAAGGTCGACGTGCCCGCCTCCCGTCTGAAGACGGAGATTGCACGGATTCTCAAGGACGAGGGCTACATCCTCAACTACAAGCCCACCGAAGACGGTTCGAAAAAGCTGATCCGCATCTATCTGAAGTACAGCCCGGCGAAGGTCCCCGCCATTACTCACATCGAGCGGGTCTCGAAGCCCGGTTGCCGGGTCTACGTCGGCAGCCGTGAAGTTCCCCGGGTGCGCGGTGGCTTGGGAATCAGCATCCTGACGACCCCGAAAGGAGTCATGACCGGCGCCGCCGCCCGCAAGGCCAAGGTGGGCGGCGAAGTCTTGTGCCAGGTCTGGTGAGTTCGGTCTGGTATTCGGAGAAAGCCATGTCGAGAATTGGAAGGAAGCCGATTCCGGTCCCCCCAGGGGTCAAGATCGCGATCGGCGAGACGCTGGAGGTAGAAGGGCCGAAGGGCAAGCTCTCGGTCCCGATTCCAAAAGGCATCACCATCGAGCGCGACGACGGCACGCTGACCGTCAAGCGCGCCAACGACAAACTGGCGCCTCTGCACGGGCTTACCCGATCCCTGGCCGCCAACGCCGTCGTCGGCGTCTCCCAGGGCTGGACCAAGGAGCTCGACATCGTCGGCATCGGTTACCGGGCCGAAGTGAAGGGCCGCATCGCCACCTTCTGGCTCGGCTATTCGCACCCCATCGAGATGCTGATCCCCGAGGGCGTCGAGTTGAAGGTCGAAAAGCAGACCCACGTTGTCGTCAGCGGCCACGACAAGCAGCAGGTCGGCCAGGTCGCCGCCATCATCCGGGCCTTGCGGCCTCCGGAGCCTTACAAGAACAAGGGAGTCCGCTATACCGGCGAGAAGTTGCGCAAGAAGGTCGGCAAGGCCGGGGCGGGGGGTAAGTGATCGCCATGATTTACAAAGAACCCAGGAACGTGCACCGCCGGCGCATCCACCTGCGTATCCGGAAGAAGATCAGCGGAACGGCCGAGCGGCCCCGCCTCTCTGTCTACCGCAGCCTGAAACATATCTACGCGCAGCTCATCGACGACCAGACCGGCCGCACCCTGGTGTCGGCTTCCTCGGCCGAGAAGAACTCGCCGGTCACCTATGGCGGCAACGTGGCCGCCGCCAGAGCGATCGGCAAGCTGGTCGCCGAACGGGCCAGGCGGAAGGGAATCACCAAGGTAGTGTTCGACCGCGGCGGATACCGCTACCACGGCCGCGTCAAGGCTCTCGCGGAAGCAGCCCGCGAAGCAGGATTGGAGTTCTAGTCCGATGACGGAGCTATCGAATAACGACCGCATCGACCTGCAGTCGCTGAACCTCAAGGAGCAGGTCGTCTCCATCAACCGCGTCACCAAGGTGGTGAAGGGCGGCAAGAACTTGAGCTTCACCGCTCTGGTCGTGGTCGGCGACCCGGAGCAGCACGTCGTCGGCTTCGCCAAGGGCAAGGCCAAGGAGGTGCCGGCCGCCATCAAGAAGGGCATCGAGGCGGCCAAGAAGAATCTGCGCCGGGTCAACGTGATCAACAAGACCATCAAACACACGGTGCTCGGCCGCTTCGGCTCCGGCGAGGTGCTGCTCAAGCCGGCGCCCGAAGGCACCGGCGTCATCGCCGGCGGCACCGTGCGCGCCGTGATGGAAGCGGCCGGCATCCCCAACGTGGTGACCAAGTGCATCGGGACGAACAATCCCCACAACGTCGTCCGGGCGACTTTCGACGCCCTGGAGCAGTTGCGGGACCGCGACACCGTGGCTCAGCTCCGCGGCATCCAGCCCGAGAGGCTGGGATAGTTCTTCGAGGAGAGAGCGTCGATGGCCGAAGGCAAGATCAAGATTCAACTCAAGCGCAGCACGATCGGGACGCCCCGGAAGCACAAGGAGATCGTCCGGGCTCTCGGACTGCGGCGGATCAACCAGATCGTCGAAAGGCCCGACACGCCGGCCTTCCGGGGAATGGTGGCCAAGGTTCCGCATCTGCTGGCTATCGTGGAGTAGTGGATCGCAACGACGACTGGGACATAGGGAGACGACATGAATCTGAGTGAACTTCGCCCGCCTGCCGGGCAGAAGCACAAAAAGAAGCGGGTCGGCCGCGGCATGGGTTCCGGTCGCGGCAAGACCTCCGGACGCGGCCACAAGGGCCAGCATTCGATCTCCGGCTTCAGCCGCATGCGCGGCTTCGAAGGCGGCCAGATGCCGATCCACCGCCGCCTGCCCAAGCGCGGATTCACGAACATCTTCCGCAAGCAGTACGCCATCATCAACGTCGGCCGGCTCGAGAAGCTCGAAGGCGACAACTTCGACCCGGCCCGGCTCGTGGCGATGGGCGTGATAAAAAAGTTAGGGGACGGGCTTAAGGTCCTCGGCCATGGAGAGCTGACGCGGAAGCTGACGGTGAAAGCCCACCTCTTTTCCAAGTCGGCCGAGGAAAAGATCAAAGCGGCCGGAGGCTCGATCGAGAAAATCGAAGGGCGGGCCTGATGACGGGCGCCGCCGGCGCGGCGCCTCCGTAGAGGGCGGATTATGAACAAGTTCTTTGAAGGACTGGTGAACATGTTCCGGATTCCGGATCTCCGGAACCGGGTCCTGTTCACCTTGGGTATGCTCGCCATTTACCGTCTTGGCGGCCACATCCCTACGCCGGGCATCGACGCCGCCAAGCTCGAGCAGTTCTTTTCCCAGAACCAGGGCACCCTGTTCGGCTTCTTCGACCTCTTCTCCGGGGGCATGTTCCGGCGCATGACGATCTTTGCCCTCGGCATCATGCCCTACATCACGGCGTCCATTATTCTGCAGCTCCTCACCGTCGTCATTCCTACCCTGGAGAAGCTCCAGAAAGAGGGCGAACTGGGCCGCCGCAAGATCACCCAGTGGACGCGCTACCTCACCATCGGCCTCTCGATGATGCAGTCGTTCGGCATCGCCGCCGCGCTGCAGGGCTCCCAGGGCGGATTCGTCGTCAATCCGGGCATGGGTTTCATCCTCATGACCATGCTCACCCTCACCACCGGCACGGCGTTCATCATGTGGCTCGGCGAGCAGATCACCGACCGTGGCGTCGGCAACGGCATGTCGCTGATCATCTTCGCCGGCATCGTCGTGGGGCTGCCTTCGGCCGCCGTGGAAATCTACACCAACGCCTTCGTCACCCGCCAGTGGAACATCATCCAGGTGATCATCATCCTCATCATGATGGTGGCCGTGGTCGGCTTCATCGTGCTGGTCGAGCGGGGCGAGCGGCGCATCCCGGTCCAGTACGCCAAGCGCGTCGTGGGCCGGCGGATGATGGGCGGCCAGCAGACCCACCTGCCCCTCAAGGTCAACGCCGGCGGCGTGATCCCGGTGATCTTCGCCTCTTCGCTGCTCGCCTTCCCGCAGACCTTGCGCCAGGTGGCCTGGGTGCGCGACAACCCCTGGATCCGGGGGATGCTCGACTCCATCAGCCAGGGCGAGCCGCTCTACTACCTGATTTACGTCATCGGCATCATCTTTTTCTGCTTCTTCTACGTGTCGATCATTTTCAACCCCAATGAGGCCGCCGACAACATGAGGAAATACGGGGGCTTCGTCCCCGGCATCCGGCCGGGGCGCAACACCGCCGAGTACATGAACCGGATCCTGACCCGGATCACCATGGTCGGCGGACTGTACCTGGCCATCCTCAGCCTGCTGCCGGAAATCATGATCTCCGGCATCAAGCTCCAGACGCTGCCGCTGGTGGGCAACTTCATCGACAACACCTTCCCGCGGTGGCTGCTGGACGGCCTCGGGGTGCGTTTCTATTTCGGCGGCACCTCGCTGCTGATCGTCGTGGGGGTCGCCATGGATTTCATCAACCAGATCGAGGCGCAGATGATCATGCGCCATTACGAAGGGTTTACCCCGCGCTCGGGCCGCATCCGCGGCCGCCGGAGCGTCTTTTGAGAGGATCGCGCGATGCGGAGGCGGTGGGCCGCGGGCGGTTCGCCGCATGGTTTACAATGAGAACAAGCACCCCCGCCGGAACCGCTCCATCGCGTTGCTGGACCTGGTGAGTAGATGATTGTTCGGAAATCTCCGGCTGAGCTGGAAAAGATGCGGGCGGCCGGGCTGCTCGTCTATCAGGTCCTCCAGAAGATGAAGGAAATGGTCGCCGAAGGCGTGACGACCATGGACCTGGAGGTCGAGGCCGAGCGCCTGATCCGCGATGCCGGAGCAAAGCCGGCCTTCAAGGGCTATTACGTTCCGGCCGTCGGCAGCCGGTTTCCCTACGTGCTCTGCACGTCGGTGAACGACGAGATCGTCCATGGGATGCCGTCGGCTAAGAGGGTGCTCAAGAGGGGCGATATTGTTTCGATCGACACCGGCGTGCAGCTCCACGGCTATTACGGGGACTCGGCCATCACGGTGCCGGTCGGGGAGGTGAACGGGCAGGTTCAGCGGCTGCTCGACGTAACACGTGAGGCGCTGGAACGGGCGATCGACCAGGCACGGCCAGGCAACCGGCTCTTTGACATTTGCGGCGCCGTCGAGCGGTACGTCACGGAAAACGGTTTCAGCATCGTCCGCGAGTATGTGGGACACGGGATCGGCACCCAGCTCCACGAGGAGCCGCAAGTCCCCAACTATATCGAGCGGAAGAACGAGAATCCGCGGCTCAAGGAAGGCATGGTGCTCGCCATCGAGCCGATGGTGAACGCCGGGAAACCGGGCAGCCGGCTGGCCCCGGACCGCTGGACCGCCGTCACCAAGGACGGCTCCTACGCTGCGCACTTCGAACACTGCGTGGCGATCACCAGCGCCGGACCGTGGGTCTTGACCAGACCGTGAGGCGGACAACGGCCATGCTGGAGAACAAACGGGAAGAGACGCCGGGCCTCGAGGCGACGGTTACCGAGATCCTGCCTCGCGCCGTCTACCGCCTCGCCCTCGCGGACCGCCGCGAGGTGCTGGCCCATGCCGCCGGCGCGGCCCGGACGAACTTCGTTCGTCTCCGCAAGGGCGACCGGGTGAGAGTTCAGCTCTCCCGGAACGACCCCACGCGGGGACGGATCGTGAAATTGTTGTGAACCGCCGCCGCGGCGGCGCGGACGGCGGGGCGAGGACGAGAATCATGAAAGTACGGGCTTCAGTCAAGAAGATTTGCGACAAATGCAAGATCATCCACCGCCACGGCGTGGTCCGGGTGATCTGCGAAAACCCGAAGCACAAGCAGCGGCAGGGTTGATAAGGAGCAGGAAGCAATATGGCGCGTATTATCGGCGTTGACCTGCCGGACAGGAAACGGGCGGAGATCGGCCTCACCTATATCTACGGGATCGGTCGGACCCGCGCCCGCTCCATCCTGTACCGGGCGGGGGTGGACTTCAACAAGCGAATCGGCGAGCTCACCGAAGAGGAGACCACCCGCATCCGCCAGATCATCGAGGAAGAAGGCGCGGTGGAAGGCGATCTCCGCAAGGAGGTCTCGATGAACATCAAGCGTCTCATCGAGATGGGCTCTTACCGGGGACTCCGCCACCGCCGGGGCCTCCCCGTCCGCGGACAACGCACCCACACCAACGCCCGCACCCGGAAAGGGCCGCGCCGCGGCACCGTGCCGGGCAAGAAACGGGCCGGTAAGAAGTAAGGCAGGTTCAGACTATGGCGAAAGCGGCAAAGGGTAAGAAAAAAAAGGCCTTCAAGAAGAAGGAGAAGAAGAACGTTCCCGAGGGGATCGTCCACATCCAGGCGACCTTCAACAATACCATCGTCACCTTCACCGACCCCAAGGGCAACGTGATCGCCTGGTCGAGCGCCGGTTCCCTGGGCTTCCGGGGGTCCCGCAAGGGCACTCCCTTCGCTGCCCAGCAGGCCTGCCTGACCGCCGCCAAGCGCGCCCGGGAGTGCGGCATGCGCGTGGTGGAGGTGCGCGTCAGTGGTCCGGGTTCCGGTCGGGAGTCGGCGGTTCGAGCCTTGGCCGTCGCCGGGCTCGACGTAAGGGCGATCAAGGACGTGACGCCCATTCCGCACAACGGCTGCCGGCCGCCGAAGCGGCGCCGCGTGTGATGAGGGCGTCGGGAAAGGACCAGGAAAGCAGGAGGAAGGACGGCCCGAGGGGTCCGTTCGTAAACTGCACCAGACTGGATGACGAAAGAGTCGAAGGTTTAGGAGGTTTTTCACCTTGGCACGATATATCGGTCCTGTTTGCCGGCTTTGCCGGCGTGAAAGCATGAAACTTTTCCTCAAAGGGGAGCGTTGCCACAGCGAGAAGTGCGCCATCGAGCGCCGGAACTTCCCGCCGGGCCAGCATGGGCATGACCGGCGGCGGCGGATCATCGGCTACGGCCTCCAGCTTCGCGAGAAGCAGAAGGCCCGCCGCGTCTACGGCGTCCTCGAGCGACAGTTCCGCCGCTATTACGAAAAGGCCGCCCGGATGAAGGGCATTACCGGCGAGAACCTGCTGGCTTTGCTCGAGCGGCGGCTCGACAATACGGTCTACCGCCTCGGTTTCGGCACCAGCCGGGCTCAGGCGCGGCAGCTCGTCCGCCACGGTCACATCCTGGTGAACGGCCGGAAAGTCAATATTCCGTCCTACCAGGTGAAGGAGAACGACGTGATCGAGGTCAAGGAAAAGAGCCGCAAGAACCCCACCATCCTCGCCGCGCTCGAGGCCACCGCCCACCAGCCCACCCCGAGCTGGCTCGAGGTGGACCGGGAAGCGCTCAAAGGCCGTGTCATCGGCTCCCCGAAACGCGAGGAGCTGGTCCAGATTCAATTGAACGAGCAGCTCATCGTCGAGCTTTACTCGAAGTAACGAAAAGGAGACAGCGATGTTTGTAGGCTTCCAGAAGCCAAAGAGACTCGTCGCCAATACGGAAACTCTCACCGACCGGTACGGCATGTTCTATGCCCAGCCGTTCGAACGGGGTTTCGGTACCACCATCGGTGTGGCCTTGCGCCGCATCCTGCTCAGCTCGATCGAAGGAGCCGCTATCACCGCCGTCCGGATCGAGGGGGTCGCCCACGAGTTCAGCCCGATCCCCGGCGTGACCGAAGATGCCACCGACGTCATCCTCAACCTCAAGCAGGTGCCCTTTCGGATGACCGGGGAGGGGGTTCGCACCGCGCGTTTGCAGATCGAAGAGCCCGGCGAAGTGCTCAGCGGCCAGATCGAGACCGACCAGGGTGTCGAGGTCCTCGATCGCCATCTCCACATCGCGACCGTCGGCGAGGGCGGCAAGCTCATCGTCGAGATGCGCCTCAAGATGGGCCGCGGCTACGTCAGCGCCGACCGCAACTATGACGAGGACCTGCCCCTAGGGTTCATCCCCATCGACTCGGTCCACTCGCCGGTCCGTAAAGCCAACTTCGCCGTCGAGAATGCGCGCCTCGGCCAGATGACCGAGTACGACAAGCTCACCCTGGAGGTCTGGACCAACGGCGCCATCTCGCCGCAGGATGCCGTCGGCCAGGCCGCCAAGCTGCTGCGCGACCACATGACCATCTTTATCAACTTCGAGGAGCTCGAAGAGCCGGAGGCCGAACCGATCGAAGCGGCGGTCAGCCAGATGCAGGAGATCCTCAACCGCTCCGTCGAAGAGCTGGAGTTGAGCGTTCGTTCCTACAACTGTTTGAAGAACGCCAACATCCAGACGATCGGCGACCTGGTGCAGAAGACCGAAGCCGAAATGCTGCGGACCAAGAACTTCGGCCGGAAGTCGCTGAACGAAATCAAGGACATCCTGGCCGGCCTCGGTTTGCAGTTCGGTATGAAGTTCGACTCCCAGGGCCGCCTGGTGACTCCCTCGGGCCAGCCGGTCACTTTCGAGTCGGGCCATGCCACCCCGGTCGGGGGCTCCCAGGAAGGCGGAGCGTAACAGAACGCCGGAAAGGGTATCGGAAGCAGGATGAGACACAGAAAGGGCGGATTCAAACTCCAGCGCGATCCGGCAGCCCGCAAGGCGCTGCTGCGGGGCCTGGTGACCAATGTCATCGAGCACGAGCGCATCATCACCACAGTTCCCAAGGCAAAGGCGGCGCGGCCGCTGGTGGACAAGATGATCACCCTGGCCAAGCGCGACACCCTGCACGCGCGCCGCCAGGCGGCGGCCTTTCTGAACACCCCTTCGGCCGTAAAGAAGCTGTTCGACACCCTTGGGGCCCGCTTCGGCCAGCGCGAAGGCGGCTACACGCGCATCGTCCGCATCGGCCCGCGCAAGGGCGACGGCGCCGAGCAGGCGCTGCTGGAACTCGTGGACGCCAAGCTGGTCAAGCGCGCCGCCGAACGCGCCAAGCGCAAGGAAGAGCGGCTCCAGGCCATGAAGGAGGGCCGGTTCGACGAGGAAGAGGGCGGCGCCTGAACCGGGCGGCGCCGCTACTCTTTCACGCCGGTCCTAGAGGTCCGGCAAGCGCCGCCCACCCGTCCGCCAGGCAGCTAAGCTTTGCCGATCCGGTTCACCGGCAGCGTCACGGCCACGGTGGAGGGCGCCCCGGGCGATGCATGGGTCTGGACGTCGCCGCCGTGCTGGTGGACGATCTGGCGGGCCGCAAACAGGTTCCAGTTTGCCGCCGTGATGCGGTTGCTTTCCACCTGAAAGTCCAGCTCCCCCATCACTTCGCAGTGCCGCCGCTCCTCGCCGGCGGTGTGATACCGGATCTCCACCCGGATCTGGTCGCCGTCGAGCCGCGTCTTCACGTGCACCGGGGATCCTGCCGGACAGGCCTGCGCCGCGTGGTGCAGTAACGCCGAGAAGGCGGCGCTCACCAGCTGCGGCTTCACCAGGACCTCCGGGATCAGTCCCAGGTCCCAGCGGAATACGATGGGCCTCTCCGTCGCGTCCTTCACGATCTCCGCTACATCTTCCAGCAGCTCGTTCAGCCTCACCGGCAGGACCTCGGCCCGGTCGAGGTTGGTGAAGCGCTGCATCCGGGCGACGATCTGTTGCAGCCGTTCCACCGCCTCCTGCGCGTTCGAGCAGAGTTGCGCCTTCATCTGCCGGAGGGCGGCCTGTTTGTCTGGAGGGACGGGCCGGTTCTCGATGACCAGCCCCTTCATCGTGTCCAGGTTGCTCTTCAGCACGCTCAGAGGGTTGTTCAATTCGTGGCTCAGAGCCGCCGCCAACCGGCCCATCGACGCGGCCGTGTCCGAGAGCACCATGCGGCACTGCGTGTCCCGGAGGCGTTCGGCGGCCTCCAGTTGCCTCCGGTAGGCGGCGTAGTTCTCCCGCACCTGCTGGTAGCGGCCCACGGAGACGCCGGTGGCGAGCACCGTCAGCAGGAAAAGGAACAGCAGGTTTACGTCGCCGCCCTCGGACTCAGGCAGCAGGCCGGAGCGCACCCCCCATGAGAAGGTAGTCCACGAGTAGAGGGCGGCCAGCAGCCCGATCAGAAGGACCTGGACCGGGCGGAACGGTATCGCCAGCAGCACGATGAGGAGCACCACCGCCACCTCGGCGCTCGTCAGATAGAGAAAGACCGGCTGCTTCGCCGCCCGGAGCAGCAGGCTCGAGATGGAAGCCCATGAGACGATCACCGACACCGCGAAGGCGCCGCTCCGTGCGTGCTCCGGAAATTTGCCGCCCTTTTGCCAGGCGACGACGAGCGCCCCCACCCCCGAAATCGACAGCGTCAGGGCGGCCGAGGCCGCCGTCGCCGCGCCGGGGAATGTCAGCGCCGTCACCCCTAGCATCACCAGGGGCGCCGCCACCAGCGCCCATCCGATCGTCCTGAGACCCTGCCAACTCCGGCGCTGAAGGTCGGCGCGGAATTCGGCGTCTCGTTCCGCTTCCTCCTGGCTGAGCGCCCCCCAGAGGCGTTCCAGCAGACTCATTCCCACCCCATTACGATCCCGCTCCACCGGACTTCGTGACAGGATTGTCGCCGTGTCCTCCCGTCTTGAGGCGGTGTAAGCTGAAAAGAACGGAGTCTTTTCGGTTCTCCGTGCCGGCGATGATTCTATGAGGTTGTTGGCGGGTCTCGCGATAATATCTGTGTTTGCGGCGGCCGCTCCGGCCCAGCCCGGACGGCCGGCTACCCCGGTCGGCTACACCGAAGCGCGGCAGTTCCGTATCCGGCAGAGCCTGACGGTTCCCGGTTCGGTGGCCACGAATCTCACCTCGCTGGTGGCCAGCGAAATCTCCGGTCTCGTAGAGGAATTTCCGGTCCGGGACGGCGACCGGGTCGAAAAAGGGCAACTCCTCGCGCGATTGAGGACGCGCAGCCGGGAGATCGAACTGGCGGCTACCGAGGGACAACTCAAGGAGGCGGAGGCGCGGCGCAAACTGGCGGAACGGAATTTCGAACGGGCCCGGGAACTGTTCGATTCCGGCGTTTTCAGCCGCCAGCAGCTCGACGACACACGCTACGAGCTGAACGCCTGGGAAGGCCGGGTGGAAAACTTGAAATCCCAGATCGAGCGTATCCGCTACGACATTGAGTGCAGCGCCATCAAAGCGCCGTTTTCGGGCGTCGTCGTCGCCCGGCACACCGAGGTAGGGCAGTGGCTTGGCGTCGGAGACGCCGTGGTGGAGCTGCTGTCCCTCGAGGAGCTGGTCGTCGAGGCGGAGGTGCCCGAACAATACTTCGATTCGGTCCGTCCCGGCGTTGCCGCCTCGATCCGTTTCGATGCCCTGCGGGGGCGCACCGTGCGCGGCCGGGTGAGCGCCGTAATTCCCAAAGCCGATAACCAGGCCCGGACTTTCCCGGTGAGGATCCGGGTGCCGTCCGACGGTCTGGCGGTCGGCTTGATCGCCCAGGTGCGTCTCGAGGGCCTGTCCCGGCGCGGCTCGTCCCCCCGCGCGGTGACGGTTGTGCCCAAGGATGCCATCGTGCGGCGCGGGCCGCAGGCGATGGTCTACGTCCTCGACGGCGACGGCACGGCGAAGCCGGTGCCCGTCCAGCTTGGAGCGGCGGCCGGCGACTGGGTCGAGGTGAAGGGCCCGGTCGCGCCGGGAACCAAGGTGATCACCCGCGGCAATGAGCGGATCCGCCCTGGCCAGAAAGTCCAGGGGCAGCCCGTGGAGTATCCGGCGCCATGAAGCTGGTCCAGGACGCCATCCGGTACCCGGTAACCACCGCCGTCGGCGTCCTCTTGCTGGCGCTGTTCGGCTCGCTGGCCTTGCGGCGGATCCCCGTCCAGCTCACCCCTACCGTGGAAGAGCCGCAGATCACGGTCCAGACCCTCTGGCCGGGGGCCAGCCCTGAAGAGATCGAGCGGGAAATCGTCCAGGAACAGGAGGAACAGCTCAAGGGCCTCGAAGGCGTCGTCCGGATGGAGAGTTCCAGCTCCGACAGCTCCGGCTCCATCATTCTCACTTTCCGCATCGGTACCGACATCGACGCCGCGCTGCTCAGGGTTTCCAACCGCCTCCAGCAGGTGCCCAGCTACCCCCCGGACGCGGAAAAGCCGGTCATCTACACCGTTGCCGCCGAGGCGGACGCCATCGCCTGGTTCATTCTCCAGCCCGGCGGGGACAAGCCTTTCGACGGCGATATCTCCACGCTGTACGACTTCGTGGACGACTACATCAAGCCCGAGCTGGAGCGCGTCCCGGGACTCTCTCGAGCCAACATTTACGGCGGCCGGCGCCGTGAGATGCACGTCATCGTCGATCCGGAGAAGCTCGCTGCCAGGGGCGTCACCCTGAACCAGCTCGGCGCCGCCCTCGAACGCGAGAACCGCAACTACTCCGGCGGCGATTTCGCCGAAGGCAAGCGGCGCTACATCGTCAGGACCGTCGGGGAGTATTCCTCGCCCGAGGAGATCGCCGACGTCGTCATCGCCGTCCGCAACGGGGTTCCGATTTATGTTCACGACGTCGCCCAGGTGGAACTCGGCTACCGCAAGCCGCTGGCCGAGCCTTATTACTTCGGCGATCCGATGATCGCCGTCGCCACCTCCAAGGAACCCGGCGAGAATGTCCTCCGGGTGATGGAGGATCTGCGGGCGGTGGTGGATCGGCTGAACCGCGAGCTGCTCGCGCCGCGCGGGCTGCAACTGATCCAGGTCTACGACGAAACCGACTACATCGAGAGTTCGATCAGCCTGGTGCGCCAGAGCCTGTTCATCGGCGGCGGTTTGGCGATCGCCGTCCTGCTGCTTTTCCTGCGTAGCGTCACCAGCACCCTGGTGGTCGCCGTAGCGATCCCAGTCAGCATGATCGGCACGTTCCTCGCCATGCTCTGGTTCGGCCGGAGCATGAACGTGATCAGCCTGGCCGGTCTCGCTTTCGCCGTCGGCATGGTGGTGGACAACTCGATCGTCGTCCTGGAGAACATCTACCGCCACCGCCAGATGGGCAAATCCCGGATCCAGGCCGCCTACGACGGCGCCAGCGAAGTCTGGGGAGCTGTGCTCGCCTCCACGCTCACCACGATCGCCGTCTTCGTCCCGGTCGTCTTCGTCAAGGAGGAAGCCGGCCAGCTCTTCCGCGACATTGCTATCGCCATCAGCGTCGCCGTCGGCTTGAGCCTGATTGTGTCGATCACGGTCATCCCGTCGCTGTCGGCGAAAGTGCTGCACGTCAGCGGCAGGAAGTACTCCCGTTTCGGCTTCCACAATCTGTTCGGTCTGGTGCCGCTTGCCGAGGGGGCGACGCGCCGGTTCATGGACGTCGTCTACTGGCTCAGCGGGGGCGTCTTCCGCCGCATCCTGATCGTCGGCGGCCTGACGGCGGCGGCGGTGTTGATCAGCGTCGCCTTGATGCCGAAGATCGAGTACCTGCCCCGCGGCAACGTGAACTTCATCTTCGGCGTTCTGATGCCATCGCCGGGCCAGAACCTCGATGAGGTCGCGAGCCTGCGAAATTACTACGTCCAACAGCTTTCCTACCTTTGGCGGACGCCCCCCGAGAAAGCGGTGGATCTGCCGGGCGGCGGCATCGATGGGTTCTTTTTCATCGCCCTTCACAACGCCTGCTACATGGGGATCCGCTCCCGTGACCCGCTGCGCGCCCGGGAGCTGATACCGGAGTTCCGCCGGGTGACCAGCTCGATTCCCGGCGCCATCGGCTTCATTCAACAGGCTTCGATCTTCCAGCGGGGGATGGGCGCGGGCCGCAACATCGACATCGACATCACCGGCCCCGACATCCAGCGCTTGATCGCCCTGGGGGGAGAGATCTTCGGGCGGGTGATGCAGGTCTTGCCCGGGGCGCAGGCGCGGCCCATTCCTTCGCTCGACTTGGGCAGCCCCGAGGTCCACGTGATCACCGACCGGCGCCGCGCTGCGGAAGTGGGTATCTCCAACCGCGACCTCGGCTTCACGGTCAGCGCCTTGGTGGACGGAGCGAAGGCCAGCGAGTACCAGTACCGCGGGCGCGAGATCGACCTGAAGGTCATGGCCGAGGAGAGCTTCGCCCACCGCACCCACCTGCTGGAGCAGATGCCCATCGCCACGCCGTCCGGCGGCCTGGTCACGTTGGGTTCGGTGGCGCGGGTGGTGGAAGCGACCGGGCCGACGACCATCCAGCACCGGGAACGCGAGCGCGCCATCACCATCCAGTTGACTCCTCCGGAACACATGCCCCTCGAGCAGGCCATGGAGATCGTCAACAACGACATCCTCGCTCCGATGTACAAGCAGGGGCGTCTCGGCGGGCTCTACCGAACGCATCTGGCCGGCAGCGCGGACAAGCTCACCCAGGCTTTCGACAGCTTCAAGCTCAACTTCCTGCTGGCCGTGGCCATCACCTACTTGCTGATGGCCGCTCTGTTCGAGAGCTTCCTGTATCCTTTCGTGATCATGTTCAGCGTGCCCCTGGCCGCCGCCGGGGGCTTTCTCGGCCTCGGGGCCGTGAACCGTTTCATCGGCTACCAGGCCCTGGACATCCTGACCATGCTCGGCTTCGTCATCCTGGTCGGCACGGTGGTCAATAACGCCATCCTGATTGTCCACCAGTCGCTGAACAATATGCGGGACCAGGGCATGGCGCCGCGGGAGGCGATCCGCGACGCCACCGGCACCCGGGTCCGGCCGATCTTCATGTCGGTCGGCACTTCAGTGTTCGGGATGCTCCCACTGGTGCTGTTCCCGGGTCCGGGGTCGGAACTCTACCGGGGATTGGGCTCGGTGGTGGTCGGGGGGCTCATCGTTTCGACGGTCTTTACGTTGTTCGTGGTCCCCAGCCTGTTCAGCCTGGTGCTGGATGCGCGGGCGGCGCTCGGCCGGGCCTTGCGGCGTGTGTTCCGGATTCGTGAACCGGAGCCGGAAGCCGGCGACTGAGACCTCCGGCGCTTCTGCGGCTCAGGTGCGCAGCGCGTCTACGATCGACTTCGCACCCTGCAGCAGCATGCCTGTCTCGGCGCCGCAACCCACGAACCGCATGCCCCGCTCCATCCAATGGCGCGCCAGTTCGATGGGCCGGGTCTGGATGCCCGGGACCACGCCCTGGGCCAGGGCGCTGTCGCGGATCTTCTCGATCGCCTCTTCCATCTTCGGGTGGAAGAATTCCCCAGGCACGCCCAGGGAGATCGACAGGTCCACAGGACCGATCATCACCACGTCGAGTCCGGGCACCGAGAGCAGATCATCGCGCTGCTCGACTGCCAGGGCCGTTTCGATCTGCAACACCACCAAGGTGTTCGCGTTGATGTGCGCCGCTACTTCGCCGATGGAGGCCTTCTGGTAGCGCACCTGTAAGTGACTCGGCGTGATCCCGAAGCCCCGGACGCCGTCCGGCGGGAACCGGCACCAGCTCACTGCCTTTTCGAGGAGCTCCCGCGACTCCACCCGGGGGAAAATGATCCCCATCGCGCCGTTGTCGAGCGCCCGGGCCACGAGCGAGTATTGCAAGTCGGCCACGCGGACCAGGGGGACCAGCCCGGTGTCGGCGGCCGCGCGGGCGAGGTCATGGATCGTCCCGTAGTCGAATGTGCCGTGCTCGGCGTCGATGTAGGTGTAGTCGAAGCCGGCCGCGGCCAGGATGCGCGGAACCTCCGGAGAGCGGATGGTGTTGAAGGCGCAGCCGATCACGGTCTTGCCTTCCGCCAGGGCTTGTTTCACCTTGTTGACTTGCATGATCCCGGTTTCCAACAGAGAAGACGGCAGCACCACCTGCGGGCGGGAAGCTCGATCGCTCAAAGGGCAAGGACGAGGTGGTCCCGGCAGTCCAAATGCACATTCTCGTAAACCCGCAAAGGGAAATCAAGGCCGTGGCGCGCCAGGAACGGCAGCACCGTATAGAAGCGCTCCTGCGGCCGCTTCCTGGGGTAGATCAGATTGTAGAGGTAGGCCGCGTCCGCCTCGGCGCGGTTCTCCCGCCGCAGGGCTTCCCGGGCCGCCTTGCGCTCGATCTTGGCGAGCTGGTGCAGGATCTTGGCACGGCTCTTGTCCAGCGCCGCGGCCAGGGTCGGGTCGAACCGGTCGAGCTTCTCTCGCAACTCGGCGATATGTCCGGCGACGGACTCGGTGGTGGCGAGGATCGCCTCTTCGAGATCCGCCGGAATCAGGCGGCCGGCGATCCTCTCTTCCACGTCGGCCAGGCCGTGGAAGAAGTCGGAGATCCGCAGCCCGTAGCGCTTCACGAGTTTCGCCGCCCGGGGGTCGAGGATCGTGAAGCTCGCTCGCGGGACGATGACCGGCATGCGGCCCAGCAGGGCTTCGAACAACACCTGCGATTGGGCGAAGTAAGCAATCTCCGCCGGCCCGCCGGCGTAGGCCACCGTCGGCAGGATGTAGTCCTGGACCACCGGGCGCAGCAGCGCGTTCGGCGAGAGAGACTCGGCCCGCGCCGCCAGCTCCTGTCTGGTATAGATCCTCTCTCCCGCCGAGTAGCCCCCGTCGCGCTTCCGCAGGGGAAGCCGGCGGCCGTCTTCGAGCAGGAACAGCAGGGAGGCGGCCCCGTCCACCCGCACCTGGGCGTGGTAGCCGGCCCGGTCCAGTTCCTGTGTCCTGATCCGGAGCTTCTCTCGCAGATCGTCGGCGGCTGCCAGAGCCTCGCGCATCAGCGGCGCGGCCAGGGAGCGGACCGCCGGATGTAAGGGGTCCAGGTACAGCAGGCACTCCGGCAGGATGCGCTGGAGCAACTCCATCATCGCGGCGCCCATCGTCCGGCCGGGCGCGTAGCAGAGCTCGGTGATCGTCGCTACCTCGTCCCCGTAAGGCAAGGCGCTGACGGAGGCCCGCAGTTGGTTGAGCGGCGGGTTCTCCAGCCGGATCGTGCCCACCGGGCGCTGGCCTTCTTCGCTCGAGATCTGGAACGGGACGGGGTTCAATGTCGCATCGAAGCCCCAGCAGCGGCTCACCTCGGCGAAATCGTGATCCTCAGTGGCGATCCAGAAGATCGGCACGGCGGCGAGGCCACGGCTCGAGAGCGTCCGCGCCAGTTTGACGGCGGTCAGCGCCTTGTAAACGGTGTAGCAGGGGCCCGAGAACAGGCCCGCCTGCTGCCCGGTGACCACCGCCAGCGTCCCCGGCCGGACCAGCTTCTCGAGCGAGGGATTGTCGCCGTTGATCTCGCGGAGCGCCGCTACCAGCGCTTCCCGCCGGCTGGGCGGGAAATCGATGCGTCCCGCTACCGCCTCGTAGCTCGCCGCTTCGTACGGGTCTCCGCCGTAGAAGGGAGCCACCCGGTGATAATGATAAAGGTAGTCGGTGACCAGCTTGCTCGTGTGCGGGAACTCGGTGTGCGGGACGGCGAGCGGCTCCATGAGTACGTTCAACCTTAACAGATGCGAAGCGGCGCGGAAAAGTTGTCCGCCGTCTACCGCAGTCCTGGGCGGGCGGGGCGGATTGGGCGCGCCCGAGAAGAGGGGAGGATAAGAGATTGATAGACGAGCACGATTTCCAGATCAAGGCCGATGAGGCGCTCGAAGAGCTCGACCAAGCCCTCGGGGCGGCGGCCGACGAGCATGGGTTCGAGCCGGATTTCCAGGCCGGCGCCCTGACGATCGAGTTCGACGACCCACCGGCCAAGTTCGTCGTCAGCCCGAACAGCGCCGTACGCCAGATCTGGGTCTCGGCTCTGGCCACCAGCTACAAGCTGGACTGGGACGCCGGGCGCGGGGCGTTCGTCCACGGCGAGACGGGCCGCACCCTCAAGGAGCTGATCGGCGACCTGATCGGCAAGCAGATCGGCGAGCCGGTTCAGCTCTGATTCCCCGAACCGGACCCTTTAGCGATGGCAGGCGTCTACATCTCCTACCCCTTCTGCCGCCAGAAGTGCACGTACTGCAACTTCGCCTCGGGCGTGGGCCGGGCGGCGGAGGAGCGGGAGTACTTCGAAGCGCTGCTCGCCGAGGTCGCCGCCCACCGCTGGGAGTGGACGCCGGAGACGGTCTACCTCGGCGGCGGTTCGCCGGACCGCCTCGATCCGGCTGATCTGGAGCGCCTGCTCGCTCTCGTTCCCGGACGGCCCTGGCGCGAGGCCACCATCGAAGCCGCGCCCGACGACGTGAGTCCGGACAAGGCCGCGGAATGGGCGCGCAGCGGCATCACCCGGGTGAGCCTGGGCGTGCAGTCCTTCGTCGAGGCCGAGATCCGCCGGACGGGCCGGCAGCACACCGCCGCCGGCGTCGCCGAGGCGGTCTGGATTCTGCGCCAGGCCGGCATCGGCCGGATCAACATCGACCTGATTGCAGGCCTGCCCGGCCAGACCGCGGAGAGCTGGGAGGAGTCGCTCGAGTGGATCGCGCGGCTCGCGCCCGGCCACGTCTCGGTCTACATGCTCGAGATCGACGGCAAGAGCCGGCTGGGACGGGAGCTGCTCGCCGGGGGCTCGCGCTACGGCGCGGCGGAGGTCCCGGACGAGGAGACCGTCGCCCTGCTCTACGAGCGTGCCGTGGCGGCCCTGGCGGAGATGGGGCTGCGACGCTACGAGATCTCGAACTTCGCGAGGCCCGGCGAGGAGTCGCTCCACAATCTCAAGTACTGGCGGCTGGAGCCGTACGTGGGATTCGGGGCCGACGCTCACTCCTACGACGGGCGCTCGCGCCGCCGGAACGCCGAGACGGCCCGGGAGTACGTGGACCGCTTCCGGCGCGGGCGGCCCCCGGCGGTCGAGACCTCGGAGGCTGCGTCCGACGAGCGCTTCTTTCTCGGGCTGCGCCTGGCCGAGGGCATCCGGCTCGACGCCGGTGGGCGGCGGCTGCACGCGGCGGCCATCGAGCGGTTCCTCCGGGCGGGCTTGCTCGAAGAGTCCGGCGGACGGCTCCGGCTGACAGACCGCGGCGTTCTGCTGTCCAATGAAGTATTCCAGGAGTTTCTTGCCGTATGAACCAGCCAACGCAGTGGATCGATCTTCGCAGCGATACCGTGACCCGGCCCACGCCTGAGATGCGCCGGGCAATGGCCGAAGCCGAGGTCGGCGACGACGTCTACGGCGAAGACCCCACGGTGAACCGGCTGGAGGCCCGCGCCGCCGAGATCCTGGGCAAGGAAGCGGGGCTGTTCGTGCCCACCGGCTCGATGGGCAACACGATCGCCGTCAAGCTTCACACCACCCACGGCCAGGAGGTGATCTGCGAGGCCCGCTCCCACGTGATGAACTACGAGCTGGCGATGATGGCCTGGTTCTCCGGCTGCCTGGCGCGGCCGATCCCGACGCCCGACGGCATCCTGCGCTGGACGGACATTCGCAAGGAGTACCGTCCGCTCCACGCCCACTTCGCCCCCACCGGGCTCATCGAGCTGGAGAACACCCACAACATCGCCGGCGGCGTGGTCACCCCGAAGGAGGTGATCGACGAGATCTGCGACGAGGCGCACAACCTCGGCCTGAAGGTCCACCTGGACGGGGCGCGCATCTTCAACGCCGCCACCTATCTCGGCATCAGCGCCGCCGAGCTTTGCGCCAAGGCCGACACGGTGATGTTCTGCCTCTCGAAGGGTCTGGGCGCGCCGGTGGGCTCGCTGCTGGTTGGGACCCGCGAGGACATGGCCCGGGCGCGCCTGTATCGCAAGCGGCTCGGCGGCGGGATGCGCCAGGCGGGGGTACTGGCCGCGCCGGGGCTGATCGCGCTGGAGCGGATGCCGCAACGGCTGGCCGAGGACCACGCCAATGCCCGCTTGCTTGCCGAAGGTCTGGCGCGCGTCCGGGGCATCTCGATCGATCCGGCCAAGGTCCAGACCAATATCCTCGTCTTCGATGTCAGCGCCACCGGCCTGGAGTCGTTCGAGATCAGCCGCCGCTTGAAGGAGCGCGGGGTGCTCGCCAACGGCATCAGCCCCTCGCTGATGCGGATGGTCACTCACTTCGACGTGGACCGCGCCGGATGTGAGCGGGCGCTCGAAGCCATGGAACAAGCAGTACGGTACTGACGCCCCAAGGGCTCACCGCCCAGCGGCCGCTTCCAGCAACGCTTCGCGGAGCGCCTCGCCGTCGGCGCCGGGGAGCTTGCGCCCCTCCCGGGTCACGTAGATTACGTCGATCGCCTTGCCGGCTCGGGTCTCCACCAGTACCACCTCGATGTTGCAGCCGGCCTCGCTGAGGGTGCGGGCCAGTTGGTAGAGCAGGCCGGGACGGTCTTCGGCCACCACTTCGATGAGCGTGGCGGTCTCGGATGCCGAGTTGTCGAGCGTGACCCGGGGCTCGATTCCCGCGCCGCGGCGCCGGCGCCGTGACGGCCGCGCCTGGAGGAGATCCCGGGCCCGCAGGCGGCCGGTGGCGACCCGTTCGAGCGTCCATTCCAGCCGCTCCACCTCCGCCGGATTGAGCTCGAGGTTGCGGTTGGGATCCTCGACATCGAAAACGTCCAGCGCCAGGCCGGCGGCGTTGCTGAAGGCCTCGGCCTCAAGGATGTTGAGGCCGAAGCCCGCCAGCGCCCCGGCCAGGGAGGCGAACAGGCGCGGCCGGTCCGATGCCGCGACCGTCACCTCGTAGACGCCGTTTCTCCGCTCGACGCGCACGGCGGCCCCGCGCTGCTGGGCGCGCCGCGCCAGTTCCAGGTGAGCGGCGACCTCCTCGGCCGAGTGCACCCGCAGGTAGCGCCGCGGAAAGCCTTCGAGGAAAGCGGCCTGTTCGCCAGAAGCGCCGGCGCTGTGAATGCGGTCCGTTTCCAGCTCCCGGGTGAGCTCCTGATGCACGGCAAGGTAGAGGCGCCAGAGGCGCTCCATCCGCCACGGCGACATCGCCGAGGGATTCACCGCACTGACATCGGCGTAAGTGATCAGGACAAGGTCCTTGAGCCGCTCTACGGTCCCGGCCATTTGTGCCAGGTTCCGGATGACCGCCTGGTCGTCCAGGTCACGGGAGGTCACGGCGGCCGAAAGGTCCAGGTGGTGCTCAATCAAGAACAGAACGTGACTGCGCTTGCGCAGCGGGAGTTGGATGCGCTCGAGGGCGCGGTCGGCGATCTCGAGGCTGTGCCGGGTGTGGTTGCCGTCCGCGGCGGCCTTCCCGAGGTCGTGCAACAGCAGGGCCAGGGCGGGAAGCTCCGGCTCCGGGCTTTCCGAGAGCAGGCCGGCGAAGTTCGCTCGGCGGCCTTGCTGGGGACGCCGCAGATCGGCCAGCGCCTCGACAGCCGCCAGGGTGTGCTCGTCCACGGTGTAGCGGTGATAAAAGTCGCGCACCACGAGGCATTCGACGTTCTTCCACTCAGGCAACAGTGCGGCCAGCACGCCCGTTTCATGCATCCCGCGCAGCGCCACGGGCGCGTGAGGCAGCTTGAAGATTCTAGCCAGGGCCACCCAGTGGGGGCGGCTTTCGGAGAAGTAGTTCTCGATCGCCGGCAGATGCTCCCGGATGCGGCGCTCGGCGTCTGGGGAAACTTCAATGCCGTGGCGGGCGGCGAACTCGAACAGCCGGAGCACCAGCTCGGGATCGTGCGGAATGGCGGCGGGGGACCGGAAATAGATCCGTTCGCGGATTACGGTGAACTCGTTGTTCGAAAGCCGGGAGCGCCAGCGGCGGAAGTCTCGGAACAGGGTGCTGTGCCGGCCCTCGTAGGCGTCGATGGTCCGCTCCGCCACCCGGTGGACGGCGCGGGCGTGGAGGTAGTACCGGCGCATGAGCGCGGCCGGGCCGCCGGCGGGAACGAAGCTCTGCCGGGCCAGCTCCTCCTGGGCCTCGAACGAGAGCCGGTTGTCGTCGCGACCGGCGCGAAAGTGGAGAAAGCAGCGCACCGCCGATAGGAAGCTGCGGGCAGGCCCGAGCTCGCCGGCAGGACGGGGCGCGTCTTCGGTCCCCGCGTGGAGCCGCTCCAGCCACTCGAGCAGGTGCAGATCCCGGAGGCCGCCGGGGGTTTCCTTGACGTCGGGTTCGAGGTGCTGGAAAGTCCCGTGATATTTGGCGTGCCGCTCGCGGGCCAGCCGGCAGAGGTGGTCCGTGAGGTCCTGCCGGCGGCTGTGGAGGAAGCGGGGCCAGCGCCGGCGGAAGGTTTCGTACAAGGCGCGGTCGCCGGCCAGGAGCCGCTGATCTATGAGGCTGATGCTCAGCTCGACGTTGTTGTCATCGAGTCCGCAGCACTCTTTCGGCGTGCGGACCGAATGGGAGAGGCGGAGCCCCTCGTCCCAGAGGACGCGCAGGAACTCCGCCAGGGCCTGTTTGCGCTCACCGGCCGGCGGCGTTTCCACCAGGAACAGCAGATCGACATCCGAGTAAGGGAACAGGTCCCGCCGGCCATAGCCCCCAACGGCCAGCAGAGCCATGCCGCCGGGACAAGCCGGGGCGAGGATGCGCCGCCAGGCGGCGAGGACGGCCTCGTCGACGAGCGCACTGCGAGCTTCGAGGGCGCCGGCGGCGTCGCCGGTGGCGAGAAACCGCCCGCGGACCTCGTCCCAGGCCGTCTCCGGCGCGATGCTAGAGCGCTGCTTCTCCCCGGTCATCATTCCGAATGCGTATCGCCTCGGCGATTTCGCTGACGAAGATCTTTCCGTCGCCGATCTTGCCCGTCCGGGCGGCGCCGGCGAGTGTCTGGATCACCTCGTCGACCCGGGAGTCGGGCACGACGAGTTCCAGCTTGACCTTCGGCAGCAGGTCCACGGTGTACTCCTGGCCGCGGTAGATCTCCTTGTGGCCTTTCTGGCGGCCGTGGCCGCGGACCTCGATAACGGTCATGCCGTCGATCCCGATTCCGATGAGGGCCTCCTTGACCTCGTCGAGCTTGAACGGCTGGATGATGGCTTCGATCTTTTTCATCTCCGACCTCCCTTACGACTCGAAGTTGTAGGCTTCTTCCCCGTGCATGGACAAGTCCAGGCCTTGCGTCTCCTGTTCGCTATCGACGCGGACACCCACCAGCGCGTCGCAGATCTTCAGGATGAGGAACGTGGCCACGGCGGCGAGCACCCAGGTGAGCAGGGCGCCGAGAGCCTGGTTCACGACCTGGAAAGCGTTGCCGTCCACGAGGCCGAGGCCGGCCCAGCCTTCCGGGGGATCAGCGACGGCGCTGGTAGCGAAGACGCCGGTCAACACCGCGCCGACAGTGCCCCCGATGCCATGGACGCCGAAAGCGTCGAGCGAATCGTCGTAGCCGAGCTTCTGCTTGACCACCGCTACCATCCAGTAGCAGACGACGCCGGTGGCAAAGCCGATCACCAGGGCCGCCATAGGGGTGACGAAGCCGGCGGCCGGAGTGATGCCCACCAGGCCGGCGACGGCGCCGGTGATCGCCCCCAGCATGCTCGGCTTACCGTCGCGGATCCACTCGACGAGGACCCAGCCCAGCGTCGCCGCGGCGGCTCCGAAGTGGGTGGCGACAAACGCTGTGGAGGCTCCGGCCCCGGCGCTGAGGGCGCTGCCGGCGTTGAAGCCGAACCAGCCGACCCAGAGCAGGCAGGCTCCGATGACGCTGATGACCAGGTTGTGGGGCTTCATGGCCTCGCTCGGGAAGCCGTGCCGCTTGCCGATGTAGAGGGCGCAAACAAGGGCCGAAATGCCCGAGCTGATGTGGACCACGGTACCCCCGGCGAAGTCGAAGCAGGGGATCGGACCGTTCTCGAAAGCATTGAGCAGGCCGCCGCTGCCCCAGACCATGTGGGCCATCGGATAGTAGACGACGAAGGACCACAGCGCCGTAAACAGCAGCATGGCGCTGAACTTCATCCGTTCGGCGAAGGCCCCCGAGATGAGCGCCGGGGTGATGATGGCGAACATCAACTGGAAGACCATGAAGGTGAGGGCCGGGATGCCGCCGCTTGCGTCCGTGCCGACCCCGTTGAGCAGCAGGTGGTCGAAGTTTCCGATGATGCGTCCACTGCCGCCGAAGGCGAGACTGTAGCCTACGAGAGCCCAGATCACCGTGGCCAGGGCCATCAGGATGAAGCTGTGCATCATGGTGCCCAGCACGTTCTTGCGCCGGACAAGCCCGCCGTAGAAGAGGGCCAGCCCCGGGCCGGTCATCATCAGGACCAGGGCGGAGCTGACGAGCATCCAGGCGTTGTCGGCCGACATCTGGGCGGCAGCCACGGCCTTCTCCAGCTCGGCGATCCTGGTTCCGGTGTCGGCCAGGGCCATGCCCGGCAGCAAAAATAAGACTCCACTCAGTATGGACAATCGGTTCATCAACGTCTCCTCAAAGAGATTCACGAAAGGGTTCGCCGTAAGGCGAGACACTATCATCATGCCCTGAGTTTTCAGGTTCGACAAACTAAACGTTTCTATGCAGGCGATTAGAATTTTTGATTGGATTCCCGCGACCGCTTGCGCTAGACTTTTCGTGAATCGGGCGGAAGAGACGCCGCCCGGCCGGCGCGGACCCGCCGGCCGGGCAACGCCCGCCGCAGGCGAGTGACCACCCTCCCTTGGCCTGCGGATCTTCAGAATCGTTTATCGGCAGGGCACCCCCCTCCCCGGTCGAGGCCGCAGGCGGCATGGAGGCCGGCTGGGAGTGTGGCTTTCCGGCTCGTGGTGAGTGCGACCGGGGGCGGCGTGCGCCCTGAAAACAATACAACAGGGGGCGAAAGAAGAAAGATGCGATTTGTGTTTTCGAGATTGTTGCTGGTCGTAGCGGCGGCGTCGCTGGCGGCGTCTCCGTGCCTGGGGCAGGAGAAAGAGACGCCATGGAGCTTTTCGGCCGACGCCACGTTCGTCAACCAGTACCTGTGGCGCGGTTTCGTGGCCAACGATTCTCCTTCGCTGCAGCCTTCGGTGAGCTTTGGATACAGAGGGCTGTCGGTAACTTCTTGGAGCAATTTCTCCCACCGGACGCCGCGAGGGCAGAAGTGGACCGAGCATGACCTGATCGTAGACTACACGCACGCGATGGGCGACATCAGCGTGTCGGCCGGCTATATCTTGTACGCGTTTCCGGACATCGCGGCGGGTGATGGAAACCGGAGCCAGGAAGTGTACGCGGGAATATCTTATTCCGGCTTCCTGCAGCCGTCTTTCACTTACTACCGCGACTTCGACCAGGGAGACGGTGATTATTTCTATTTCTCGACCGGCCGGTCGTGGTTATTGGGGCGCGGCGTCGTGTTGAACGGTGGACTGGGCCTGGGCGTCAACAACGGCCAATGGATCGACAACACCACGGTGAGCAACTTCGACATCAACGTTTCCGTGGACATCCCGGCGGGGCAAGTGGTCTTCTCGCCGTTCTTCTCCCAGTCGATCGGCCACCGCACGCTGTTTGGATCGCACAACATCTTCGGCGTGAAGTTGACGGTGGCCAGCTTCACGTGGTGAGGCGGGCCGCGGGGTCCGTGAAAAAGGGGGCGGCGCGGACCGGGGCGGATGAAACACGTGCTGCCGGCTGTTGTCAGGGGCCGCCCGCGGATTGCTGGGGCGGCCCCACGGCGTAGCCGCCGTCGGGTGGAACCGGGGAGCCCGGCGGGTCCCGGCGGACGGCGAGGGGGCGGTCGTCGAGCCAGCGTTTCCAGGAGAGGTAGTGGCTGGTGCGGTGGTCGCGGCGGCGGTCCTCGCGGAGCTGGTCGAGGCGGCGCATGGATTCGGTCTCCTCGGGCGGGAGGAGGTCCTCGGGGGTGTAGACCTTGGGGGCGTTGGCGCGGGCCTTGTGGATGGAGTGGACGTCGGCGAGGACGGGAAAGGCGGCGGCGTCGGCGCGGGGGATCTCGTTGGAGAGCAGGACCTGGTTGGTCTGGTGCTCGCGGAGCAGGCGGAACGTACGGTGGAAGGATCGCTCGAAGCGGGTGCGGTAGCGGGCGAGCAGCTCGAGGCGGGGCAGGAGGTCCTCGCGGGTGAAGGGGTCCTGGGCGCCGTCGTAGAGGCGGGCCTCGGCGAGGGCGATGCGGTGGAGGTTCCAGGCGGCGTGCAGGAGCTGGTTGAAGAGGAGCTCGGCGAGGGCGCCGGCGGGCTTGATCTCGACGGCGAGTTCGCGGCGCAAGGTTTCGAAGTGCTCGCGCTCCTGACCGGGGACGATGAACTCGCGGGAGGTAAAACCGTGGCGCAGCGCGTTCTGGGAGCTGCGGGCTTTGCCTTCGGGGGTGCGAGGGCCGGTGGAGCGCCGGGCGTTGCGGCGGTTGGCGGCGATCTGCGCTGGGGAGGCCATGGTCGAAGGGCTCCGGGCTGAGATTCTTGGGAGCGGGCGGGGCCACGCTCTCTGTTCTTATTGTGATGGGGCGGCGGGTCAAGCGTCTGGGGCTAAGTGGTTGGCAGGGCGGGGGAAAGATCTCGAACCAGAGAGGACACAGAGGGCACGGAGGGCCCGGCGACTGGTTGGGGTGTCCAGGGTACGGGGAACGCGGTTCGCGCGGGTGGGCTGGAGATCTTGCGAAACGAAGCCAACCGCCGGGCGGGCTGCCGGGATACCGGGCCAGCTAAGTATACAGAATGAGGGGGCTGAACCGGGGCCGTGACGGCCGGGGGGACGGTTTGATCAAACATTTTCCGGAGAAAATGTCCGTGCTTTGCACGGCCGAACGTTTGGATTGGCGGGTCGCTGGTCCGAAGGATCCGGCCGGGCGAGCCGCGGCCGGCAGGAAGGGCCGGGTGTAGAGAAGCGGCCACTGGGGCTCATGTCGGGGCCCCAGAGGCCGGCAGCGTGACGTCGATCACCTGGCCGGGGCGGTAGCGGGGGTCGTGAGAGGCGACGATGACGGCGCCGAGGCGAGGGTCGTAGACGGCCAGGGCGGCGGCCGGCGAGCCGTGCAGTTCGTGTACGGCCATGGCGTAGCGCCAGATGGGCGCCCGGCCTTCGATCACGACGATCCCGCCGCGGGGAATCTCGGGCAGTGGCGGCAACGGCTCGTCAGGGGTGATGGGGGCCTCGACGCCGATGGAGTAGAAGACGAGTTCCGCCGCTCGCTTGCCGCCAGGGATAACTTCGTTTCTGTCAGACATTTCCTGGCTTTCCAAACAAAAGTCGCTGAAGGAGCTCGTGATCGTCCGGAGCACCGGCGAGTTTCTGGATATCGGGCGTGGTCAAGAATCGGCAGTTGTACAGACTTGCCCGGTCACGCACTGATGGCTTGATGTTCCCGCCAGGGTCGAGCAGATTCGTGGAGGTTGTGGCCAGGAAAGAACGCACCCGGAGAGCGCGGAACTGGCGCGTTATGGCTTCGATCTTGTACAGAGCGGCCACGTCCGGGTCGTGTTCCTGACTGCCTGTCTTGCACTCGATCATGTGCAACGCGTATTCCCGCATGAAAGCGACGTCGAAGTCATTCTCGGCTTTGGATCCTTTCGCCGCCGGGACGATGCCCAGCCGCACGTCCCAGATCCCGATCCGATCTTTGTGCCTGTCGAGCAGGCCCCACAGCAGCACCTCGAGCCAGCCGCCGGTTAAGAACTGAACGCCGTACCGGTCCAGCCTACCGGTCAGATTGGTCCCTTCGACCTTGAGATTGAAGGTGCGCCACAGCGTGTTGCCCAGATGCAGATCGGAAACCGGCAAGTCGCCCGGGCGCAACTCCAATCCTTGCTTTCGTCCTTTCGAGCGCCGGTGAGCGTCAACCTTCAACAGGGCTGTGCCGGGGCTTGTGAGTGCGATCGCCAGGGCGACTGGGAACCATTTCCGAGCCCTCTCCTCGGAGCGCAGGATCTTTTCCGGATCTTTGTGTTGTTCGAATCCGTAGCCTCGTAGAAACTCCTCGATGGAGAGCCGGTGGTCTACTATCTCGGTTGTGTTGGTCTCGACGTCGAGAATGCGGTTGGGCTTTTCGGCGTCGATGTAGATCAGCCGAGCCCCTACCGCTTTGAAAAACTCATAGGCGACGATGGACATCGGTTTGGTGCCGCCGGTGAGATTGACGATCCAGTCTCCAGTGGGGTGCTTGCCGAAGGCATTTCGCAGCGACTCCGCAATCGACGCGAAGTCCGAGACGTCTCCGTGGGGGACGACGTCGCAACGTTCCGTGTAGTCGAGCTTCCCGCACTTCAGGGCGTCGAGGAAGTTCTGCGCCGCGTTGCGCCGTCTCATGCGTTCGGACTCGATGAGCACCAGACGGTCCGGCTGGAAATGATGAATGGAAAGCAGGTTGGGCACGTGCTGATCGGAAAGAAGACAGCAAAGGACTTTCATCGTGACTTCCCGCTCTGTTTCCCCCGTTTCGGTTCCCGCAGTGTCAACAAGTAGGTGGTTCCCGCGACGTTGGCCACCCATACGTCGATGCTGGCGTTCATCTCTACTTCTGGCGGAGCTTCTCCAGCAAAGTGTCCGATGATGCCGTCGTCGGCGCGGAAACGTGGTTTACCCTTTTTGGAATCCTCGATACGAGTGACCTTGATCTTCTCGCCCGGCCGGTGGCATGGCTTGGGGTGGGCGGGCGCGGAGGGGCCCGAATGTCCGGCGCCAGCGCCGTGCCGGGAACTCGGCCGGACCAGCCGGCCGTAGCCGCTCGAGGTCTTGCCGCCGGCGCCCCAGTCGCGTAGGGCCTCTTGGAGGAGATCCAACGCGAGCTGGCTCCAGTTGTCGCCCTCCGGACCGCCCGCATCGCAGGAGACGGCGACGAGGAAGCGCCCGGTGACCGAGAGAAAGGCGACGGGGTTGGGGTCGTCGAAGTCGGTGGGCGGGACGATGTCTTTCTTCCCGCCGGACCGCTCGCGGGTGTTGCCGCTGTAATAGTCCCCGTGGTGCGGCGTCATGACATCGAGCACGAGGCCGGAGTCGTTGCCGGCGAGCGACTCCGGCGTGATCCAGGCGTCGTGAAAGACGATATGGCCGGCGTCTTCCGTCGTTCCGAAGATCGTCTTGAAGAATTCCCCCGCGTCTTTTTTGAACCTCCCGTCGGCCTCACCCCAGACGCGGTCACAGTAGTGGGCGGTGAGGCCTTTCAAGGCGGAACCGGGGACGATCGGGACGCCGTAGGTGTGGTGCAGCCTGATGCCCGTCTCGAGGACGCTCTCGGCGCCGAGGCCGACGACCAGCCGGCCGTTGACGGCGAGGACGGCGCTGGAGCACGGCTGGGGCAAGGTGGCTTTCCAACGCGCGTAGGCGAGACGGTACACGTCGAGAAGTGTAGTGGACCGCTGGGCCTTCTGGGCCGCCCTAAGAAGTTCCCGTCTGAACTCCTTTTCACTGTCGTGTTCGATCAGGCACCGAGCTAATAGCAAGCCAGGGTGGGAATAGTCGTCCGGATAAGGACGGCGATCACGATGCGGCATGAAGATGTCCCGCAATACGCTTCGGCAGGCCTGCGCGTTCATCCCGCCTCCTTCGCGGTGTCGTCCAGCAGCGCCTCGGCGTAGCGCTTCAGCCACCCGGCGGCGGCCAGGGCGTCGCGGCTGAGGCGGAGATACGCGACAATGTCCTCTTTCCGGCTCCGCTTGACGAGTTCGTCCCGGTCGAAGCCGAGCACGGTCGCGAGATCGTCCAGAAACTGCAGCGTATGGCCCCGCTTGTTCTCTTTCTCTTTCCCTTTGGCTTCGGCGAAGGCGAGGGCCTGTACCAGCCCGCAGGTGTGGATCAGAGCGGGGAAGCTCTTGGCGAACGAGGCGTAGTCGTCCTTCTTCGGATAGTTCCGCCGCTCGCTGACGGCCTGGAACGCCTTCTCGGCCCACCGCTGGGTGCGGGTACGGATGGTTCCCGTTTCAGCCATCGGTTCCCTCCTTGGTGAAGACCAGCCGGACGCGTCCCTTGCCGGTGGTGGCGTCGCCGCCCATTTGCAGCGTCGTGTCCCGGCAGAAACGGTCCATAAGCTCGGCCGGCTGGATGCCGTTGTTACCGAAGACCCGGTCGCACCAGACGATGCCGGCCAGCAGGGTTTCGGCCGGCAGGGCCTCCTCGTACCAGAGGGCCCCGGAAGCGACCGTCTTGGTTTTGTCCTCGAGGCGCACGCGGGCGTTGACTTCGGTGCCGGTTTCCGAGAGGAAGTTGAAGGCGTTGTCCGGCAGGACCGTGAAACGCTCGAGGAACGCCTTCTGCCAGGTGTCGTTGCCGGGGAAGACCCACTCGGCGAGGCGGGAGGCCCAGGCGGCGGCTCCGGACGAGGCCTCTGTTTTGAAGTCCAGGTCCTCGAGGTAGAGCCGATTGTCGTGCGCCAGGACGGAGGCCGTGCCATCGGGCAGCAGGGCGCCGTCTTCGCGGACGGAAAGGTCCGCCGCGAGGTCGGCGACGCCGGCGCCGGCCATCTCGAAGTCGCGGCGGAGCCGGCGCAGGACGGCCGGCGACGCGCACCAGGCGAAGGTGCCGTAGAGGCTGCGGACCGGCAGGCAGACGATCCGGGCGTCGGCGAAGACGAGGGAGCCGGAGTTGGCCTTTCTGTCTTCTGCTTCGTCGCTCCTGCCGAAAGCCGCTACGATCCACGGATCGGTTTTCCGCTTGTCCGGCGTAGCCTCGTACTTGTCCGCCAGCACGCCCTTCACCGCCGAGCCGGGAACCAGCGGCCAGCCGGTGACCTTTTCGCGCATGATCGGCAGATCGACGTAGCCGGCGCCGCGGCCGGAGCCGACGTGGAGGGGCGAAATGACGTGGATCCAATAGATTCGTGTGTTCTGCGCCATCAGGACGCTCTCCTTTCCGGGTCGGAATCGGACAAAGCTCGTTTCATCACTGCGAATCCCATACTCCCCAGACGGCGAGACCGAAGCCCTCGCGGTTGTGCTGGCCGTCATCGCAGACCGGGGCGAGCCACTTTCCGGCCAGTTCGGCGACGTCGCCGCCGATGACCTCGAAGAAATAGACCCCGCCGGCCGGCACGAGCCGCCGGACGGGCTTGGGGCCGAAAGAGCTCTTCTCGAGCGACCAGCCGGAGACGGGTTGCCAACGGCCGATGGAGACGCCTGCGAGGCGAACGCGGACACTCGTGCCGGGGACCGTCCCGGCGAAGCCCTCCGGAGTTTCCTCGAGCCAGCCGGGCCGCCAGCCCGCCGAGAAGACCGCCGGGGTGGCGAGCACCAGGCGGACTTTTTTGGTCCGGGCGAGCTTTTCTTTCACCCGTTCCGGGCACCCCCAGCCGGCGGCCGCTCCGTTGCCGGTCTCCCAGTAGGCGAGGCGCCGCTCGCCGCCCATCGGGTGGAGGTGGGCAAGCCCTTTCAGGTGTTCTTCGAAGGCCGAAGGATCGTCGATACGGGCCGCCAGGCGGACGAGGCTGAGTTCGGGGCCGCCGGCGAGCCGGAGGTGGTAGTCGAGTCCGGCGGTCATGAAGAGCTGGGACTCGGCGGCCGCGCCGGTATCCGCGTCGATGCGGACGTGCCAGCGCGCCTCGGTCTCCGGCGCAGGCAGAAATCCTTCGGCGCACCACGCGGTCTTGCCGTTCTTCGGGCCGGCCTGGACGGCGTCGAACGACCACTCGGGCGTCCCGCTGAGCCATTCCGACAGCCGTTCCGTGGAGAAGAACCGGGGCACGTCGGCCGGCTTGAAATCCTCGTCCTCGTCAGCGAGGGGGAGCATCACGGGCCGCAGGGAACCGTGCGGAAGGTCGCAGCCCTCACCGCCGCCGGGCTCGGCCGGGCGGGCGGCGAAGCAGCGGCCGTCGCCGGGCCGGACCGCCAGGTCGGCGGGTACGGGGAAGTAGAGCTGTCCTTCGAGCAGAGGCAACGGACCGGCCACCGCCAACCTTTTCAGCTCTTTGACAGTTTCCGAGTCGAACTTTCCTCCGGCGAGCTTGCCGACGAGAGTGCGGAGCGAGCCGGCCAGCACCGACGGGTAGGGCCAGTCGAGGGAGCGCATCCGCTCGCTCGAGCCAACGCCGAAGGGACGGCCGTCGCGGGCGATCAAGGGGTCGCGGGGCGTGATGGTGAGCATCAGGCTCATGAGGACACCTCCTTGGCGGGAGCGGCCGCTCGGCCCGCCTCATCGGCCTGGTGCACGGCCTCGCCGATGTGCTGGGCGACGAGCATCTCATTGGCGAGGCGGTGGAGATCGCCGGCGCTTCTGGCGGCCGCCAGCCGTTTCAGGACCCAGGTCTTGTCAGCGTTTTCCAGCCGGGTCTCTTTCTGCGCGAGCAGGCGGTCCAGGCCGGCCGCGATGGCTGCCGGGAGCGTGGCCGCGGTTTGCCAGGAGGCGTAGTGGCGGGCCAGTTGGCGGATGTCGTAAGGAAGCTTGTTGGGCAGCGAGCCCTTCCGGAACAAGCCGGCCCACCTGGCGAGGCGGCGCTCGATGGAGCCGTCGTCATCTTGCCACCGCTCGCGGATGCCGAAGGGCGCGCCGCCGCGGGGGTGGACGAAGACGGCCAGCGCGTTGCGCTCGGCGTGGAGGCCTGAGCCGCCTGTTTCCGGAGTCGCGGTCTTGGCGGCCTTTTCCGCTTCGCGGGCGTAGTTGCGGAGATCCTCCAGAGGATCCATGAAGTGGCCGATGGCGAGGCCGACCGAGAAGGTCGGTGGACCGTCGGCGATTTCGAAAGAATCAAGCGACTTGCAGAACTTGTCGCGGAGACCGCGGGCGCACTCGAGACACTTGTCCAGCGGCAGGAGAGCGAGGACATCGTCGCCGCCGGCGTAGATGCAGACGCCGTTGTGTTCTCGGACGATTCCGGCAGCCTCTTTGGCGAAGCCGGCGAGCCGGCGCGAGAACTCGCGGTGCCGCTCGGGCGAATCGAGGGCGGAGATGAGCTTGCCCATGCGGTCGCCGTCGGCGACGAGGAGAGCGACGTAGGGATAGGGATCGCCGAAACCGAGGCCGCCGCGATTCTTCGGGCGAGTCAGACGGTCGAGGGCTTCTCTGAGCTGGTCCAGCTCGCGGACGTCACGGCCGGCTTCCTTGGCGAGGCTGGGGTAGCGGTCGCGGTAGACCGCGGTGCCGTCGAAGGGGAAGGCGGCGTAGATTGGGAACTTCCGCTCGTCGATCTTGCCGATCACGTCCCCACCGAGGCGCTCGCACTGTTCTTTGAGGGCCTCGAGCGCCGCCGCGGCTTCACGGTCGTCTTTGGCACGCCCGGCGACGCCCCGGAGCCAGGGGTCGGCCGCGATGCGGGCCACGGAGACGAACGCCCGCCGGCCGTGGGCCAGGCGTTTCGTCAGGCCGACGGCGTCGAGCTGTTCGCCCTCCTGCAGGCGGAGGCGGGCGCGGAGGCCGGAGCCAGCCCGATCCGGGTCGGCCAGCACCGTTTCCCGGCGGCCGTCGAGGGAAGATTTGGGCAGGCGCCGTTTGGCCGGGTCACCCAAGGGTTGGGCGAAATCGCGGCAGCGCTTGCGGGCGTCGAGCAGCCTCATGAGGCGCTTGCGGGCGGCGGGATAGCTACCGTCGAGGGGCGCCCAGGCGGCGTAGAACTCGATGACGTCGTCGAGCTGGAGGTTCCAGATCTCGTCGCGGACGAGCCTCCCTGCCTCTTTCCTGGCCTGCCCGGCGAACTCTCGCCAGCGCTCTTGAACCGCTTCGCGGGCGGTCCCGGCGAGATCCTTCGGGGAGGCGCCGTCGGGGAGCCGGGCGACGACGACGTTGGCGACGGTGAGTTCCGGATCTTCGCGCTCGGGCGTGGGCTCGAGTTCTTCAGGCTTTTCCGGGGCAGGGAAGATCAGGGTTTCAAGGCTGGAGCCGTCAGCGATGGCCTTGGCGGCGGCCTTGCTGAGCTCGGACAGAAGAAAGGAGCCGAACCAGAGGTCGCGGGTGCGCCGGGCGGCGGAGATGAACTCCTGGACAGGACCGATGGAGAGGGCGAGTAGATGTCCGGCCATCAGAGGACCTCCTCGAAGCCGTTTTCCGGTTTCTTAGCGAAGGCGATAAAGGCGTCAACGGCATTGTCGTGCCCGTCCATGGGCGAGCCGGAATAGTTTGCGAGGTGAGAGCCGGCGATCTCGCCGGGACCGAAGCGGCGCAGGCTCTTGTCGCCTTGCCGAAGCTCTGCGCCATCGGGCGGCGGCGTGCGCAACCGCAGGATCAGCGGGACAGCGGCGTTGGGAGAGATTACCCAAGGTTTCAGGATCAAGGGGCTGCCCATCCTTTGGGCCGCTTCCCCGTTGACAACGGGATAAACCTCCGTATCCGGTGGGTCGCCGCTGCGCTCATCCTTGAAGTGGAAAACGATAGGGGCTCCAAAAAGGACCCGCGGAACGCCGTCAAGGTGATGCTTGAATGCACTATGAATCGGGGCGCGAGCTAGGGTGGTTTTCCGGATAGTCTCCGGCTCCGGCCAGCGGGAGCGGCCGGGGCGGTTCGGACTACGTCCTGGGTTTCGCCCGACTCCCGGGCCTTGCCGGAATCGCTGGAGGACGTCCATGGCTGCGTTCCACGCCGCCAGCGGGTCGCGTCCCGGTTTCCCGACGAGGATGGTTTCGAGCAACATCGGCCACGGATTGGACTGTGATGCGGCAGCGGGAACGTCAGGAAAGGTGGTTCGGAGCCACTTCTTCAGAGACTGAGGATCGGATTCCCGGGGGGCGAAATCAGCGCAGTAAAGGCTGCCGCAGCCGCGGCGGGTGCGGGCTCCGACGCCGCCGAAGTTCAGCCAGGCGCCGGCCGCGCGCCGGACGTCGTCACGGCATTCCGGCGGATAACGGAGCGTGAGCCGGAACGAGAGCCCGACAACCATGTCTGCCGGCTCCTCCTCCGGCGGGGCGGACTGCTTGTCTTTATCTTTTGGAGGTTTTCCCTGGAACGGAAACAGAGCGTAGGGCAGGGCCGTACCGCGGAACCGATCCTCCCATCTGAGCTGGTGGCCGCCTTTTCCTCCCCGGGCGCGCGGATTCCAAGAATACTTCGCGCACGGGACTCGCTTGCCGGGTTTGACCAGTTCGACGGCGACAAAGACCCGGCTTTGCTGGTCCGTGCTGCCCCAGATCAAGATCTCGCGGCGCCGGAGCCCCTCGGCACTGTTGCACGCCGCCCCTCGCGTCGCTCGCCACCAGAAGCGGAGGTGGCCGCGGATGGAAGAGGGCCGGATCAGGGTGACCGGGTCGGGGCGGCCTGCCTCGACCCCGCCGCCGAACAGCGGGGTGACGACCTCGACGGTGCAGGTCAGGGTCTCGTAGTCTTTCCAGGGATTGGCTCCCTGGGGGCGTTCGGGGCACTTGACGATCGATCGCGGCACAAAATCTTCTCCTTGCAGGCGCGGCCGGCGGAAAAACCGGCGCCGTTCCGGCGGAACGGATCGAGACCAGAGAAATGTCCCGGTCTTTCGCGGGCCGGTGATGTCAATGTTACACGCCGGGTTGGATTTTGTCCAGAGATGTCAAGCTTGACAGACAAGCGGGAAAAGAAGCTGAAAAAAACGGTGCGGCCGGCGGCCACAGGGCTCGTGGGAGCGCCGCGGGGAGGCGGGCGCGGAGGGTTTCGAACCACAAAAAGGGCAGAAAGGGGACGGAGAATTCATGGGGAAGGGATCCGGCGACACGCGGCAGGTTCGGGCGTCTGGCTTGGGACGTGGTTACGAAGGGTTTCCGCCGCCGGGGGGCCGAAGGCCGGCTGGCCGTGGCGCCCATGGAGGACGAATTCGGAAACCACCGAGCCACGGAGGCCGCGGAGGGTGTCGGAATGAGCGTTGTCGATGGCAAAGGATCGTCATCCCTGGGGTCTCTGTGTTTTCCGTAGCCTTGTGGGTGGATGCGGTGAACCGCGGGCGGGCCGGAGATCTTGCGAAACGAAGCGAATCCCCGGGCGATCGCCGTGGCGCCGGCTGGGTAACGGCATGGAATGAGCGAGCCGAGGCGGGGCTGTAGCGGCGGAGGCGGCAGGGGAGGCGACGTGGCGGCGGGGCTGGAAGCGAAAACGTGTTCCCGGCAAACTGCTTCGACGTCCCGAGGGCGAAAGGGGCAGGCTGGGCGTCTGCGGACCCGGGACGACGCTTCAGTCGGACGCGCCGGGAGCCGGCGAGGAGGGCCGCGGGAGGAAATCGGCCAGCGCCGGCCGAATTGTCTGGCGTTGACAACAGTCGTTGGAACAAATACCATGGCCGGGTGGAACGGATTCCGCCGCTGCTCGAGGAGCAGGTCTTCGTGGAGTTGCAGCGCGCCGCCGACGCGCAGATTCACGCAGTGACGGCGCTGCTGAAGGCCCGGGGCCTGTCCCCCACCCAGTACAACGTGCTTCGCATCCTCCGGGGGGCGGGGGAGTCAGGCCTGCCGTGCCGGGAGATCTCCAACCGGATGATCAAACGCGATCCGGATGTCACCCGGCTGCTGGACCGGATGGAAGCCAAGGGCTGGGTGAAGCGGCGGCGGGGAACGAGCGACCGGCGGGTGATCCTGGTGCAGATCACGCCGGCGGGGCTGGAGCTGGTGCGCTCCCTTGACGAGCCGGTCCGGGGGCTGCACCGGCGGCGGCTGGGGCGCATGGGGGCGAAGAGGCTGCGGACGCTTCTCGGGCTCTTGGAGGAAGCCCGCAGATGCGCCGACATGGAGGCGGGTTGAAAGAGGACATTGGGGAGGAACCATGGCGCAGTTGGGACTGACGGTGCTCCGTGTGGTCGTGGGCCTGGTGTTCGTCGCCCACGGCTGGCGCAAGGTGATGGTGGGCTTCGACCAGGTTTCGCAGTCGTTCGCCGGCCTGGGCATTCCGGCCCCGCTGGCGGCGGCGGTGCTGGCGATGCTGGCCGAGCTGGTGGGTGGAGCCCTGCTGATCATCGGGCTGAAGACGCGTCTGGCGGCGATACCGCCGGCCATCGTGATGGTGGTGGCGACGGTGGTGGCGCACCTGCCGCACGGCTTCTTCCTGCCGAAGGGCTACGAGTACACGCTGGTGCTGCTGGCGGCGCTGGTGACGCTGATCTTGGCTGGACCGGGCCCATACTCGGTGGATGAGATTCTGCGGCGCTGGAGGGAGAAGGGCGGTAAAGCGGAGCCCTCCCCGCCGGCGGATGCGGAGCCGGGTTCGTAACGGGGCGGCGCGGCGCTTGAAGCCGGCCAGGGGGAAAGGGGCGGTTTCGTGCCCGGGGGAGGACGAGAGGCCGGCTGGAGCTACAGGGAGCGGTAGAGTTCGGACTCCATCAGCGACCGGCAGAAATACTCTCCCGAGAGCCAATGCTTGGGCATGGCGCGCAGATACTCGTGCGCTTCGCGCAGGGACTCGAGATCGCCCGCCTTGGCGGCCGCTTCCTCCAGCGAGGCGAAGTAGAGGGGATAGTCCCGGCCCAGGTACTCCTCGACCGCCGGCAGGCGGTTCACCAGCACCGGCGTGTTCCTGGCGATGCACTCCAGGATAGTGTTGACGGCGACGGCGGAATACAGGTGCAGGAAGACGATGTTTTCCGAGAGCAGCCGGTCGTAGCCGCGCGGGGACTGCCGGGGAAGGATCTCGACGTCGCGCCACTCGTCGAGGGGCGGCGCACCCAGCATGAGGCGCTGGCGTTCGACGGCGGCGAAGAAGCGCGCCTGGCCGCGGGGATCGGGTACGGGTACGAGCAGCGTCTTCCGCCAGGGCACTTCCGGAAGCTGCCAGATGGAGCAGTGGCGCCGGAGCATGGAGCCCACCTGGATCAGGCGCGGCGTGGGGTTCTCCAGGAAACGGCGGAAGCGGAAACGGAGCGAGGGGGCGGCGGTGGGGTGCTTCAGGGCGAGAACGGGTACGGGGACTCTAGGCTGCAGCCAGTCCCGCATGTGGGCCGAGAGGGTGACGAGTCCGCGGCAATAGGGCAGGCTTTCCTGCCAGACGCGCAGGCGGAAGAGGTAGCGGGGCGACTTGCGGTAGTCGCACCAGCGGGGGATGTCGTAGGGGGCGTGGACGAATCCGACCCAAGGGCGCCGGTAGGGGATCTCATGGCCGGCGAGCGCTTCCCGGAGCCGCCGGCAGAAGTTCTTTTCGATCATGGTGTCGAGCAGGACGCCAGCGCCGTTTTTGGAGAGCGCGGGCGCCAGAGCGGCGGTGGCGTAAGCCCAGCCGCTGCGGTGGTGGGGGTAGACGATTCTGCGCTGCAGGACGAATTTGCCCGCCATGGAGGTCCAGCCCGACGGACCAGATGAAAGTATATTAACATATCAATATCTGTAATGGGCGTCTCCACCGATCCCGCGGCTGCCGGGCATGGGATTGCGGCTTCCTCGAGGCTTGAACCCCGGCCCTGGTTCGACGTCTACGGCTATCGGTTCACCGTGACGAGCACGGCGGACGGGCCACTGAAGGGGCTGCTGCAGGATTTCGGGTTCTTTCGCTTGGGGGAAGGCGGCCCGGCGGTCAGCATCGAACTCGAGGAGGCCGAGCCGGACTATTCCATCGTGCCGCCGTGCGACGCCTCGATCTACACGCCGCGCAACGTCGTCTATCGCTACGGCGGCCGCCGGTATATCGACTACGGGGGGCGGGGTCTCGGCATCTGGGATAGGGTGGCGGGCCGGTTCCGGGTGGTGAGCCGCGACCTCAACCTGCTCTACGAGGCTGCGTACCTGTTCTTGCTCTCGCAGATCGGGGCCCATCTGGACCGGCGCGGGATCCACCGGCTGCACGCGTTGGGCGTCGAGCTAGACGGGCGGGCCATCCTGGTGCTGCTGCCGGCCGGCGGCGGCAAGAGCACAGTGTGCACGGCGTTGATGGAGCGGCCGGAGATCCGGTTGTTGTCCGACGACTCGCCCCTGATCGACCGGCGGGGCCGGGTGCTGGCGTTTCCGCTGCATCTGGGCTTGAGGCGCGGCCAGGAGCACCGGGTTCCGGCGCGCTACCGGCGCGTCGTCGAGCGGATGGAGTTCGGCCCGAAGACTCTGGTGAGTCTGGATTACTACCGCGGCCGGGTGGCTGCGGCGGCCGAGCCGGGGCTGGTGCTGTTGGGCAGGCGGACGACGGCGCCGGAGTGCCGGCTGGAACGGGCCCGGGCAGGAGCGGCTCTGCGGGCCATGATTGCCAACTGCGTGGTGGGGATGGGCCTCTACCACGGTCTCGAGTTCCTGCTGCAGAGCAGCGCCTGGGAGCTGGCATCCAAGGCCGGCCTCGGACTGTCGCGGCTGCGGAACGCGGTGGCTCTGTTGCAGCGGGCGGAAACCTACGTGCTCCACATGGCGCGGGAGGTGGAGCCGACGGCGGCGGCAATCGTGGAACTGGCGTACGAACTGTTCCGGTGAAGAGCGGGGGCGGGCATCGGGCGGCGCTTCCGGCGGCTGCAGCGCCGGCGGAGGCAGTGGGGCGAGGGGGGTTCGCGAACGCCGCGTATCTCGCCCTGGCGCGGCTGGCGGGAAGGCTCCTGGCGGCCCGTGCAGGCGTACGCACGGTGTTCGTGCGGCGGAGCCTGGCGGCCGGCGAGATCGACTTCGGCCGGAGCGATATCGACTTCGGCCTGCTGCTCGAGCCGCCGGCGCCTGGCGAGGTGGACCGCCTGGTTGCGCTCCTGCGCACATACCGTCGCTTGCGCTGCTTCCGGCCGGTAATCGGGGAATGCCTTGTCTATACCCAGGACGAATACCGGACGTACTACCTTCTCGATCCTTACCGGGCCTCGATCGACCGGCGGGCCGCCATCCGGCTGTACGGGCCGGACGTTCCGCGGATTCGGGTCCCCGTGCCGCCCGCAGCGGCCATCCGGCGGCAAGTGCATTGGTTCGACCGGTACCTGATGAACGCCCTCCACCGGCGCAACCGGCGGAACATGCGCAAATTCCTCCTGGAGAGCTGGAACGCGCACGCGGTGGCGGCGGAACGGTTGCGGGAGCCGTACGTGACGCGCCGGGAGACCGAGGCGGCGTGGCGCGCGAGCGAGGGCGGGCGTCTCTTCGAGGGCCGGATGGATCCGCTGAGGGCCTTCGCGGTGATTTGCGAACTGGCCGGCCGGACGCACCGGCGGTTCCGCAAGCCCCTCGACAGGCTGCGGGAGCCCCGGATCTTCCGCGCGAGGCCGCCGCTGGGGGTCCGGGAGCGGACCTTCGTGCTGATCCCGACGCCGGATACGCCCCTGCCGCGGCAAGCGCGGCGGGCGGACGCCTTCGTGGGGACGCCGGAGGTGCTGGATCTCTTCGTCCGGTATGCCGAGCCGTTCCTCTATCCGGCCGTCGAGCCGGTGCTGGGGGATCTCGGCGCGGAGCCGCCGCCGTGGCGGGCTTACGCGTGGGCCTGCCTGAGACGGGCGGCGGGGCCGAAGCTGCGCGAGCCGGGTTTCGCGGGATCGCCGGTGGAAGGCGTGCTGGCGGGCATGGAACTGGTGCGGAGATCCCTGCCGAGCCTGCGGCGGAAGGAGCCGCCTCCGGCAGGGCCGCCGCCGGGCATCGCCGGCTCCCCGGGGCTCGAGGAGTACTATCGGGATCACTACCCCCGGCTGCTCGCCGAAGCTCGTGAGGCGAGTGAAGAACTGCTGGAGCTGTTGGGCGTTTCGGTTCCCGGGCAGCGCTGACCGGCCGAGGCGGGGCTGGCGGATGGGGCCGGGTTGTGGTGGAGTGGTAACGCTATGCGCGCAGTTTGGATGATCGTTTCCTTCTGCCTCGCCGCGGCGCTCGTTCGCGGCGAAGACCTGCGGACGCCGAAGCCGGGGCCGGAGCCCCGGATCAACGGTCCGAAGATCTACGGCGCTCGGCCGGGGCGTCCGTTCCTCTACCGGATACCGGCCACCGGGGAGCGTCCGATGAAGTTCTCGGCGGAGGGGCTGCCGGAAGGGCTGTCGTTGGACGAGGACACGGGCATCATCCGGGGCCGGACGCCCGGCGAGCGAGGCGAGTACCGGTTGACGTTGCGGGCCGAGAACCGCCACGGGGCCGATGAGCGCGCCTTCAAAATCGTCGCCGGCGACACGCTGGCGCTGACGCCGCCGATGGGCTGGAACCACTGGTACACGCACTACTACCGGATCACCGACGGCCACATCCGCCGGGCGGCGAAGGCGATGATCGATTCCGGCATGGCCGACTACGGCTATCAGTACGTCAACATCGACGACTGCTGGATGGTGAAGCCCGGCTCGGACGATCCGATGATCGGCGGGCCGGCGCGCAATCCCGACGGCACGATCCGCCCGAACCGCCACTTCCCGGACATGAAGGCGCTTACCGCCTACATCCACTCCCTGGGGCTGAAGACCGGCATCTACACTTCCCCGGGTCCGCTTACCTGCCAGCGGTACGAGGGGGCGTGGCGGCACGAGGAGATCGACGCGCGCACCTTCGCCGAATGGGGCTTCGATTTCCTGAAGTACGACTGGTGCTCCTACGGCCGGGTGAAGAAGCCCGAGACGCTCGCCGACCACCAGGAGCCCTACCGGAAGATGGGGGCGATCCTGGCCCGGCTGGACCGCGACATCGTCTTCAACCTGTGCCAGTACGGCCGAGCCGAGGTCTGGAAATGGGGCCGCGAGGTGGGCGGCAACTGCTGGCGCACCACGGGCGACCTGGGGCTGGCCCAGGGCGACCGGCTTCCGGGTTTCTACCACATCGGTTTGCGGAACGCGCGGCTCTGGGAGTACGCGGGGCCGGGGGGCTGGAACGATCCGGACTACATCCTGATCGGCTACTACGGCGAGGCCCGGGGAATGAAGGAACCCCGGAAGACGCCGCTGACGGCGGCCGAGCAGTACAGCTACATGTCGATGTGGGCGCTGATGGCGGCTCCGCTGTTCTTCTCCGGCGACATGGAGCGGTTGGACGAGTTCACCCTGAACGTTCTGTGCAACGCCGAGGTGATCGAGGTGAACCAGGACGCGCTGGGCAAGCAGGCGCGGATCGTGCGGGAGAGCGGCGACGAGCTGATCCTGGCCAAGCCGCTCGAGGACGGCTCGCTGGCGGTGGGGCTGTTCAATCTGTCCGAGGGGGAGCGGGAAATCCGCGTCTCCTGGGAGGAGCTCGGGCTGAGCGGGCCGCAGGCGGCGCGGGACCTGTGGCGGCAGCGCGACCTGGGGCAGGTGCGGGGTTCCTACGCGGCGACGTTGCCGCGGCACGACGTGGCGCTGGTGCGGTTGAGGCCGGCGAAGAGCGAGTGAGCGCTCCGTGACACGGAGCGCTCAGACGTAGATCGTGCCTTCGAGATAGAGCACGGCCTGGCCGGCGATGGTGACGCGCTCGCCGTGGTCCTCGCAGTGCAGCTCGCCGCCGCGAGGCGAGACCTGGCGGGCCTCGAACCACCACTTGCCCTGGCGGAGGGTCCAGAAGGGGATCAGGGTGCAGTGGGCCGAGCCGGTGACGGGGTCTTCATCGACGCCCCAGGCGGGAGCGAAGAAGCGGGAGACGAAGTCCGCCTCGTCGCCGGGAGCGGTGACGATGACGCCGTCGTCGATGCGCGCCAAGGCGCGGAAGTCGGGATCGAGAGCGCGGATCTCCTGTTCGCTGCCGTAGACGACCAGGTAGTATTGGCCGCGGAGGACTTCCAGCGGCTCGCCGCCGAGGGCTTCCAGCAGGCCCGGGGGCGGCTCGCAGAACTTCGGCGGCCGGGAGGGGAAGTCCATCGAGAGGCGGCCGCCGTCGCGGGTGACGGTGAGGACGCCGCTGCGGGTGTCGAAGACGACTTCCTGGGCGCCCTGGCCGAGGCGCTCGAGAGTGACGTAAGCGGCGGCGAGGGTGGCGTGGCCGCAGAGATCGACTTCGCGGCGCGGGGTGAACCACCGTAGAGAATAGTGCTCGCCGTTGGGGATGAAGAAGGCGGTTTCCGAGAGGTTGTTCTCGGCGGCGATGGCCTGCAAGGTTTCGTCGGGCAGCCATTCCTCCAGGGGGCAGACGGCGGCGGGGTTTCCTTTGAAGAGCTTCGAGGTGAAGGCGTCCACCTGGTAGAGGGGGATCTGCATCCCTACCAGTTTAGATCCAGGGGGTGCGAAGCGGCCCGGATCGGAAGCGGCGGATTCGGGCGGCGGGCGGCGCCCTTTCAGGGAACCTTCAGGGATGCGGCGTAGCATCGGAGGCGAGGAGGTCGGAATCCGATGCGCCTCCGATGGGCGGTGTTGGCGACGTTGACGGCCGTGGCTCTGGCCGGGGGCCGGCCGGGGACGGCCGGCGGCGCGGTGGTTTCCGGGGTAGTGCTGGATCCGAGCGAGGCTTCCGTACCGGGAGCCGAGGTGGCGCTGCTCGGCCCGGACGGGGCTGTGATCCAGACGGTTTCCACCGGCTCGGCCGGCGGGTTCCGGTTCGAAGGGGTGGCGCCGGGCTCTTACCGGCTGAAGGTCACGAAGGAGGGCTTCCGGATCTTCACTGCGCCGGTGGAGGCGCGTCGGGAGGGCGCCGAACCGCTGCGGATCGTGTTGCAGATCGCCCAGGGGCGCGAGCAGGTGACGGTGGCCGGGCGGGCCGAGCGCGTCAGCACCGAACCTTCCCAGAACGTGGACGTGGTGCGGCTGGACCGGCGGATGCTGACTTCGCTGCCGATCCTCGACAACGACGTCGTGGGCGCGGCGGCGGAGTTCGTCGATACCGGCATGGTGGGCAGCGGGGGAGTGACGCTGGTGGTGGACGGGATGGAGACCTCCCGGGTGGGTGTGACGGCTTCGGCGATCCAGGAGATCCGGATCAACAAGAACCCGTACTCGGCGGAGTTCCGGCGCCCCGGACGGGGACGGATCGAGGTGATCACGAAGCCGGCCGTTCCGCAGTTTCACGGAGCATTCAACTTCCTGTTCCGCGACGGCCACCTGGATGCGAGGAACGCCTTCGCCGCCGAGAAGCCGCAGGAACAGCGCCGCATCTACGAGGGCCATCTGACGGGGCCGGTGGGAAAGAGCCGGAAGACGTCCTTCCTCATCAGCGGAGAGCGGCGGGAAGACAACCTGCAGTCGGTCGTCTACGCGCTGACGCCTTCCGGCGAAGTACGGGAGAACGTGCCGGCGCCCCGGCGCGGCGCCGAGTTTTCGGGGAAGATCACCCGGGCGCTGCGCGGCGGGCGGACGCTGTCGTTCCGCTACGAGTTCGAGGACGAGTCGGCCCGGTCGCGCGGGGCGGGTGGGTTCGTGCTTCCCGAAGCGGCGTACGACTGGACGAACCGGGAGAACCACATCTACTTCAACTACATGACGCCGGTGGGCAAGAACGCCGTCAGCCAGTTCTACTTTCGCGGCGGCCGGCACGACGGCCACACCCGGAGCCGCCAGCCGGGGGTGCGGAAGATCGTGGTGCTGGACGCGTTCACCGGCGGGGGCGCGCAGGCGGAGGCGCGGTCCACGGAGAACCATTTCGAGCTGAGCGAGGTGGTCTTCTGGAACCGCGGCAAGCACGCGGTGAAAGCCGGCCTGATCGTGGACGATGTCAGCCGGAGGGGGCAGAACGACCAGCGCAACACGGACGGTACCTTTTACTTTTCGTCCCTGGACGACTACACGGCGGGGCGGCCGTACTCGTTCACCCAGCAGCGGGGCGAGGGTCATCTGGCGATCTGGCAGAAAGAGCTGGCGCTGTTCTTCCAGGACGACATCCGGCTGCGGCCGGGCCTGGCGGTCGGTGTGGGCGTGCGGTGGGACTTCGAGAACTTCACGCCGGACTACGACAATTTCTCGCCGCGCCTCTCGATCGCCTACGGGTTGGGCAAGCAGCGCAAGACGGTGCTGCGGGCCGGCGCCGGCTACTTCTATGACCGGGTGGGGTGGCGCTCGGCGGCGGACACGGTGAAGTACGACGGGCAGCGGCTGCAGCAGATCGTGATCACGGATCCCGGCTATCCCGACCCGTTCGCGGGCGGGGGCATGCTTACGGTGCTGCCGAGCAACGTAGTGCGCTTCGCGCCGGACCTGAGCTCGGCCTACATCCTGACCTTCAGCGGGGGCGTCGAGCGCCAGCTTTGGCGCTCGGCGACGGTGAGCGTCAACTACGTAGGCTCCCGCGGGGTGAAGCTGTTCCGCTCGCGGGACTTGAACGCGCCGCTGCCGCCTTCCTTCGAGCGGCCGGACCCGTCGATCGCCATCTTGCGGCAGATCGAATCCTCGGGGCGGCTGAAGAGCAACTTCCTGGAGATTGCGATGCGGGGGAAGCTCTTCCGGTGGTTCGACGGGATCGTCCGTTACCGGACCGGAGAGACGTGGAACGACACGTCGGGGGTGAGGTCGTTGCCGGCCAACAGTCTGGACCTGAGCGGCGAGTGGGCGCGGGCGGACTATGACGAGCGGCACCGCTTCGAGGTGGCAGGCAGCTTCGAGCCGGCGAAGCTGTTCCGGCTGGGGGTGATCCTGCGGATGCACACGGGGCGTCCGTACACGCTGACGACGGGGCGGGACGACAATCGGGACGGTCTGGCGATCGACCGGCCGCCGGGCGTGCCCCGGAACAGCCTGGAAGGCCCGGGTTATGCGCGGCTCGATCTGCGCTGGGCGAAGGAGTTCCCTGTGGGCCGAAGCGACGAGGAGCACAAGCGGGTCCTGGCGGTGGGGGTGGACGCGTTCAACGTGTTGAACCGGGTGAACGTGACGCGGGTGGTGGGCAACCAGAGCTCGCCGTTCTTCGGGCAGCCGGTCAGGGCGGCCGCGGCCCGGCGGCTGCAGATGTTTCTGAGCTTCCGGTTCTGAGAGGGGCGCCCGGCAGAGCTGGACAAGGAAGGAGACGCCCGGGACCGAAGCCCCGGGCGCCGTGAAGCGGCCGCTCAGCCGGCGGATGCGCTTCTTACCAGATCAGCTTGAGGCCGAACTGGAGGTTGCGGGGCGTGCCGGCGCTGGTGATTTGCCCGAAGGTGTTCGTGCCGAACGCGTTGCCCGCCTGTCCGAAGCGCGGCGTGTTGGTGAAGTGGAAGGCTTCGAAACGGAACTGCAAACGCAGGCGCTCGTAGATCTGGAAGTACTTGAGCAATGAGAAGTCCCAATTGAAGAAGCTGCGCTGCCGCATGGTGTTGCGGCCGAGGGTTCCGATGTGGAAGTCCTCCTGGCGGCTGAAGACGCTGGTATCGAAGTCCTGCTGTAGTGTGCGCTTGACGGCGTAGGGGTCGCCGTTGACGTTGGGACGGTTCACGACGCCGTGCGAACCGGTGTTGGCCGGGTTGCCGGAGATCGTGACGCTGTACGGGCGGCCGCTCGACCAGACGACGATGGAGCCGACAGTCCACCCGCCGACGACCGCGTTCCACGCACTGTGCATGTTGGCGCCGAAACGGCGGTTGCGGCCGAAGGGGAGGTCGTAGAGACCGCTGACAACGAAGCGGTGGGGGATGTCCTGATTGTCCACCGAGCGCTCGATCCGGAGGTTCCGGATGTCCTGGAAGCCGCATCCGGAAGTGTTGCCGGCGGCGGCGTTGCCGCAAGTGTCGCCGATCGACTTGGACCAGGTGTAGGAACCGAGCAGCGTAAAGCCGGCGGAGAAGCGCTTCTCGATCTTGGTGACCAGGGCGTGGTAGAGAGAGTTGCCATCCTGGTTATAGAAGATGACCTCTCCGAGCGGCGAAGTGACGATGCCGGTGCCGGGGATCTCGGCGCTCTTGTAGCGGCGCTTGGCGTTGATGTTGCCGGGGCCGGGGGGCGAGAAATTACCGTCGTAGCGGCGCAGCAGGTGGACGCCGTGGGAGCCGGAGTAGCCGATTTCGAACATCCAGTCCTTGCCCAGTTCGCGCTGGATGTTGAAGTTCCACTGCTGGGCGCTGGCGAGTTCGGGGTGGCGGTTGTAGGAGGAGAAGGTCAGTCCGGTGGCGTTTTCGAGTTCGAGGGAGCCTTCCGGCGGCCCGTCTTTGAGGATAACGGCGGGCGTCTTCGGGCTGGAGCGCAGGTTGACGCCGAAGGCATTCGGCGGGTTGCCGATGAGGTACTGGGCGTCGCCGTAAGGCTCCATGTAGGAGTAGAAGATCCCGTAGCCGGCGCGGAGGACGGTCTTGTCATTGAGCTTGTAGGCGATGCCGAAGCGGGGCATGAAGTTGTTCTTGTCGAGGGCGTACATGGCGCGGTCGAAGTAGCTATCGCCTTCCGACCCGGCGAAGATGAGCCGGGGGTTGTTCGGGTCGGTGGTGATGTCGAAGATGCCCATCCGGTCGCGGACGTCCACCCAGGGCAGCAACAGCTCGTAGCGGAGGCCGAGGTTCAAGGTGAGCCGGGGCGTGACCTTCCAGTCGTCCTGGATGAAGAAGCCGTGGAGCCACTGCCGGAGCTGGACCTGGATACGGGTCTGCCAGCGGTACTGGCTGGCCCAGCCGAGCATCATGTCGGCCATGCCGTCCTTGGTGAAGCGGCTGTTGAAGCTGTAGGTGCCGACTTCGTGGCGGATGTTGAAGATGTTGTTCTGCGAGCGGAGGATGCTGCCGCCGAACTTGATGGTGTGGCGGCCCCTGGTCCAGGTGACGTCGCCGACGAGCTGGCGGTTCTGTGAGTCGCGGTCCACCGGATTGAAGGGGCCCATGCCGACGTTGGTGTAGCCGGTGATGCTCATGATGGACTGGCTGCCGGGGATGTTGCGGTTGCCGCCGGGAATGCCGTAGGCGTCGTTCAGGCTGACGACGCCGAGTTGTTCGGCGAGGGCCTTGGCGGCGGCGACGTTGTCGCGTTTGAAGAGGCCGAAGTTCCAGACGCCGCGGATGGACATGATCACGTTGGGCGACCAGATGTGGTTCCAGCCGGCGCCGGTGTTGACGCCCTGGACCAACTGGTCGTTGCCGCCGCCGAAGGCCGGGGGCGGCAGGGTGAGGGCCTGCGGGCGGACGAAGTCGTGCCAGCTATAGCGCCAGAAGACGTTGTCCTTGCTCGAGAGGTTGACGTCGGCGCGAACGTCCCAGCGTTTGACGTCCTCGGTGCGCGGCGACTGGTTGACGAAGTTGGCCGAGACATCGGGTTTCTGCGGCGTGGGATAGAGGTTGATCAGGGTCTGGGCGACGGGATCGATGCGGTCCTGGGGGATGAGGTTGCCGGGGAAGGGGTCCCCGGTGGTCGGGTCGATGATCGCCTTTCCTTTCTGGGTGAGCAGATCCGAGAAGTCGCCCGAACGCATCCCAACGGTGGGGATGGTGCTGGTGGCGGTGCGGGATTCGCGGATGTCGGTCCACTCGGCGTCGGCGAACCAGAAGATCTTGTTGCGGCCGTCGACGAGTTTCGGGATGTAGAGCGGCCCGCCGACGGACCAGCCGTACTGGTTGCGTTTGAAGGGCGGTTTAGGCCTGTCGGCCGGGTCGAAGAAGTTCTTGGCGTCGAGCTTCTCGTTGCGGAGGAACTCGAAGGCGGTGCCGTGGAGTTCGTTGGTGCCGGACTTGGTGGTGACGTTGACCACGCCGCCCATGGCCCGGCCGTACTCGGCGGCGTAGGCGTTGGTCTGGACCTTGAACTCCTGGATGGCGTCGATGGAGGGCTGGACCATCTCGCTGCGGCGCTGGGCGCCGGCCAGCTCGGCGCCGTTGTTGTCCACGCCGTCGAGCAGGAAGTTGTTCTGGGTGGTGCGCTGCCCGCCGACGCTGAAACCGCCGTAGCGGCCGCCGACCGGCTGCACGGTGCCGGCCGAAAGCAGGGCGAGCTCGTTGTAGTTGCGCCCGTTGAGGGGCATCTCGACGATGCGCTGGTGGTCGATGACCTGGCCGCGGCTGGCGTCCACCGTGTTGAGCAGGATGGCGTCGGCGGTCACCTCGATTTGCTCGGTCACCTCGCCGATCTCCATGGTGAAGTTGATCTCGGCCCGCTCGTCGACCTCCAGGGTGATGCCGCTCTGGGTGATCGGCTTGAAACCGTCCTGCTCCACCCGGATCCGGTAGCGGCCGGGCGGCAGCAGCGGCACCGTGTAGTAGCCGACCTCGTTGGTCTCCACCGCACGCTCGACGCTGGTGGCTTCGTTGATGACGGTGATGTGCGTGCCGGGGATCACCGCCCCGCTCGAGTCGGTGACTCTCCCGGTGATGGTTGCGGTCTGACCCAGCGCCGCCGGCGCCAGCGCGGACAGCGCCAGCGCGAGCAGCGCGAGAAACATCTTGTCGTGTCTCATTCGTCGTCTCCTTCGTATTCGTTGGCCGCCGCGGTATCCGGGCCGCAAAGGCGCACAAACCACCTGCGCGGCCCGCCGCCCGGGCGGCATCCGTCAATCAAACAGCCCGATTTGTGTCAGATGTTTGCCCCTGTGCCTCTCTTCAGAACAGCAGCTTCAAACCGAGCTGCAAGTTGCGCGGCGTGGCCGCGCGGGTGATCCTCCCGAAATCGGCCGTGCCGACCTGATTGCCAGGCGTGCCGAACCGAGGGGTGTTGGTGAACTGGAACGCTTCGAACCGCAGTTGCAGCCGGAGCCATTCCGTCACCGGAAGCGTCTTGAACGCCGAAAAGTCCCAGCCGAAGCGGCGCCGCTCCCGGAGCACGTTCCGCCCGAGGGCGCCGAGCCGGTATCGCCCGTTGGGCACGACGGCGTCCGTGTTGAAGTCGCGTTCGATGGAACGATGGTCAGTATGCAGGCGGCCGATGGAATCAGGACGGTTCACGATCGTATTCGTGCCGGTGTTGGCCGGGTTGCCGGGCGTCAACAGGCTGAATGGGCGCCCGGAGGAAAACGTCACGATGCTGCCGATGGTCCAGCCGCCGAAGAGGGCGTCGAAGATGGCGCCGCCGGCGCTCCAGCGCCGCCCGGAGCCGAACGGGACGTCCCAGAGCCCGCTTACGACCAGCCGGTGGGGGACGTCCTGGTTGTCGGGCGCCTTCTCCAGGCGGAGGTTCCGCGGATCCTGATAGCCGCAGCCCGGCGCGTTGCCGGAAGCGGCATAGCCGCACGTGTCGCCGATGGCCCGCGAATAGGTATAGGCGGCGAGCAGCGTCAGCCCCCGGGACCAGCGCCGCTCGAAGCGGCTCACCAGGGCGTGGTAGCTGACGTTGCCGGCGAAGTGGTGATAGATGACCGGCCCCAGCGGCGAGGCGACGATACCCGTACCCGGAATCTCGACGCTGCGGATGGGGCGTTTCCCGTTGAGGTCTCCCGGACCCGGGGGGGAGAAGTTGCCATCGTGCCGGATGAGTAGGTGGGAGCCCTTGGCGCCTGCGTATCCGACCTCGATGAGGCCGAGCTGAGGCAGCTCACGCTGCAGGGTGAGTGACCATTGCTGGGAGTACTCCCGCGCGGGGCGCCTTTCGTAAGAAGAAAAGGTCAAGCCGGTGGCCTGTTCGAGCGTAAGCGAGCCTTCGCCGGGACCTTCAGCGAGCGGAAAGGCCGGCTGCTCGGCGCTCGAGGTGCGTTCCACGCCCCAGGCGAAAGGGGGATTGGCGATGAGGAACTGGGCGTCGCCGGTCGGCTCGAGGTAGCCGTAGTAGATGCCGTAGCCCGCCCGCAGCGCGGTGTGGGGCCGAAGGCGCCAGGCGATGCCGAGGCGGGGCATGAGGTTATCGGTGTCGGCGGCGACCAGAGAGCGCCGCATGCGCCCGGAGCCCGCCTCGGACGCGCCGGCGAGTACGAGAGCAGGCGCGCCGGGGGCGGTTTCGAAGTCGAACGTGCCCATCCGGTCGTAGCGGTCCAGCCAAGGAAGGGCAAGCTCGTAGCGGACACCGAGGTTCAGCGTGAGGCGCGGCGAGATGCGCCAGTCGTCCTGGAGGAACCCACCCAGCAGCCAGCCGCGGAGATTGGCGGCCAGGGGGGTTGACCAGGTGAAGGAGCTGGTGGCGCCGAGCAGCAGATCGGCGGCGGCGTCGCCGGAGAACTTGCCGTTGAAGCGGAAGACGCCGGCGTCGTTGCGGACGTTGACGATGTTGTTCTGGCTGCGCAGCAGGTTGAAGCCGCTCTTCACCGTATGCTTGCCGGGGCTCCAGATGAGGTCGGCGGCGAGCTGGCGGTTCTGCGAATCGCGGTCGACGCCGTTGAAGCCGCCGAGGCCGAGGTTGCGGTAGCCGCTGAGGGCGAAGACGGCGAATCCGCCGGGCCGGGAGCGGTTCACCTCAGGGACGCCGAGGAGAGCGTTCCAGTTCTCTCTGCCGGCGGCGGCGGGGTTGGCGCGGGTGAAAGCAGCATAGTTCCACACGCCGCGCACCGAGGCCACGAGGCCGGCGGCGAAGACGTGGGTCCAACTTGCTCCGACGTTCCAGCCGGTCACCGTGCCGTCGAAGCCGCCGCCGAAGGCGGGGGGAGGAAGAGCCAGGGCGGCGGGAAAGACGCGATCATGGAAGCTGACGCGGGCGAAGAACGTATCGTTGGGGCCGGCGTTGTGGTCGAGCCGGGCGTCGAACTTCCGCACGTCTTCGCGGTCCGGCGACTGGTAGATGAAGTTGGCGGCGCGGCCCGCCCGCTGCGGCAAGGGGTAGAGTTGCAGCAGCCGGGCGCCGAGCGGATCCCAGCGGTTCCCGGGAATGAGATTCCCGGGGAACGGTTTGCCGGTGAGGGGATCGCGCAACGGGATTCCCAGGCCGCTGAAGTCGCCCCGGCGCATGGCGGCGGTGGGGAGCGTGCTGGTGGCGGTGCGGCTTTCGCGGACGAGGGTCTCCTCGTAGTCGCCGAAGAAGAAGGTCCGGTTTTTGACCACCGGGCCGCCCACGGCGAATCCGAACTGATGCCGCTTAAAGGGGGGCTTGGGCTTCTCCGTGGGGTCGAAGTAGTTCTTGGCGTCGAGGGCCTCGTTGCGATGGAACCAGAAGGCGGAGCCGTGCAGTTCGTTGGAGCCGGACCTGGTGGTGACATTCACGACGCCCCCCATGGCCCGGCCGTACTCGGCGGCGTAGGCGTTCGTCTGGAGCTTGAACTCCTGGATGGCGTCCACCGAAGGCTGCACCATTTCGCTGCGGCGCTGGGCCCCGGCCAGCTCGACACCGTTGTTGTCCATGCCGTCGAGCAAGTAGTTGTTCTGGGTGGTCTTCTGGCCGGCGACGCTGAAGCCGCCGACCCGTCCGCCAACGGGCTGGACGGCGCCGGCGGCGAGCAAGGCCAACTGGACGTAGTGGCGGCCGTTGAGGGGCATGCCGACGACGCGGCGGTTGCCGATCACCTGGCCGAGGCTGGCTTCGGCGGAGTTCAGCAACGGGATGGCGAAGGAAACGCGAACCTCTTCGGTGACGACGCCGACGTCGAGGACGAAATCTACCACGGCCCGCTGGCCGACCTTCAAGACGATGCCGCTGCGGTTCACCGGACGGAAGCCTTCCTTGCGAACGACGATGCGGTAGCGGCCGGGTGGCAGCAGCGGCACGGAGTAGAGTCCGACGCCGTTGGATTGCGTGCGCCGCAGGAAGCTCGTTCCGCGGTGGATCACCATTATGGAGGCCCGGGGGATGACGGCGCCGGTGGCGTCGGTGATGCGGCCGCCGATGCGGGCTGTCTGGGACCAGGAGGCCGGGGGCGCAGCGGCCATCAGCAAGAGCGCGGGAAGCGCCCATGGGCAACCGGACCTGCGCCCCGCCGTGATCATTGCCGGTTCCCTCCGGGGGACTCCGTCTGCCCCCGGGCCAGACGGCGGCGGGCCCCGGCCAGCGACGCGGCGGTTTCCTCGATGGCCGCCAGGAGATCCGAAGGAGAGGCGGCCGCGGCGTCCCCGCCGGAGAATCCGCGCAGCGTAAGGTCGTGGAGCCTCCCGACGCAGCCGCCGAGGATCTCTACGGTTTCCTCCCAGCTTGCGGCGGTGGCCGCGGGCGCTGGGGCAGCAGTTGCGGCAATCCCGGACGCTTCGGCCAGCGGTTCACCGGCGAGGCTGCGGAAGCGGGCCAGATGCGATTCCAGGGACCGCACGTGGTCGCCCACCATTACTTCCAGAAGCCAGAGGGACTGGCGCGCCGCCCCGTCCAGGCTCCGGCCAGCGAGGGCCTTCCGGAGGCGATCGAGCGCCGCGGCGTCCATCAGCATGTCGCCGGCCTGCTCGACGGCGCCGTTGGCGGCGGCGGTGGCCGATTCCATGGCCGCTTGCGCCGGGACGCCGCGGCTGCGCTTCCAGTCATAGAGCAAGGCGATCAGCGGTGGGATGCCCTCGCCGGCGACGGTGACGCGCTGTTCACCGGCCACGGCCGCGAGGGGTTGGGCGTCAGAAGCGGCGGCGGTCTCTTCGAGGGTCCGCAACTCGATGCGGGCGAGGGCCGGGCCGGCGATTTCCGTCAACAACGCAGTCAGCTCGCGCCGCCTGGCTTCGGATTCCACCACGCCGTGAACCTCGAGGCGGCCGTCCCCGGCGCGGGTGATCTCCACCGTGTCCCGCAGGCAGGCCCCGGCGCGGTGCAGCGCGTAGCGGAGCTCGAGTTCGGCGGTGAGCACGTCGGCCGCGCCGGGACGGAGCGTGGCGCCTATAAGGGCCGGCTGCGGACGGAGGGAGCGCCGGGCGGGCGGCCAGGCGAGGCCGGGCTTGAATACGACGCGGCGGATCCAAGCGGGCTGGAACTGTTCCCTGGCGTTCTGGGCTGTAAGGCGCTTGGGCCGGCCCTTTTCGACATGGAGCGTGACGCGGCGGCCGTCCTCTTCGACCGAGATGGCGAGGCGAACCGGGCGGAACTCGGTCCGGGTCACGTCGAGCCAGAGGATCACCCTGCGTTGGCCGGCGGGGCCTTCCGCGGTGAGCCGGTACAGGGCGGCGGAGGGGACATCCGGCCGGGGAGCCAGTCGCTCGATGCGCAGCGAGACGCCGTCGCGGGCGGCGAACTCGGCCACCCCGGCGGCGATGCCGAGGGGCCTCCATTTCCGGCTCATGATCCAGCGGACGAAAGCACGTTCCAACTGAGCGGCGCTCAGCTCGCTGCGGGCGAGGGTCTCGACGAGGCCCACGGGCGGAAGGTTTTCGAGGCGGCGGACAACATGCGTGTCCGCGGAGCGGTCGAAGAGGAAGATCCCTTGCCCGGGTTCCCGCCAAAGGGCTTGCTCGAGGGCGCCGCCGGAGTTCTCCCACCGTGCGGCGAAGCGCCCGGAAGCGCCGTCCGACCAGGCGCGCAACCGCCCGGCCGGTTCCTGCGCGGCACCGTCTTCACCCGCGGCGAAGCGGATTTCCTGTTCCAGGGGCTGCGCCGAAAGGTCTCGTTCGAAAGCGGCGGCCCGGCTCAGCGCGGCCTCGGCGGGGGGCAGCTTGGGCTCCAAGAGCCTCGGCGTGCCGAAGATCAGCGCCACAGCGGCGGCCGCAGCGGCGGCAAGGAGTTTGGCGGCGCGGAGGCGGCGGGCCGGAGCGATGGAAAACCGGGGAACGTGGACGGAGGTGCGCTCGGTTTCCGCCATGGCTTCGACGAGGCGCTGGCGCGCGCCGGCTTTCCGGCCGATGCCGGGGTACGTGCTGCTCGCCGCTGCCTCGGCGGCTTTTCGCGTCGCCTTTTCCAGAGCGAACAGTCTGGCGCGGCACTGCCAGCACTTCTCGAGGTGCCAGCGGGCGGTCCAGCGGCGCGGGCGGGCGAGCTCCCCGTCGGCGTAGGCGAGGAGCGCAGTGTCACTGCAGTGTTTGTCGAAGATGGTTCGCCAGATCCTCATGAAGTTTCCACCCGCCTTCCTGGGTTGCGCGTCTCAGCTTAGCGACGGCCCGGGCCAGCAACGTGTTGACGGCGCTGCCACTGATGCCCAGCCGCTCGGCGATCTCGCGGTACTTGAGGGAGGCCAGCCGCAGCAGGACGACCTCCTGCTCGCGGAGGGTCAGCACGCCGAACAGCGTCTCCAGCTCATCGGCGGGATCGGCCGTCGGAGGCAGCGGTGCGGGTTCCACAAGCTCGCCGGTTTCCGCCAGCGGCCCTTCGCGCGATTGGCGCCGTTTCAGCTTTCCGATCTCGTTGCGGAGAACGCAGAACAACCACGCCTTGGGGTTGGTGATCTCGATGCCCTGCCGGAGCTCGCGATACAGGCGGAGAAAAGCCTCCTGGACAAGATCCTCGGCGGGAGCGACGCCGCCGATGACGCCGGCCGCATAGCGCACGAGAGCGGAGTACCAGCTATCGAAACAGCCCGTGACAAGCCTCGAAGCCTGGGTACGATCCACTCCGTGCCCCTTTGCGCCAACATCCCCCGACCGCAGAATCGGTGCGCCCTATCTGAGTCCGGAATGACGGCTCCTATGTGAGAGAACCCTGGCCACAGTATTTCACCACAAGATGGAGAGAGCGAATGTAAAGTTTCCCGGAGAGTCCCCATACCCTGGCCGCGAGGCCCGGCAGAACGGCGGGCGGGGATATACTCGAATCCCGTGCGAGTGGTGAGGAAAGTGAGCAGAGCTGCAGGGCCGGGCCGCGCCGCCGCGGTCCTGGCGGCCGTGATGTGCTGTCTGGGGGCAGGTGTGGTTGCCGGCCTTGGGGCGGAGGGTTCCGGGGCCGCGCACTGGTGGCCCGAGGTGCGCCGGGAGCACCGGCCGTGGACCCGGTGGTGGTGGCCGGGCAGCGCGGTGACGCGCGAGGGGATCGCCTGGCACCTGCGGAAGCTGCGGGAGGCGGGCTTCGGGGGTGTCGAGGTGACGCCGATCTATGGGGTCAAGGGGGCGGAGGATCGGTTCGTCCCATACCTGTCAGCCGAGTGGATCGACCTGCTGCTGTACGCCGCGCGGGAGGCGGAACGCCTCGGCATGGGGCTGGACATGCCGCCCGGTTCGGGTTGGCGGACGGGCGGGCCATTCGTCACGCGGAAGCACGCCGGCGCCCGGTTGAAACTGACGGCCGTCCCGGTGGCTCCGGGCACGGTGCACCGCGAGGACTTCCTGGGACGTGACGTGCAGGCGGTGGTGGCGTCTCCGGATGAGGGGCTGCCGGTGGACCTGACGGAGAAGATCCGCCCGGACGGGTCGTTCCGGTGGGAAGCGCCGGGGGCGGGTTGGACGCTCTACATTGCCGAGCTGGAACGGACCGGCGAGAAGGTGAAGCGCGCCGGGCCCGGCGGCGAGGGGCTGGCGATCGACGTGTACTCGCGAGAGGCGGCGGAGTGGTTCTTCCGGGAGTACGAGCGGCGGCTCGCCGGGCTGCCGCGGGGAACGGTGCGGGCGTGGTTCCACGATTCGTTCGAATACACGGGCAACTGGACGCCGCGGTTCTTCGAGGAGTTCCGGCGGCGGCGCGGCTACGACTTGAAGCTGCACCTGCCGGCGCTGGCCGGCCGCACCGGTTTCGGCGATCCGGCCCGGGTGCGGGCGGACGCGCGCGAGACGCTGGCCGAGCTGCATCTGGAGAACTTCGTCGAGCCGTTCACCGCGTGGGCGCACCGCCGGGGCGGGCTCAGCCGCAACCAGGCCCACGGAGCGCCGGGCAACTGGCTGGATCTTTACGCCGCGGCGGACATTCCGGAGACGGAGGCCTTCGGGCGGCTGGAGCCGGACAGCCCCTATCCGCTGATCGGGAAGTTCGCTTCGTCGGCGGGCCATCTCGCCGGGCGGCGGCTGATCTCTTCAGAGAGTTTCACCTGGCTCGACGAGCACTTCCAGGTGACGCTGGCCCAGATGAAGCGCCTGGCGGACCAGTTCTTCCTGGCCGGAGTGAACCACATGATCTACCACGGCACGGCCTACTCGCCGCCGGGAGCGCGGTGGCCGGGTTGGCTGTTCTACGCTTCGACGCAGGTGAATCCCCGCAACCCGATCTGGCGCGACCTGCCGGCGCTGAATGCATACATCACGCGGTGCCAGTCCCTGCTGCAGGCCGGCGGGCCCTCGGCCGAGGCGCTGCTCTACTGGCCGTTTCACGATCTGCTCGAGGAGCCGGGCGAGATCGGCGAGCACATCACGATCAACCGGATCGAGTGGTTCACGGGGCAGCCCGTCGGGGCGGTGGCAGCTCGGCTTTGGCGCGGCGGCTGGGCGTTCGACTACGTCTCGGACAAGCTGCTGGAGCGGGTAGAGTTCCGGGAGGGAGCGTTGCGCGCGGGGGCTTCCCGGTACCGGACGATCGTCGTGCCGCGCACCCGACGGATGCCAGTGAAGACGTTGCGCCGGCTGATCTCGCTGGCCGAAGCGGGCGCTACGGTGATCTTTCACGACTCCCTGCCCGAGGACGTTCCCGGCTGGGGGCGGCTGGAGGAGCGGCGGGCGGACTTCGCGGCGTTGCAGTCCGCTCTGGCGTTCCGCCCGGTCGCGCCGGGGATCGAGGAGGCGGCCGTGGGCGCCGGGCGGCTGTTGCGGGGAGGCGATCCAGCGCAGTTGCTCGACTACGCGGCCGTCCCGCACGAGCGGCTGACGGAGCACGGCATCTTCTTCGTCAGAAGGCGGCTGGAGGACGGCCATCTCTACTTCCTGGCGAACCTCTCGGGAGAGGAGAGGGACGTGTGGACGCCGCTGGGCGCGCCGTTCGAGAGCGCGCTGCTGATGGATCCCATGACGGGACAGGTTGGGCGGGCCGCCGTGCGGCAAAGCGAAGGCGGCGTGCGGGAAGTGCGGCTGCAACTGCGCGCCGGCGAAAGCCTGCTGCTGAGACTGTTCCCCGCTGGGCAGCCCGCCGCTCCGGAATGGCGCTACCTGGAGGCGGCCGGCGCTCCCGTGGAGATATCCGGAACATGGCAGGTGCGGTTCCTCGCGGGAGGGCCGGAGTTGCCGCAGCCGTACGCGACGCCGAAGCTGGAATCGTGGACGCGCCGGGGCGGGGAAGCGGAACGTTTCGCCGGTACGGCGGTCTACTCGATCGTGTTCGATGCGCCGGGGCGGGCCGAGAGTTATCTGCTCGATCTGGGCCGGGTGGCCGAGAGTGCGCGGGTGCGGCTGAACGGGCGCGAGCTTGGGGTGCTGATCGCGCCGCCGTTCGAGGTGGAGACGGGGCGGCTGCGTCCGACACGGAACCATCTCGAAGTCGAAGTCACCAGCGCCGCCGCCAACCGCATCCGGGACCTGGACCGCCGGGGCGTGAACTGGAAGATCTTCTACGACATCAACTTCGTCAACATCGAGTACAAGCCCTTCGACGCGAGCAACTGGCCGGTGCGGGAGTGCGGCCTGCTGGGGCCGGTGCGGCTGGTTCCGTTGAAGTGACAGGACGCGATGGGCGAACGGGGCGGGCGCTTGAACCGCAGCGCCGGCTTTTTGCATCCAAGGTACAAGGGAAGGAGGGGTGGAGTCCGGATGACGAAACGCTTACGCCGCGCGCGGAAACTGATCAACCGCCGGTACCGGGAGACACGGATGTTCGCCAAGGCGATGTACTCGCCGTACCATCCGATCGTGGCGCACATCATTCCCATCCGCCGGTGCAACCTGGCCTGCACGTACTGCAACGAATTCGACGACGTTTCGAAGCCGGTGCCGCTCGGCGAGATGCTGCGGCGCGTGGACAAGCTGGCCGAGCTCGGGACGACGATCATCACCGTCAGCGGCGGCGAGCCGCTGCTCCACCCGGACCTGGACGAGATCATCCGGCGCATCCGCAGCCACGGTTGTATCGCTACGCTGATCACGAACGGCCTGCTGCTGACGCCCGAGCGCATCCGGCGGTTGAACGAAGCGGGGCTGGACTACCTGCAGATCTCGATCGACAACGTCAAGCCCGACGCGGTGTCGAAGAAGAGCCTGAAGGTGCTGGACAAGAAGCTCCAGTGGCTGGCCGAGCACGCCGAATTCCCGGTGACGATCAACTCGGTGCTGGGTAGCTCCATCGACAATCCGCGCGACGCCGAGGTGATCGCGGCGCGGGCGCGGGAGCTGGGATTCACTTCGACGGTGGGGCTGATCCACGACCACGGCGGCACGCTCAAGCCGCTGGACGAGGAGCGCCGGGCCATCTGGGAGCGCATCCTGCGGATGGGCACGCCGCTGTTCTCCTTCGCCCAATACGACCGGTTCCAGCGCAACATCGCCAAGGGGCTGCCGAACGACTGGCACTGCCGCGCCGGCGCCCGCTACGTGTACGTTTGCGAGGACGGACTGGTGCACCGGTGCTCCCAGCAGCGGGGCACGCCGGGGGTTCCGCTCGAAGAATACACGCTTGCCGATCTCGAGCGCGAGGCGTCCACGCCCAAAGGCTGCGCGCCGCTGTGCACGATTTCCTGCGTCCATCAGACGGCGATGCTCGACGCCTTCCGCGAGGATCCGCACGCGACCCTGGCGCAGATGATGCGGTCGCGCAAGGAGCTCGATCCGGGCTTCGAGATCCCATGGCTGGTGAAGGCGCTCGACTGGATGTTCCTGCGGGAGCCGAACCAGCAGTTCTTCAAGCGGCTGGCGGTGCGGGTGCTCAGGCTGCAGCGGCCGGCGGCGCCCCAGGATTCGGACGGCGCCGCGGGGGCTCCTCTCGAGAGGCGGCCGGACGTGCCGGTGGCCGTGCTCCAGAGCTCGAGCGTCAGCGAACTCCCGGAGCCGGAAGCATCGGCGGCGGACCGCCGTTCTCTTTAAGACCGCCCGCCAGGGTGGTCACTTCGCCCGGGCGCGCTCTTCGACTCCGCCGGGTTTGAAGAACTCGTGAATGAGGCGGAGCAGCAGCCCGATGGACCCTAGGACGCCGATCAGGTTCGGAATCGCCATCAAGCCGTTCAGCGTATCGGCGATGTCCCAGACCAGGTGAAGGCTGCCGATGGCCCCGACGTAGACCGACGCGGTCCAAAGCAGCCGGTAGGGGAACGCGGCCCGGGCGCCCATCAGGTAGACGACGGCCGTCTCGCCGTAGTAGGCCCAGCCGATCAAGGTCGAGAAGGCGAAGGCGATCACGCAGACGGTGACGGTCAAGTGGCCCCATTCGCCGGGCAGCCCGATGGCGAAGGCGCGGGCCGACATGGCGGCGCCGTTCTCGCCGCTCGTCCAGGCCCCGGTGGCCAGCACGGTGAAGCCGGTGAGGGCGCAGACCACCAGGCTGTCCACGAAGACCTCGAAGATGCCGTAGGCGGCCTGGCGGACCGGATGGTCGGTGACGGCGGTGGCATGCACCATGGGGGCGCTGCCGAGGCCGGCCTCGTTCGAGAACAGTCCCCGCTTGAAGCCGTTGATGATGGCCGCCTTCACGGTGGAGCCGGCGAAGCCTCCGATCGCCGCCTGGGGCGTGAACGCATCGGCGAGGATCATGCCGAAGACCTCGGGCAAATGTCCCGCGAACCGGATGAGGATGAACAGCGCGGCTCCGAGATAGATCAGGCACATGAAGGGGACGAGGAACTGGGTGACCTCGGCGATGCGCCGGATGCCGCCGAGCACCACCAGGGCGGTCAAGCCGGCCAGGCACAGTCCGGAGATCCAGGGCGGGACGCCGAAGCTCGCCCGGAGGGCGTCGGCGACGGAATTGGCTTGCACCATGTTGCCGAGGCCGAAGCCGGCAACGCCGGTGAGCAGGGCGAAGATCGCCCCGAGCCAGCCCAGCCCCAGGCCCTTCTTCAGGACGTACATGGCGCCGCCGCGCATGGTGCCGGTGGCGTCGGGCTCGCGGTAGTGCAAGGCGATGGCGATCTCGGCGAACTTGGTCGCCATGCCCAGCAGGCCGGAGACGATCAACCAGAAGATGGCCCCCGGACCGCCGGCGAAGACCGCGGTGGAGACGCCGGCGATGTTGCCGACGCCGACCGTCGAAGCCAGCGCCGTGGCCAGGGCCTGGAAGGGCCGGACCGTGCCTTCGCCCTCGGTGGGCCGGAAGAGCTTGCCCAGGACCTCGCGGAAGGCAAAGGGCAGCTTGCGGAACTGGATCCCGCGGGTGACGATGGTCAACAGCAGCCCCGTGCCGACCAGCATCACCAGCATGGGCGCGCCCCAGACGAGGGCGTTGATGCGCGAGTTGACGGCTTCGATGATCTCGATCACGGCTGAAACTTGCACGATACCATTCCCGGGCGTGGCGTGTCTCGAACCGAGCAGCAGGTTCCTCATCCCAGCCGAACTGCGTTATGCTCGGTAGCGATCTGAGGCGCCCTGCCGGCGGCGTGGCGCCAACGGGAGAGGAACGATGAAGAAGCTTACCGGGTTGTTGCTGGCGCTCGGTACGGTGTGCCTGGCGGCGGAGCGACCGAACGTTCTGCTGATCATTTCCGACGACCAGGGGTGGCGGGACTTCGGCTTCATGGGCCACGGGCTGGCGCGGACGCCCCATCTGGACCGGCTGGCCGAGACGGGGGCGGTCTTCCCCAACGGCTATGTGCCGACCTCGCTATGCCGGCCGAGTCTCATGACGTTGCTGACGGGCCTCTATCCGCATCAGCACCGCATTACGGGCAACGATCCGCCGAAGGGCGTCGATCGCAAGAAGATGCTGAAGCACATCCGTTCCGTGCCCACCCTGCCGCGGATGCTGGCCGAAGCGGGTTACGCAAGCCTGCAGACGGGCAAGTTCTGGGAAGGCCACTATTCGAACGCCGGCTTCACTGATGGCATGACGACGGAGGGCCGCCACGGGGGGCCGGGTTTGAAGATCGGCCGCGAGACGATGCAGCCGATCTACGACTTCATCCGGAAGAACCGCGGCCGGCCGTGGTTCGTCTGGTACGCGCCGATGATGCCTCACATGCCGCACAACCCGCCGGGGCGGCTGCTCGAGAAGTACCTCGTGCCGGACCGGCACGAATGGGTGGCCCGCTACTACGCCATGGTCGAGTGGTTCGACGAGACCTGCGGGGAACTGCTCGGTTTCCTGGACCGGCAAGGACTGGCCGGCGACACGCTGGTGATCTTCCTGGTGGACAACGGCTGGATTCAGGGGACGAAGCGGTCGCCGCATCCGAGCCGGCCGGGGCGGACCGTTCCTTTTGCCCCCAAGTCGAAAGCGTCGCCCTATGACGGCGGGTTGCGGACGCCGGTGATCGTGAGGTGGCCGGGCCGGGTGCAGCCGGGGCGCTACTACGATCTCGTTTCTTCGATCGACATCGTTCCCACCATCCTCGAAGCCGCCGGCGTGAAGCCGGAGCGGCGCTTGCCGGGGCTGAGCCTGCTGGATGTCGTGACCGGGCAGAAGGCGCACCTGGAGCGGGAGGCGGTCTACGGGGCGGTCTACTACCATGACGAGATCTCCGTGGACGAGCCGGCGGAGAACCTGCAGCACCGGTGGGTGCGGCGGCGGGACTGGAAGCTGATCGCGCCGCGGGAAGGCAAGCCGGAACTCTACAACCTGCTGCTCGATCCGTTCGAGGAGCGCAACCGGGCGAAGGAGGAGCCGGAGCTGGTCCGGGAGCTGCGGCGGCTGCTGGATGAGTGGTGGCCGGGGCGGTGAGCCGGCGGGCCGTCAGAGCATGCCCATCTTCTCGAGCTTGCGGTAGAGGGTCTTGCGCTCGATGCCGAGGATCTTGGCGGCCTGGCTCTTGTTACCTTTGGTGGCGTTCAGCACGCGGCGGATCTGCTCGGCCTCGGTCTCGGCCAAGGACTCGGGCACGTGCTCGCGGGACTCCATGGACTTGATCGCCTCGCGCACGGCCTCGGCGTCGATGCGGCCGTAAGGGGCGAGGATGGTGAGGCGCTCCATCAAGTGCTGGAGCTGGCGGACGTTCCCCGGCCAGTGGTACTGCTCCATGATCTTGACGCCGGACTCGGTAAGGCGCGCCTGCCGGCCGTACTTGTCGTTGTAGCGCTTGAGGAAGAAGTTGGCGAGCAGGGGAATATCGCCGAGGCGCTCGCGGAGCGGCGGGACCTTGATCCGGACGACGTTGAGGCGGAACCAGAGGTCCTCGCGGAACTTGCCCTCGTCCACCATCTTCTGCAGGTCGCGGTTGGTGGCGGCCAGGATGCGGACGTCGATGGGTTTGGGCCGGGGCGAGCCGACGGGGCGGATCTGGCGCTCCTGCAGGAAGCGCAGCAGCTTGAGCTGGAAGCCGTGCTCGACGTCGCCGATCTCATCGAGGAAGACGGTGCCTTTGTTGGCGGCCTCGAAGACGCCGATGCGGTCACGGTCGGCGCCGGTGTAGGAGCCCTTCAGGGCGCCGAAGAGCTCGCTCTCGAGCAGCGAAGGGGCGATGGAGCCGCAATCGACGGGCATGAACGGGGCCGCGGCGCGCTTGGAGTTGCGGTGGATGAGGCGGGCGACGAGCTCCTTGCCGGTGCCGGTCTCGCCTTCGATCAGGACCGTGGCGTCGGTGGGGGCGACGCGGGAGAGGGTCTTGTAGATCTCGACCATGGCCGGCGAGGAGCCGATCATCTCGCTCTCGGGGAGATCCTCGACTTCGGCGCTCTTGTCCTGCGCGGTTCCAGAGAGCGCTTCCTCGGCCCGTTTGACGGCGTCCAGCATCTGGTCGAGATCGAAGGGTTTGGCGATGTAGTCGAAAGCCCCGAACTCGGTGGCTTTCATGACGGTCTCGATGGTGCCGCGACCGGTCATGAGGATGACCGCGCAGTCCGGGTTGGTCTGTTTGGCGAGGCGGAGGATATCGAGGCCCGAGCGCTCATCCAGGTAGATATCGCTGATGACGATCGGATAGTGGTTGGCTTCGAGCAAACGCAGGGCCTCGCCGGTGGTGCCGACGGCGTCCACCTGGTAGCCCTCGACTTCGAGAAAGGTGACCAGGGTCGTCCGAACCGAGCTGTCGTCTTCGACTACGAGCAGTCTGCGCAACTCCTGCTTCCCCTTATTCAGTATCCTATCGCCGCCCAGCGGACCGGCGAGAATTCGAGCACCCGGGTGGGAGGGCTCGCGCTTCGGCGGTGGCGCGCCGGCGTCAGCGGAGGCGTTCGTCCTTCTCGATCTTGCCGTCGCGGAGATGGATCACGCGGTGGGCGTGCATGGCGATGTCGTGTTCATGGGTGACGAGAATGATCGTGTTGCCCTGCTGGTGGAGGCGGTCGAAGAGGGCCATGATCTCGGTGCCGGTGGCCGAGTCGAGATTGCCGGTGGGCTCGTCGGCGAGCAGGATGGAGGGATCGTTGACCAGGGCCCGGGCGATGGCCACGCGCTGGCGCTGGCCGCCGGAAAGCTCGCTCGGCTTGTGGTGCATGCGGTGCTCGAGATCGACGTGCCGCAGGGCCATCCGGGCGCGTTCGAGGCGCTGGTCGGACGGCATGCCGGCATAGATCAGGGGAAGCTCGACGTTGTGCAGGGCGGTGGCGCGCGGCAGCAGGTTGAAGGTCTGGAAGACGAAGCCGATCTCCTTGTTGCGGATGCGGGCGAGCTCGTCGTCATCGAGGGTGCTCACGAGTTGGCCGTTGATGTAGTACTCGCCTGAGGTCGGCGTGTCCAGGCAACCGATGAGGTTCATCAGGGTGGACTTGCCGGAGCCGGAAGGGCCCATGATGGCGACGTACTCGCCCCGGTGGATGTTGAGATTCACCCCGTCCACGGCGTGAATCTCCTGGTTGCCCATGAGGTAGGTCTTCCGCAGGTCGATGGTGCGGATCACCACGCCGTCGCGGCGCAACTGTTCGCCCAGATCGGCGGGCTTGTCAAGGACTTCAGCCATAGGTTCCGTTGGATCCTCTCCTTACACTATATGGCGGCTCCACCGGGTCCCGGTGTTACAGGCCCGGCTCAGGATTCCAGGCCGGCCGTCTCGTTGTCCACCTCCACGCGGGCCCCATTGCGGATGGTGCGAATGACTTTGTAGCTGCCGGTGATGATCTCCTCGTTCTCTTTGAGGCCGTCGATGACTTCGATATCCGTCGCCCCGGTGATTCCGGTCTTGACTTCACGGAAGACCGCCTTGCCGTTCACGACGACGAAGACGCCCTCGATCTCTTTCTTACGCTCCTCTTCGCTGAGTTGTTCCGCGGCCTTGCCGTTCGCTGTTTCTTCCCCGGAAGCGAGCAGGTCGCCTTTCTGGCGAATGGTGAGGGCCTGGATCGGGACGGTAAGGACGTTGTCGCGGGTGGCGGTGGTGATCTTGGCGGTGCAGGACAGGCCGGGCCGGATCTCAGGCGGCGGGTTGTCGAGGGCGATGACGACCTTGAAGTCTTTGGCCTCCTGGCTGGAGACGGTGCTTTGCGAAGCGGCCAGGCCGGTGGAGCGGAGGATGGCGGTGTTGCCGATCTCGATGACGTGGCCTTTGAAAGTGCGGTCGGGGATGGCGTCGATCGAGATATCGGCCACCTGATTGAGCTTGATGTTGACGATGTCGGTCTCGTCCACCATGACTTCGGCGGTGATGAGCGACATGTCGGCGATGGTCATGATCAGGCTCGCCGGAGAGTTCTGGATGCCCGGCACGACGGTTTCGCCGACACGCACCGGAAGGTTGGTGACGATGCCGTCGAGGGGGGCGCGGGCGTAAGTGCGCTGAAGGACGTCCTGAGCCCGCTGCAGGTTCGCGCGGGCCAGGGCGACGCGTCGTTGGGCGGCGGCCAACTGGGAAGCCATCTGGGCCCGCTGGGCGATGGCCTGGGACTGGCGCGCCTGGGCTTCGCGGAGGGCCGCCTTGGCGCTTTCGAACTCGGCTTTCCGCTGGTCGAAGTCCTGCCGGGCGATGAGCTTTTCCTCGTCGAGCTGCTGGGCGCGCTCGTAGTTCAGCTTCGCCCGCTCCAGTTCGGCCCGGGCGCGGTCCACGGTGGCTTGGACGGTGCGGAGGTTTTCGTCCGCCGCCCGGAGGGAGGCCTCGGCGGCGGCGGCCTCGGCCTCGGCGGCGCGGAGCTGAGCGCGCTGAGCAGCGACCTCGGCCTCGGGTTGGACCGACTCGAGCCGGGCCAGGAGCTGGCCTTTCTTCACGCGCTGGCCTTCGACGACCGCCAGCTCCACGATGCGGGCCGGCGAGAGCGTATTCGTACCGATGTTGATGTAATTCTTGGGCTTAATCTCGCCCGAAGCGGTCACGACGGCGGTCAGATCCTGGCGCTTGACCTTACCCGTCTGGACCTTGACGATGCCTTTGCGGCTGTAGTGGATTCCCGCCGCCACCCCGCCGGCGATGACGGTGGCGGCGGCCACAAAAATGAGGATTTTCCACTTTCGTTTCACGGCAGTGATCCCTGCTATTTCGGCTGCCCGGCCGTGTATTCCTCTTCCAAGACCATCCTAGCACGAGGGTCCCGGCCGGCCTGCGATCCTCGCTCATAACGTTATACGGTGGCCGCCGCCGAAAAGTGCCCGAAAAGACGCGGTTGACCAAGGAGCCGGGAATGGGGCGCTACTCGCGGAAGAAATTGCCCATTTTGCGGAACTTCTCGTAACGCTGCTCCACGATCCGGCCCGGGGCCACTCCGTCCAGTTCGCCGAGCGCCTTGATCAGGACGTCGCGGAGATGGGCCGCGGCGCGGTCGTGGTCGGTCTGGGCGCCGCCGGGCGGCTCGGGGATGATCTCGTCGATCAGGCCGAGTTTCAGCAAGTTGTCGGCGGTGAGGCGCAGGGCGACGGCGGCTTTCTGGGCCATTCCGGCATCGCGCCAGATGATGGCCGCGCAGCTCTCGGGGGAGATGACACTGTAGATGGCGTTCTCCATCATGTAGACGCGGTTGCCGACCCCGAGAGCCAAGGCGCCGCCGGAGCCGCCCTCGCCGATCACGACACAGACGAGCGGGACTTGGAGGCGGGCCATCTCGCGGAGATTGAGGGCGATGGCCTCAGCCTGGCCGCGCTCCTCGGCGTCGATGCCGGGGTAGGCGCCGGGTGTGTCGAGAAGGGCGATGACCGGGATGGAGAACTTCTCGGCCAGCTTCATGATACGCCGGGCCTTGCGGTAGCCCTCGGGCTTGGGCATGCCGAAGTTGCGGTGCAGCTTCTGCTTGGTGGTGCGGCCCTTCTGCTGGGCGACGATCATCACCGGGCGGTCCTCGAAGAAGCCCATGCCGGCGACCACCGCCGGGTCGTCGCCGAAGGCCCGGTCGCCGTGGAGCTCGCGGAAGTCGCGGATCAAGCGCTGGATGTAGTCCAGCGAATGCGGCCGGTTCGGATGACGGGCGAGCTGGACGCGCCGCCAGACGCGCTCCTCGGCCGTTTCGGCCTGTGGTTTCGGTTCGGTGCTCATTCAGCCTGCCAGTATCTCGATCGACTCGGGGCCGCAGATCCGCTCGACCTCGGCGCGGAACTCCTTGTCGGGACGGACCTTGACGGCTACATCCAGGATAACCGAGAAGTCGCGGGGTTTCTCGAGGCGCAGGCGAACCTCGGCTTCACCGGGCTTGCGGCGGAACAGCTCCTGCAGGGCTTCGGCCCGGCCGGCGGAGCCGCCGACGGGCACGCGGATGGAGATCAAGCGGGGAAGATCCACCCGGGCGCGATCAAGGGGGACGACCTCCTTGACCGAGATCCGGGCCGGGCCGTTCTCCTCGGGGAGGGCCGTGCCGCGGACGAGGACGGCGCGGTCCAGGACGAGCTCGGGCTCGAGCTCCTCGTAAGCGCTGGCGAAGACGATGCCGTCCACCGTGCCCTTCCAGTCGTCCAGCCGGATCGCGGCCCACGGGCGGCCTTCCCGGTTGCGCTTCCGGGTGATGGCGCTCAAGACGCCGCAGACGGCGACCTCGTCACCGCGGGAGAGATTCTCGAGGGAGGCGCTGTCGTGGGTGGCGAGTTCAGCCACCTTGTCCCGGTACTGGTCCAGGGGATGGCCGGTGACGTAGAAGCCGAGCACTTCTTTCTCGCCGGCCAGTTTCTCTTTTTCCTCCCAGTCAGGCACGTCGGGCAGCGCCGGCTCGGCCTGGCCGGGGTCGATGACGCCGGCGAACAGGCCGCCCTGGCCGCTCTGGCGGTCCCGCCAGACGCGCTGGCCGTGCTCGATGGCCTTCTCGACAGCAGCCAGCTTCTGGGAGCGGGTGCCGGGCATGGAATCCATCGCCCCGCTCTTGATGAGGCTCTCGACCATGCGGCGGTTGACCGCGCCCAGGTCGACCGACTCGCAGAAGTGGTAAATCGAGCGGAAGCGGCCCTCTTCGGTGCGGGCCTCGATGATGGAATCGACGGCGGAGGGGCCGAGGTTCTTGACGGCGGCCAGCCCGAAGCGGATCGCCTCGCCGTCGGGAGTGAAGTCGCGGTCCGAGGCGTTGACGTCCGGCGGCAGGACTTCGATCTGCATCTCCCGGCACTCGTGGATGTAGCGGACGACCTTGTCGACGTTGCCGGTTTCCGAAGTGAGCAGCGCCGACATGAACTCGACCGGGTAGTGGGCCTTGAGGTAGGCCGTGACATAGGCCAGATAGGCGTAGGCGGCCGAGTGGGATTTGTTGAAGCCGTAGCCGGCGAACTCGGCCATCAGATCGAAGATGCGCTCGACCTTCCTCTTGGGATAGCCGCGCTCGATGGCGCTGCGGACGAAGCGCTCGCGCTGCTCGGCCATCACCTCTTTCTTCTTCTTGCCCATCGCCCGGCGCAGCAGGTCGGCGTCGCCGAGGGAATAGCCGGCCAGGATGTTGGCGATCTGCATCACCTGCTCCTGGTAGACGATGACGCCGTAGGTCTCCTCGAGCACCGGCTCGAGCTCGGGCAGCTCGTAGGTGACCTTCTTCTTGCCGTGCTTGCGGGCGATGAAGTCGTCCACCATACCGCCTTTGATCGGTCCCGGCCGGTAGAGGGCGTTCAGGGCGCAGAGGTCCTCCATGCGGGCCGGCTCGTAGCGCCGGAGGATGTCGCGCATGCCCTGGGATTCGAACTGGAAGACGCCGCTGGTATTGCCCCGGCAGAAGATCTCCCGGTAGGTCTTTTCGTCGTCGAGGGGCAGCTCGGCGAGGTCGATCTTGACGCCGCGGTGCTTCTCGATGAGGGCGAGGCAGTCGTGGATGATGGTGAGGGTGGTGAGCCCGAGGAAATCCATCTTGAGCAGGCCCAGCCGCTCGAGGCCCACCATGTCGTACTGGGTGACGATCTCGTCCTTGTTGGTCTTGTAGAGCGGGACGAGATTGATGAGGGGCTCGGGAGCGATGACGACGCCGGCGGCGTGGACCGAGGCGTTGCGGCACATGCCCTCGAGGCGCTGGGCGGTGGCCAGCACGTCGGCGACGCGCTCGTTCTCCCTGGCGGCGCGGGCCAGGTCGGGCTCCTTCTCGATGGCGGCGGCGAGCTTGATGTTCAGCTCGTTGGGGATGAGCTTGGTGATGCGGTCCACTTCGGCGAAGCTCATATCGAGAACCCGGCCGACGTCCTTGATGGCCGCCCGGGCGCCGAGAGTGCCGAAGGTGATGATCTGGGCCACCTGGTCACGGCCGTACTTCTCGGTGACGTAGTGGATCACCTCGCCCCGGCGGTGGGTGCAGAAATCGATGTCGATGTCGGGCATGCTGATCCGCTCGGGGTTCAAGAAACGCTCGAACAGCAGCCCGTACTGGAGCGGATCGATGTCGGTGATGCCCATCGAGTAACTTACCAGGCTGCCGGCCGCCGAACCGCGTCCGGGCCCCACCGGGATGCCCTTGCTCTTGGCGTAGCGGATGAAGTCCCAGACGATGAGGAAGTAGCCGGAGAACTTCATCTGCTGGACGATGCGGATCTCCTTGTCGAGGCGCTCGGCGTACTCGGCGAGGTCATGGCGCAGACGTCCGGCCTTGCGCATGGCCTCGAGCCGAGGGCGCCGCTTCTCGAAACCTTGGCGGGCGACGTACTCGAAATAGGTGTCGGTGGTGTGGCCGGGCGGGACGTCGAACTGCGGGAAGGGGTCCGGGATCTTGTCGAGCCTCACTTGGCAGCGCTGGGCGATTTCCCAGGTGCGGTCGAGGGCATCCTCGAAATCGCCGAACAGCTCGCGCATCTCTTCTTTGGTCTTCAGATAGAACTCCTCGGTGCGGAACTGCATCCGGTTCTCGTCGCTGAGGCTCTTGCCGGTCTGGATACAGAGCAGGATCTCGTGGGCGCGGGAGTCCTCTTTGCGCAGGTAGTGGCTGTCGTTGGTGACCACCAGGGGGATGCCGGCTTCCTGGGCGAGCCGCGCTAGACCGGGAATCACCTTGCGGTCCTCGTCGAGGTGGTGGTGCTGGAGCTCGAGGAAGAAGTTGCCCCGGCCGAACATATCCAGGTACTCGTAGGTGAGGCGGCGGGCCTCCTCGTACTGTTCTTCGAGGAGCGCCTCGTTGACGTCGCCGCGAAGACAAGCCGACAGGGCGATGAGGCCCTTGGTGTGCCGGGCGAGGAGGTCCTTGTCGATTCTAGGTTTGTAGTAGAAGCCGTCGAGGTAGCCGGTGGAGACGAGTTTGATCAGGTTCCGATAGCCATCCTGGTTCTCGCAGAGCAGCAGGAAATGGTTGTAGCGGTTGGACTCGGACTTGACGCTGCGACTCTGCTGGGTGACGTACACCTCGCAGCCGATTACCGGGTGGATGCCGTGCTTGAGAGCCTCGTCGTAAAACTTGACGGCGCCGAATAGATTTCCGTGGTCGGTGATGGCCACCGCGGGCATTTTCTGGCGCTCAGCGATCTGCATCAGTTGCGTGATCTCGCAAGCGCCATCGAGCAGCGAATAATCGGTGTGGTTGTGGAGATGGACAAACGGCGTGTTCGACATCGGGACCCTTATTTTGAATTCTAAGGCCGCTGGGGCGGACCTGTGCCGGGGGAGGTTCTCCTACAGGATAACGCCTCCGGGGCGCAGCCCGTGGTTTAGTCTTGTCCAATACAAGATGATCATGAAACGGGGCTGGATTCCAATGCGAGGTGATCATGAACGGGGGGTGGGGAAGGCGGGGCTGAGGAGCCGGGCTGCAAGGGGCAT
>Ga0256841_1000152_pt1 | contig 76339 bp, 76 predicted proteins | sample 356308metaG_FD_185971 | JGI IMG/M metagenome (GOLD analysis project Ga0256841, IMG submission 185971) | Hydrothermal vent microbial communities from Mid Atlantic Ridge, Atlantic Ocean - 356-308 | ecosystem: Environmental > Aquatic > Marine > Hydrothermal vents | place: Atlantic Ocean: Mid...
CACCCAGTCGCGCAACTGCACCGAATCGCGTCCGCGGGAGCTGACCGCCAGCTCCAGCACCGGGATCTGGGCCGGATCCCGCTTGTAGATGATGGGCGGCTCGATGCCGGTGGGCAGGAAGCGCCGGGCGCGATCCAGACGGGTGCTGGCGTCGCGCAGGGCACGGTCGATGTCGGTGCCGTAGGGGAAACTCAGATCCACCGAAGAACGTCCTTCGGTGGTGGTGGATTGCACGGCGATGGCGTTCTCGGTGATGGCGAGCTGTTCCTCGAGCTGGCGGGTCACTTCGTCTTCCATGATCCGGGCCGGCACGCCGGGATTGAGCACCCGTACCCGCACTTCCGGGTAGATGATGTGGGGCAGCAGATCCACCGCCAGGCGATCGAGGGAGAACAGCCCCAGCACCACCACCGTCAGCGCCAGCATCACCGTGGCCACGGGACGGCGGATGGACCAGGCGGCGAGCCCCCCGGTGCGCGGGCGTGCGGCCATGTTCAGTCGTCCCCGCCGGCCACGCGGACGGCCCGTCCGTCACGCAGCCCGGTGAAGCCCTTCACCACCACCCGCTCGCCCGCGGCCAGACCTTCGCGCACGGCGATGTGCTCGCTCAGTTGCAGCCCGGTGACGATCCGCACCTTGCGCACCCGATTGTCGTCATCCAGGCGGTAGACGTAGGCGCCGTGGCTGTCGTGGCGCACGGCAAGGAAGGGCACGTGCAGCCTGGCGGCGGTGCGCACCGGCAGGCGCACGCGCACGAATTGGCCGGGCAGGGCGCCGGCGGGCGGCGTGAAGGCGATTTCGATCCGTCGCTTGAGGTTGCGCGTGTCCACGCCCGGCGTCAGGCGCAGAATGCGACCGTCGAGGAAGCGGTTGCCCAGGGCATCGATCCGCAGGCGGACCGGCTGGCCGGGGGCAAGGCCGTCGGCGAGCAGCTCCGAGAGAAACACCATGGCCTTGAGCCGGGCCGGATCGATGAGGGTCAGCAGATGGGTGTGCAGGGGCGCCACGTCGCCCGGCTCGAGACGCCGTTCGCTGACGAGGGCGTCGAACGGCGCCAGGATGCGGGTGCGGGTGAGGCGGGTCTCGAGCTGGCTGACTTCGGCCTGGGCCAGCTTGATGGCCGTATCGGCCCGGGCGATGTCCTCTTCCGAAACCAGTTTCTGACGAAACAGGGATTCGAGCCGCTGCCGGTCGCTGCGCGCCTGGGCGAGATTCGCCCGGGCCTTGCGCAACTGGGCCTGGATCAGCCGATCGTCGATGCGCACCAGCAGTTCGCCGCGGCGCACCCGGTCGCCCGCATGCCAGGGCAGCTCGAGCACGCGGCCCGCTTCCTGGTTGAAGATCTGCACCCGGCGGCTGGCTTCGAGCCGGCCACTCGTGGTTTGTTCGCCCTCGAGCGGACCGTCGCCGACCGTGGCCACGGCCACGGTAACCGGCGGACGTTCGCGTTTCCCGTTGCGCGCCTCGTGACCGTCGTCACTGCAGGCTTGCAGGAAGGCCAGGGCAAGGGTGAACAGCCAGAGGCGGGCAATCCGGGACATGCAGTGTTCCATTCGGGTCGGGCTTTCCCACAAGGTTGACAGGGAGATGCCGCAACGGTTCAGGGAGTGGTTCGGCCGTATGATAATATCTCCCACCCTTCTTCGATAGCCGGGAACCATGCGCATCGAACGTTACACCGAAGCCCCCACGGTCGGCAGCCAGGAGTTGCGCAATCTCAAGCGCATGTTTCCCTATGTCTGGCAGTACCGCGGCCGGGTGCTGCTGGCGCTGGCCAGCCTGATCCTGGCCAAGGTCTCCACGGTGGGGATCCCCGTGGTGCTCAAGCACATCGTGGATGCCCTCGACACCAGCCACGGTCGCCTGCTGGCCCTGCCCATCGTGCTGTTTCTGGCCTATGGTGCCCTGCGCCTGGGCAGTTCCCTGTTCAACGAACTGCGCGACGCGATCTTCGCCCGGGTGCGCTATCACGCCATGCGCCGGCTCTCGCGGCAGGTGCTCGAACACCTGCACCGGCTGTCGCTGCGCTATCACCTGGAGCGGCGCACCGGCAACATCATCCGCGATCTGGAGCGGGGCACCCAGAGCATCAGCTCGATTCTCAATTACCTGGTGTTCAACATCCTGCCCACGGCCGCCGAATTCGTGCTGGTGGCCTTCCTGCTGCTGGGCCAGTACGACTGGCACTTCGCCCTGGTGACCTTTCTCACCGTGGCCGTGTACATCGCCTTCACCCTGGCGGTGACCGAATGGCGCATGCACTTCCGGCATACCATGAACCGCCTCGACTCCAAGGCCAACGGCCAGGCGGTGGACAGCCTGCTCAACTACGAGACGGTGAAATACTTCAACAACGAACGCTTCGAGCTGCAGCGCTACGATCGCACCCTGGGCGAGTGGGAGAACGCGGCGGTCAAGAGCCAGACCTCCATGGCCCTGCTCAACTTCGGCCAGGGGGCGATCATCGCCGTGGGCGTGACCCTGATCATGATCTACGCCGGGCAGGGCGTGGTGGACGGCAGCATGACCCTCGGCGATCTGGTACTGGTCAACACCCTGATGCTGCAGCTGTTCATTCCGCTGAATTTCCTCGGCATCGTCTATCGCATGCTCAAGCACACCCTGGCCGACATGGATCGGGTCTGGAAGCTGCTCGACGAGACGCCCGAGATCGGCGATGCGCCCGACGCCCGGCCGCTGGTGGTGCGCGAGGGCGAAGTGGCATTCGAGCACGTGGCCTTCGCCTACCAGCCCGAGCGGCGGATCCTCGAAGACGTGAGCTTCACGATTCCCGCCGGTCACAAGGTGGCCGTGGTGGGGCCGTCGGGCGCCGGCAAGTCCACCCTGGCGCGGCTGCTGTACCGCTTCTACGACGTGGAGCGCGGGCGGATCACCATCGACGGCCAGGACATCGCCCACGTCACCCTCGACAGCCTGCGCCAGGCCATCGGCATCGTGCCCCAGGATACGGTCCTGTTCAACGAATCGATCTATTACAACATCCTCTACGCCCGGCCCGACGCCAGCCGCGAAGAGGTGGAGCAGGCGGCGAAACTGGCGGCCATCCACGACTTCATCGTCAGTCTGCCGGAAGGCTACGATACCCTGGTGGGCGAACGGGGCCTGAAACTCTCCGGTGGCGAGAAGCAGCGCATCGCCATCGCCCGGGTGATCCTCAAGAACCCGCCGATCCTGATCTTCGACGAGGCCACCTCGTCCCTCGACTCCCGATCCGAGCGGGCCATCCTCGACGCTCTCAGTCAGGTGGCCGAACAGCACACCACCCTGGTCATCGCCCACCGCCTCTCCACCATCGTCGATGCCGATCGGATCCTGGTGATGGAGCAGGGCCGCATCGTCGAACAGGGCACCCACGCCGAACTCCTCGCCCGGGGCGGCCTCTACGCCCAGATGTGGGAACTGCAGCAGGAGGAACGACAGGTGGCCGTGAAGGAAGCCGAGCTGGAGGTGGGGGAGGAAATCTCCCTGTAGACGCGGCGCAAGCCGCGATGCGGCGGTAGCAGGTGGCTGGTAGCTGGTAGCTGGAAAAAAACCGTCAACACTTGTTCCAGCTACCCGGCCCCAGCTACCAGCCACCAACTTGTCGCGGCGAGGGCGCCGCTCCTACGGGTGCAGATCCGGCTATAATGGATGTTCACAGCGAGGAGAATTGTCATGGCCGAGATGAAACGTTCCCAGATGGCGCCGGCGCCCGATGAGCTCAGCGGCTGCGCGTCGGCCGAGCCGTTCGCCCTGCAGGTGATCGACGACAGCATGGAGCCCGAGTTCAAGAAGGGCTGCATCATCATCATCGATCCGGAAGGCCTGGCCACCGATGGTTCCTACGTCATCGCTCTGATTGAAAACGGCTATATCTTCCGCCAGCTCCGCCGCCACGAGGACAAGTACTACCTCGTGCCCCTCAACGAAGCCTATGCCCACGAAGCCCGCGAAATCGCCATTGAGCAAGTCAAGGGCGTGATCATCCAGCAGGCCGCCCCCAACGGCCGGCGCAAGGACCGCAAGAAGTACGAATACCGCACGAAGAGCGAGGTCAATCCCGGGTGTGGGACCTGCGGGCAGGGGTGAGAACGTATACAGGCTCGGTGGAAGGAACGCAGAGGGCGCAGAGACGCAGAGGACGCGGAGATTTGTTTTGATGGCCTGTGGCGGGTGTAGGCCGGCTCAAGCGTAGCGGAGCCGGTAAAAAACGTGTCATCCCGACATGGCGGCTCCGCTACGCTTGAGCCGCCCTACGGTGTCCACGCCCTCTGCGTTGTTTGCAGACAGCCTGATTATTTCGCATTGCTGCTGAGCTGCTCCGGGCGCAGGCGGGGGGTGAAGTATTCGTCGGCTTCGTCCTCGGAGACCGGCTGGCCCTGGCCGTTGACCATGGGCTGTTCGTAGTCGGCCCAGCCGCGCAGGCCGGTCTTGAGGGAGACGACGTTGGTGTAGCCCATCTTCTGCATCACTTCGCAGGCGAACACGCTGCGGTTGCCGGAGCGGCAGATCACCACGATTTCCCTGTCCCGGGCCTCGACCAGTTCGGGGACGGTTTCCTCGTAGTCGTATTCGCAGGCGGTTTCGAGCACGCCGCGGGGCACGTTGAGGGAGCCTTCGATGTGCATGGCCTCGAATTCGTAGGGCTCGCGCACGTCGAGCAGCATCACTTCCCGTTCCTGAAGGATTTCCTCCAGATCCCAGGGAAAGATTTCCCTGACGTGTTCGGCCGCCTCGGCGACCAGTTCATTGAAGCGTTTCATGAGGTTTCACTCGAAACAGATGTTCCAGATATTTGTCCATGGTGCAATGTGTGCACTGAGCCCTGCGGGCCAAGGGGATGTTTTGTGACCGTCGGCCGCAGGGATGCGGCCTTCGAGCCTACAGGGACGTATTTACGGCGTGTCACGAAACATCCCCTTGGCCCGCAGGGCGATGCCGATGACCAGGATCCTTCATGATCGATCTGGTATCAGACATTGCCATTCAGCCGTTGTTGCCGGAGGCGTTGCGGGAGAAGCCGTGTTCGACGGCCATCACGGCGGCTTCCACGCGCGAGTGCACGTCGAGCTTGCGCAGGATGGCCTTCACGTGCAGCTTGACGGTGCCGTCGGAGATCCCGAGGTTGCGGGCGATGGCCTTGTTGCTCTGGCCCTCGGCGAGCAGGCCGAGGATTTCGGTCTCGCGCGGGGTCAGTTCCGAGAAGGGGCTGTCGTCTTCCGGCTCCTCGGGCTCGCCGCCACCGCCCTGCACGGCCTTGGCCAGGATCGGCGCGAGATCGGGGGCCACCACCGTCTTGCCGGAGACGATGTCGCGCAGGGCCAGCACCAGCTCGTCCGGCTCCATGTCCTTGAGCAGATAGCCCTGGGCGCCCTGACGCAGGGATTCGAGCAGATCGCTCTCCTCGGTGCTGGTGGTGAGCATGACGATGGGCAGTTCCAGCCCCTCCTGGCGCAGCATCTTCAGCACGCCCAGGCCGTCGATGCCGGGCATGCGCATGTCGAGCAGGATGACGTCCGGTTGCAGTTCCTCCACCAGGCGCAGGCATTCCTGGCCGCTGCCCACCGAGGCCACCACCTCGATTCCGCGGCTGGCCAGCAGGCCTTCGAGGCCCACCCGGAACAGGGTGTGATCGTCGATCAACAGCACGCGCAGACTCATGGCAACACCTTGGCCGTGGGCAGGTCGACCCGCACGCTGTGGGTTCCGTCCTCGGGGGCCGGTTCGGGATAGCGGAAGTGCAGGATGACCCGGGTGCCTTCGCCCTGTTCGCTCTCGATGCGCACGGTGCCGCCGATCCGCTTGGCCCGCTCTTCCATGATGGACAGGCCCAGGTGATCGCCCGAGGTGCGATCCGATTCGGGCAGCAGGGTCATGCCCACGCCGTCGTCCTCGATCAGGATGTGGCAGTCGCCCTGCACGTCGGAGCGCATGATCACCCGCACCGCATGGGCCTGGCTGTGCTTGCGGATGTTGTTGAGGGCTTCCTGGATGATGCGCAGGGCCTGGACCTCGACGCTGGCCGGCAGTTGCAGCACGTTCCACTCCTTTTGCAGGAAGATGGAAATCTCGCTCTGGTTGCGGAAGCGCTCCACCAGATGCTCCACGGCCGGCACCAGGCCGCGCTTGTCGATGGGCGCGCGGAAGTGCGTGATCAGCTCGCGCAGCTCGGCGTAGGCCTCGTCCAGGTTGTTTTCGATCTTCTCCAGTTCGTACCAGATGGCCGGTTCCTGGCCCTGGCGCAGGGTCTCGTCCAGCACCCGCACCTGGAAGCGCAGGCTGGCCAGGGTCTGGGCCAGGGAGTCGTGCAGTTCATGGGCCAGGCGGGTGCGTTCTTCCATGATCGACAGGCGGTTGGATTCGTCGTCATGACGGGCCTTGTCGATGGCCATGCCGAGGTGGCGGCCAATGGAAGTGAGCAGGCCCACCATGTCTTCCTGATCGGCGAAATCCTCGTGATCCACGAACAGGTTGTATACGCCCAGGGTCTTGTCCCGGTACTGCAGGGGCACGGCGATCATGCCGATGTTGTCGTCGTTGAAGAAGGAGCGGCCGACGATCTTGTCGCAGTGGGTGATGTTCTTCTCGAACAGCACCGTGCCGTCGCGATAGGCGCTGCCGCACAGGCAGCTTTCGGAGGGAATGAGCTGCTCGCGCTTCATCAGATCCTCGTCGAGGCCGATGCTGGAGACCAGGCGCATCTGGCCGTCGTCGGTCATCAGCCGGACCACGGCGGCGCGGGCATTCACCACGTCGCGCAGGGTGTGCAGGAAGCGGGTCAGCAGATCCTCCAGATCCCGGGAGACGTTGATGCTGGCGGCCACGTCGTAGATGATTTCCAGCGAATGGGTCTTGCGCTCGATGTGCTCGGTCTGGGCGCGTACCTGGCTCTGCATGTCGTGGGTGAGGGCCTGCAGCTTGTCGCTCAGTTCGTTGATGTCGGCATACAGGGCATTGAAGTCGCGGGAGGCGGTGCGGGGGAGGCGGGCCCCCAGTTTGCCTTCCCGCAGATCCTGGGCCCACTGGCGCAGGGCGGTGAGGGGTTCGAGCAGGGTGCGCTGGATCTGCCGTACCAGACGGGTGGTGAGTCCCAGGCCGAAGAGGGTCGGCAGCCAGATCAGCAGGTGGCCGGTGGGCGGATAACCTCCCTGGGTCAGAAGCCAACTGCCGGCGGCGGCCGTCAGGATCAGGAGCCCGGCGATGCTGAAGATCAGCACGCACAGATGGCTGCGCCACAGGCGGCCGCGCCGACCACAGCATTCCGTCGCGAAGGCCTTGCCGTCGTCGGGATGTCGGATCTGATCGGGAGGGGTCGCCATAAGCCGTTGATTATACCCCGGAACCGTCCCGGAACGGATTACAGGGCGTGTTCCGTGCCCGAATCGTCGCCCTGGGGCGGGGTGTAGTTGGGATCGTTGGGGTTGAGGAAGATGAAATTGTACTCGCCGTCGTCGAGTTGGACGAAATCGAGCGTGCAGCCATTGAGCAGATCGATGCTGGACGGGGCGATGACGATGGTAACGCCCGATTCACTGAAAGCGAGATCGTTTTCCGTGGTCTCGTCGGCGAAGCCCATGGCGTACTGGATGCTGCCATCGGTTTCCCGGCGGGCGGCGATGCGCAGGGGCATGCCCTCCATCTGGCCTTCGCGAGCCGATTTGACGATCTGTTCCGCGGCGGCGGGGGTGACTGTGAACATGACGACACTCCTGATGGAAATCAAAAACCTAGTGGATTGGTCAATTATACACGCTTCCGGTTCCGGCAGGAACGCACGAAGGCCACGAACCGGCCGGCCCAGTGGTTGTGGGAAGTGTCCCGCAGGTGGGCATAACCGGCCAGCAGATTGCGATAGACGATGCCGTCGTGGTTGCCGTCGACGCCCATCCCGCGGTGAACCCGGTAGGCGTAGCGGGTCTCCTCGGGGAGGGAGTCCAGGGCCGAGTAATGGAATTCGTGGGCCGGGAAAATCCGCTGGTTCGGCGCGCCGGGCCAGGGGTGGTCGGCCGTTTCCTCGAGCTGAACGTAACCCCGGCCCACGGGCCGTTCGTGCATGACCACGGAGGCAGGCAGCGTGCCGGTCATCTCGGCTTCACGTCCCTTCCAGCGCAGGCTGCGCGCCAGATACATCAATCCGCCGCATTCGGCATAGGCCGGCAAATCGGCCTCGATGGCCTGGCGGATGGCGGTGCGCATGGCCCGGTTGGCGGCCAGTTGCTCCATGTGGGTCTCGGGAAAGCCGCCGCCCAGGAAGAGGCCATCGCAGTCGGGCAGACGGCTGTCGGTGAGGGGCGAGAAGGGCAGCAGCTCGGCACCGGCGGCTTCCAGGGCCTCGAGATCGTCCGGATAGTAGAAACCGAAGGCGGCGTCCCGGGCGATGGCGATGCGCACGTCCCGGCGGGCAGCGGGCTCGGGCCCGGCGAACTGGCTGGACGGCAGGGGCGGGGCGCTGCCCGCAATGTTCCGGATGGCCTCCAGATCGACCTGGGCGGCAATCCGCTCGCCGATGTGCGCGACGAAGGCGCGGGCATCGCCGCTCTCGTTGCTCGGCACCAGGCCCAGATGACGCTCGTGGATGGTCATGGCCGGGTCGTGATAGACGGCGCCGACCACCGGCACCTCGGTGTAGTGTTCCAGCACGGCACGCAGCTTGGCCTCGTGGCGGGAGCCGCGGATCTGGTTGAGAATGATGCCGGCGATGCGCACTTCCGGCTCGAAGGCCTGGTAACCGAGCACCAGGGGGGCGATGCCCCGGGTCATGCCCTGGACGTTGATCACCAGCACCACCGGGGTCCGGGTGAGGCGGGCGAGGGCAGCGTTGCTGTTGCTGCCCTCCAGATCAAGGCCGTCGTAGAGCCCCTTGTTGCCCTCGATGAGCGCCAGATCGGCATGACCGGCGTGTCGGTTCAGACTGGCGAGGATCTCTTCCCGTTCCTGGGTGTAGAAATCGAGGTTGTAGCAGGGCCGACCGGCAGCCAGGCCCAGCCACATGGGATCGATGTAGTCGGGGCCCTTCTTGAAGGGCTGGACCGTCTGGCCCCGATCCCGCAGGGCGCGACACAGACCGATGCTGAGCGTGGTCTTGCCAGAGGATTTGTGCGCAGCGGAGATCAGCAGTCGGTGCATGGCGGGGATCCCAAAATGCGAAAGGGGATGCATGCATCCCCTTTCGTACGGAGTCAGACCGGTGGCGAGCCGTTACTTGTGGTGGGGATCCACCACTTCGTCAGCCAGACTTTCCGGCAGGAACTGCAGTACCTTCAGGGCTAGGGCCACGATGATCAGGGCCACCGCCATCCCGCCGATGCCAAGCACGAATTCCACCAGGCTGGGGGTGTAACTGTTGATGATGCCGTCGGAGAAGCTGCTGGCCACTTCCTTGCCCGGGAAGATGAGCAGCGGATAGGCCTGGCCGCCGATGATGATGACGTACATGGCCGCCAGTCCGCCCAGCACGACCAGGACGGAGGCAAAGCCGATGAGGCTGCGATTCCTGCCCCAGCTGGGATGGTAGAGGATGGCCAGGGGCACCAGGCTGCCCAGCAGCATCCAGCCGATCCAGAAGAGTTGGGTATAGACGCCACCGTTGAGCAGGATGAAGGCTTCAACGCCGTGGTACTGGGTGATGTAGAGCTTGGTCAGGTGATAGGCCAGCAGCAGGAGCAGGGTACCGGCCACGAACACCCCCAGCAGATTCTTCAGTCGCCGCAGCAGCGCGTCGCCCAGCGGTCGGCCGGTCCACTTGCAGGCGGCCATGGTCACGAGGATCAGGATTGCCAGGCCAAAGGCGAAGGACATGACGATGAACAGGGGGGCCATGATGGCTTCGTTGTAGGCCAGACGGGCCACCAGGAAGCCGAAAATGGAGCCGGTACCGGTGGTGAGAATCAGACGCCAGACGAAGGCGCTGAAACCGGCGACCTTGGTGTACTGGGTCTTGGTGGGATCCATCATGGTCCACAGGTAGATGGCCACCAGGAGGAAGAAGCCATTGTAGAGGATGATGTTCCAGGCGAAGATCGACTTGAAGTTGTAGTAGGTCATGGCCACGATGAGCCGGTCGGCGCGGCCGAGATCCAGCACCAGGATCGTGAGACCGCCGGCCAGCAGCGCGATGGCCAACAGACCGGAGAGCCGGGCCAGGGGCTTGTAGGCGGTCTTGCCGAACACCGAGGCGATGGAGGCGGTGTTCAGGGCCCCCGAGGCGGCCACGATCAGGAAGACCGCGAACACGTGTGGGGTCCCCCAGACGATCTGCTGGTTCATGCCGGTGATGAAGTGGCCGTAGTGTTCCATCATGAACGCGGCAACCAGACCGGCACCGGCAATGGCGCCGAGTAGTGCCAGCAGGGCAAGATAGCCTGCGCTGTTCCCCTTGATGGTGCTGTAGCGGATGTTTTTCATTTTCTGCACTGCTCGCTCTGGAGGTTAGAGACCCTGGTAACGGATGCCGGTGTTCAGACCCAGGTCGGCCCGGATCTGTTCGCCGCCGCGTTCCCGCAACTCGCGGGAGATGGCACTTTCCGGATCCTTGAGATCACCGAAGATCATGGCCTGCTCCGGACAGGCTTCGACGCAGGCCGGTTGCCGGCCGGCATCGACCCGTTGCACGCACAGGGTGCAGGCTTCCACGGTGCCCTTGCCGCGGGGGGCATTGACCTTCTGATCGTGCAGTTCCTCATGGACGAAGGAACGGGCCTTGTAGGGGCAGGCCATCATGCAGTAACGGCAACCGATGCAGATGTGCTTGTCCACCAGGACGATGCCGTCGGCACGCTTCATCGACGCCCCGGTGGGGCAAACGTCCACACAGGGCGGATGTTCGCAGTGCTGGCACATCAGTGGCAGGGTCTGCACGTGACCGGTCTGCTTGTCGGTCAGTTTCACCTTGCGGATCCACTGGGCCTTCTGGTTGGGGGCCGAGTGCTTTTCGTTGGGGCTGTCGGGGCCCCAGCCAAACTCGTCCTGGCAGGCGGTAACACAGGCGTCACAACCTTCGGCACACTTGTTGGTGTTGATCAGGATCCCCCAGCGTTGCCGATCACTGGCCGGCAGTTCCGGCGCCCGGGCGTGGGCCACCTGCTGGAGGATGATGCCGGGGGCCACGGTCAGGCTGGCCACGGCGGCCACCTGGCCGAAGAAACGGCGGCGGGCCTGGTCGGTGGGATTCGTCTTCTTGTCCATTATCGGGCTTCTCCGACGGTGGCAGATAGGGGCGCCACGTCCTTCCGGGTCAGTTTCAGGCCGGCATGGGGATTGTGCATGGCACTTTCCTGAATCTTTTCCGGATCCGGCGTGTCGCGATGACACTCGAAACAGTCGATATGGACCGCGGCATAGGTGTGGCAACTGCTGCAGAAGTGCTCCTTCTCGCCGAAGCGGGCGTACTGGCCGTCCGGCTTGGGCGTGATGTGGCAGTTCACGCACTCGGCGAGACTGAACTGCTTGGTGCGGATCCCCTGACGCAGGGTTTCGTCACGGTGATGCAGGAGGTACTGCATGTGATGCTTGCGCATGTCCTCCTCGGGACGAACGCAGCCAAACTCCGGGTTGGCCTTGGCGCGGGGTTTGGGCACCCCGGCCAGCGGACCGGTGTCGTCGGCGATGGCCGGCAGGGCCAGGAACAGCCCTGCCACCATGAGGCACTGCCTGCTCAGTTGTCCAAAAGTCACGATCCGGACTCCTATGATTGTTATTCACCCATGGCCATGTCGATGTAGCCGGTCGGGCAGACGTCGGCACAGATGTGGCAGCCGATGCACTTCTTGTAGTCGGTGGCCACGTAACGACCCATGGTGTGCTTGTCCTTCGGGACGCGGTAGACGGCGTCCTGGGGACAGAAGATCACGCAGTTGTCACACTCGAAGCACATGCCGCAGCTCATGCAGCGATCGGCTTCCTTGACGGCTTCCTCTTCCGGCAGCGGCTTCATGCGCTCGGTGAAGTGACCCAGTACCTCCTCGGCGGTGGGCACGTCTTCCTCGCGCTTGTGGCGCGGGGTGTATTCGAAGTGACCCAGGAACAGCTTCTCGGCCGGAATGATCTCCTGCTTGGCACGATCCTCGAAGTTGTGGATGGCGAAGTCGGACTCGGAGGTACCCCATACGGAGCTGTGATCGTATTCAGCGGGGGCCAGACCGGCTTCCTGCATCTTCTCCAGCAGGTTGAAGTGGTGCTTGTCCACCTTAGGTCGCTTGCCCAGCTCTTCGTGCTTGAGGAAGTGGTCGACGCTTTCGGCGGCGATGGAAGCCTGGCCGATGGCGGTGGTCAGCAGGTGCGGACGCACGATGTCGCCTGCGACGAAGTGACCGGGACGGCCGGGAACCTGGTAGTGCTGGTCGGCGTCGATCAGCTTGCGCTCGTTGCCGATGTCCTCGAAGCCGTCAAGCTTGCCGCCCTGGCCGATGGCGGCGACGATGAGATCCAGGTCGATGTCGTATTCGGAACCTTCGATGGGGGTCTTGCCGTCGCTTTCCAGCTTCTGCACGCGGACCGCCTTGGCGCGGCCATTGTCGTCGAGGACCAGCTCTACGGGGTTCACGCAGTCGATGATCTCGATGCCTTCACGCTGGGCATCGTGAATTTCGTGCTCGGCGGCGTTCATCTTGTCGATGGGCGAGCGGCTGAGCAGGATGACCTTGGCCGGCTTGCGCTTGGCGTCGTCGCCGTAGTTGTGGGTGGTCTTGCCGGCGATGACGTTCTCGGGATACTCGTCTTCCGACATGCCTTCGATGGTGCCGAGGCGGCGGGCCACGGAGGCCACGTCGATGGAGGTATCACCACCACCGACCACGACCACGGTGGGGCTCACGGCCTGCAGGCGGCCCTGGTTGAAGGCTTCCAGGTACTCGATACCGATGACGGCGTTGGGCGCCTTGTCGGCACCGGGGATCGGGAGCTGGCGGCCGGACCAGGCGCCCACGGCCCAGACAATGGCGTCGAAGTCCTTTTCCAGATCCTCGACCTTCACGTCCTGGCCGACGCGGGTGTTGAGCTTGAGTTCCACGCCCATGTCGATGATGCGGTTGATCTCGCCGTCCAGCACGTTGCGCGGCATGCGGTAGCCGGGGATGCCGAAGCGCATCATGCCGCCCAGGCTGTCGTGATCGTCGAACAGGGTGACGCCGTGGCCGCGGCGACGCAGCTGGTAGGCCGCGGCCAGCCCGGCAGGGCCACCACCGATCACGGCCACCTTCTTGCCGGTGTCGGGGCCGGCTTCGAACTGGAAGCCGCCTTCCAGGGCCTGGTCACCGATGTACTGTTCCACCGAGTTGATGCCGACGTGGTCTTCCACCTCGTTGCGGTTGCAGCCGTCTTCACAGGGCGCAGGGCAGACCCGGCCCATGACCGAGGGGAAGGGGTTGGCGTCGGTGGAGCGGCGGAAGGCGTATTCCTGCATGCTCATGCCCTCGGCCGGCTTCTCGATGCCGCGCACGATGTCCAGCCAGCCACGGATGTCCTCCCCGGAGGGGCAGCTGCCCTGGCACGGCGGCGTCCGGTGTACATAGGTCGGGCACTTGTGGGAGGTGTCCTGAACGAAAATCTTGTCCGCCCAGCTTTCCCACTGGTTTTCGCCGTCCTTGAAGCGCCGGAACGTGAGCTTTTCGTTTTGCATATCGTCGCGGGAAGTAGCCATGCCAATTCTCCTGTGTAAGCGATTCTTCTGAATTCGATGGGATTCGTTGTTCGGTTATTCGTCGTCGGCCTCGTCACCGGCGTCTTCGGATGGCGCATCACTGAGGATGAGCGCATCGCCGACCAGCTGGTGGACGCTGACGATCTGATCCATGGTGAAGCCGTAGTAGGGCAGCACCTTGGCAAACTGGGTCTTGCAGATGGCGCAGATGGCGGCCAGATTGGTCACGCCATACTCGTCCACCACGCTCTTGTAGGCGGCCATGCGCGGCATGGCGCCCTTGACGCGCAACTCCATGAGGTCGTCGGTCAAAAGACCGCCACCGCCGCCGCAGCAGAAGGTGGCTTCGCCGATGGTGTTCTCCGGCATGTCCACGTAGTTGTTGCACACGGTCTTGATGATGTTGCGCGGAATTTCCAGCTGACCACCCGGCTTGTCGCCCATGCGCGAGGCACGGGCCACGTTGCAGGAATCGTGGAAGGTCAGGGTCATGTGGTCGTTTTCGCTGGGGTCGAACTTCAGCTTGCCCTTCTGGATGGCGTCCCAGGTGTATTCGCAGATGTGCTGCGGTACGGGATAGTTGGGATCCAGGAAGTCCCAGGGACCGGCCAGGGTGTTGAGGAAGCTGTAGGCGACACGCCAGGCGTGGCCGCACTCGCCGAAGATGATGCGCTTGACGCCCAGTTCCTTGGCGGCCTTGCGGATACGCCGGGAGACGCGGCGCATGTTCTCGTAACTGCCGATGAACATGCCGAAGTTGGCCGCTTCCGAGGCGTAGGAACTGAGGGTCCAGCTGGCGCCGGTCTCGTGGAAGACCTTGGCATAGCCGATCAGGCCGTCCACGTGGGGCTCGGCGAAGAAGTCGGCCGAGGGGGTGACCAGCAGGATGTCGGCCCCCTTGACGTCCAGCGGGAACTTGATGTCCACGCCCGTATCGTCCTTGACCTCTTCTTCGAGGCCCTCGAGGGTGTCGGCCAGGGCCGGCTCGGGCAGGCCGAGGTTGTTGCCGATCTTGTGGACCTTGGCGATGATTTCGTTACAGTACTTCTGGCCCAGGCCCACGGCGTCCATGATCTCGCGTGCGGCCATGGAGATTTCGGCGGTGTCGATGCCGTAGGGGCAGTAGACGGAACAGCGGCGGCACTGGGAGCACTGGTGGAAGTAGCTGTACCACTCGTCCAGCACCTCGCGGGTCATGTCCACGGCGCCAACCAGCTTGGGGAAGAACCTGCCGGCGAAGGTGTAGTAACGGCGATAGACCTTGCGCAGCAGATCCTGCCGGGCGACCGGCATGTTCTTGGGATCGGCCGTGCCCAGGAAGTAATGGCACTTGTCGGTGCAGGCACCGCACTTGACGCAGGAATCGAGGAACACCTGCAGGGAACGGAACTTGCCCTTCAGTTCCCCCAGCTTCTTGACGGCAACGTCTTCCCAGTTGTCGATCAGCTCTCCAGGAAATCCCAGGGCTTCCTGAAACTCCGCCTTGGCCACGTAGGGCTTGCTGTGCGCCATGGCGTCCTCCTTGAGAGGAGGGATCTCGAGAGTCTCTTTCAGTTCGGGAATGTCAAAATCGGCCACAGTGTTGTCCTCAATCGTTTTTGTCGCGGCGAGGTTTTCGGGTCAACCGTCGTTGTCAGTTGCCGGATTCGGCAGCGTCGAGCTCGGCTGCCCAGGGCGCGATGTGCCGTTTTTCGCGCGCATTGTCGACCTGATTGCGGGTCGGGCTGAAGAACACGCCAGGGGCATGCAGCAGCTTGCTGATGGGGAAGACGATCAGCAGCGTGGCGACCAGCGCCAGATGCAACAACAGGTTGAGGTCATCGGGGAGCGGCCGGATGCTGCCGGTCATGAGACCCCGGAAGAAATCCTTGACCATGACGATGTCGGTGTGAGAGACGAAGGTCATGGACATGCCGGTAATGACGATGCCGAGCAGCAGGGCCAGCATCAGGTGATCGGAGGGGCTGGTGATGTAGCGGATCCGCTCGACGAAGAAGCGGCGGCCCCAGAGGCCGAGCAGGCCGAGCAGCATGCCGAAGGCGGCATACTTGCCGAAGGGCTGAATCAGGTTGACCCACCACCAGACGGGATCGGTGAAATAGCGCAGATGGCGGGCCAGCACCAGGAACATGGCCATGTGGAAGAGCCAGCCGAACAGCCAGATCCACTTGTTGGACTTGAACAGAGAGGCGAACAGGACGACTTCCCGTGCCATGCGCAGAACCACGCCGGTCTGGGTGACAGGGGCCGGCATGGTGGGAATCTTGAGGGGAGCGGGTGTCTTGGCGTAAATCCAGATCTTACGACCGACGCCGACCAGGAAAATCAGGGTCGCGGCGTAGAACAAAAGCGCATAGATAACGGACAGGGCAGACATGCTACTGTTCCCTCTATCTGTGAAATCGGGTGTTGTGGTTGAAAATGTGGGGAGCCGGAGCTCCCCGCCATTTTCGGGTACGGCGTTATACGCAGCCGGTCGGCTTCGGCAGACCGGCGTACTTGCACGCCTGCTTGCCGGGGCCATAGGGGAACAGTTCGTACAGGTACTTGCTGTTGCCCTTTTCCTTGCCCAGCTTCTTGCCGATGGCCTTGGTCAGAACACGAACGGCCGGAGCGATCTGGTACTCGTCATAGTACTCACGCAGGAAGTTGATCACTTCCCAGTGGGCATCGGTCAGTTCGGTACCGTCTTCCTTGGCCATGGCTTCGGCCACGGCGGGGGTCCAGTCGTTCAGGTTGGCCAGGTAGCCTTCCTCATCAGTCTCGATGGTCTTACCTTCTACTTCGATAGGCATGGTCGATCTCCTCGTTTGAAAACTTGAAACAACAACTCAACAATGGTTACAGCCAGGCATTCACCTTGTCGTTTTCCACCGTCAGCTCCACGAAGCCCTTGTAATCGACGATCTTGATCCCGTCGATCAGCTTGTCTTCGGACAGTCCACGGGCCTTCAGATCGGCGCCGAGAACGTAGATGGAAACGGTGTCCAGGGCCTTCTTGACGGTATCGGCGACCGTGGACCCCTGCAGGGCACCGTACACGCCGTCTTCGAACAGCAGAACGGCGTGGTCTTTCCCGGCAAGACGCAGGCAGGTCTGCAGAGAAGGACGGTCGAACGGTGACTTGTTCACAGTGTGCAATGTGGACATGGTTTTCCTACCCTCTCTCAGAAGCTCAGAACAACGTCTTGCTGTTCGAGAATTTCCGCCATTTCGGCAGCGGTCACGACGCGAATGGAATCCTTTTCGGCCCAGTCGTCGTCCTCGTCCTCGTAGGTGAGGGGCATGAGGTCGTCGATGGTGAGGCCGCGGGCGTCCAGGGACTCCTTCTCGACGTAAATCTTGTTCACGTCGTAATCGCCCAGGGCCGAGTAGGTCGGCGAGAAGTTCTTGATGCCGAGCTCGGTGGTGTCCTGGCCCTTGACCAGCTGGAACACGCCATCGTCCACGAACGCCAGACTCACGTCCTGTTCGAAGGCAGCGCCGATCAGCACGACTTCCAGGGCTTCCCAGGCGTAGATGGTGCCGTAAGGGGCCTTGCGGTTGACATACATGAATTTCTTGACATCAGACATGGCTAATCCCCTTAGTCGCCGAACACGACGAGACGGTCACACTGGATCCCGGCTTCGATCAGCTGGCCGAGGCCGGAGATTCGGAAGCCCGGGGCGATGTTGTTGGCATCCTTCCCGTTGCGCTCCTGCTCGCCTTCGTCCACGATGCCGCGCCGCTGGGCAGCCGCCACGCACACCACCAGATCGATGTTGTGCTTTTCGGCCAGTTCGGACCAGCTCTGGACGATGTTGATGTCGTCCTGGGGCGGCGTGGTCAGGCGGGTGCCGTTGTTGACGCCGTCATGATAGAAGAACACGCGGAAGATCTCGTGCCCCGCGTCCAGCGCGGCCTTGACGAAATTCAAGGCCGACACGGACGCTTCGTGGGTGTAGGGACCTTCGTTTACCTGTATCCCAAACTTCATCAGCAGATTCCTCAGAAGCGGATGTGGGTCGAGGCGTTGAGGCTAGCCCGGGCACCACGCCAGTTGTCGATGTGGTACTTGGTGAAGGGCAGACCGGTCTTCTCGAAGAAGCGCGGCCAGCCGATGCGCTCGATCCAGTCGTTGATCCGCTCCCAGTCCTTGGCGTCTTCCTTGTAGGTGCGCAGGATCTGCTTGACGATGGCCGTGGCTTCCGGCCAGCGCGGCGGGTTGTTGGGGATGCCGGCGGCAACCAGCTTCTGGAAGGTGGGCTTGCCACGGGCATTGGAGTGGTTGCCCCCGACCCAGATGGCCAGCTTGGTGTGCTCCGGATCGTTGATCTGCATGGGCGGGCAGGGCGGGAAGCAGGCGCCGCAGCAGATGCACTTCTTCTCGTCCACTTCCAGCGAAGGCTTGCCGTTGACCATGGCCGGACGGATGGCGGCAACCGGGCAGCGGGCCACGACCGACGGGCGCTCGCACACGTTGGCGACCAGATCGTGGGCGATCTTCGGCGGCTTGGTGTGCTGAACGTTGATGGCGATGTCCCCCTGGCCGCCGCAGTTGATCTGGCAGCAGGAGGTGGTGATGTGCACGCGGTTGGGCATGTTGCAGTTCTTGAACTCGTCGATGAGCTCGTCCATCATCGCCTTGACCACGCCGGAAGCGTCGGTGCCGGGGATGTCGCAGTGCAGCCAGCCCTGGGTGTGGGAGATCATGGCCACCGAGTTGGCGGTGCCGCCGACCACGAAGCCGGCTTCTTCCAGGGCGTCGATCAGCGGCTGGACCTTGGCTTCGTCGGCCACCATGTACTCGATGTTCGAGCGGATGGTGAAGCGCACGTAGCCTTCGCCGTACTTGTCGCCGATTTCGGTCAGCTTGCGCAGGGTGAACAGGTCCAGGATGCGCTGGGTGCCGGCCTTGACGGTCCAGATCTCGTCACCACTGTGGGCCACGTGACGCAGCACGCCGGGACGCGGATGCTCGTGGTACTTCCACTGGCCGAAGTTCTTGCGCATGACCGGATGCATGTACTGGAAGCCGTCAGGGCAACCGGATTCGATCGGCTGACGCATTTCTTCTAATGCCATTCGTCTTCTCCTGATTAACTTGATACGTTAGTGAATCGACAAACCCGGGATCAGCCGGCAGCCTGTTCGGCCTTGCGGGCAAACCACTTCTCGGCTTCCTCGTCCCAGCCGTCCATGCGGACGTAGGAGGACTGGCGCGGGTTGTTGACCATGTGCGGATCCACTTCGACGCCGATGCCTTCGAGGAAGTTGACCAGGCCGATGCGCTCGATCATCTCACCGGTACGCTCGTGCTCGAGCGCGTTCTCGGCAAAGAAGTCGATGACCTCTTCGGCCAGTTCGACCAGGCTCTCGTAGTCCTCTTCGGTTTCCAGCTTCTTGAAGGGCACGATGACGGTCCCCATCAGGTCGCCGATCTTCAGGGTGCGCTTGCCGCCGATGAGGATGGTGACGCCCTTGTCGTCCCCCGGGGAGAGGGCCTTGTTCATGACGTTCAGGCAGTGCATGCAGCGCACGCAGTCATGGTTGTTGACGTCCAGGGTGTCGTCGTCGTTCAGGGTCATGCACTGGGTCGGGCAGCGGGTGATGACGTTGTCGATCACGTACTGACGGCCCTTGGCCTCGATGAACTTCTTGACTTCGTCCTGATCGATCTTCATGTCGTCACGCCAGGTGCCGATGACGGCGAAGTCGGAACGCTCGATGGCGTTCTGGCAGTCGTTGGGGCAGCCCGAGACCTTGAACTTGAATTTGTAGGGCAGGGCCGGACGGTGCACGTCGTCGGTGAAGTTGTTCACCAGCCAGCGCTGGATGGCGTGCTCGTTGGCGCAGGACTGTTCGCAGCGGGCGGCACCGACGCAGGACATGGCGGTACGCACGCAGGGACCGGCACCGCCGAGGTCCCAGCCGTATTCGTTGATCTCGTCGAAGAAGTGCTGGGTGTTTTCGGTGGTGGTGCCGATGAACATGATGTTGCCGGTCTGGCCGTGGAAGGTGATGAGGCCGGAACCGTACTTCTCCCAGCTGTTGGCCAGCTGGTTCAGCATGTCGGTGGTGTAGTAGTTGCCGGCGGGCGGCTGAACGCGGAGGGTGTGGAATTCCTTGGACTCGGGGAAGGCATCGGCGACTTCGGAGAAACGGGGAATGATGCCGCCGCCATAGCCGAAGACGGAAACGGTGCCGCCTTTCCAGTAACCCTTGCGGGTTTCATAGGAGTGTTCCAGCTGACCGAGCAGGGAACCAACGGTTTCGTTGATGCGCGGATCCGGATGCTGGTCACGCAGGCGCTTGAAGCCGGAGATGAAGCTGGGCCAGGGACCCTTTTCCAGCTCGTCCAGCATCGGGGTGTCATGAATCTTCTTCGCCATGGCATTCTCCTTGAGGGGTTAGCCGTTAAGCCTTGGGTTGAATCGAAAAACCTTGCACATCCCGCCGCGGCGGAATGCGACGTATCCGAGTTGCTGCGAAGTCTAGGGCGGCCGGAAAAATGTGACCACCTTCCTCATGGGGGAGTGGGGCGTATCCCCTTATCCCCAATGGGGTATGGTCGACCCCGTCCGGATTTTCGTCCTGCCTCCGCCGGCAAGCCCCGCCGGCCGTATCACCAGCAGGATATACCGTGCGGGGACAGGCCGTGTTTCAATCCCCGTCCGCAAGCGGCCCGGCCGACGCCCCCTTGAAACGGGCGGCGCCGGTGCCCATGAAGCCTAGTTGAACTTGCGGCGTTTGCCAATCCCTAGTAATTTACTCAGGAAAGCCGCGCAAACTGTGGGCGTATTCTACTCGGGGCCGCCAGGAAAGCAAATGTCCGATCCGTCAGTCCATTCCGTCCGATTTGCCGGGGGCTCGCCCTTCGATCCCGACGCCGGCGATGCATGGCGCCGCTGGCGGGATGCAAAGCTGGCCGGCTATCCGGCCAGTGCCGCCGATCTGCTGGTGGAAGTGCGCGACGGCTTCCGCCTGCGCGAGAGCGAGCTGGCGGCCCTGCGGGATCGGGTGCGGCGCGCCGGTTTTGCCCTCTACCAGGTCCCGGCCCGTCAGGCGGAGGACAAGAGCCTGGTGCGGGCCATCGGCCGGCAACTCGGCCTGCGGCGCCTGGATGGCAACCTGTGCGCCGACGAGGACAACATCACCGCGCTGCGGGTGACGGACGCGGGCCGGCAGCGGTTCTACATTCCCTACACCGACCGGCGCCTGAGCTGGCACACCGACGGCTATTACAATGCGCCGGCGCAGCGCATCCGGGGGATGGTGCTGCACTGCGTGCGGCCGGCGGCGCGGGGCGGCGAGAACCTGCTGCTGGATCACGAGATGGCCTGGCTGGATCTGCGCCAGCGCGATCCGGACCTGGTCCGGGCCCTGATGCATCCCGCGGCCATGACCATCCCGCCCAACGTGGAGAACGGGGTGGAGATCCGCGGGGCGCTGCGTGGCCCCGTGTTCAGCGTGGACGCGGGCGGCGCCCTGCACATGCGCTACACCGATCGCACCCGCAGCATCGCCTGGCGGGACGACGCGGCCACGCGTGCCGCCCGCGAGCGCCTGCGGGCGCTGCTACACAGGGATTCCCCCTGGATTCTGCGTCACCGCCTCGAGCCGGGGCAGGGCGTGCTGAGCAACAACGTGCTGCACGCCCGCACCGCCTTCGAGGACGATGACGGCCCGGGCCGCCTGCTGTACCGGGCCCGCTATTACGACCGAATTGCCGAAACCTGAGCCGGGAGGCCAAGACATGCTGTATCTGAGCGAACTGTTGTTGCAACGGCACGATCTGGAGAATTTCGAGGAACTCTGCCAGGCGGTGGCCGCCAAGGCCCGGGAGGGCGAGATGTTCTTCCGCATGGACGTACGCCCGCCGTTTCCCGACACCCCCGAGGACTGGGAGGAGCGCCTCGAAGCGCGCTTCACCTCGGCCCGCTGAGCGGAGGTGGCGGCATGAGTGATCAGAACCTGTTCTGGAGCGAGGATCGGGACGAGAAGGAAACCTGGCAGGTCCCGGATCGGGTCCAGGACGTGATCTTCCGCATCGAGTGCAAGTCCATCCCCCAGGAACACGCCCATCTGCTGGCCGAGGCCCTGCAGCAGGCCCTGCCGTGGCTGGCCGACGAGCCGCAGGCCGGCATCCATCCGCTGCTCGGCGCCGAGTCGGGCAACGGCTGGGAACGGCCGGATACGGAAATCCTCTACCTTTCGCGCCGTCAGCGCCTGACCCTGCGTTTGCCGAAGACCCGCCTCGAAGACGTGCGGGCCCTGGTGGGACAGACGCTGGACATCGGCGGCCATCCCCTCAAGGTGGGCGAGTTCACCACCCGCAAGCTCAGCGATCTGCCGACCCTGTTCGCCAAGGGCGTGATCAGCGAGCCGGGGCAGAGCGAGAGTGATTTCCTGCAGGCCGTGGCCGAACGCCTCAAGGCGCTGGACATCCGGATCCGCAAGATGCTGTGCGGCAAGGAGGGCCAGATCGTCGTGCCCGACGGCATCCTGCACACCCGGTCCCTGATGCTCGCGGAGCTGGACAGGGAGGAATCGGTGCGCCTGCAGGAGGCGGGGATCGGCCCCGGCCGCCAGTATGGCTGCGGCCTGTTCCTGCCCCAGAAGGACATCAAGCCGGTCCGCCCCGACTGAGCCGACCCTCCCGGTGGGGATATTGCCTCTCGCCGTGGATCGGGTTTAATTGCGCCCGTTCGAATTTTTGCAACCTTTCGTTTCCGGGGCCCGGCCCCGCATCCAAGAGGAAATCGACATGTCCTTTGAATTCAATGGCAAGACCATCGAAACCACCGAAACCGGCTATCTGGTCGATCCCAACGACTGGACCGAGGAGATGGCCCAGTACCTGGCCGATCAGGAAGGCCTCGGCGAGCTGACCGAGCGCCACTGGGACATCATCAACTACCTGCGTGACGAGTACTTCAACAACAACCAGAACCAGCCCAACGAACGCGCCATCCTCAAGGCCATGAGCAAGAAGTGGGGCCAGAAACTGGCGCAGAAGGACACCTTCGCCCTGTTCCCCAAGATGCCTTCCAAGCAGGGCGGCAAGGTGGCCGGGCTGCCGGAAAGCCGGCGCAAGGGCGGCTACTGATCCCGGGATAGCCTTATAGACCAAAGTGGATATGGCCAGCCCGTGCGGCCACTGCTAGATTTGCCGCCACGGATTTCCGGTCCACCCGTTTTCCATATACCTTTAATATACAGGGGCAGAAAATGAGCGAAAAAGCCAAACTGATCCAGGAAATGCTCGAATTGCAGAAGAAGTTCATGGCATACGAGCACGAGCACGGCGTGACCGCCGAAGAATACTACGTGCCGAAGGAAGGCCACCCGCTGCACGGCTACCGTGAGCGCTATGCCGAGCTGGCCGACAAGGTCAACGCCCTGGCGCACGCGGAAAAGGGCTCCAAGCGCTTCTACTGAGATTCCCTTCGCCGGGACGAAAAAGGGCCGCTATGCGGCCCTTTTTATTTGTCGGAAAATCTTCAATATCAATAATATATGATAAGAAGTTAATGTATATTCAAGGACTGGATACAAGAGGAAAGAAACAAGATACAAGGTAGAGCTGACGGCCATCTTGTATCTTGAATCTTGTATCTTTTCTTTCTTCTCTCATGTCTCCGCCCACATCCGCACCAGGTTCACGTAGGCCACGTCCACCCGTTTGGTCTCCGGCTCCTCGGGGCGGTGTTTGAGCAGGCTCTCGCGGGCCTGGTTGAGCTCGTAGAGCAGTTCCCGGCGGGCCGGATCGCGGACCATGCTCTGGGCCCAGGTCACGGCCACCAGGCGCTCGCCGCGGCTCACCTCGGCCACGTGGTGGAGGCTGGAGGAGGGGTAGACCACGGCGTGCCCTGCCGGCAGCTTCACCCGTTGATCGCCGAAGGGGGTGCGCACCACCAGTTCGCCGCCGTCGTATTCGTCCGGTTCGCTGAGGAACACGGTGGTGGATACGTCGGAGCGGTAGCGGCCCTGGGGCGGCCCCATGACCGGATCGTCCACGTGATCGCCATAGGTCATGCCGGGCGCGTAGCGGGCGTAGAAGGGGCTGGCGACCTTCAGCGGCAGCACCGCCGACTGGTAGACGGGATGCTGCACCAGGCTGCCCATGACGATCCGGTTGAGGGGCTGGATGAGCCGATCCTCCGGCCCCAGTTCCTCGTTGTGCTTGACCCGCCTGGCCGCCTTGCCGGCGGACAGGCGGCCGTCGATGAAGCGGCCGCGGGCCAGGAGATCGCGCACCTCGCGAAGCTGCTCGGGGCGCAGAACGGCGGGTATTTCCAACAACATTGCTCAGGTACTCATCGGCGACGGTTCGCGCTAGAATAGCACAGCGAATTTCCCCAACCCCTTTTCTGATCTGGAGCCTGGCATGATTCTCAACGTCGTCGTCGATGGAAACACCTTTCCCGTGGAAGTCCCGGATCACCTGGTGCGGGAGGCCGGCGAGTTCTTCGACAAGATCGATGCCGACATGGACAAGGGCTATCTCGTCGGCCGCGAGTGGGTGGACAACCCCAGCCTGGAACACCGCGTGCAGGTGGTGGCCGACCGCATGCTCACCGCCATGGAGACCGAAAACGAATCCATGCGCGTGATGATGGCCGCCTACATCCTCAACCGCGTGCCCGGCATCAAGGGCGTGCGCGTCGCCACCGATGGCGACATCATGGAATCGGAGCTGCTGATGGATCTCTCCCAGTTCTGAGCGCGCACGGTCCCCAGTAGGAGCGGCGCCCTCGCCGCGACGAACGCTGCCCGCCAACGCCGGTCATTGACGAGTGGCTGACGACCGGGAAAACCAGCGCCTTCCCCTGTCACCCGTCCACCGCATGTTCGCGGCTTGCGCCGCTCCTACAGGATGGAGAATGCATCGAACCCCGCAGTAGGTCGGCCTTCAGGCCGACATCTCGCGCCCCTATGCCGCTTCGCTCTTCTTGCCGAGTTCCGTCAACAGTTCCTCAAGGATGGCAAAACGATCCTCGGCGTCCGGCAAGTTTCTGACGATGCGCAGCTTGTCGTTGCCGTCGAGGCGGTAGGTGTCGGGCTGGCGCTGGATGAGCTGGATGATGCGTATCGGGTCGATGTCGGGTTGCTCGCCGAAGACGAGGCGTCCGCCGCTGGCGCCGAGATCGATCTTCTCGATGCCGAGGGGCGTGGCCAGCAGCTTGAGGGCGGTGATCCGGAACAGGGTGCGCAGGGCCTCGGGCAGCAGGCCGAAGCGGTCGATCATCTCCACCTGTAGTTCGTGCAGTTCGGCCTCGCTTTCGGCGCTGGCGATGCGCTTGTAGAGGATCAGGCGCTCGTGCACGTCGGGCAGGTAGTCCTCGGGAATCAGCGCCGGCACGTGCAGGTTGATCTCGGTGGCGTGGTGCAGGGGCTGTTCCAGATCCGGTTCCCTGCCTTCTCTCAGGCTCTGTACGGCGCGCTCCAGCAGTTCCGTGTAGAGGGAATAGCCGATCTCCATGATCTGCCCGCTCTGTTCGTCGCCCAGCAGTTCGCCGGCGCCGCGGATCTCGAGGTCGTGGGTGGCCAGGGTGAAGCCGGTGCCCAGGGATTCGATGGATTCGATGGCCTCCAGGCGCTTGCGGGCGTCTTCCGAGAGGGTCTTGCGGTTGGGCACCAACAGGTAGGCGTAGGCGCGGTGGTGGGAGCGGCCGATCCGGCCGCGGATCTGGTAGAGCTGGGCGAGGCCGAACCTGTCGGCCCGATCCATGATCAGGGTGTTTGCGGTGGGAACGTCGATGCCCGTTTCGATGATGGTGGTGCACACCAGCAGGTTGAAGCGCTGGTGATAGAAGTCGGACATCACCTGTTCCAGCTCCCGCTCGCGCATCTGGCCGTGGGCGATGCGCACGCTGGCCTCGGGCACCAGTTCGGCCAGTTTCTGCGCCGTCTTCTCGATGGTCTCCACCTCGTTGTGCAGATAGTAGATCTGGCCGCCGCGCCGGATCTCGCGCAGGCAGGCCTCGCGGATCAGCGCCGGCTTGGGCTCGGCGACGAAGGTCTTGATGGCCAGCCGCCGCGCCGGCGGGGTGGCGATGATGGCCAGATCGCGGATCCCCGACATGGCCATGTTGAGGGTGCGCGGGATGGGCGTGGCGGTGAGGGTCAGCACGTCCACCTCGGCGCGCAGGGCCTTGAACTTCTCCTTCTGGCGCACGCCGAAGCGGTGTTCCTCGTCGATGATCACCAGCCCCAGATTTTTGTATTTCACGTCGTCCTGGAGCAGCTTGTGGGTGCCGATGACGATGTCCACCTTGCCGGCGGCGAGATCGGCGATCACCCGATCCTGGGCCTTCTTGCCGCCGAAGCGTGACAGGGCCTCGATGCGCACCGGCCAGTTGGCGAAGCGGTCGCGGAAGTTTTCCAGGTGTTGCCGGGTGAGCAGGGTGGTGGGGGCGAGCAGGGCCACCTGCCGACCGGCCTGCACGGCGACGAAGGCGGCGCGCATGGCCACCTCGGTCTTGCCGAAGCCCACGTCGCCGCAGACCAGCATGTCCATGGGCTTGTCGTCCTGCATGCGGGCCAGCACCTGATCGATGGCCGCCTGCTGATCCGGGGTCTCCTCGAAGGGGAACTCGGCGGCGAAGGCCCGCCAGGCCATCTCGTCGAGGGGATAACGGAAGCCGGTGCGGGCCTCGCGTTTGGCGTAGATGGCCAAAAGCTCCGCGGCCACGTCGCGCACCTTTTCCCGGGCCTTGCGCTTGGCCTTTTCCCACTGGCCCGAGCCGAGCTTGTGCAGGGGGGCGTTCTCGGGCGCGGCACCCGTGTAGCGGCTGATCAGGTGCAGGGAGGCCACCGGCACGTAGAGCTTGTCGCCGCCGGCGTATTCCAGGGTCAGGAACTCGGTGGGCGCGCCGCCCACCTCCAGGGTCTGCAGGCCGAGATAGCGGCCCACGCCATGGTCCTCGTGGACCACGGGGGCGCCCACGCTCAGCTCGGCCAGGTTGCGGATGATGGCGTCGCTGTCGCGGGTGGACTTGCGCCGCCGCCGGCGCTGCAGCACCTGCTGGCCGAAGAGCTGGGGCTCGGCGATCACGGCCAGCGGCGGATCGGTGAGCAGCAGGCCCTTCTCGAGCGGAGCCACAGTGATGGCCAGCGGCACGGCGCTGTCGAGGAAGGCGGGCCAGTTGTCCACGGCGGCGGGGTGAATGTCGTGGCCGCGCAGCAGATCCAGCAGGTATTCCCGGCGGCCGGTGGTTTCGGCGGCGAACAGCACCCGGCCGTCGAAGCCGCTCAGGAAGTCTTCCAGCGCGGCCACCGGATTCTCGGCGCGCACGTCGAGAGTGAGTTCCGGCGGCTTGCCGGTGGCGAAGTTGTCGCCGGCCTTTTCCAGCTCGAAGGCCTGGTAGCGGATCCGCGGCCGGGCGCGGAAGGCGGCGAACAGTTCGGGCACCGGCAGGAAGACCTCGGCGGGTGGCAGCAGGGGGCGTTCGCGATCGTGGCGCAACTGTTCGTGGCGCTCGCCGATTTCGGCCCAGTGGGCCTCGGCGGCGCCTTCCACCGAGTCGGTGGTGACGATGGTGGCCGAATCGGGCAGATAGTCGAACAGGGTGGCGGTGCGTTCGAAGAACAGCGGCAGGTAGTAGTCGATGCCGCCGGGCGCCATGCCGTTGCTCACCTCGCGGTAGAGAGGCGACTCCTGCGGGTTGCCCTCGAAACGGGCGCGGAAGGCCTGGCGGAAGCGGCTGATGCCGTCCGGATTGAGGGGGAATTCCCGGGCCGGCAGCAGTTCGATGCGCTCCACCTTTTCGATGGAGCGCTGGGATTCGGGGTCGAAGCGGCGGATGGAGTCGATTTCGTCGTCGAACAGCTCGATGCGGTAGGGCAGGGGGTTGCCCATGGGATAGAGATCCAGCAGGGCGCCGCGCACGGCGAATTCGCCGTGCTCCATCACCGTGGTCACGCAGCGGTAACCGCTGCGCTCCAGGCGCTGGCGCATGGCTTCCAGATCCAGGGTATCGCCGGTGGCCAGCAAGAGGCTGTGGGCCTGCAGGTACTCGGGCGGCGCCAGGCGCTGCATCAGCGTCTGGGCCGGCGCCAGCAGGATCCCCTGGCGCAGATCCGGCAGCCGCGCCAGACAGCGCAGCCGCTCGGAGACGATGTCCTGGTGAGGAGAGAAGACGTCCCAGGGCAGGGTTTCCCAGTCGGGGAAGGGGAGGATCGGCAGATCCGCCCCGTCGAGGAAGAAGTGCAGGGCGGTCTCGAGCTGCTGGGCCTCGGCCGGGCTGCCGGTGACCACCAGCAACGGCCCGCCGGCCCCGCGCGCCGCCGAAGCGATGGCCAGCGCCGGCCCGTTGCCGTACAGATGCCCCCAGTCTCGGATTTCGCCGGGTTTTTCGGGCAGGCGGGGGTGAAGGGGGCTGATGCGATCGTGAGTCATGCAGGCGCGGCGCTTGAATGGTGAAAACCCCGTATTTTACACCGCAAACGGTTTTTCAGGGGCGATTTCAACGGGAAGATGATCGGGGCAGCGGCGAGAGCCGCGACAGGCGGGCCTGCCAGGATTTTTTCCAGTACCCGCCACCCAGCTACCTGTCAGCGGAATATCGCGGCGGGGGCGCCGCTCCTACCGGGGTAGAGTACGGTCGCGGCTTGCGCCGCTCCTGCGGTTTTCGGAGACCTATGGCGTGTGTCTGTAAAGCCCCTGAACGAATCAGCGGATCTCCTCGAGACTGAAGCGTTTTTCCATGACGGTGGGGGCGATGAGGGCGTAGCCCTGCTGTTGCCAGTGGGCCAGTTCGGTGATGGCGGAGGGGACCACTTCGATGAAGTCCTGGAAGTCGTCGATCCGGTAACCGTAGTCGGCGGCGGCCAGGCCGCAGACCTTGAAGCGGACGCCGAGCTGGGCGTAGTAGCGCATGCGATCCACGGCATTGCGGTATTTTTCGTAGTTGTGTTTCGCCACGGTGACGATTTCGGTGCCGTGGATGACGACCACCAGATCCATCATCTCCGGGGCGAAGCCGTAGGGTTCTTCCATCAGGGGGTTGATCAGGGAGCGGATCCAGTAGAGGGCGGCGTGGATCTTCTGCGGATCGTCGAAATAGAAGTCGAAGACCACCTTCGGCTCTTCATAGGGGGTGGCGACGAAGCGGGCCGGGTCGGCGCGCGCGGGTAACAGGAACAGCAGGAGGAGACAGGCAGTGAGAGAGCGCATGGGACACCTCCATCGGGTGTCGGGGGATACGCTGAGTATAGACGGCCCGGCGGCCGGCGGCGGAGACGACGACGGACGGCACTGGCCGCCCGTCGCCGACCGGGATCAGAACTTCAGGTACAGGCCGGCAAACGGGCCCTTGAACTCGATATTGCTGGTGGTGCCGGCCACGTCGTCGAGCTGGAACTTCTGGGCGCGATAGCCGGCTTCCACGCCGAGGAAGTAGCTGGTGGTGTAGGCCACCCTGGCGGTGAAGTCCGAAACGGTCGTGCCGCTGTAGGTGACGTAGGACATTTCCGCCGAGATCAGCAGATCGGGAAGGGGTGAGGCGCCAACCAGGCCGTAGACCATGGGGATGGTCTGGTTGATGCTGTCGGAATCCGAATTACCGGTCGAATCTTTGAATGTGTAGTCCAGTTTGAGTTGTTTGGCATTAAGCCCAAAATCCAGGCTGACTACGTTGTCCAACAATTCCCAGTACAGGGTTAGATCGAGTTGGTCGATGCTGGCATCGGTGGTGATCGTGTTCGAATAGGTCTTGCCGTTGAAGGTGAATGTTGTGGTTCCGGTGCCTCCATGATCCATGTTGGTCTTCATAATCCGGATATTGGGCAGGATCGGCACTGGATGTTCCAGTGTGGCAAAGAAATAGGACTGGTTCTCCTTGCCCCAGAACAGATCATCGGTCAGGCTGAGGTCGGCGGGATCGCCGGTCTTGCGGAAGGTCCCGCTCGGCGTTTCGTTCCAGACGCCGCCGCCGACGGCAAAGCCGATGAAGTCGGCCGAGGCCAGGCCCGGCGCAACGAGTGCGGTGGCCAGCAGGGCGATTCGCAGGGTTTTCATGTTCGGTTTCCTCGTCTTGTTGTCGTCCATTGGCTGTGGCGCACTGGCGCCGGCTTCGAAGGCCGTTATCGGCACTGCGAACGGGGAACTTTAGCCGAAACGCCGGCGCAAAAAAATGGAACCTTCAGCGGTTTTTCGTCGTCGCCTCGTCCCGGTAGCGGCGCAGGAGGTCTTGGTAGGCATCGATGCGCCGGTCGCGCAGGAAGGGCCAGATCCGGCGTACCTGCTCGGCGCGGGACAGATCAATTTCCTGGATCAGGATTTCCGGATCGTTGGGCGGGGCCTCGGCGAGGATTTCGCCCTGGGGGCCGGCGATGAAGCTGTGGCCCCAGAAGTCGATGCTGCCGCTGCCATCGGGCGCGGTTTCGGTGCCGATCCGGTTGCAGGCGAGCAGGGGCAGGCCGTTGGCGATGGCGTGGCCGCGCTGCACGGTGCGCCAGGCGTCGAGCTGGCGGGCCTTTTCGTCCTCCTCGTCTTGCGGGTCCCAGCCGATGGCGGTGGGGTAGAGCAACAGGTCGGCGCCCGCCAGGGCCATCAGCCGGGCCGCTTCCGGGAACCACTGATCCCAGCACACCAGCACGCCGAGTCGGCCCACGGCAGTGTCCACCGGCGTGAAGCCGAGATCGCCGGGCGTGAAATAGAACTTCTCGTAATACCCGGGATCGTCGGGAATGTGCATCTTGCGGTAGCGACCGGCCAGGCGGCCGTCGCGGTCGAAGACCACGGCGGTATTGTGATACAGGCCCGGGGCACGCCTTTCGAACAGGGAGGCGACGACGACCACTTCCAGTTCCCGGGCCAGGGCGCCGAGAGCCTCGCTGCGGGGGCCGGGAATGGGCTCGGCCAGGTCGAACAAGGCCGGATCCTCGGTCTGGCAGAAGTAGGGCGTATCGTGCAGTTCCTGCAGCAGAACGAGACGCGCACCGCGCGCCCGGGCCTCGCGCAGGGCGGCATCGACGTGACGCCGGTTGGCGGCCGCATCGGAACTGCAGGCGTGTTGCACGAGGGCTACGGTCAACGAACGGGGGTTCATGGATGGTGGGCTCTAAAAGATAGATGGGTTGGTGAATGAAGTCTCCGTTTCGGATGTCGACTCACGATATGGTTTGTATGCATGCATCGGGCACGCCCTTGAGGCCGGAGGGACGTTTCGTGACACGCCGTGAATACTTCACCAACGGAAAATGCTGGTTTTGCTGAGCTTGAGCCTGGTTGCAAAGTGGAATCCGAAACAGCGACGCCGGCGCTTGCAGTATACTGCTCCCCTGTCCGTCACGGAAAGCCGGAGGAAAACATGCCGTTCCCGCGTTACCTGTTGCTGATCCCCTTGCTGCTGTCCCTGCTGGGCTGCGCCGCCCAGGAACGGCAGCGTCATTTCAACGAGACCGCCTTCGCCTTCGAGCGGGCGATCCGCTGGCAGACGCTCGACGATGCCGCGGCCTTCCAGAAGGAACCCCAGTCCATCTCGCCACGGCAACGGGCGCTGATGAAGTCGATCAAGGTCACCGGCTACGACGTGATCCGCACCAGCCCGGCGGGCAAGAACAGGCTGCGGCAGGTGGTGGAGATCCGGTATTACAACGAGCACCGGGCCATCGAGCGGAACATGCGCGTGGAGCTGGAGTGGGAATACGATCCGGAACGGGAGCGGTGGCAGCTGGTGTCGAAGTTGCCGGAGTTTGGGGAGTGAGGCAAATCGCGGCGAGGGCGCCGCTCCTACAGGGAGTGGTCGTTTTCAGAGTAGGAGCGGCGCCCTCGTCGCGATGAACGATGCCCGGCACTGCCGGCCTTGGACGATTGGCTGACGACCGGGAAAACCGAACGCCTTTCCCAGCCACCCGCCCCCAGCCACCCGCTACCCATGAAGGATCAGGGAAGGGTAGCGGCAGGCAGTTGCATGGTGAGGCAGTGAAGGCTGCCGTTCTGGCGGATGAGGGGGCGGCAGTCGATGCCGATGATCTCCCGGTCGGTGAAGGCCCCGGAGAGCGTGGCCATGGCCATGGCGTCGTGGGGATCGGCATACAGGGGGACCAGCACCGCCTCGTTGATGATCAGGAAATTGGCATAGCTGGCGGGCAGGCGCCGGCCCCGGTCGAAAATGGGGGCCGGGATCGGCAGTTCGAGGAGGCGGTAGGGGCGGCCTTGGGCGTTGCGCAGGTCGGCCACTTCCTCGCGCAGGGCCCGCAGTTCCCGATAGTGCCGGTCGTTGGGATCGTCGCAGACGGTGACCGCCAGGGTGCCGGGATCGCAGAAGCGCACCAGCATGTCCACGTGCCCGTCGGTATCGTCGCCATCCAGCCAGCCATGGGTCAGCCAGAAGATCCGATCGCAGCCCAGATGCCGGGCCAGGCGTTCGGCGAGGGCGGTCTGATCGAGACCGGGATTGCGCCGTCCCTCCAGCAGACAGGAGACGGTGGTCAGGAGGGTGCCTTCGCCGTCGGTGTCGATGGCCCCGCCTTCGAGCACCAGATCGATCCGTTCCAGGGGTACGTCGTCGAAGATGCCCTCGGCATGCAGGAGGGCGGTGATGGCGTCGTCCCGCGCATGGGGGTATTTTTCGCCCCAGCCGTTGAAGCGGAAGTCCAGGAGACGGGGCCGGCCATCCTCGTGCACGGTGAGGGGGCCGAAGTCGCGGGCCCAGGTATCGTCGGACGGCGCGATGGCGTAGCGGATCCGGCGCTGGTCGATGCCTTCGGCCTTGAGCCGGCGGGAGACATGGACCTGATGGGGGCCGTCATGGCAGACCACCAGCAGGCGTTCCCGCGGCGTGATGGCGCGGGCCAGGTCGAGACAGACGCCTTCGACGGCAGGCAGGTCTCCGGCCCAGTCGGTGCCGGCATGGGGCCAGACCAGCAGCACGCCATCCTGCTCCGTCCATTCGGGAAGCAGGCGGCGCCGGGGGAAATCAGTCACCCGGGGCCGGGGCGGGGGCAGGCGCCGGTTCGGCGTTCGGGACGCTGGGTCGGGGGATGCCGGCGGCGTTGGGTACGGCGTCGATGACGTATTCGTATTCGAAGTAGACGGTGAAGTCGTCGTAGACCCAGCGGGTGATGGGCGGATCGCCCACCGAGGGCAGCCGTTCGCGGGGCGGGCCGAACTTCGCTTCCACCTGTTCCATGGTCATGCCGCGACCGGGCAGGGTGATGCGAATGCCTTTTGCCGGGGGTGCCGGCGGGGTGGCCGTGTCGCCAGTCTCGGCAGCCGGGGCGGGGGCCGGAATGCCGAGCGTTTCGGCCGGCAGCGGACCGGCGAAGACCAGGAACAGCAGGCTGAGAGGCAGCAGAGGGCGGGGCATCGCGGGCTCCTTGGTGATTTTTCAAAGGAATATACTCTATCAATGACTTGCAGGCAAAACCTCAGATCATGTCTCCATTTCATCACCGGCCGGCTGAACCGGCGCTGAACCCGTGCGTTTCTCTTCTCCCCTGATTCCCGCCACCCTGATCCGGCGCTACAAGCGTTTCCTGGCCGACGTGCGTCTGGACGACGGCCGCGAGCTGACGGTGCACACCCCCAACACCGGCGCCATGACCGGTTGCGCCGAGCCCGGCAGCCGGATCTGGCTGCGCGACACGGGCAATCCCGCTCGCAAGTATCCCCTGGCCTGGGAGCTGTCCTCGGCGCCCGGCGGCGCCCTGGTGGGTGTCAATACCCATCTGGCCAACCGCCTGGTACGCGAGGCCATCGAGGGGGGCGTGATCACGGAACTGCGCGGCTATTCCCGGATCCGTCAGGAAGTGCGTTACGGCGAGGAGGGCAGCCGCATCGATCTGCTGCTGCAGGAACGGGGGCGGGCCGACTGCTACGTGGAGATCAAGAGCGTGACCCTGGTGCGGGGCCAGGGTGAGGCGGCCTTTCCCGATGCGGTGAGCGCCCGGGGCAGCAAGCATCTGCGGGAACTCGCCCACATGGTGCGCGGTGGCGACCGGGCGGTGCTGCTGTTCTGCGTGCAGCGGGCCGATGCGCGCCTCGTGCGCCCGGCCGCCGACATCGATCCGCGCTATGCCCGGACTCTGGCCGAGGCCCGGCAGGCGGGCGTGGAGATCCTTGCCTGGCGGGCCTCGGTGTCGCCTGATGCCATCGAACTCGACACCCGCCTGCCGGTGGAGATCGAGGGCTGAGCGGTAACGGCGGGCGGCTTTTTGTGGTTTAATGCCGCCCCATGTTCCGTCCCCTGGAAATCGCCATCGGCCTGCGCTACACCCGCGCCAAGCGCCGCAACCATTTCATCTCCTTCATCTCCCTGACCTCCATGCTCGGCATCGCCCTGGGCGTGACCGCGCTCATTACCGTGATGTCGGTCATGAACGGCTTCGAGAAGGAAGTCCGGGGACGCATCCTCGACATGGTCTCCCACCTGACCGTGACCGGTTTCGAGGGCCGTCTGCGGGACTGGTCCGACGTGGTCATGCAACTGCGGGAGAATCCCCAGGTGCTCGGCACGGCCCCCTACGTGGAAGCGCAGGGGATGCTGATCCACGGCCGCAAGGTCCGGGGCACCCTGATTCGGGGCGTCGATCCGGCGCTGGAGCCGGCGGTCTCCAACGTGGGCCGCAAGATGGTGGAGGGGACGCTGGACGTATTGCAGCCGGGCCGATTTCGCATCGTGCTCGGCCGGGATCTGGCGCGCATCCTGCACGTGGAGGTGGGCGACAAGGTGACCCTGGTCACGCCCAGCGCCAACGTCACCCCGGCCGGGGTAATGCCGCGCCTCAAGCAGTTCACGGTGGGCGGGATCTTCTACGTGGGCATGTTCGAGTATGACAGTTCGCTGGCCCTGATCCATCTGGCTGATGCCCAGCGCCTGTTTCGTCTCGGCGAGGCCGTGACCGGGGTGCGGGCCCGGCTGAAGGATCTGTTCCTGGCCCCGCAGGTGCGCTACGAGCTGCAGCAGGGCGGCCTGATGGACTACTGGGTGCGGGACTGGAGTTCCTATCACGCCAACTGGTTTCGCGCGGTGAAGATCGAGAAGCGCATGATCTTCCTGCTGCTGCTGCTGATCGTGGCGGTGGCCGCCTTCAACATCGTCTCCACCCTGGTGATGCTGGTCACCGACAAGCAGAGTGACATCGCCATCCTGCGCACCCTGGGCGCCAGCCCGCGCAGCATCATGGGGATCTTCATGGTCCAGGGCACGCTGATCGGCTTCATCGGCACCCTGCTGGGGATCGTCGGCGGCGTGAGCCTGTCACTCAACCTGGACACGGTGGTGCCGTTCGTCGAGCGGCTGTTCGGCTTCCACATCCTCGATCCCGGCATCTACTACATCAGCGAACTGCCCTCGGATCTGCACTGGGACGACGTGTGGACCATCGTCGGCGTGGCCTTCGTGCTGGGCCTGGTCTCGACCCTCTATCCGGCCTGGCGTGCCAGCCGCGTGCAGCCCGCGGAGGCCCTGCGTTATGAATGAACGACGCTGCCCGGTCGTGCAGTGCACGGGACTGGTGAAAACCTTCCTCCAGGGGCCGCAGCCGGTGGAAGTGCTGCGCGGCATCGATCTGACCGTGGCCGCCGGCGAACAGGTGGCCATCGTCGGCGCCTCCGGCTCCGGCAAGAGCACCCTGCTGCACCTGCTCGGCGGGCTGGACGTGCCGACTGCCGGCGAGATCAGCATCGGCGGCCAGTCCATGTCGGCCCTGGGTGAGACCGACCGGGGCCGGCTGCGCAACCGGATGCTGGGCTTCGTCTACCAGTTCCACCACCTGTTGCCGGAGTTCACCGCCCTGGAGAACGTCGCCATGCCGCTGCTGATCCGCGGCGAGCCGGTGTCCCGCGCCGAGGCGCGGGCCCGGGAGGTGCTGGCGCAGGTGGGGATCGGCCATCGCCTCGGTCACAAGCCGGGCGAGCTGTCGGGAGGCGAGCGTCAGCGGGCCGCGGTGGCCCGGGCCCTGGTCACCCGCCCCGCCTGCGTGCTGGCCGACGAACCGACCGGCAATCTCGACAGCCACACGGCCGCTCAGGTGCATGATCTGATGCTGGAGCTGAACCGCCGCTACACCACCAGTTTCGTGGTGGTGACCCACGATCCACGCATCGCCGCGCGCATGGACCGGGTGCTGAAGATGGCCGACGGCGTACTAGAAGAAGTTATGAATATCAAAGACCTGGATTGATTACTTCAAGCGGTCTTCAGAATCCACCTGAAGTTTCGCCGCTTCCCGTTCCAGCCGCCTCCGGCGCCGCTCCCGCAAGTGGGAAATCACGTGCAGCCGCCAGAACAGGCGGGTCAGGCCATAGCCGGTCGCCGCGGCCACGCTGCCGACGATGAAGCAGCCCAGCAACAGGGGCTGCCAGATCAGCCCCAGCTCGTGTTCCATCCACTCCCAGCTCAGGGAGAAGTCCACCGGCTGCAGCGGGGCGCCCAGGATCCAGGTACCCACCTTGTAGCAGAAGTAGAACATGGGCGGGATGGTGACCGGGTTGGTGAGCCACACCAGGCCCACGGCAATGGGCAGATTGACCCGGAACACGATGGCCGCGGCCGCGGCCACTAGCATCTGGGTGGGCAGGGGGATGAAAGCGCAGAACAGGCCTACCGCCATCGCCCCGGAGACGGAGCGGCGGTTGAGATGCAGCAGGTTGGGATCGTGCAGCAGCTTGCCGAACAGCCGGTTGAGCAGGCGGTGGTTGCGGATCTTCTCGTGATCCGGCATATAACGTCTGAAGAACTTTCGGGACATGGGGTTGGAATGGATACCGGCCTTCGACGCGCCATTATCGCCGATCTGCCAGGGAACGCCCAGTGAACCCCTGGCTGTTGCGCGGCCTGGCATTCGCCTGCGGTTGCCTGCTCCTGCAGGGATTCGCCGATCTGCCGCCAATGGGGCTGGCGGCGGCCTTGCCGCTGCTGCCGCTCGTGGCGCGATTCACTCCCTTGCCCCTGCCTGCCGGACTGCCGTGGCTGGCCGCCGGTTTCCTCTGGGCGCTGTTCCAGGCCCATCTGCTGCTCGACACAGGCCTGCCCCCGGAACGGGAAGGGGTGGATCTGTGGCTCGAAGGGCAAATCGTCTCCCTGCCGGCGCGCACCCCACGCCGGGTCCGATTCGAACTGGGCGTGAATTCGGCGCGCCTGGCGGCGACGGGGCAGCCGCTGGCGATGGTCTCCCGGGTCCGGTTGAGCTGGTATGGCCGCTTTCCGGAACCCGTCCCCGGGGAGACCTGGCGGCTGCGAGTTCGCCTCAAGCGGCCCCACGGCTTGCGCAACCCCGGCGGTTTCGACTACGAGCAATGGCTGTTCCGCCACGGGATCCGCGCCACCGGATACGTGCGCGCCGATCCGGGCAACCGGCGTCTGGCGATGGCCACGGGCCACTGGGCGAGCCGTCTGCGTTACGGGTTTCGTGAACGCCTGCGGGATCGGCTGCCCGAGATGCCCGCGGCCGGCCTGTTGCTTGCGCTGGTGGTGGGAGATCGCAGCGACATCGGCGAGCAGGACTGGGCGGTGCTGCGCGCCACCGGCACCAATCACCTGATGGCCATTTCCGGCCTGCACATCGGCCTGCTGGCCGGTCTGGGGTTCTGGCTGGGACGGTGGCTCTGGCGGTTCTCGGGACGGGGCCTGCTGTGGCTGCCGGCGCCACGCTTCGGCGTGCTGCTCGCCCTGATCCTGGCCAGCGGCTATGCGGCGCTGGCCGGGTTTTCGGTGCCCACCCAGCGGGCCCTGATCATGACGGCCGCGGCCCTGCTGGCCCTGTGGCATTATCGCCGGGTGGCGGCCGGCCAGACCCTGGGCCTGGCCCTGCTGCTGGTGCTGGTGCGCGATCCTCTGGCGGTACTGGACCCCGGTTTCTGGCTCTCGTTTGCTGCCGTGGGGCTGATCTTCCTTGGTCTGCGGGGGCGTCTGCGGGCCACCGGCCGACTGCGCCAGGCGATCCAGGTCCAGTGGTGGATTTCCCTTGGCCTCCTGCCCCTGTTGCTGCTGCTCTTCAGCCAGGCCTCGCTGATTTCGCCGCTGGCCAACCTGCTGGCGGTGCCCGTGGTGGGACTGCTGGTGGTGCCCCTGGCGCTGAGCGGGGGGCTCCTGGGGCTGGGCTGGCCGACGGTTGGCGGTCTGCTGCTCTCCGCTGCCGCCTGGCTCATGCAGGGGATCCTGGTCGTCCTCGGCTGGCTGGCCGCGCTGCCGTTCGCCCAGTGGAGCGGGGCACAGGTGTCATTGTGGGCCACGTTCCTGGCGTTTGCCGGCATGCTGATGTTGCTCATGCCCCGGGGAGTGCCCGGGCGGCTCGCCGGCGCGGTACTCCTGCTGCCGCTGCTGTTTCCGTCACCGGCACGGCCTCCCTTCGGACAGGCCGACTTCACCCTCCTCGACGTGGGACAGGGGCTCGCGGCAGTGATCCGTACCCGTCACCACACGCTGCTCTACGATGCCGGGCCCCGCTTCGGTCCGCACTTCGAGGCCGGCGGCGCGGTGGTGCTGCCGTATCTTCGGTCCGTGGGCCGCAACCGGATCGACCGCCTGGTGATCAGCCACGCCGACAGCGATCATCGGGGTGGCGCCGAGGCGGTGCTGCGGGGCCTGCCGGTGCAGGCGCTGAACGCCAGCCGTCCCCTGCAGCTCGCGGGCAGGCCGAGTCGGCCCTGCCTGGCGGGGGAGCACTGGACATGGGATGGCGTGCGCTTCGCCTTCCTGCATCCGGACGCCGGAATGCGGGGCCGCAACAACGCCTCCTGCGTGTTGCGGGTGCGTGCCAGCCGGCATGTCCTGCTGCTGACGGGAGACATCGAACGGCCGGCGGAACGGCGGCTGATACGGCGCCTGGGGGACCGTCTGGCCGCCGACGTGCTGGTGGTGCCCCATCACGGCAGCAAGAGTTCCTCCAGTGCGGCCTTCCTGGACCGGGTCCGGCCTGCCTGGGCGCTGTATCCGGTGGGATACCGCAACCGCTTCGGCTTTCCCGCGCCGCCGGTGCGGGCCCGTTACCGGGCGCGGGGCATCGCCACCCTGGCCACGGCCAGCCAAGGCGCCATTACCCTCCGCCTCGGCGACGGGGAACTGCGACCCGAGGGTTACCGCCTCCAGACCCGTCGTTACTGGCATGATCGATCGCCTTGAAACGGGTTCGGCCCTTCCTGCACCTGGCGGTCTCTGTTAAAGTTGCGGCTGCACAAACATCCCGTCATCGCACCGGGACGGACGGCCGTCAACGGCTTGCCCCGCCGGTCCGGCATCCCGGTACATCAACCGCAAGGAACAATCACGTCGTGTTCGAGATGGTTCAAGCGGGCGGCTGGCTCATGCTGCCCATTCTGTTGTGTTCGGTCATCGCCCTGGCCATCGTCGGCGAACGCTTCTGGTCCCTGCAGACCCGCCGCATCACGCCGCCCAACCTGGTGGCCCAGGTCTGGCAATGGTACAAGTCCGGCAGTCTCGATGACGAGCACGTTCAGGCGCTGGCGAAGAACTCGCCGCTGGGCCGGATCCTGGCGGCCGGGCTGGTCAACCGCCACCATCCACGGGAGATCATGAAGGAGGCCATCGAGGACGTGGGCCGCCAGGTGGTGCACGAACTGGATCGCTATCTCAACACCCTGGGCACCGTGGCCGCGGTGACGCCGCTGCTGGGCCTGCTCGGCACCGTGATCGGCATGATCAAGGTCTTTGCTGCCATCACCACCCACGGCGTGGGCAATCCGGGCGTGCTGGCCGGCGGCATCTCCGAAGCCCTGATCACCACCGCTGCCGGCCTGTCGGTGGCCATCCCCAGCCTGATCTTCTACCGCTACTTCCGCGGCAAGGTGAACGCCCTGGTGCTGAAGATGGAAGAGGAGGCCCTGAAGATGCTGGACGTGATGCACGGCGAGCGGGAAGCCCGGGAGCCCTGAGTCATGCGCCTGCAAGACAAGCGCCGGGACGAGGAGCCGGAGGTCAACCTCACGCCCCTGATCGACGTGGTGTTTCTGCTGCTGATCTTCTTCATGGTCTCCACCACCTTCGACAAGCAGGCCGAACTGAACATCGAGCTGCCGGAAGCCAGCGGCAAGGTCACCGAGACCAGGCAGTTCAAGGTGGAGATCAGCATCGACGCCCAGGGCCACTATTTCATCAACAACCGGCGGGTGCGCGACGAGAAGCTGGCCACCCTCAAGCGGGCCCTGTCCGACACGGTGCAAGGGCATGCCAGGCCGAAGCTGATCATCAGCGCCGATCGCAAGACGCCCCACGAATACGTGATCCGCGCCATGGATGCCGCCCGCCAGCTCGGCCTTACCCATCTGACCTTCGCCACCCGGCAGTCTGCCGGGGACTGATGGCATGAGCGCCGCGGATGCCCAAGCCGGCGGGTTGGCCATCTACCGTCGCCTGCTGCGCTACGTGCGCCCCTACATCGCCATGTTCCTGCTGGCGGTGCTGGGCATGATCCTCTTTTCTGGCACCGAGGCGGCCTTCGCCCGCCTCATCCAGCCGCTGCTGGACGACGGCTTCGTGGCCCGCGATCCGAAGGCCCTCGCCTGGATCCCGACCCTCATCATCGCCATCTTCGCCCTGCGCATCGTCAGCAACTTCCTCTCCGACTACGGCATGAACTACGTGGCGCGCAGCGTCATCCGGGATCTGCGCCGGGAGATGTTCGACCAGCTCATGCGCCTGCCGGTGCGCTTCTACGACAGCACCTCGTCCGGCAACCTGCTGTCGAAGCTGCTCTACGACGTGGAGCAGCTGGCCTTCGCCACCTCCACGGTGATCACCATCATCATCCGCGACAGCCTCACCATCCTGGCCCTGTTGGGCCTGTTGCTGTACTACAGCGTGGAGCTGACCCTGATCCTGCTCGCCTCCGCGCCGTTGCTGGTGTGGCTGGTGATGTTCGTCAGCAAGCGCTTTCGCAAGCTCAGCCGCCGCATCCAGGAATCCATGGGCGATCTGTCCAGCGTCTCGGAGGAGATCATCGGCGCCCACCGGGAGATCCGGGTGTTCGGCGGGCAGGACTACGAGGCTCGCCGTTTCGCCGACATCAACCAGCGCAACCGCCGCCAGTTCCTCAAGCTGGCCGTCACCAATGCCCTCAGCTCGCCGGTGATCCAGTTCATCGTGGCGGTGGCCTTCGCTCTCATGATCTACTCGGCCTTCGAGCTGGATCTCAAGGTGGGGGAGTTCGGCTCCTATCTCACGGCCATGCTCCTGCTGATGCAGCACGCCAAGCGCCTGACCTCGGTCAACGTCAACCTGCAGCGGGGCATCGCCGCCGCCCAGAGCGTATTCGAGTTTCTCGATCAGGCGCCGGAACGGGATACGGGCACGCTGACCCTGCCGCGGGCGCAGGGTGCCATCCGTTACGAAGACGTCTCCTTCCGCTATCATCCCGATGCCGAACCGGTTCTGCAGGACATCGATCTCGACATCGCCCCCGGCGAGACGGTGGCCTTCGTGGGCCGCTCCGGGGCCGGCAAGACCACCCTGGTCAACCTCCTGCCACGCTTCTATGAGACGGACACCGGCTGCATCCGCCTCGACGGCCACGACATCCGCGAACTGCGCCTGGCCAACCTGCGCAGCCACATGGCCCTGGTCAGCCAGCACGTGACCCTGTTCAACGACACCATCGCCCACAACATCGCCTACGGTGCCCTGGATACCGCCAGCCGGGACGACCTGGTGCGCGCGGCGAAGGCCGCCCATGCCCTGGAGTTCATCGAGAAGCTGCCCGAGGGATTCGACACCCTGGTGGGGGAGAACGGCGTACGGCTCTCGGGCGGCCAGCGCCAGCGCCTGGCCATTGCGCGGGCCATTCTCAAGGACGCGCCGATCCTGATCCTCGACGAGGCCACCTCGGCGCTGGATACCGAATCGGAACGCCACATCCAGGCCGCCCTCGAGGAGCTGATGCAGAACCGCACCACCCTGGTCATCGCCCACCGCCTGTCCACCATCGAGCGGGCCGATCGCATCGTGGTGCTCAACCAGGGGCGCATCGTCGAAAGCGGCGGGCATGACGAGTTGCTGGCCCGGGAAGGGCACTACGCGGCTCTTTATCGTCACCAGTTTAGCGAGGCGGTATCGTGATCGCCCAGTGGTTGCCCCGGATCTGGTCTTCCCGCAACGGGTTCAGTCAGGCCCTGCGGCCCCTCTCGTGGCTGTTCTGTGGCCTGGTCATCCTGCGCCGTCTGCTCTACCGGCTGCGGATCCTGCCCTCTCGCCGTCTGGCCGTACCGGTGATCGTGGTCGGCAATCTCACCGTGGGCGGCACCGGCAAGACGCCGCTGGTGATTGCGCTCGCCCGCCTCCTGCGCGAACACGGTTACCGGCCCGGCATCGTCAGTCGGGGGTATGGCGGGCTGGCCCGCAGCTGGCCACAGCAGGTGCGCCCCGACAGCGATCCGGTGATGGTGGGGGACGAGCCGATTCTGATCGCTCGCCAGACCGGCTGTCCCATGGCCGTGGGCCCCGACCGGGCCGAGGCCGGGGCGGCGCTGCTGCGCCATCATGATTGCGATATCCTGCTCTGCGACGACGGCCTGCAGCACTATGGCCTGCAGCGGGATCTGGAAGTCCTGGTCATCGACGGGGAACGGCGCTTCGGCAACGGCTTCTGTCTGCCGGCCGGCCCCCTGCGCGAACCGGTCCGCCGTCGCCAGACGGTGGACTTCATTCTCTGCAACGGTGCCTCGGCGTACTCGGGTGAATTGCCGATGCGCTATCGCATCGGTGATCTGGTCAACCTCGCCGATCCGGCCCGCCGGGCACCGCTTTCCGAGTGGCAGGGGCAGGCGGTGCATGGGGTGGCCGGCATCGGTCATCCGCCCCGCTTCTTCGCGATGCTGGAGCGGGCCGGATTGCAGGTGATCCGTCACCCCTTCGCCGATCATCACGCCTACCAGGCGGCCGATCTCGATTTCGGCGACGATCTCCCGGTGGTGATGACCGAGAAGGATGCGGTAAAGTGCCAGCGCCATGCCCGCGAGAATTTCTGGTACCTGCCCATCGAGGCGCAACTGCCCGCGGGTTTCGCCCCGCATTTCCTCAACCGGATCGAGGCCATCCATGGACAAAAACCTGCTTGATATCCTCGCCTGCCCCGTGTGCAAGGGGCCGCTGATCTACGATCAGGAGAAACAGGAACTGATCTGCAAGGCCGACCGCCTGGCCTTTCCCATTCGTGACGACATCCCGGTGATGCTGGAGGACGAGGCCCGCCAGCTCGACGCCGACGAGGTGGGCTGAGCGTGGCTTTCCGGGTCGTCATCCCGGCCCGGCATGCCGCCAGCCGGCTGCCGGGAAAGCCGCTGTTGCCGCTGGCCGGCCGGCCCATGATCGCCCATGTGCACGATTGCGCGCGCCGCAGCGGCGCGCAGACGGTGATCGTGGCCACCGACGATGCGCGCATCGAACGAGCGGCCCGGGATTTCGGCGCCGACGTGCGCATGACCGCCGACACCCATCGCTCCGGCACCGATCGCCTGGCGGAAGTGGTGGCCGCCGAAGGCTGGGCCGACGAGACCATCGTGGTCAACCTGCAGGGCGACGAGCCCCTGATGCCGCCGGCCTGCATCCGCCAGGTGGCCGAGGCCCTGGCCACCCATCCCGAGGCCGACGTGGCCACCCTCTGCACGCCGATCCACCATCCGGCCGAGCTGTTCGATCCCCACGTGGTCAAGGTGGTGCGCGATGCGGCCGATCATGCCCTCTATTTCAGCCGCGCGCCGATCCCCTGGCACCGGGACGAGTTCGCCGGCGATCCCGACGCGCTGCCCGCCGATACGCCCTTCCTGCGTCACATCGGCCTGTATGCCTACCGCGCCGGCTTCCTGCGCGACTATGTCGCCGCCGCCCCGGCGCCGCTGGAAGTGGCCGAGTCGCTGGAACAGTTGCGGGTGCTTTGGCACGGCGGGCGCATCGTGGTGCCCGTGGCGGTGGCCATCCCCGGCCCGGGAGTGGACACGCCGAACGATCTGGCGAGGGTGGAACGGATTCTGCTGGAGGAGGGGAAGGGGATGTGAATCGCGGCGGGGGCGCCGATTCTACAGGGGGGTGGAATCGTGAATCGCGGCAGGGGGCGCCGATCCTACCTTGGAAACGGTCACCTCTTGTAGGAGCGGCGCCCCCGCCGCGACCTGCGGCTGACTCACTCGATCAGATCCAGCGCCAGAAACTCGCTGGACAGCTCCGTGTGTTCCTCGTTGAGCACCGGAATGGTGTAGGTGACCGGCGAGCGGCGGGTGGCCTCCCCATGCTGGTTGGGCTGGATGGTGGGAGTCTCGTCGATACCCTGCAGCACGATGGATGGGCCGTCTTCGAGCACCTCGATGACCTGGCAGCGCAGGCCCTGATGGATCATGCGCAGGCCGATCAGGCTGCGCAACTGGTCAAGGGTGATGATGATTTCACTCATGGGACATGGCGGCGAAGGGGATACTGCCGACCATTTGACCTCATGCAGCGAAATCCCGCAAGCGGATGGGGATGCGCTTGGCACCCCAGTCGCCGGGCCTGGCCTCGAACACGCCGGCACAGGGCGTGCCGCATTTGTTGCAGCGACCCTCGGCGTCCAGGTTCCAGGTGGAGAGTACGTACCAGTCCCGGCCGATCAGTTTCTGACCACACTGGTGGCACCAGGTGCTCTGGCCTTCCTCGTCGTGGACGTTTCCGGTGTAGGCGTAGCGGATGCCGTTGTCCATGGCGATCTTGCGGGCCTTGACCAGGGTTTCCAGCGGCGTCGGCGGCACGTCCAGCATCTTGTAGTCGGGATGGAAGGCGGTGAAGTGATGGGGCACGTCGGGCCCGAGTTCCTTGACCACCCACTTGGTCATCTCGTCGATTTCCTGATCCGAATCGTTCCAGCCCGGGATCAGCAGGGTGGTGATCTCGAACCAGACATCGGTCTCGTGCTTGAGATAGACCAGCGTGTCGAGCACCGGTTGCAGGTGACCGCCGGTGAGCTTGTAGTAGAACTTCTCGGTGAAGCCCTTCAGATCCACGTTGGCGGCATCCATGTGGGCATAGAACTCCTTGCGCGGCTCGGGGCTGACGTAACCGGCCGTGACGGCCACCGACTTGATGTCCTTCTCGTGACAGGCATCGGCCGTGTCGATGGCATATTCGTGGAAGATGACCGGGTCGTTGTAGGTATAGGCCACGCTGCGGCAACCGGTTTCCGCGGCGGCCCGGGCGATGGTCTCGGGAAAGGCCTCGTCCGCCAGGGTATCCACCTCGCGGGACTTGCTGATGTCCCAGTTCTGGCAATACTTGCAGGCCAGGTTGCAGCCCGCGGTGCCGAAGGAGAGCACGGGGGTGCCCGGCAGGAAGTGATTGAGGGGCTTCTTCTCGATGGGATCGATGGCAAAGCCGCTGGAGCGGCCGTAGGAGTTCAGCACGATCTGGTCGTGGCGGTTCTCCCGCACGAAACACAGGCCCCGCTGGCCTTCATGGAGCTTGCATTCCCGGGGGCACAGATCGCACTGGATGCGGCCGTCCTCCAGCTTGTGCCAGTAGCGGGTGGCGACGACGTGGGGATCCCCGTCGATGATCTGGCGTTGGTGGTTGTTCATGTGGCGATACGCGGTACGGGGGTTGCTGCATCGGATGACTTCAGAATGGGGACGAATCCGGGGCATTGCAAGGCCCGGCTGTCATGAAATACCGGTATGGAAATTGCGCGATCGGACAGTCGGCGAAGGGAGGTGGAAGTAACGCAGAGGGCGCAGAGACGCAGAGATCACTGAGGGCTGGTAAGTCTGTTCTGTCGGATTCGGATGATTCTGTTGAATCTGGCCAGCAATCTTGCTCGTCTTCGCCTTTCTCGGCGTTCTCCGCGTCTCTGCGCCCTCTGCGTTGTTTACAGTGTGCCGAAACGAAGCATCCCGGAACGAATTTCCTTTCAGCCCTTCTTCACCAGGCTGGCCACCTCGGCCGGGGCGCGGGCCTTGCGGTAGAGGTGCTCGTAGCAGTAGTTGGTGGCCTCGACGAAGCCGTCCACGCTGCCGCAGTCGAAACGGCGGCCCTTAAAGCGGTAGGCCATCACGCAGCCGGTCTGGGCCTGGCGCATCAATGCGTCGGTGAGCTGGATTTCGCCCCCCTTGCCGACCGGGGTCTCGCGCAGCAGATCGAAGATGTCCGGCGTGAGGATGTAGCGGCCGATGATGGCCAGGTCGCTGGGCGCCTCGCCGGGCGCCGGCTTCTCCACCATGGTCTCGACCCGGTAGATATCGTCGCGGACTTCCTCGCCCTTGATGATGCCGTACTTGTCGGTCTCGCCGGCGGGCACCTCCTCGATGGCCACGATGGTGCAGCGGAACTGCTTGTAGAGCTGGACCATCTGGGCCAGGACGCCGTCGCCGTCGGTGATGCAGAGGTCGTCGGCCAGCACCACGCCAAAGGGCTGATCGCCGATCAGGGTCTCCCCGGTCAGGATGGCGTGGCCGAGCCCCAGCATCTGTTTCTGTCGGGTATAGGTGAAGGTGCAGTTCTGGATCAGGTGACGGATGTCGGTGAGGCGGTCTTCCTTGTCGGTGCCGGCGATCTGGGCTTCCAGTTCATAGCTGATGTCGAAGTGATCGGGAATCGCCCGCTTGCCGCGTCCGGTGACGAAGGCCATGTCGGTCATGCCGGCCTGAAAGGCTTCCTCGACGCCATACTGTACCAGGGGCTTGTTGACCACCGGCATCATTTCCTTGGGCATCGACTTGGTGGCGGGGAGGAAACGGGTGCCGTAACCGGCGACGGGAAAGAGGCATTTGCGGATCATCGGTCCTTGTCCTTGTTCGGGTGTCCTGCTGCAACCCTTTCGAGTGTGCCAACATTCACTGGCCCCGGCAATAGTCCGAAGGCATAATGTCCGCCCCTTTCAGCACAACACGCAAAGGTGTCCGTTCGATGAAAACCGAGAAGATTTCCGTGCTCTTCGTCTGCATGGGCAACATCTGTCGCTCGCCCATGGCCGAAGGCGTGTTCCGGCAGCGGGTGGCGGAGGCGGGCCTCGCCGAACGGGTACACATCGATTCGGCCGGCACCCATGCCTACCATGTGGGCGAGCCGCCCGATCCACGGGCCCGGGAGACGGCCTTACGGCGGGGCATCGAGCTGGACGCGCTCCGGGCCCGGCGCGTGACCCGGGAGGATCTGGCCCTGTTCGATTTCGTGCTGGCCATGGACAAGGGGAACCTGGCCATCCTGCAGGACATCGCCGACCCCGAGCACCACGAACGGATCCGGCTGTTCATGGAGTTTGCGCCGGAGATGAAGGTACGCGAGGTGCCCGATCCCTACTATGGCGGGCAGGGGGGCTTCGATCAGGTGTTCGATCTCGTGGAAGCGGCGGCCGACGGCCTGCTGGAGGCGATCCGCCAGCGTCTCGAATCCCGCTGACGGAGGTGCCGAGCGGTATCCGCAGGGCCTAAATAGATGTTCCAAATACCGAATCACTTAGGCAAGCGTGCCCGATTCCAACACCGCCCTCTGAGACAGAGAGTCGTTTCGTGACACGCCGTGAATACCTCCATGTAGGCTCGACGGCCGCATCCCTGCGGCCGACGGTCACGAAACGACTCTCTGTCCCAGAGGGCTCAGTACGCACAATGAACCATGGTCTGGTATTTGGAACTTTCATTTAGGTCCGCGGCTGAAAAAGCCCATCCTTGGGCTTTTTTCCGCCCGGGAACGGAAAACGCGGTTTCCCGTTCCCCCCATTTTCAATGACTTGCCGTCATTGAAAATGGGGATGCTTCCCTGCATCGCACACCGGCTGCCGAAAAACGGCGTTTTTCAAGAGTCTGTTAGTGACTGCTGCTTTCGTCTGCGGCGCGGGCCGGCTTTTCCGGCTTTTCTTCGGCCGGTTTGAGGTATTCTGGCTTGGTGAACACCTGCTGGAGTTTCGGCTCTTCGCGTTTGGCTTGTGCAGCGGCCGGTTTGTCCGGGCTGGAGGGTGCCACCTCGCTCTTGGTGGCGGCGGCCGGCCTGGCCTGATCGGGAGTGTCGACCGGCCGGGTTTCGGCGGGCCCGGCTCCAGCGTGGTCGGCCGGTTTGGCCGCTCGTGCCGGCTGGGCAGCGGTGGCTTCGGCGGTCTGCTGCGTGGCTTTTTCCGGTACCTTCGAGGCGCTTTCGGGAACCGCCGCCGTTGCCGGGGCAGCCTTCGCCGGTTCTTCACGCTTCTCGACGGTCTTCGGGCGGTGTTCGCTCGGGGTTTCGGTCCCGGCCGAGGCCCGGGCTTCGGTGGTCGAAGCCGGGGAGGGTTCGCTCGTCGCCGCCGGAGTTTGCGGTGCTTTCTTCCCGGCGGCGGGCGCTTGCACCTCGCCCTCCGGGGCGGCGGTCTGGGGCTCGTTCGGAACGTCCGTCGTGGCCGCGGCAGTTTCGCTCTGCGACTTGCGGCGCCGGCGACCGCCACGGCGGCCGCGGCGACTGCCGGAGCCGGTGCTGGCGCCCTGGGCCGGGCTGGCGGCTTCGGGGCGTTCGCCCGTGACGCCGGCTGCCGTCTCCGGGGCCGCAGTTTCGGCTCCGCCGTTGCCGCCACGGCGGGCCTGGCGGGCGGCCTGGGCTTCCTCGTTGGCTCGCTGCGCCATCTGCCGGCCCTGCTGGCGGGCCTGCACGCTTTCGTTGCGACGGGAGCCGGACTGGCCACCCCCCCCGCGGCGGCCACCTTGTCCCTGGCGTGGCTGAGCCGGCTTCTCGCCGCTGGCAGTGGCTGCTTCTGGCTTGTTGCGCGCCTGGCGGGGCTCCTTTTCCTGGGTCGGCGCCCGGCCTGCGCCCTGCTGGGCACCGCCGCGACCGCGACCGCCCTGCGGCTGACCCCGTCCGCGGGCCTGCTGGCCCCCACGGCCGCCGCGCGGACCCTGCTGGGCACTCTTGCCGCGGCGTCCGTTGTTGCGGCCCTTGTTGCCGCTGGCGGCGGGCTTTGCTGCCGGTTCCGGCTGGCTGCCCTTGCCGAACAGGGCCCGCCACAGGCGCACGAACAGGCCTGGTTTCTCGACGTTGGGCGCCGTTTGTGCAGCCGTTGACCTGGGCGGCGTGCTGGGAGCGGGGCGGGGCGTGGCCGGCGCCACCGCTTTCACCGCCGGTTCCTCGATCGGTTTCGGCTCGCTGACGGCACCCGGCGTGGTCTCGGTTTCTTCTTCCGGGTTGTGGGTGGCCAGCTCGTAGCTCGGATGCTTGCTGATCTCGCCATCCTCACCCTCGCGGATCCGCTCCACGTCGTAATGGGGGGTTTCCAGATGGGTATTGGGCACCAGCAGGATCTGCACCTTCTGGCGCTTTTCGATGTCGGAGAGGATCCGGCGTTTCTCGTTGAGCAGGAAACTGGCCACGTCCACCGGTACCTGGGCGATGACCCTGGCGGTCTTCTCCTTCATCGCCTCTTCCTCGATCACCCGCAGGATCGACAGGGCGATGGATTCCACGCCCCGGATGGTGCCCTGGCCGCTGCAGCGGGGGCAGACCATCTGGCTGGACTCGCCCAGCGAGGGGCGCAGCCGCTGGCGAGACATCTCCAGCAGGCCGAAGCGGGAGATCCGGCCGACCTGGACCCGGGCCCGATCCATCTTCAGGGCCTCGCGCAGGCGGTTTTCCACCTCGCGCTGGTTGCGGGCCGGAGTCATGTCGATGAAGTCGATGACGATCAGGCCGCCGAGGTCGCGCAGGCGGAGCTGGCGGGCGATTTCGTCGGCCGCCTCGAGGTTGGTGTTGAGGGCCGTTTCCTCGATGTCGCCGCCCTTGGTGGCGCGGGCCGAGTTGATGTCGATGGAGACCAGGGCCTCGGTGTGGTCGATGACCAGGGCGCCGCCGGAGGGCAGGCGTACCTCGCGCTGGAAGGCCGATTCGATCTGCGACTCGATCTGGTAGCGGGTGAACAGCGGCACCGGATCCTGATAGAGCTTGATCTTGTTCAGGTTGTGAGGCATCACCTGGGCCATGAACTCCTTCGCCTGCTCGTAGACGGAGGGCTCGTCGATCAGGATCTCGCTGATGTCGTTGCGCAGGTAGTCGCGGATGGTGCGGGTGATCAGGTTGCTTTCCTGATAGATGAGGAAGGGCGCGGGACGCTCCTTGGCGGCTTCCTCGATGGAGCGCCAGAGGTTCAGCAGGTAGTCGAGGTCCCACTGCAGCTCCTCGACGCTCTTGCCCACACCGGCGGTACGGATGATGACCCCCATGTCGGAGGGGATCTGAAGCTGGTTGAGGGCTTCCCGGGCCTCGGCCCGTTCCTCGCCCTCGATGCGCCGGGAGACCCCCCCGGCGCGGGGATTGTTGGGCATCAGCACCAGGTAGCGGCCGGCCAGGCTGATGAAGGTGGTCAGGGCCGCGCCCTTGTTGCCGCGCTCTTCCTTGGCCACCTGCACGACCACTTCCTGACCCTCGCGCAGCACGTCCTTGATGTTGACCCGGCCGGAGGTGTCGGCGTCGGGGCGGAAGTAGGTGCGGGAGATTTCCTTCAGGGGGAGGAAGCCGTGGCGTTCGGCGCCGTAGTCGACGAAGGCGGCTTCCAGGCTGGGCTCGATGCGGGTGATTTTGCCCTTGTAGATGTTGGATTTCTTGCTTTCCCGCTGAGCGGTTTCGATGTCGAGATCATAGAGTTTCTGACCATCGACGAGCGCCACACGCAGCTCTTCCGGCTGCGTGGCGTTGAACAGCATTCTTTTCATGACAAAACCTTGCGTGTTGGCGCTCGACCACGGTCATGAATCGACCAGTGGGATCTGCCAGACCGGTATCTGTGCTCGCATGACCTTGCCGCCGAAGGGGGCGGTGTGCGCGAATGTGCCTGCGCCCGATCATGCCCGGGCCTGCCCACCACAATCCGGAATCAACTCAGACAATGGGAGCGCGGTTGTTCATCCAGGTTACTGACCGCAGCATTCGTGAAAATGTGGCGGGCAGTAGGTGTCGTTTCGGGTCACCGCGAAAGTGTCGCGTCGGTGACGGATCGCAAATGATTTCGGTTTGCACCGGCTGCGCGCCGTGATGCCGGTTTTCCGCGCAGCTTCCGGATTACCGGAATTTGAACACTATATCAATGATTTGTTCCCTCAGCAAATGCGCGGGAACCTGATAGAATGGGTAAATGCAGGAAAACGACAGCAAACAGGCAACGAACGGGGTTCAACTTGTCGAGATCGGCCCGGATTTGGCCGGCCAGCGGGTGGACAACTACCTGCTGGGGCGGCTCAAGGGCGCGCCGCGCAACCTCATCTATCGCATCCTTCGCCGGGGTGAGGTGCGCGTCAACAAGGGGCGCATCCGCCCCGACTATCGTTTGCGTGCCGGGGACGTGGTGCGGATCCCGCCGGTGCGGCTCGATGCCCGACCGGCGCCGGCGCGGCCGGCCAACGCGGTGCTGGAATTGCTCGCCGCGGCCGTTCTCCACGAGGATCCGCGCCTGCTGATCCTGAACAAGCCCAGCGGCCTGGCCGTGCACGGCGGCAGCGGGCTGCGCTACGGGGTCATCGAGGGCCTGCGGGCCCTGCGCCCGGAGGCCCGCTACCTGGAACTGGTCCACCGGCTGGATCGGGAGACCTCCGGCTGCCTGATCATCGCCAAGCGGCGATCCACCCTGCGGATCCTGCACGACCTGCTGCGGCAGAATCGCATCGACAAGCGCTACCTGGCGCTGGTACGGGGGCGCTGGGAAGGGGGAACCCGTACCGTGGATGCGCCCTTGCGCAAGAATGTGCTGCGCTCCGGCGAACGGATCGTGCGGGTCGATCCCGCCGGCAAGCCTTCCCGCAGCGTCTTCCGGCCGCTGGCCGTGGGGGAACTTGCCTCGCTGGTCGAAGTCCGACTCGAGACGGGGCGCACCCACCAGATCCGGGTCCACGCGGCCCATATCGGCCATCCGCTCGCCGGCGACGAGAAATACGGCGATGCCGGATTCAACCGGCAGATGCGGGAGCAGGGCTTGCAGCGGCTGTTCCTGCATGCCCATTCCCTGCGCATTCCGCTGCCGGGCGAGAAGCCGCTCGCGGTCCGCGCTCCGCTGGACGACGAACTGATCACTCTGCTCGACCGACTGGCACTGGAACATGACTTCTGAACCGACCCGCCTCCTCGTCTTCGACTGGGACGGCACCCTGATGGACTCCCAGGCCCGCATCGTCGCCTGCCTGCGCGCGGCGATCCGTGAAACGGGCCTCCCGCCCCGGGACGAAGCGGCGCTGCGCAACATCATCGGCCTGGGCCTGCGCGAGGCGCTGATGGCGCTCTATCCCGAAGCGTCCGAATCCGAATGGGACGCCTTGGTGCACCACTACCGGCGCCACTTTCTCGAGCTGGACGACACCCCCAGCGTGCTGTTCGAGGGCGCCGAGGCGCTGATCCGGCGGCTTCACGAGCAGGGCCATTTTCTGGCCATCGCCACCGGCAAGGGCCGCCAGGGGCTCGATCGGGTGCTCGCCGAAACCGGCCTGGCGCCATATTTCCACGCCACTCGCTGCGCCGACGAGAGCTTCTCCAAGCCCCATCCGGCCATGCTGCTCGACATCCTCGACGTGACGGGCATGTCACCGGACCAGGCCCTGATGATCGGCGACACCGAATACGATCTGCAGATGGCCAGCAACGCCGGCGTGCCGGCGCTGGGGGTCACCTACGGCGTGCACGATCGGGAACGCCTGCTGGCCTGCCGGCCGCTGGACTGCGTCGATTCCCTGGCGGAAGTGGGGCGCTGGCTGGACGGCTGGCTGAGCCGGGCGGCCTGAACCGGCATTGCAAAATCGTGCCAACCGGGCGATGCTTCCGCCTGATTTCCTCCAATACGAATCAGCAAGGAATCCCACATGACCGGCCAAACCGAACCGGAACATTCATCCCGGAACGACGACTGGCAGCGCGAGGTGGTCAACCGCCTGGCTTTCGCCGCCCTCAACGAACAGCGCCGGGCCCGGCGCTGGAACATTTTCTTCAAGGTGGTGCTGCTGGCCTACCTGTTCCTGATCTTCTTCGCCCTCTACCTGCCGCGCGAGGGTGGCAAGCCCCTGACCGTGGGCAAGCACACCGCGCTGGTGGAGGTGAAGGGCGTGATCGCCGCCGATGCCGAGGCCAGCGCCGACAACATCGTCAGCGGTCTGCGCGCCGCCTTCGACGACGAGAACACGGTGGGCGTGATCCTGCGCATCAACAGCCCCGGCGGCAGCCCGGTGCAGGCCGGCTATGTCTACGATGAAATCCGCCGCCTGCGGAAGAAACACCCGGACGTCAGGCTCTATGCCGTGGTCGCCGACATGTGCGCCTCCGGCGGCTATTACATCGCGGCCGCTGCGGACGAAATCTATGCCGACAAGGCGAGCATCGTCGGCTCCATCGGGGTGCTGATGAACGGCTTTGGTTTCGTCGATGCCATGAAGAAACTGGGCGTGGAGCGGCGCCTCTATACCGCCGGCGAGCACAAGGGGATGCTCGATCCCTTCTCGCCGGAGAAGCCCGACGAGGTGGCACACGTCAAGTCCATGCTCGCCGCCATTCACCGCCAGTTCATCGATGCCGTGAAGACGGGCCGCGGCGAACGCCTGGCCGACGATCCGACGATCTTCTCCGGCCTGTTCTGGACCGGCGAGGAGGCGAAGAAACTGGGGCTGGTGGACGGCCTCGGCAGCGCCAGCTACGTGGCCCGGGAGATCATCGGCGAGGAGAAGATCGTCGATTACACGCCCCGCCCCGACTACCTGGAACGCTTCGCCGAACGCTTCGGCATGGCCATGGCCGAAACCCTGGCCCGGATCACCGGCGCGGAGAGCGCACGACTGCGCTGATGCACGGATTCACCGTGTCGGCAAATCCTGCGCCTACAGGATGGGCATTCCCGCCTTCTCCAGCATGCGTACCAGGCGGATCAGGGGGAGGCCGATCAGGGTGTTGGGATCCTCGCCTTCCAGGCGCTCGAAGAGCACGATGCCCAGGGCTTCGGACTTGAAGCTGCCGGCGCAGTGGTAGGGCTGCTCACGCTGCAGGTAGCGTTCGATCATCGTCTCCGACAGTTCCCGAAAGTGGACATGGAAGGGCACCACTTCCGACTGCACCTGGCCGCCTGCCGCATTCACCAGGGCCAGCCCGGTGAGGAAGGTGACGCGCCGGCCCGAGGCCTGTCGCAACTGTTCGACGGCCCGTTCGTGACTGCCGGGCTTGCCCAGAATCTCGCTATCGATCACGGCCACCTGATCCGAACCGATCACCAGCCCCGCCTCCCGTTCCCGCGCCACGGCCCGTGCCTTGGCGATGGACAGCCGCTCCACCAGTTCTGCGGGCGTCTCGCCCGGGCGTGGGGTCTCGTCCACTTCGGGGGAGACCACGTCGAAGGGCAGGCCGAGCTTCTCCAGCACGGCGCGACGGAAGGGGGAGGTGGAGGCCAGCACGAGATCCATGACGGCCATTATCGGGGCAAAGTTGTGGTGATGCAAAGTGCGCTTCTTTAGCTGCCGTAGTGGAAGGAACGCAGAGAGCGCAGAGACGCAGAGGGCGCAGAGGGGTTTGTGAATGATCGAGTCAATTTTTCAAATTGCCACAAGATGACCGTGCAGCGCCATGACAAGGGCTGCCATTCTCTGTGGTCTCTGCGTCTCTGCGGCCTCTGCGTTTTTTGCAGCCAGGCCACTCGAACTGCCTGCGCTTCAGTCGATCACGATCAACGCCTCGTCCGGCGTCACGCTTTCCCCCTTTTTCACGTGGATCTCGGTCACCACGCCGGCGATGGGGGCCTGGATTTCGGTTTCCATCTTCATGGCTTCGGTGATCAGCACCGGGTCGCCGGCCTGCACTTCGTCGCCGACGCTGACCAGGATGTCGACGATGGTGCCGGGCATGGTGGTGGTGACGTCGCCGGGGCGTGTGGCGCGGGGGCGAGCGCCGGCAGCCGTCGGCTGGCGGGGGCGTTCATCGCTGCCGCCGTCGCCGAGTTCGATCTCTTCCAGCGGTTCGATCAGCACTTCTTCCGGCACCCCGTCGATGCTCAGGTAGTAGGGCCGCTTGTCGGCGCTGCCGTAGCCCTTGCCGGTGATCCGGATGTGATAGGTCTCGCCGTGCATGGTGACGTTGAACTCGGTGGCGGCCCGCTGGCCGCCGTTGGTGGGCGTATCGGCCGGCTCCAGGGGTTCGGGTACCAGGCTGCCGGCATCGCGCTGTTCGAGGAATTCGCGGCCGATGTCGGGGAACATGGCATAGGTGAGCACGTCCTCCTCCGAGTGGGCGAGGGGGCCGATCTCCTTGCGCAGTCTATCCAGCTCGTCCGGGATCAGATCGGCAGGCCGACATTCGATTACCTCCTCGTTGCCGATGGCCATGTGCCGCACCTGTGGACTGACGGGGCCGGGAGGCTGGCCGTAACGGCCCTGGAGATAGAGTTTCACCTCGTTGGTGATGGTCTTGTAGCGTTCACCGGTGAGCACGTTGAGTACGGCCTGGGTGCCGACGATCTGCGAGGTGGGGGTGACCAGCGGCGGATAACCCAGCTCCTTGCGGACCTGCGGAATCTCCTCCAGGACCTCGTTCATCCGTTTCAGGGCTCCCTGTTCCTTCAGCTGGTTGGAAAGGTTGGAAATCATGCCTCCCGGTACCTGGTTCACCTGCACGCGGGTATCGAGGCCGGTGTACTCGCTCTCGAACTGATGATACTTCTTGCGCACCTCGCGGACATAGAAGCCGATTTCCTGCAACAGCGGCAGATCCAGGCCGGTGTCGTATTCGGTGTCGCGCAGGGCGGCGACCATCGACTCGGTGGGCGGATGGGAGGTGCCGCCGGCGAAGGCCGAGATGGCCGTGTCGAAGCCGGCCACGCCGTTCTCCACTGCCTTGAACTGACAGATGGCAGCCAGCCCCGAAGTGGCATGGGAATGGAGATACACGGGCACGTCCAGCGCCTCCACCAGCGCCCGCACCAGCCGGGCCGTGACGTTCGGGGTCAGCAGGCCGGCCATGTCCTTGATGGCGATGCTGTCGCAGCCCAGACCCTGCATGGCCAGTCCCAGCTCCACGAACCGTTCCAGGGTGTGAATGGGACTGGTGGTGTAACAGATGGCCCCCTGGGCGTGTTTGCCGGCCGCCTTCACCGCCTCGACGGCGGTCTTCAGGTTGCGCACGTCGTTGAGGGCATCGAAGATGCGGAAGATGTCCATGCCGTTGTCGGCCGCCCGGTTCACGAAGGCGCGCACCACGTCATCGGCATAATGCCGGTAGCCGAGCAGGTTCTGGCCGCGCAGCAGCATCTGCAACGGCGTGTTGGGCAGCGCCTCGCGCAGCTTGCGCAAGCGCTCCCAGGGATCCTCCTTCAGAAAGCGCACGCAGGCATCGAAGGTCGCCCCGCCCCAGACCTCCAGTGACCCGTAGCCGACCCGATCCAGCTTCTCGCAGATGGGCAGCATGTCCTCGGTGCGCATCCGCGTGGCAATGAGCGACTGGTGGGCGTCGCGCAGGATGGTGTCGGTGATCTTGATCTTGGGCATTTGGTCAGGCTCGGTGGAAGTGACGCAGAGAGCGCAGAGACGCAGAGGGCGCAGAGACGTTTTGGTGGGAATACGTGACAGCATTGCGGGAAAGCTGACCCGGTGGAATTCGGGCAACCATTCTTGATGAAATGTGCCTCATGATTCCTCCGCGTACGCTGCGTCTCTGCGCCCTCTGCGTTGTTTTCCAGTGGATTCCGACCATGGCTCACAAGCCCATGTTGGCCGCCAGGGCGGCGGCGACGGCGGCGGCCATGTCGCGGGTGGAGCGGCGGACGGAGTAGGCGGTCAGTTCGGGATGGGCTTCGACGAAGCCGGTGTCGAAGCGGCCGGCCTGGAATTCGGCGTTGCGCAGGATTTCCAGGTGATAGGGAATGGTGGTCTTGACCCCGAACACGCCGATGTCGCGCAGGGCGCGGCTGGCGCGGTCGAGAAGGCCGTCCCAGGTCAGGGCCCAGACGATCAGCTTGGCGCACATGGAATCGTAGAAGGGCGGGATCTCGTAGCCGGTATAGATGGCGCCGTCGGTGCGCACGCCGGGGCCACCGGGAGCGAAGTAGCGGCTGATCCGCCCGAAGCTGGGCAGGAAATCGTTCTTGGGATCCTCGGCGTTGATGCGAAACTCCATGGCGTAGCCGCGCTTCTGCACCTGGTCCTGTGTGTGGCTGAGCTTCAGCCCCGAAGCGATACGGATCTGTTCCTGGACGATGTCGATCCCGGTGATGGCCTCGGTGACCGGGTGTTCCACCTGCAGGCGGGTGTTCATCTCCATGAAATAGAAGTTGTCGCCGCCGTCCATCAGGAATTCCACGGTGCCGGCATTGGTGTAGCCGCAGGCGCGGGCGGCGCGCACGGCCAGATCGCCGAGGATCGTCCGCTGTTGGTCCGTGAGCTGGGGGGAGGGGGCGATTTCGATGAGCTTCTGGTGACGGCGCTGGATGGAGCAGTCCCGCTCGAACAGGTGGATCACGTTGCCGTGATGGTCGGCCAGGATCTGCACCTCGATGTGGCGGGGATTGGCGATGAACTTCTCCAGGAACACCTCGGCCCGGCCGAAGGCCTTCTCGGCCTCGGAGATCACCCGGTCGTAGTGCCGGCGCAGATCCGCCTCGGAATCGCAGCGGCGGATGCCGCGGCCGCCGCCGCCGGAGGTGGCCTTGAGCATCACCGGATAGCCGATCTTCGCGGCGATGGCCAGGGCCTCCTCCAGGCTGGCAACGTTGCCTTCCGAACCCGGCGTGACGGGGATGCCGGCGGCGCGCAGGGTGTCCCGGGCCCGGGTCTTGTCGCCCATCATCCGGATCACCTCGGCGTCGGGGCCGATGAAACGGATTCCACGGCGCGCGCAGATCTCGGCAAGTTCCGGATTTTCCGCAAGAAATCCGTAGCCGGGATGGAGCGCGTCACAGCCGGTGGCCACCGCCAGGTTGACCAGCCGATGGGCGTTCAGATAGCCCGCAACCGTATCGGGCCCCAGACTGTAGGCCTCGTCGGCCTTCTTCACGTGCAGGCTGTAGCGATCGGCCTCGGCGAACACGGCCACCGAGCGGATCCCCATCTCGGCACAGGCGCGGACGATACGCACGGCGATTTCGCCGCGGTTGGCGATGAGAATCTTGCGGATCATGGGGATGGCGCGGGTCCTGTGGAACGGTGCATGCCGACTGCCAACAGGTGTAGGGAGAAACCCCACCGATGTCAAGTCTTGCCCGTCTCGAAAGCGTGACGGAACAGCCGGAAAATCAAGGATTTTTTTGACATCATGGGGACCGGATCGGTAGAATTCGCGGCTTATGTCGAATCGGCAGGAACGTTTGCCCGTACAGGTGGATCCCTTCCGGATGGCGGAAGCGCGTCGGATCCTGGAAGGGGAGGTTCCCCTGCGCCAGATGAAACGCCTGGCTGCATTGCTCGAAGACGATTCGGGCCAGGCCCGGGTCCGGCTCGAGTTCGGGATCGACGAGATGGGCGCCCGTTTCCTGCAAGGGACGATCCGGGCCACCCTCGCCATCCAGTGCCAGCGCTGTCTGGAACCCATGCCCTGGGAAGTGGATCTGGAACTGTCCCTGGGCTTGCTGCATCCGGGCGAAGACGAGGCCCGGGCCGGCGTGCATGAGCCGCTGATCGTCGACCCGGTGCCCATGCACCTGCTCGACCTGCTGGAAGACGAAATCCTGCTGGCGCTGCCGCAGATTCCGCGTCATCCCCTCGAGGCCTGCCCGGCCCGGGAATACGTGGAACCGGCAACGGCACCGGATTGGAACGACCCGGCCCGCGCGAAGGCCAATCCCTTCAGCGTGCTGGCCACGATGAAAACCGCGACACCCAACGAGGAATGACGAGACCATGGCTGTTCAACAGAATCGCAAGACCCCTTCCAAGCGCGGCATGCGCCGCTCCCACGACAGCCTGAAGAATCCGGCGCTGTCCATCGAGCCGACCACCGGCGAGACGCATCTGCGTCACCACGTGAGCCCTGACGGTTACTATCGCGGCCGCAAGGTCGTCGAAAGCGGCGAAGGCTGAGTCAGCCCGCCGCGGCAGCCGCCGCGGCCGCCTGCACCGGCAGACGGGACAGGGGCGACCCTGTCCCGTGTCGTATTCACGGACAGGACTTCTGCTCCGGCATGAACCAAGAAAGCATCGTTGCACTGGACTGCATGGGCGGTGATTTCGGCCCCCCCGTGGTGGTGCCCGCCGCCCTGCGTGCCCTGGAGAAGCATCCCGAGCTGTCGCTGATCCTGGTGGGCCTGGAGGACCGCATCCAGGCCGCCCTGGACGAGTCGAAGCCCGGTGCCCTGACCAGCCGCCTGCGCATCCACCACGCCAGCGAGGTGGTGGGCTCCGACGAGCTGCCTTCCCACGCCCTGCGCAGCAAGAAGGACTCCTCCATGCGGGTGGCCATCAACCTGGTCAAGGCCGGCGAGGCGGGCGCCTGTGTCAGCGCCGGCAATACCGGGGCCCTGATGGCCACCGCCCGTTTCGTGCTCAAGACCCTGCCCGGCATCGACCGGCCCGCCATCTGCACCGTGCTGCCCAACATCCAGGGGGGGCACACCCACGTGCTCGATCTGGGCGCCAACGTGGACTCCAGCGCCGCCAGCCTGATGGAATTCGCCGTGATGGGCGCGGCGCTGGCCCAGGCGGTGGACGACAACCCCCGCCCCAGCGTCGGCCTCCTGAACATCGGCGAGGAGGAGATCAAGGGCAACGAGCGGGTCAAGGAAGCCGCGCGCCTGCTGTCCGAGAGCACCCTCAACTACATCGGCTACGTGGAAGGCGACGGCATCTACATGGGTGATGCCGACGTGGTGGTCTGCGACGGTTTCGTGGGCAACGTGATGCTCAAGACCACCGAAGGGGTGGCCAGGATGATCGGCCACTTCATGAAGCAGGAGTTCCGGCGCAATCCCCTGACCCTGCTCAGCGGGCTAGTGGCCATGCCGGTGCTGCGCCGCCTGCGCAAGCGCATCGATCCCCGCCGCTACAACGGCGCCAGCCTGCTGGGCCTGCAGGGCATCGTCATCAAGAGCCACGGCGGTGCCGATGCCTTCGCCTTCAGCCAGGCCATCGGCGAAGCGCTGGTGGAGATGCGCCAGAACGTGCCCCGGCTCATTACCGAGACCCTCGAGAACCAACTCGTGAAGAAGGAAGCCTCTTGATCTATTCACGCATCGCCGGCACCGGCGGCCACCTGCCGGACCGCATCCTCACCAATCAGGAACTCGAGCGCATGGTAGACACCAGCGACGAGTGGATCACCGAGCGCACCGGCATCAAGAAGCGCCACATCGTGGAAGGGGAGACCACCTGCGATCTGGCCGAACAGGCTGCCCGCAAGGCCATCGAGGCCGCGGGCATCTCGCCGGCCGACATCGATCTCATCATCGTCGCCACCACCACGCCCGATCGGATCTTTCCCAGCACCGCCTGCCTGCTGCAGTCGCGGCTGGACGTGCACGGCAGCCCGGCGTTCGACGTGCAGGCGGTGTGCACCGGTTTCGTCTATGCCCTGGGCGTGGCCGACATGTTCGTCAAGTCCGGCAAGGCGAAATACGCCCTGGTGGTGGGCGCCGAAACCCTGTCCAACATCGTCGACTGGACCGACCGCAGCACCTGCGTGCTGTTCGGCGACGGTGCCGGGGCGGTGGTGCTCTCGGCTGCCGAGGCGCCTGGCATCCTCTCCACCCACCTGCACGCCGACGGCCAGTACAAGGAGCTGCTCACGGTGCCGGCCGGGCTCTCGGAGCACCCGGAAGTGCTCAAGTCGGGCAAGGCCTTCATGGCCATGAAGGGCAACGAAGTGTTCAAGGTGGCGGTCAACACCCTGGGCCGGATCGTCGACGAGACCCTGGCCGCCAATGGCCTGCAGAAATCCGACATCGACTGGCTGGTGCCGCACCAGGCCAACATCCGGATCATCGCCGCCACCGCCCGCAAGCTGGACATGCCCATGGACAACGTGGTGGTCACCGTGCACGAACACGGCAACACCTCCGCCGCCTCCATCCCCCTGGCCCTTGACATCGCCGTCCGCGACGGCCGCATCCAGCGCGGCGACACCCTGTTGCTGGAAGCCTTCGGCGGCGGCTTCACCTGGGGCTCGGCTCTGCTCAAGTATTAGACTGCCTGCGAAGAACGCAGAGGGCGCAGAGACGCGGAGGACGCCGAGGCTTGCTGTTTTGAATTGGAATGCGAATCGCTGAAGGCAACGAGATCCAAGAAAAATCTCTGCGTACTCTGCGTCTCTGCGATCCCGGCGTTCCATTCACTACTTTTCAATGTGAGGTAGTTAAAGATGTCATTGGGTTTTGTCTTTCCCGGCCAGGGATCACAGTCGGTCGGGATGTTGAAGGAACTGGCCGAGGCCCACCCGGAGGTGGGTCAGACCTTTGCCGAGGCCAGTGAGGCGCTGGACGAGGATCTGTGGGCCATCGTCCAAAACGGGCCGGCGGAGAAGCTCAACAGCACCGAGATCACCCAGCCGGCCATGCTCTCGGCCGGCATCGCCGTGTGGCGGGTGTGGCAGGCCAGCGGTGGCCCCGCGCCCGCGGTGATGGCCGGCCATTCGCTCGGCGAGTATTCGGCGCTGGTGGCCGCCGGCAGCCTGGAATTCGATCATGCCGTGCGGCTGGTGGCCGAGCGGGGGCGCCTGATGCAGGAAGCCGTGCCGGCCGACCGCGGGGCGATGGCGGCCATCCTGGGGCTCGACGACGAGGCGGTGATTCGGATCTGCGCCGACGCCGCCGGCGACGAGGTGGTGGAGGCGGTCAATTTCAACTCGCCCGGCCAGGTGGTGGTGGCGGGGCACAAGAACGCGGTGGAGCGGGCCGTGGCCCTGGCCTCGGAGCGGGGCGCCAGGCGCGCGGTGATGCTGCCGGTCAGCGTACCCTCCCACTGTGCCCTGATGAAACCCGCGGCCGAGAAACTGGCGGCCATCCTCGAGGACATTCCGGTCCAGGCCCCGTCCATCCCCGTGATCAACAACGTGGACGTGGCCGCGCCGAGCGATCCCGACGCCATCCGCGACGCCCTGGTGCGCCAGCTCCACAGCCCGGTGCGCTGGGTCGAAACCATCCGCAAGATGCGGGCCGAAGGCGTGGAGACGCTGGTCGACTGTGGCCCCGGCAAGGTGCTGGTCGGCCTGAACAAGCGCATCGAACGGCGCATGCCGGCCCTGCCGGTGTACGATCCCGACACCCTCGCCGCCGCCCTCGAGGCGGTGGCTTCCTGAGCTTCGGTGGAAGGGACACGGAGGGCACGGAGACACGGAGAACACGGAATCGGGAAGTGAACTTATCCCCTTGCCCGCCGTGTTCCGTCCCGGAGCGCCTGAACAACGATTTACCGAATGGGGAGGATTGACATGACACTGGAAAACGACATCGCCTTCGTCTCCGGCGCCAGCCGGGGCATCGGCCGGGAGATCGCCCTGGCGCTGGGGGCGCAGGGCGCAACCGTGGTGGGCACGGCGACCTCGGACAAGGGCGCCGGCAACATCAGCGCCTATCTGCGCGAAGCCGGCATCACCGGCATGGGCGTGGCCATGGACGTGACCGATCAGGCCAGCGTGGAGGCGGCACTGGAGAAGGCCGGTGCCGAGTACGGCGCGCCCACCATCCTGGTCAACAATGCCGGGATCACCCGCGACAACCTGCTGATGCGCATGAAGGACGAGGAGTGGGAAGCCATCATCAATACCAATCTCACCTCCATCTACCGTCTCAGCAAGGCCGTGCTGCGGGGCATGATGAAGGCGCGCCGGGGGCGGATCATCAGCATCGCCTCGGTGGTGGGGGTCTCCGGCAATGCCGGCCAGACCAACTACGCGGCGGCCAAGGCGGGGGTGATCGGCTTCTCCAAGTCCCTGGCGCGGGAGGTGGGCAGCCGCGGCATCACGGTCAACGTGGTGGCCCCCGGTTTCATCGATACCGACATGACCCGGGCCCTGCCCGAGGCCCAGCGTGAGGCGCTGCTTTCGCAGATCCCGCTCGGTCGGCTCGGCGATCCGGCCGAGATCGCCCATGCGGTCACCTTCCTCGCCTCACCCGGCGCGGCCTACATCACCGGTGAGACGATCCACGTCAACGGCGGCATGTACATGGCCTGAGGCCTTCGACCCGGAGCGATAACCGGCTTGAAACCCTTGTAAAACAGCAGCTTGCCGACCCTGCGCCGAATGTGGCATCGGGCCGGCATTTTCACTACAATAGCGGCCGCAGCGCGCCCTGCAACACATCCCGAGGGAGGCGGGCCGCGGCTGAACGATAACCACAAGAGGAAATGACGACATGAGCAGTGTTGAAGAACGCGTTGAAAAGATCGTGGTCGAACAACTGGGCGTCAAGCCCGAGGAAGTCTCCCGCGAATCTTCCTTCGTCGACGATCTCGGCGCAGATTCCCTGGATACCGTGGAACTGGTAATGGCCCTGGAAGAGGAGTTCGAAACCGAGATTCCCGACGAGGAAGCGGAGAAGATCACCACCGTCCAGCAGGCCATCGACTATATCAAGTCCCACACCTGATCTTCCTGCTGTCACGATTTCCCGGCCGCACCACACGTGCCTGTGGGTGCGGCCGTTTGCATTTTCTGCAGCCAACTCCTGGATGAAGAGGACACCCCGTTGAGCAAGCGTCGTGTTGTGATCACCGGACTGGGCATGGTCTCGCCGGTCGGACTGGACGTGAAGACGTCCTGGGAAAACGTGCTGGCCGGCAAGAGCGGTATCGGCCCCATCGAACATTTCGATACCACCGGCTTCCCGGTGACCTTCGGCGGCTCCGTGTGGGGATTCGACGTCTCCAGCGTGCTCACGCCCAAGGAAGCACGCAAGATGGATACCTTCATCCACTACGGCCTGGCGGCGGCGAAGGAGGCCATCGCCGACGCCGGCCTCGAGGTCACCGAAGAGAACGCCGAGCGCATCGGCGTGCACATCGGTTCGGGGATCGGCGGGCTGCCCGGCATCGAGAAGGGTCACAGCGCCTATCTCAAGGGTGGCCCGCGCAGGATCTCGCCCTTTTTCGTGCCCAGCAACATCATCAACATGATTTCGGGCAACCTCTCCATCATGTACGGCATGAAGGGCCCCAACCTGGCCATCGCCACGGCCTGCGCCACGGCCACCCACAGCATCGGCGATGCCATGCGTCTCATCCAGTACGGCGATGCCGACGTGATGATCGCCGGGGGCGCGGAGATGGCCACCAGCCCCTGCGGCCTGGGCGGCTTCGCCGCGGCCAAGGCCCTGTCGACCCGCAACGACGATCCCCAGACCGCCTCGCGGCCCTGGGATCAGGACCGCGACGGCTTCGTGCTGGCCGATGGCGCCGGCGTGCTGGTGCTGGAGGAATACGAGTTCGCCAAACGGCGCGGCGCGAACATCCTTGCCGAGCTGATCGGTTTCGGCATGAGCGGCGATGCCTACCACATGACGTCGCCGGCCCCCGGCGGCGAGGGCGCCAGCCGCTGCATGAACGTCGCCCTGAAGAATGCCGGCGTGAATCCCGAACAGGTGCAGTACATCAACGCCCACGGCACCTCCACCCCGGCCGGCGACAAGGCCGAGGTGATGGCCGTCAAGGCCAGCTTCGGCGATCACGCCTACAAGCTGGCCATGAGCTCCACCAAGTCCATGACCGGGCATGCCCTGGGCGCGGCCGGCGGCATCGAGGCGGTGTTTACCGTCAAGGCCATCGCCGAGCAGGTGGCGCCCCCCACCATCAATATCTTCAATCCCGATCCCGACTGCGATCTGGATTTCGTGCCCTGGGAAGCGCGGCAGATGCCCATCGAAGTGGCCCTGTCCAACTCCTTCGGCTTCGGCGGCACCAACGGCACGCTGGTCTTCCGCAAGCCCGACTGAGTCATCATCAGCAGCGCATCCGTAAACCTCATGGGACGGCTGCAAAAAACGCAGAGGACGCAGAGACGCAGAGGGCACAGAGGCGTTGAAGGTTTCTGTCACGGTTTGAAGTCAGCGTGAACGGTTTGTGCCAGCGCCGCGCCGGCATGACCGATCTGGTCGGGTTGCATCGCGCCTTTCCTGATCGGCTTCCCTGTCTGTTGCACAGCGCCGTGGCCGATGCGGGCCGGCTCGAGAGCGCCCGTTACGACATCCTCTTCGCCTTTCCCCGTGACGCGCTGATCCTGGGTAGCGACGGCGTGCTGCGCCTGAACGGGACAGTCCTGCCCGACCACGACTTTCTGGCCGCCCTGGATCGGCTCCACGCCGAGGCGGCCAGGGAGGCTCCGCGGCTGTCGGGCGAGGTGCCCTTCCGGGGCGGCTGGTTCCTGTTTCTGGGCTACGAGCTGGCGGCCCAGATCGAGCCGCGGCTGCGCCTGCCGAAGGGCCGGGCCGACTTTCCGGTGGCCGTGGCCCTGCGCATCCCGGCGGCCATCGTCAACGATCATGCCCGCGGCGAAACCCGCCTGCTGGCCGAGGAGGAGGCCGATCTGGCGGCCCTGGAAGCGCTGCTCGGCGCCGCGCCGCCAGCCTGGCCGGAGCCGGTTTCCGTGCCGGTGCGCGAGGATCCCCCCGAACGCTATCTCGAGCAGGCGCGCCGCGTACGCGACTATATCGTGGCCGGCGACGTGTTCCAGGTGAACCTCTCCCGGGCCTGGCGCGGGCCGCGCCCCGCCGGGCTCGAGGCGGCCGAACTCTACCGTCGCCTGTGCCGAAGCAATCCCGCCCCCTATGCGGGCATCGCCCGCCTGCCGGGCGGCAGCGTGCTCAGCTCTTCCCCGGAACGGCTGCTGCGGATCCGCGGCGGCATCGCCGAGACCCGGCCCATCGCCGGCACCCGGCCGCGGGATGCCGCCGCCGGCGCCGATGCCGCGCTGAAGGCCGAACTCCTCGGCCATCCCAAGGAACGGGCCGAGCACGTGATGCTGATCGATCTGGAGCGCAACGACCTGGGGCGGGTTTGCGTGCCGGGGAGCATCGAGGTCAGCGAGATGATGACCCTGGAAAGCTACGCCCACGTGCACCATATCGTCTCCAACGTGCGTGGCCGCCTGCGCCCGGAAGTGACGCCCGGCGCGGCGATCCGCGCCGTGTTTCCCGGCGGCACCATCACCGGCTGTCCCAAGGAACGCTGCATGGCCATCATTGCCGAGCTGGAAGAGACCGCCCGGGAGGCGTATACCGGCTCCATGGGATACCTGAATCATGACGGCAGTCTGGATCTGAACATCCTGATCCGTACCATTACCGTGCACGACGACGAAGTCGTTCTGCGGGCCGGTGCCGGCCTGGTGGCCGATTCGGTGCCCGAACGGGAGCTGACGGAAACCCGGCACAAGGCCCGCGGTCTGTTGCAAGCACTGGAGGATTCACTGACATGATTCTGGTGAATGGCGAGACGACAGAGCGCCTGCCCATCGACGATCGGGGTCTGGCCTATGGCGACGGCCTGTTCGAGACCCTGGCGGTGTTCGACGGCGCGTGTCCCTGGTTCGAGCGGCATCTGGCCCGGCTCGGCGTGGGCTGCGACCGCCTCGGACTGCCCCGGCCCGACCCGGCGCAACTGCGGGAAGAGACCGAACGCCTGGCCCGCGGGCAGCCGCGGGCCGTGATCAAGTGGATGATCACCGCCGGCAGCGGGGGCCGTGGCTATGCTCGCCCCGATCCGGTTCAGCCCCGGCGCATCGTCAGCCGTCATTCCTGGCCCGATTACCCCCTGGCCCACTGGGAGGAGGGGATCGCCCTGTTCGCCTGCAAGCTGCGCCTCTCGGCCCAGCCGGCCCTGGCCGGCATCAAGCATCTCAACCGTCTCGAGCAGGTGCTGGCCCGCCGGGAACTGCCGCCGGACTGTGCCGAAGGGGTGCTGTGCAACGCGGAAGGCGAAGTGGTGGAGGGCATCGCCAGCAACCTGTTCGTGGTGCGCGACGGTACCCTGATCACCCCGCCCATCGGCGACTGCGGCGTGCACGGCCTGATGCGCCGCTGGGTGCTGGAGACGGCCATGGAAGAGGACATCGACACCGCCATCGAACCCCTGCGCCCCGAGGATCTGGAACAGGCCAAGGAAATCTTCATGACCAACACCCTGATCGGCCTGTGGCCGGTGCGCCGCTACGGGGCGAAGATGCTGGAACGGGGCCCCGTCCAGCAGCGGCTGTTCGCCCGGCTGCTCGAAACCTATCCGGTGCTCGATGGCCGGCCGTAGGCTCCGCCTCTTCCTGCTGGGCGTGCTGGTCCTGACCCTGACCGGCGGCACGCTGGCCTGGCGGATCGACCGCTGGCTGGACCGCCCGCTGCGGCTGGATGCCCCGTTGACCTACGAGCTGGCCCCCGGCAGCAATTTCATCCGGGTGGTCAACGATCTGGCCCGCCAGGGGATCGTCGACGAACCCCGCTGGCTGCGCTGGTATGCCCGCCTCAGCGGCCAGGCGAGCCGGATCAAGGCCGGCGAATACCGCTTCGAGCCGGGGCTCACCCCCCGGCAACTGCTGCGCGAGCTGGTCCAGGGGCGGGTGCGCCAGTATTCCCTGACCCTCATCGAGGGCTGGAACTTCCGCCAGCTCAAGGCCGCGGTGGCGGCCCATCCGGCCCTGCGCCAGACCTTGCAGGGCCTCGACGATGCCGCCATCATGGCCCGGATCGGCCACCCAGGCGAGCATCCGGAGGGCCGCTTCCTGCCCGACACCTACCATTTCCCGAAGGGCACTCGCGACACCGACTTCCTGATCCGCGCCTACGACGCCATGGCCCGCGTGCTGGCCGAGGAATGGGCGGGACGGGCGCCCGATCTGCCCCTCAAGACGCCCTACGAGGCGCTGATCCTCGCGTCCATCGTGGAGAAGGAAACGGGCCTGGCCAGCGAACGGCCGGCCATCGCCGGGGTATTCATCCGCCGCCTGCGCAAGGGCATGCGCCTGCAGACCGATCCCACCGTCATCTACGGCATGGGCGAGGCCTACCGGGGCAACATCCGCAAGCGGGATCTGCTGAAGGACACGCCCTACAACACCTACCGCCGGCGCGGACTGCCGCCGACGCCCATCGCCATGCCGGGCCGCGCGGCCATCCATGCCACCCTGCACCCGGACGACAGCGACAATCTCTACTTCGTGTCCCGCGGGGACGGCAGCCACCAGTTCTCGGCCACCCTCGAGGAGCACAACCGGGCCGTGATCAAGTACCAGCTCAAGGGGCGGCGCAAGCCCTTCTCGTCGTACAATCCCGGCTCATGAACACTGCTGACACACGCGGCCGCTTCATCACCGTTGAAGGCACCGAAGGGGTCGGCAAGACCAGCAATCTCGATTTCATCGAACGCCTGCTGCACGAGGCCGGCAAGGCGGTGGTGCGCACCCGGGAGCCGGGCGGCACCGCGCTGGGCGAGCGCCTGCGCACCATCCTGCTCGATGCCCGCGAAGACGGCATCGACCACGATGCCGAGCTGCTGCTGATGTTCGCCGCCCGCGCCCAGCACCTGGCCGAGGTCATCCGCCCGGCCCTGGATGCCGGCAAGTGGGTGTTGTGCGACCGCTTCACCGATGCCACCTATGCCTACCAGGGCGGCGGGCGGGGGATCCCCGCCGCGCGGATCGCCGTGCTCGAGCAGTGGGTCCAGGGCGAGCTGCGCCCCGATCTGACCCTCCTGCTGGATCTGCCGGTGGACAGGGGATTGGCTCGGGCCGGCCAGCGCAGCGCGCCGGATCGCTTCGAACGGGAACAGGCCGAATTCTTCGAGCGGGTGCGGCAGGTCTATCTGGAACGGGCCCGCCGGGAGCCGGCGCGGTTCCGGATCATCGATGCCAGCCCGCCCCTGCCGGAAGTGCAGGCCCAGATCCGCCAGGCGCTGGAGGCGTTTCTCGCCTCATGAGCGTCCTGCCCTGGCATACCGGCACCCTCGCGGAACTGCTGCAGCGGCACCGGGACGGCCGTCTGCCCCACGCCCTGCTGCTGGCCGGGCCCGCGGGCATCGGCCGACGCCGTTTCGCCGAGGCCCTGGCGGCCGCCCTGCTGTGCCTCGAACCGGCCGCCGACGGCACGTCCTGCGGGCGGTGCCCGGCCTGCCGGCTGCGCGAGGCCGGCACCCACCCCGATCTGCTGCACCTGGGGCCCGAGGATTCGCAAGTGATCCGGATCGATCAGATCCGCGATCTCATCGGACAACTGGCCCTGAGCCGGCACCAGGCCGCCTGGCGGGTGGTGATCCTCGATCCGGCCGATGCCCTGAACATCGCCGCCGCCAACGCCCTGCTCAAGACCTTGGAGGAGCCGCCGCCCCGGACCCTGATGATCCTCCTGGCCATGCGTCCGGCCCGCCTGCCGGCCACCATCCGCAGCCGCTGCCAGTTGCTGCGCATGCCGCTGCCCTCGCCGCAGGAGGCCGTGGCCTGGCTGCAGACCCAGGGCGTCGAGGCCCCGGAGGCGGCCCTGCAACTGGCGGGGGGCGCGCCGCTGATCGCCCGGGAACTGGATGCCGATTTGCTGCGCCGCCATGCCGAACTGTTCCGGCAATGGGTGGCGTTGGCCGCGGGGGAGGGCGATCCGGTGAAACTCGCCGGCGAATGGATCAAGCCCGAGGCCGAATGGCCGATACAGTGGATGCAGCAGTGGCTCGGCGACATGATCCGCCTGCGCCATGGCGGTCCGCCCCGCATGGCGGATCTGTCAGGTGCTTTGCAGCCGCTCGCCGAGGCGATAGACTTGCAACGACTGCATCGCCTGCTAGACCGAATCGACGAGGCCCGTCGGCTGCTCGCCAGCCAGGTGAATGCCCAGACCCTGGTAGAGGGGTTGTTGATCCACTGGAGCAACCTGCCCCGCCGCACGGCTTGATCAAGAGGGACAATCGCATGGCCACACCCGCCGGACGTCAGGGGATCCTCTCCCTGACCATCAAGGACAAGAGCGCCCTGTACGCCGCCTACATGCCGTTCGTGAAGAACGGCGGCCTGTTCATCCCCACCAACAAGAAATACAAGCTCGGCGACGAGGTGTTCATGCTCCTGACCCTGATGGACGAGAAGGAAAAACTGCCGGTGGCGGGCAAGATCGTCTGGATCACCCCGGCCGGCGCCCAGGGCAACCGCGCGGCCGGGATCGGCGTGCAGTTCTCGGATCAGGACGACGGCCAGGCCCGCACCAAGATCGAAACCTACCTTGCCGGCGCGCTGAAGTCGGATCGCCAGACCCATACCATGTAAAAGGGTCGAGTGGCCAAATGGCCATTCCGAATCACCAGGCATTTCTTGGCTTGTATTCCTGCATCCGGTACGCCCTTGGGGTCGGGAAGACGTTTCGTGACACGCCGTGAATACGTCCCTGTAGGCTCGACGGCCGCAGTCGCTTCGGGCATCCTGCCCTCTCGCGACACTTGTCCATCCTGGACGTCGTCCATGCGGCCGACGGTCACGAAACGTCTTCCCGACCCCAAGGGCTTAGTGCTTGTAACAAACAGAATGGCATTCGGAAGGGCTATTTTGGGATGAAGGGGTTGGGGTAGAATCCACCACCTGACTCGTGAACAGAGGATTGCCCTGCATGTTTCTCGTCGATTCCCACTGTCATCTGGACCGGCTCGATCTCACGCCCCATGGCGGGGATCTCGAGGCGGCCCTGCAGGCGGCGCGCGACAACGGGGTGGGGCATTTCCTGTGCGTGAGCATCGGCATGGCCAACTTCCCCGAGGTGCTGCGGATCGCCCGTGAACATCCCGACGTCTCCGCCTCGGTCGGGGTGCATCCCAACGAGCAGGAAGACAGCGAGCCGGACGTGGATCGGCTGGTGGCCCTGGCGGCCGATCCCGAGGTGGTGGCCATCGGCGAGACCGGGCTCGACTATTTTCGCAGCGAGGGCGATCTGGAATGGCAGCGGGATCGCTTCCGGGTGCACATCGCGGCGGCCCGGCGCACCGGCAAACCGCTCATCATCCACATGCGCGAGGCCACCAAAGACACCCTGCGCATTCTGCGCGAGGAGGGCGCCGATGAGGTGGGCGGGGTGATGCACTGTTTCGTCGAGGACTGGGACACGGCCAGGGCCGCTCTGGATCTGAACTTCCAAATCTCCTTTTCCGGCATCGTCACCTTCAACAGCGCCAGGGCGCTGCAGGACGTGGCCCGCAAGCTGCCTGCCGAACACATGCTGGTGGAGACCGATTCGCCCTATCTGGCCCCGGTGCCGAAGCGGGGCAAGCCCAACGAACCGGCAAACGTGCGCCACGTGGCCGAATTCATCGCCGGCTTGCGTGACGAACCGCTGGAACAAATCGCCGAGACCACCACCGCCAACTACTTCCACCTGTTCGGAGGTGGGGAACCGCGCCAGAGCAAAACCGCATGAGCCCGCAGGAACCCCGCCGGGACTGGAAGCTGCTCGGCTTCTACGAAAAGTTCGAGGAGAGTGTCGCCATCGCACTCACGGCCATCATCGCCGTGATCATCGTCGCGGCCCTCATCAACCTGGTCGTGAACGTCACCTTGTTGTTGATCGACGGCCTGGTCAATCCGGCCGAGAAATCGGTCTTCCAGGCCATCTTCGGCATGATCATGACCCTGCTCATCGCACTCGAATTCAAGCATTCGATCCTCAAGGTCGTGGCGCGCAAGGCCAGCATCATCCAGGTCAAGACCGTGATCCTCATCGCCCTGATGGCGGTGGCCCGAAAGTTCATCATTCTCGATATCGGCGCCACCCCGGCCGCCACCATCGCGGCCCTCTCCGCGGCCATCCTCACCCTCGGCGCCGCCTACTGGCTGGTGCGCACCCGCGACGAACGCGCCACCGACTGACGCCGGCTCCCCCCCCGAAAAGACTTGCAATTTGCCTTTTGCGCCTATACCCTACTGTTTTGGTCAGGTAATAACGGCCGCACAACGAGAACGATCAGGAGGTAATGTCATGTCACAGGCACAAGCCACAGTCACCACCACGGACGTCGAGATTCCGCCCCGCGACGGCGACGGCTATCTGGTGGACATGAACCAGTGGACACCGGAAATCGGCCGCGCCATGGCCGAGGCCGACGGCGTGGTGCTGGACGACGAGATGTGGGATCAGATCCTCAAGGCCCGGGAATACTACGAGGAGTACAGCGTGGTGCCCCCGATCCGCAAGTTCGCCAAGTACATCGGCGCCAACCAGAAGGATCTGTTCAAGAAATGGATGACCGGCCCCATGAAGCCGATCACCAAGTACGGCGGGCTACCCAAGCCAACCGGCTGCGTCTGACCCCACAGACGCTCAGCGCTGTTTGCCACGCGACGGCCGCCTCCTTAGGGAAGCGGCCGTTCTCTTTTGCGCCTTCCCTTGAATTTCGCGCCTTCACCCAACCGGGAAGCAACACAACCACCTCTCGGATCCCAGGGGGCGCTCCCGTTGCAGCACAGCCTGCGGGATGGGGACTTCCCATCCTCACCCGGATGCTCTGTCCTCCGGGGAAGGGTTGGCGGGTATAATGGGTTTCCATCCCGAATTCGGAGCCCGCATGTCCAAACCCAAGATCCGCGTCGGTCGCAGCCCCATCCACGGCAAGGGCCTGTTCGCGGCCGCCCCCATCGCCGAAGGCGAGGTGCTCGGTCATCTGCGCACCCGGGCGGCCCGCCAGGACGGGCCCTACGTCCTCTGGCTCGACGACGGCCGCGGCCGGGAAGTGCTCTGCGACTTCCGCTACATCAACCACCATCCCGAACCCAACGTGGCCTACTACGACGACCTGACCGTGGTCGCCCTGCGCGACATCGAACCCGGCGAGGAGCTGGTGCACCACTACGGCGACGAGTGGGAAGACGCCTGAGCACAGCGGGGCAGGTACGGCGCAAGCCGCGATGATTGCGGTAGCGGGTCGCTGGGGGCGAGTGGCCGTTGGTTTTCCTGGTTGTCAGCCGCTCGTCAATTGCCTGCGTTCCTTGGCATCGGTCATCGCGGCGAGGGCGCCGCTCCTACGGTAAATTGCGATTCTCAAAGTAGGAGCGGCGCCCTCGCCGCGATATTGCGGTAGCGAGTGTCGGGCAGCTGGTTGCAAGTCACACCGCTAAAACGCCTTTCCCAGCCACCCGCCCTCGGCGACCCGCTACCGCTATTGGGCGTCCACGGGCCGTGGGCGGCGTTGTTCGTCGATGGCCACGTAGGTCAGTTCCGCTTCGGCGACCTGTTCGCATTCGAAGCGGCCGCGTTCCCGCTCGGCCCAGGCGCTCACCCCCACGCGGATCGAGCTGTTGCCCACCCGCACGACCTGGGCATAGAAGCTGACCAGATCGCCCACGTACACGGGTTTGAGGAACCGGAACTCGTGCACGGCCACGGTGACCACCCGCCCGCGGGCGCGGCGGTGGGCTTCGATGCTGCCGGCGATGTCGGTCTGGGCCATGAGCCAGCCGCCGAAGATGTCACCGGCGGCATTGGTGTCGGCAGGCATGGCCAGCACGCGGATGGCCGGTTCCCGGTCGGGCAGAGTGTCGCTGCCGGCCATCAGTGCCCCTTGTAGAGCTGATCGATGATGGCTTCGTACTCCTGGTGCAGGGGCTTGCGCTTGATCTTGAGGGTGGGGGTGATGAGGCCCTGCTCGATGGTCCAGGGTTCGAGCCGCGCATGCACCCGAACGATCTTGGCATAACCCGGAAAGGCCGAGAGCCGGGCGTTGATGCGGGCAAGAAGCGCTTTTTCCACGTCGGGATGCAGGAGATTACCCGGGTCCGGCGAGAGGCCCAGTTCCCGGGTCAGTTGCGCCCAGTGCTCCCGATCCAGCACCACCAGGGCGCTGAGGAAGGGTTTGCCCTCGCCGACGATCATCACCTGCTCGAACAGGGGATCGGCGGCGATGGCCAGCTCCATGTCGGCCGGGGGCACCTTCTCGCCATTGGCCAGGACGATGATGTCCTTGATGCGTCCGGTGATCCAGATGTGCTCGTCCTCGATGCGGGCCACGTCGCCCGTGTGCAGCCAGCCGTCGGCATCGATCACTTCGGCGGTGGCTTCCGGCCGGTTCCAGTAACCGAGCATCACGCCGGGGCTGCGCACCAGCAGCTCGTCGTTCTCGCCCAGTTTCACTTCCACGTCGGGCAGGGGCTGGCCGACGCTGTCGGGCCGGTTGTCGTCCAGCCGGTTGGTGCAGACCACCGGCGAGAGTTCGGTCATGCCGTAACCCTGGGAGATGGTCAGGCCGAGCCCGATGAAGACCCGGGCGACCTCCAGCGACAGGGGCGCGCCGCCGGAGACGGCCAGGCGCAGGCGCCCGCCCAGGCGCTCGTGGATCTTGCGGGCCACCAGTTTCTCCAGCAGCGGCCAGAGCAGCAGTTTCGGTGACCAGGGCGCCCGGCCCTGCTGGTGTTCGAAACGCTGCCAGCCCACCTCCACCGCCAGATCGAACAGCTTGCGGGCCAGCGGCGGCTTGTGTTCGAGCTGTTCGCGGATCCGGTTGTGGACCCGTTCGAAGATCCGCGGCACGGTGATCAGGATGGTCGGCCGGATGATCTGCAGATCCTCGGCCAGCTTGTCGATGGCGCGGGCATAGGCCACCCGGGCGCCGACCAGCATGGGCAGGTAGTAGCCGGCGGTGCGCTCGAACATGTGCGAAAGCGGCAGGAAGGAGAGAAACACGTCGTCGGTATAGAAGGTGTCGCAACTGGCGGCGGCGCTGGCGTTCCACAGGATGTTGTCGTGGGAGAGCATCACCCCCTTGGGATTGCCGGTGGTGCCGGAGGTATAGACGATGGTGGCCAGATCGTCCGGCGCGATCTCCGGCAGGGCCGGCGCCGCGGCCGTCTCCGGCAGCCAGTCGGCGAAGGTCTTCAGGCGCATGTCGTGCACCTCGGGCACCGGTTCGATGGACAGCAGGGTCTGCACCTTGCCCAGGCGCGGATAGATCTCGCTCAGCACCTCCCAGTGGCCGGCATCCTCGAACAGCAGGATGCGAACCCCGGCGTCTTCCAGGATGTAGCCGATGTTCTCGGCCCGGTCGTTGGTGTACAGGGGGACCACCACCAGGCCCAGGCCGAGGGCCGCCTGTTCGAACACCACCCAGCTCGGGCAGTTGCGCATGAGGATCCCCACCCGATCGCCCGGTTCGAGGTTCTCGCGCTGCAAGGCGGCCTGGCAGCGGGCCACGCGCTCGGCCATCTCCTGCCAGGTGAGATCCACCCAGCGTTGCGCATGGCGGTCGTAATGGGTGTAAGCGATGGCCTCGGGGCTGCGCCGTACCCGTTCGCGGAACAGGCCGTGCAGGGTGCGGGCCGTGTCGCGGGGGATGTAGTCGGTCTGGCGTTCAGGCATCTGCGGCTCCCGTTTCCGCGATCAGATCCGCCCAGCCCGGGTCCGGTTCGAAACGCTCGCCATGGCTGCGGGCCAGGGACTTGAGCAGGGCTTCGAGCTGTTGCGGCCCGCGGTCCTGGATGTAGTGCACCGGCCCCCCTCGGAAGGGGGCGAAGCCGGTGCCGAAGATGATGCCGGCATCGGCCAGATCGCCGTCGGCCACCACCTTTTCCCGCAGACAGGCGACCACTTCGTTGAGCATGCGCAGGATCAGCCGGTCCTGCAGATCGGTCGGCGCGCGGTAGCCCTTTTCCGGTTTGGGTTTCACCGGACGGCCCTGGCGAAAATCGTAGAAGCCGCCACCGGACTTCTTGCCGAGCCGCCCGGCTTCCACCTTGTCGCGCAGGATGCCGGGTACCTCGCCGCCGAAGTGGCCGGTGAGGTTCTCCGCCACCTTGAGGCAGATGTCGAGCCCCACCGTATCGGCCAGTTCGATGGGCCCCATGGGCATGCCGAAGTCGGTGGCGGCGCGATCGATGATCGCCAGCGGAATGCCTTCTTCCACCATCACCACCGCTTCCATGAGATAGGGCATCAGCACGCGGTTGACCAGGAATCCCGGCGTACTGGTCACCGGCAGGGGCAGGCGGCGGATGCTGCGGGCGAAGGCGGCGGCCCTGGCCACCGTTTCTTCCGCCGACTCGGGGCTGTGGACCACTTCCACCAGCGGCATCTTGGCCACCGGGTTGAAGAAGTGCAGGCCCACCAGCCGGTCGGGATGAGCGAGGGCCGGCGCCAGTTCCTGCAGGGGGATGCTGGAGGTGTTGGTGGCGATGATCGCCGACTCGGGCAGGCGGGGCTCGATCTCCGCGAACAGATCGCGCTTGACCTGCGCATCCTCGAAGATGGCCTCGATCACCAGTTCGGCCTTGCCCAGGCCGTAGCCGGGCAGGTCCGGCATCAGCCGGTCGAGGGCGGCGGTGACATTGCGCCGGGGCTTGAGTTTCTTGCGGTAGAGATCGGCGGCCCGCCTGACCACCCGCCCCAGGGTGTCGTGATCCCGATCCTGGATGCTGACCGGATAGTCCTGCATGGCGCACCAGGCCGCGATGTCGCCGCCCATGACGCCGCCCCCGACCACGTGCACGTGGCGCGGTCGAAAGGCCTGCTGCTTGCCCAGCGACTTGAGCCGCTCCTGCAGGCCGAACACCCGCACCAGGTTGCGCGAGGTCTTGCCCGTCATCAGGCGGGCCACCGAGGTGGCCTCTTCCCGCAACATGCGCCGGCGATCGCCGAAATGACGCACCCAGAGGTCAATCAGCGCCCAGGGCGCCGGATAGTGGGCCCGGGGCGCCTTCTTCGCGACTTCCCGTTGCAGGAGTTTCGCCACCAGTGGCCGCAGGGCCGGGGCGTTGAGGGCGCGCAGCCAGGCCGGCAGGGGCTTGCGGCGCGGCGGGTCGAGCACGCAGGCGCGGGCGGCGGTGTGCAGATGGCGACGGGGCACGGCGTGGTCCACCAGGCCGATGCGTTTCGCCGCGCGGGCCGAGAGATTGCGCCCGGTGAGCATGAGGTTCATGGCCTGCAGCACGCCCAGTCGCTCGATGCTGCGCAGCGTGCCGCCGAACCCGGGATGGATGCCCA